>Ga0214473_10000367_pt1 | contig 62785 bp, 47 predicted proteins | sample RVTome_7_FD_203509 | JGI IMG/M metagenome (GOLD analysis project Ga0214473, IMG submission 203509) | Soil microbial communities from uranium-contaminated site in the Upper Colorado River Basin, Wyoming, United States - RVT98D197 | ecosystem: Environmental > Terrestrial > Soil > Contaminated >...
CCTTAAGCATGATTCGATTCGCTGTGAGGAGGCGTTTCACACCAACAGGACTCGTAGACCAACCGCGGCCAGGTGGTGGGCCGACTTCGTTTCCGCCAAGTTCGATTGTGAAGCTGCTGGACTCCCCGCCCGTGGCCGAGAAACAAGACCTGTCACTGTGAAGTCGCCCACCCTCTGGAAGCGGTTTCATGGAGTCGTAGGAAAGTCGTGTTCTGTCCGGAAGCTCGACCCAGTGGTCAGCATTCGGATACCAATCTTCAATGTTGACAGGAATGTAGATAGAGCGACACTTCATATTCTCTATCGATTTCGCGAACCAAAGTATGTAATCGAATGTGTTTGCGATCTGCTCGCCCGTCTGGAATCCGCCGCGCCGATAGAGAATCTGACTTATGATATTCTCACTCCCAAACACCTCATCCAGCACACAGCGCACCAGATGGACATTTTCATCCCCGATCTGCACAAAAACGCTACCAGTCTCGGTGAGCAGGTCGCGGGCCACTACCAGCCGGTCGCGCAGGTAAGCCAGGTACGAATGGATACCGAGCTTCCAGGTGTCGCGGAAGGCACGCACCTGTTCAGGCTGGCGGGTGGCGTCCTCGGCCTTGCCGTCTTTCACGTCGCGCTTGCGTGTGCTCACCTGCCAGTTGGAGCCGAACTTGATACCGTAGGGCGGGTCAATGTAGATGGTCTGTACTTTGCCCTTGAGCCCTTCCTTCTCGGCCAGGGAGGTCATCACCAGCAGCGAGTCGCCGAGAATTAGGCGGTTGGCCCAGTTCTGCTCGTGCTGGTAGAACTCAACCTTCTGCTCGAAGTCCACTGGCCCACCGTTGAAATCAGCGAAGAGGTCGGGCTGATTGTTGCCTGGCTGCTCAATACGCGGCAGGGCGTTGATGATCGCCTGCGGGTGAATCTTCTCCTGGATGTAAACCGGCACCACGGGGACGGCGAGGTCTTTGCTGTCCTGTTCGTCCTTGCCCTTCCAGACCAGTTGCGGATCGAGGGAGGGATCGCGCGGGTAGAGCATGGTTTTGGGTGCGGATTCTTCTTCGGCCACGAAATCCCGCAGTTCCTCGGTGGGGATGTTGGCGCGCTTGTCCTTGTGACGGATGGATTCGACTTTCTTCGGATTTTTAGAAGGCATGGGTGCTTACTCGCTTTCTGGCTCGGATGGCAGCTTGGGGATAGAGCTGCCTGGCAGGTAGTTCCGGGGGGTGACAACCTTTCGACCAGATTTGGATTCAAGATGACGCCGGGCATCGCCGGCGACGGTTCCGCCTTCGCGCGCGGCGGTCTTGTTCTGGTCGAAGCCCTGGGCGTCCTTGTTCCGGGTAATCTCGGTGGTGGCCGCCTCTCCAAGCATCGTGAAGATCAGTTCGAGGTCATTCATATGGTCGCGCAGGTTTTCACGTTGCAGTCCCTTGAGTTCCTTGTATTGCGACGGAGTAACGCCAAAGGTGGCCTTGGTTATTTCGGCGGTTAGGATCGCGAAATCGTTCTGTTTCTGCACCCCGCGGTTCTTCCACTCGTCTGTCAGTTCGTCCCGGATGGCGATAGAGCGGACGCGCTTTTCGATCCAGTCACGCGGATAGCCTTTTTGCTGGTAGATCTCCCGCATTCGTTGCTGGGCGAGTTCGGGGTTTTCTATTTCATCGATGCGCTCGCGGCCCACCTGTGCCAGCCAGCGTTTGAACGGCTCAGCCTTGGGGCTGGGGATAGACTGAATCACGCGGAAAGCGGCTTCCGTGTTGACGCAATCAGTTTTGTAACTCTTACCGTCAGACGATGGCAGTTTCAGTTGTACACAAAGTGTGGACAACTGAATGGCGCTCTGTTTTTGCTCCCGCGCCTTCATCATATTCCAGTAATTCCGTGGATTATCGCTATCGGTCAGTGCGGCGACAATATCCACCACGGAGAAAAACCATTGGCCTTCAAGCCAGACACGTCGAATCTGTTTCGCGCCGAAGACAACGATCTTTCCCTGCGATTCGGGGGGAAGCGCTTCAGGCATGATTGGCTCCTTTTGCAAGGGATAAGCGGATGAAATTCTGTGCGTCCCACGGGTCATCGATTTCGATGAACGCCCAGCGCCCGAAACCGCCGTGGTTGTTGATGGCCGGCGCCCACAGCGTGCGCGCCGTGGCGACTTTGGCGGCCTTGTCTTTCTTCTTCTCGCCGGTCACTTCGACAATCAGGTTCAAGAGGTCATTCGTGCCGCGGCCGTCATCGATGCAGGCAATGAAGTCGGGGATGTAGTTCTTTTCTTCGCCGCTCAGCGTGTAAGGGATGGTGAAGCCGAGGTTGTGGTTCTTCACGTAGCGGATGACCTCGGGCATGTCTTCAAGGGCTTCGGCCAGCTTCTGTTCCCAGGAGTCGGTATCGGCCACCACATGGGAGATATGGCACTTGTCTTCGCGGGTGGCGTACACCGACCGGGTGGTGTCGAAATCGACGTGCCGGGTGGAGCCGAGGGTGTCATAGGGTTGCAGGATGGGCTTGAGCGCAGCCGTGCCGTCGGTCGAGGCGACGATGGCCTTGTAGATGCGGTCGGAAGCGTCGTGTGCGGACTCGATCAAGAGCAGCAGTTGCGGGAAGGTATTGTCCTTGAGCGTGACGCATTCGGCGAGCCAGCGCTTTGCAATGCCGAGCAGTTGCGGGAAGAGCCAGGGTTTGTCGTTGCCGTCGTCGTCGCGGAAATACTGTTCGAGTGTCAGTTTCGCCAACGCAAAGGCCACTTCATTGGGCCGATGGCGCTTGAGGTCGTCGAGGGTGTGGATGCTGGATTCGCCGACAATGGGGGCGTTCTCGACCTTCGTGGGAATGTCCGCAGTGGAGAGCGCCAGGCACGATTCCGCGGTAAAGGTTGCAGTCAGCCGTTCACCGGCCACATCGTAGCGGTAGCCGAGAAGTCGGGGGAACGTGATCTCGCAGGCGATGCGGCTTTCGAGAGCGCGGACGCGAGTGGGCAACGGGCCGGGCTGGGGGTCTGTAGTTGCGCCACTGCACGGGATGAAGGAAAACGGCACGCCATAAACTTCAGCGTATTCGGGGACGAAGCGACCTTCCTGGTTAGCGGCGTAACTCATGCGGCGCAGGGCACGGCCCACCACCTGCTCGCATAACAGTTGCGTGCCGAAAGCGCGCACGCCGAGGATATGGGTTACAGTCTGAGCATCCCAGCCCTCGGTGAGCATGGAGACGCTGACCACGCACTTGATCTGCTCACCCAGCTTGCCCGCTTTGCCCACGGTGTTCATCACTTCGCGCAACAAATCTTCATCGGTCAGGCTGTCAGCATCGCGGCCGGGGAAGCGAACACGGTACTCAGCCTTGAACTCGTCGATTTCACGGACGGCGATCTTCTTGAAGTCGGCGCTCATTGCCTCGCCGGATTCGAGCTGCTGGCTGTCCACCAGGATCGTATTCGGACGATTTATCCACCCACCCTTTTCATCATCGTTGCGGAAGATGTCGAGTCGCCCAGCCTGAACGATGGTCTTGTCGTCGATCTGCTTTTCCCAGCCGACGATGTAGTCGAAAACGAGCTTGGAGACATTGGTGTTGTTGCAGACGACGATGAAGACGGGCGGTGTGATGCCGCGGGCGCGGGCCTCGATATTCTGTTCCCAGAGGTGGTAATACTTTTCGTAGTTGCTGTAGAGGCTGTGCAGCGCCCCTTCAAGTTCGCGCGGGGGCTTTGGTTCGCCGCTAATTTCATCTGTTTTACGGCCCTTCCTGGGCAAGTGTTCGCGGATACGCAACCACAGGTCGCGGTAGGTGGGCTGGTCACCGGTCATCGAATTGTCGGCCACCGGCACGCGGGGCACCTTTACGATACCGGCCTCGATGGCGTCGACCAAAGAAAAGTCGGAGATCACCCAGGGAAAGAGCGTGCCTTCGGAGTAACCCGAACCGCGCAGGAAGAATGGCGTGGCCGAAAGATCATAGATGGTCTTGACACCGATTTTGGCTTTAACGGCCTCGATTCCGGAAATCCAGATGCGGGCCTCTTCCTCGCGAGTCTTGGCCTCGACGCGATCATCGCCGGTCAGCGCTTCGTCCTCGGCGTCGGGTCTGCGGCGGTAGCAATGGTGGGCTTCATCGTTGAGAACAATGATATTCTTTTTGTTGCCAAGCTCCCGGCAGGCGCGGCGCACCATCTGGTCGGGGGTTTCGGTGAACGGGCTTGGCTGCCCCTCGTTGAGAATCGATTTCGTGATCTTGCCGGCAGCCACTTTCTCGCGCGGTTTGAATGCGTGGAAATTGGTGATAATAATTTTTGCCTGCCCAAGTTGGTCCTTGTATTGTGGCGGAACGATGTCGCGCAGGCGGTAGTAGTTGTCCGGATCGTTCGGCAGCAGCACGCGCAGCCGGTCGCGGATGGTAATGCCGGGCGTTACGACCAGAAAAGTGTCGGAGAAACGGGCATCCTGCGGATTGGCGCGTTTGTTGAGCGTATGCCAGGCGATGAGCATGGCCATAACGACGGTTTTACCGGAGCCGGTGGCCATCTTAAAAGCCGTGCGCGGCAGGCCGGGGTTCGAGGTGTCGTTCGCCTCACGAATCGCGTTCTCGATCCAGGCATCGCCGTACTTATTGGCGACCTCGGTGATATAAATGGCGGTTTCAAGAGCTTCGATCTGGCAGAAGAAGAGTTTCTTCTCGCGGTTCGGATCAGTCCAGTAGGAAATCAAACGTGCGGTTGTCGGCGTCACACCGAGGTGGCCACCCTTGCGCCACATGGCGACGCGGCGGCGTATGTCATTGACGAATTTGTTTTCTTCGATGCGGTCTTGTGTCCATTCCGTGTCGAAATGTATTTGTTGCTTACCACCTTTTTTCTTCTTCGGCTTGGCGATGGGTACGAAATACGAGCTGATCCGGCGCTCCTCAACGACCTCATTCGTGATGCCCTCGTCGGTGAACCGGAAATGGCGAGTCGGCTCGTCGAAGGGAGAGTTGATAATCGGGTTCTCGATGACGACTTGCGGCATTTGAACCTCTTATTATGGTGTCTCAATACTCCTGAAATGGGTAGATATCCCCGGTGAACTCTCCCTCGATAATCTTTCTCCCCTCCGTTGGTTCCATGCCGAGGAATCTTTTACTTCGACTGCCTTGCCTGCATGAAGTCCTTTAGCAGCCCGCCGACTTCTCGCATGTCTTCTGTTTCTTCCATGTGAACCAGCTCTCGGCAAAAGCGTTCGAGCGCCCAAGCCGGAGCGCGGAAAGCTTTTGGAGTCTGCGCCCATCGGCGGAGCCGTTCAGCGTTCCGCTTCCAGTAGAAAAGATCGTTCGGAGGAAGCTCGGGCGGAGGCGCGGGGATTTCGAGAGTTACAGTCATTTTGTCCCAGCCAACGGATAAGTGTCTCTATTATCAACTTAATTCGATTTTGATACAGTTAAATTCAATGTCTGGGATTACTGGTTGGTAATTTCCCTCCATTTACACGAATTAGTACATAGTGTGCCATTAAAAAGCTCCTGATTCAGAATATCCAGAACATGCAACGAGTTAACTAAGCCACCACAGCATTCAGGTTCAAGTGCTATAGAAATACCAACTAACCTATCAAGGAGCGGCCTTATAAATGTTCCATTAACCGAAAGGAAAGAACTAATCTCCTCATCCGATCTTAACAGTTCTGAACCATTGACTGACTTAGCTTTGGGGTTTTCTATCGAAAAATAGTCGAGATCAATGTCAAGAAATATAGGGCATGAAGGTGGAATATCATTAAGCATTTGTGCGGCATCTTGATAAAAATTAATATTATGTGGGTTTTGATACCGATCCTCTTGTACCTCATCAGAATGAGTAATGTTGAAACCAACAGCATCCATCTCCTTACTTATCAAGATATAAGCATCAGAGAAGAAATTGAGATATAGAGCTGGTCGAATGTGTCCATCATTAAGACTGCGGAGGCACAACCATGAGAAAAGTCCCAGTTCTATGTCACTATGTAGATTTAAGTTATCCAAATCATTTGGAATAACTTCACTGGGTACGCCGACATCGTCGTGGTAATCAAGGGAAACCAGAGCCGCATGTGGGAGCTCTTTTTTGTCGATAGCATATTTGGCCCAGAAATAAAAAGCAAATCTGTGTTCATGGACAATGCCCACTGTACAGCAGCGATCATTGCGAGTTGGAAGAGAGACATAATCATACTCGCAACCCGGCGGACTAAGCCACCCATTATGGTTGGCGATCCATTCAGCAATTCGTGCAGTATCCATTTTGCCAACCGCCAGCAATTGGTTCAAGAGGGGCAGTGTTTACGATGCACCTCACTTGAGGTGCTTTTCAGGCGATTCCATATCATCGCGGCGATCCAGCGTATCGACCACCTTTTCCTGGCTTCTCAGGTCAAACATCACGGATTCCTTCGAGCCATATTGCTTCACAGCTTTTAGTAGTGGGGCTGTTGGATTCAGGGTCACGGGCGAATCCCTTTGAGGCGAGGCTGTGCTGGACGGAAGGAGTTAAGCCTGTCACTCGGGTCGGGCCGGGCTGAAGGCTGCTATTCAGAGAAAAGATGGATAGCGTGAATGGAATCTACGAGGAGGCAACCGGGAATGTCAAGAAAGGTGGAGGTGGGCAATTATTCATCGCCACTCCCTCGCCCTCTTTTTTTATAGTGTCTCGAAACTATTCAAAACTCCTACATGTGGGTACGAACCGAAACCCTATCAAATCCTATGGTTCCGGCCAGAGTCTTCCCCACTCACGTGTGGGCGAACCGAATACCGTCGTTTTAACCGACGGTATTCGCGGGTATTCCCCACGCACGTGGGGGTTAACCGTCCGTTTCGATTCAATCGAAGGGAATCGGGGTCCGCTCTCCACGCGCGCCGGGATAGTTCGAATACCATGATTTTAAATCATAGTATTCGCGGGAACCATATAGATACTATAGTCTCCGAGTCCGGCCTTTATTCAATTATCCTTTCCAGCCGCAAGCGCGAAGTCCTCTTTTTTATAGTGGGGAGTTATTCCTGGGGAAACAATTTCTCATTTTACTTCAAACCATAGGATTTCATATCATCAAAAACTTCGTTGAACGTAGCCCCCCGGTATCATCCCAGGGGATTATTTTTCTCAAAAGTAGGCAATAGGATTCAAAAAAGTGGTACAGGAGTGGTACAAAACGGCCTGGACAAAAAATAAGGGCCTGGTGGAAATCCACCAAACCCTTGATATTACTGGTGCGCCGTCGGGGAATCGAACCCTGAACCTACTGATTAAGAGTCAGTTGCTCTGCCAATTGAGCTAACGGCGCAAAACTGAATTGTTATGGTAAGTTAGATGAATAAGGCCTGGCTCGGAAGTCCTGTCCCAAGTCGTGGCGAATATAATAGATACGCAAACTCTAATCAAGAAAAAACTGGCCGGGAAGGGGCCAGTCCGGCATCAGCCTGAATCTCCGCAAGCGGCTGCTGACGCCGGACTGGTTACGTTTGGCAGGTAAGGTTCAGGCAATTTTCGTCAGCTTTTCCTTAGCCATCGGCCTCTGCTTCCTGACCCTGATGGTGATGGTCGACTGGCAGGTCAGGCAATTGAACAGAGGCAGATAATCGTCGCTGGCTAATTTCTGCTTGCCGAGAAATACCACGTTTTTATGCTTGCATTTCATCGGTCCGAATCCTAAATAAATCCAGGAACCCGATCGAACTGATAACAGTTTATTGAAATAGCAATAAGTATGCCAGATTTAAGGCGATATTTGCCCGATCCGGCCGGTTAATTGTTCCCGGCAATCCTGAATTCAGGTGTTGCCAGTCAGCGATTTTCTCATCTCCTGAATTTATTTCAAGTTACGGCAATCATTATATACAGCGCTTAAGGTATGATTCTTAATCTCTTCAATATCAAGCGTTTATCTGTTTTCGTCATTTTCTTTATCCTTGTTCCCGGTAATTCCAGCATGAATGCGGCAAACCGCCCGGAATCGCTCGAAAACGCAATCCAGGCCCCAGCGGGCTGGGAACCATCCGGCTACCAGGCTTCTTATTCGGCCGCCAACCTCCACGAATACCTCGACGGCGGCGCCGAACGCTACCTCGGCTACGGCTTCCGGCAGCTCTCCGTCCGGGAATTCCTGGAAAAGGGTACCGCATATAAGGTGATCGTGGAAATTTACCGGCTGGATTGTCCGGCCAACGCTTTCGGGATATACTCCTCCGACCGGGCCGGCGAACACCCGCAGGGAATCGGCAGGGACGCGGCGCTGGGCGATTATCTGCTCCAATTCTGGCAGGACAGCTATTTTGTCCGGATACAGGACATCGACCTGGCCGGAGTGTCCAGGAGCCGTCTGGCCGAATTCGGCAGGGCGGTTTCGGCGGGCCTGCCGCCGGGTTCGAGCCGGGACTACCCGCCGATATTGGCCCTGCTGCCCGGCCAGGGCCTCGACCCGGAATCGGTCTGTTACTTTCACACCCGCAACTCGCTCAACAGCTTCGTCTACCTTGGCGATGACAACCTGCTGGGCCTGGATGAAACTACTCAGGCGGTCACGGCCGAATACGAAGCCGGCGTCCGGCTGGTGCTGATCCAGTACCAGGACGCCGGCTCATGCAGCCGGAGCCAGAAGCAGTTGGCCGACGCAGCCGGCAGGATCGCCCAGGCAGGGAACCTCGAAATCGGCCGGATCACAGCCATCAAGAACTTTCTGTTCGTCACGTTCGGTGCTGCCGACCGGCAGACACTCGATGGACTCGAAAGCGCAGTCGCCAATAAAATCAGGTAAGCCTGCAGGGGTGTTGGAATTGCTTATTCCAACACCCCTGATATGAAAAATGAAGCTTGTTAGGCTGTCAAGGGCATGTGAATCGGCTAAAGGCCGCCCCTTGACAGCCTTAATCTCAAACTTTCTTATATTTCAACACGCTTCTGCAGGAGGCCGAAAATGAGCGAAGCACATGAAGACAGGAGCATCACCCGCAAGGAGTTTATCAGCCGGAGCACGGCCGGAGCGATCGGCCTGGGGCTGGGGCTGGCCGGAGGCGTCCAGGCGCAGGACAGCTCGCAACCGAAGCGGTCAAAGGTAGTCCTGGCGCGGGACAAGTCGGCGATGACGCCGGAAGGCCAGAAGGACCCGGTTGTGGCCGGGAGTCTATTGGAAAAGGCCCTCTGCGCCTACACCGGCGAAACGGACGCGGTCAGAGCAGTCGGCCGCTTCATCCGGCCGGAGGACGTGGTGGGAATCAAGATGAGCGTGATGATGACCGCCACCCATCCCGAGCTGGTGGCGGGACTGGCCCGGCTGCTGGTCAAGCTCGGAGTCAGGGAGGAAAACATCATCATCTGGGACCGGGACATCGCCGGCCGCGGGATCGCCGGGGCTTACCAGCGGGACCAGCACTTCGGCTTCGGGGAGAACTCCGTGAGCCGGATAATCAACGATCACGCCACGGCCCTGATCAATTTCCCCGGACTTAAGAGCCACTGGCTGTCCGGGGTGGGCGGGGCGCTCAAGAACTGGTGCGGAGCGGTGACCAACATCAACGTGCGCGACATCGACACCCCCTACTCCATCCACGGCGACAGTTGCGCAGATATGGGCAAGCTGGCTGCCATCGAGGCAATCAAGTCCAAGACCCGGCTGAACCTGGTCGATGCCATGCAGCCATTGTTCGAGGGCGGGCCGCAGGTCAACCCGGCCTACCTCTGGCCCTACGGGGGCCTTTTGTTGGCCGAGGACCCGGTGGCCCTGGACGCAGTGGGCGTGAAAATCATCCAGGCCAGGCGCGACCAGCACCGCGGACGTCCCTGGCCGGTCAATCCCCCGGCCAAGCACGTGGCCCTGGCCGACACCCGCTACAATCTGGGAGTTTCGGATTTCGACAGGATCGATTTAGTGGCGGTGGGGGAAGAGGAGGGCCGGCTGATTTAAGCGTAACACGGGCATGGCCCTCATAATACAGGGTAAACCTGCCGTAGTACCCCGGCGGACATTCAATTAACAGAGGAAATTGACCCTGCCCGCTCCCACCGGGCGACCAGCCGGTCGCCCCTACGCGATACACGGAACCAAGAGGGCGGACACGTGGGTCCGCCCCTACAAAAGCCTGTCTCGCTGCCGGACACAGGAATCCGCCCATACGGCAAACCCTGACACCTCATGAGCGGACAAGGGGGGCCGGCCCTGAGCTGCGTCAACCCGATACTACTACGGGAAAATATCGCTACTTCATTCGAAAAAAACTTCAATTGTAGTCATTTCCGTTCGCTGGCCCGGCCGGATAATCAGCAAGTAAAAAACAAACTGCCAAGCTTTCATCGTTATTTCCACGGACACTTTAGATTATCCATAAACCGTAGCGCAGTATTACTCATCCCGCTCTACTTGTGGCGTCCCCGCAGGCTGGCCCGGTCGAGGATTTTGCGCTCCCGGCGGGTCAGGCTCTGCAAGCCCTCTTTGAGTATCTTGTCCAGGATGCGGTCCACTTCATTCTTTTCCAGCCGCGTCTCTTCATCCCGGTCCTCCACCAGCCTGATCCGCTTGCGCCTGCGCCGGTCCGCCAATCGTTCCGGAAGATTGGAGAAATTCCAGTCTTTTTTCAGGTAAATCCAGCCGATCAGCATGCCGGAGAGGTGGGTGAAGTTCGACACACTGGAGGGCTGCCAGGCCAGGTAGAACTCGATGGCCGCCAACAGCAGCACGAAATACCTGGCCTTGATCGGGAAAAGCAGCATGAACAGAATCTGACGGTCCGGGAAGCAGATGCCATAGGCGGCCAGCAGGCCGAAAATCGCTCCGCTGGAGCCGATCAGCACCTGGAAGGGAGAGCCGGACACCAAAGGCAGCGGCAGGCCGGAGGCGAAAATGAAATAGAGCAGGCCGGCGCAGCCGCCGGTCACCAGGAAATAGACGGCGAATTCACGGCTGCCCCAACTGCTCTCCAGCTCGGTGCCGAACATCCAGAGGGCGAACATATTGAACAGCACGTGCCACAATCCGCCGTGGACGAACATGTAGGTGACGAACTGCCAGAGGGCGAAGTATTTTTTGACGATATAGGGAGTGAGGCCGAACGCCCGAATCCAGAATGAGCTCCCGGCCAGCTCGAACAGAGTCCCGGCCAGGAAAGATCCCACCGATATCAGGATTACGTATTTCACCACCGTGGTGAATTTGCCCCCGAATCCGATCCGCGGCCCCTCGTAATAAGTGCTGTACCGCAAGCTCTTTCCCTTCTTCTGCCTTCAATCGCGGTCAGAACCGGCCCCGGCGGGCAGCCGGACCGGCAGCGGCGATTATCGCCAGCGCCGTCAGGACACTCGCCAGAGCTCCAGCCTGGAAAGTGGCGGAACTGTAAGCAAAACGGACCTCGTGGCTCCCGGCCTCGAGCGCCACGGCGCGCAGGGCGTGATCGGCGCGCAGCACCGGCACCGGCATGCCGTCCAGCCAGGCTTTCCAGGCCGGGTAGTGCCATTCGCTGAGGACCAGGATACCCGCGCTGCGGCAGTCCGCCCGGACGACGATCTCATTCTGGGTGTACTTCGTAACTTCAATGTCAGCTTCAATATGCGTGTCTACCGGGGGAGTGTCAATGCCGGGATCCTGTTCGAGGATCACCTCGTGACGGTAGTCGAAATCCGGGCTGTTGAGAGTCCGGATGATCTCCGGCCCGTCCCCGATCACCCGCCACCGGTCGACGAAAAAAGCCCGGGGCAGGTAGCTTTCGTGCGGCGCCAGAGACATGCTGCGCTTCTGGTAATCGACCTGGATCTTGTACTTTACGTTGAGCAGGTCGAAACGGCGGTCCTTTTCCACCTCCAGGAGCCTTCTTTCCAGCTGCAGCGGATTGTACCCCTCGATCAGGAAGATCCGGTGTAGGCTGCCCTGGTTTCGCCCCAGGAGCATGATGCCTGGGTCTTCCAGGCTGCGGGAGTTGACCCGGAAAAGCTCCTTCTTGCCTTCTTCCTGCAGGAATCGGACGAGGGGGCTGTCCTGGTAAAGCTGGTCCGGGGAAAGCGTTCCGGTCATAAAGGGCGCACCGAACCAGTATAGTTCGGCGAAAACGAGCAGGCAGGCCGCCGCTCCCGCGAAGCTGAACCCGCCGGTCCGCCTGCGGAAGCGGAAAATCAGCCAGGCGGCGGCCAGCGCCGCCAGCGCCCAGAAGAACGATACCCGGCAGGCCGCAGCAGCGGCCGCATTGATTTCATGGTTTGCCAGATTTCCCGTTGCCAGAGGAGTACCGGTGAAAATCCAGAGGGCGGCAATTACCGCGACCAGGGATAGACTGACGTAGAACAGGCCGCTGCGGGTAAAACCCACCGGCAATCGTTCTTTGAATTGCGAAACCTCGCTCAGGCCGTGGGCCGCCAGCAGGGCCAGGGCAAAAGAAACGAACGAGGCGAAACGGCCGGGGATCCGGAAACGGTCGAAGCCCGGGGCAAAGTCGAAAAACAGCCGGTAGAGCAGCCCGTAACGGCCCAGAGCCAGCCAGAGGCCGACCACGGCGAGCAGGGCGGCGAAAGCCACGTGACGGTTGGCCCGCACCTTTTTAAGTGAAAAGAGCGCCAGCGCCAGCGGGAGCGTCCCCACGAACAGGCAGGTTTCCCAGAACGCGCTGTAGCCTCCCGCCCAGTAGCTGTTGTTTTCCGGGTACTGCACGCCGAAAAATTTCGGAACCGCGAGCTTGACCAGAAGCCAGGGGGCAAGAGAATGTTCCACTGAAGCCTCGTAGGTCATCTCGCTGCGCGGAGTGTAGCGAGCCAGTTCGGCGGCAGGCAGGTATGCGAAGAGGTTCAGGCCCAGGGCCCCGATGGTGATGAAAAGGAGCAGGCCCAGCCGTCTGAGGGCGGCGGCCGGCGTCCACTCCCCTGCCCTGCGGCCGAATACCTCGAACACCAGCCAGTAAAGTCCCAGCACGTAGTAGATGTACAGGCTGTACTGAGGGTAGCCCCCCATGGTGCTGAGTGCCAGCACCGCCGCACAGCCGACCGCGTACCTGAACCGCCCCCCGGCCAGAGACCGTTCGAAAAGCTCGAGAACCAGCGGCAGCCAGACGAACACGTAGATGAAATTCATGTGAATGGCGTGGGTGGCCATGAAACCGCTGAAAGCGAAGGCAATCCCGCCCAGCGTGGCGGCTTCGACAGCTGTGTCCGCCAGGCGCAGGAAGCGGTAGGTAAACCAGCCGGCCAGGAAATAGTGGAGGATTTCGACCAGCTCCACCAGCAGCGGGTTCAGCGAATCCGGGCCGGTGAACAGGGCCTGCATGAGGTTAAACGGGTAGAGCACAGCCGTCTGGATGTCGGCGAAGAAAGGCTGGCCTCCGAAAACGTAGGGATTCCAGAAGGGGAAGTAGCCCCGTACCAGGCTGGTGGCGGCGAACACCCGGTAGGGATAGTTTTGAAAAAGAAAGTCTTCCCAGAGCCAGTTGCGGGAGCCGGAAAGGGGCGAGATGAGCTTCCAGAAGAAGACGGCGGTCAGGAACGCCAGTGCCAGCGCCGGCAGCCACCTGCCGAAAGTTCCGGACCCGGCGGGATTCGTGCGCTGCCCGGCCGGAGGCCCTCCCGCTGGGCCGCGGGCACCTCGCCTACGCTGTTCTTTCGACGGCGGCATACCACCTGTCACCCGTAAATACCTTTCCGGCAGTTGTTCCTGATCTGGTACAGTTCAGCCAGACAGGTGAAGACGTTTTTGAGCAGCCTGACCCGGGTCGCCTCATCGTTGAACCATTCGACCGGAACTTCCCGGATAGAGAAGCGCCGTCTGTGGGCGATAAAGATTATTTCGGTGTCGTAGCCCCAGCCGTCGATCCGCTGGCTGCCGAAAACCGGCTCGATCGCGCTGTGGTGAAAACACTTGAAGCCGCAGGTAAAATCGGAGACGTGCAGGCCGAGCACGGTGTTGGACAGCCAGGTGAATACCTTGCCCATGTTCTCGCGGTAGAAAGGCTGGCGCTTGCCCACGTAGGCTCCGGCGGTCTTCCGGGTACCGATAATCACCTGCACTTTTTCCTTCATCAGCGGCAGGAAGCGTTCGAGCATCTCGATAGGAGTGCTCATGTCCGCATCGGCAAACAGGGCGTACTGGCTCCTGGCGGCCAGCATCCCGGTCTTGACCGCGTGACCCTTGCCGCGGTTCGGCCGGTAGCCGAGCACTTCGACCGGAACTGCACCTCCGGCGAACGAGCGTGCGACTTCGCCTGTGCGGTCCGTGCTGCCGTCATCCACCACGATCAGCTCTGAAGCGAAATCCTTCCCCCCCAGATAGTCGACCATCCCCTGAAGGGTGCGGCCGAGCCGTTTCTCTTCATTGAAGGCGGGGATGATAACTGAAAGAAAGGGAGAATCCTGGCTCAAGGCAGTCGGCTCCTGGGTCCGGCTAATTGGGTTGCGGCTGGCTGTTTCCGGGCCGGGGCCGGTCAGTTCCGGTGGAATCCGGCGGAGATTGGCTTTGGTCGGCAACCCGGGCCGGGATCACCTCACCGGAGGAAAGCTGGAGAATGAAAATCTTTTTATGCACCCGGCCCAGACCGTCCACGGAATACAGGCCCATGGCACCCGGATAGCTCGATATTTGGTTCAGTTGCCCGGCCAGGCGGCCGCGGGACACTGGCAGGCTCTGAGCGCCCGTCAGGATCAGGCCGGCGGCATCGTAGCCCCAGGCGGAATAACGGTTCACCGGCCGGCGGTAAGTCTGTTCGTAGAGCGATTTGAATTCGTGCCAGCGTAAGCTTTCACCCTGTTCGAAGAACGGGGAGGCGAACACCCCGCCGTTCACGTAATTCCCGCCCAGCCGGATCACCCTTTCGCTGTCCCAGTGCTCGCCGCCCAGCAGTTGAACTTCCTGCAGGCCGTAGTAATAAACTTGGGAAGCGATCTGGGTTATTTCGGCGGACTTGGCCGTCAGGTAGAGAGCATCCGGCAGGTAGCGCTGGATCAGGTTCATCTGGTTTTCGAAATTACTGGTCTGGGCCGGATAATTCTGGCGGACAATCACCACCGCGCCGCTGTCGCGAACCCGTTCGGTGAAACTGTCGGCCAGCAGCCTGCCCCGTTCGTCGTCTTCGGCCAGCACGGCAAAGGTATGCAGTCCCATTCTGTCGACGGCGAATTCCGCCAGGCTTCCGGCCGCGGCTGGATCGGAGCGGTTGAGCACGTGCACCAGGGGTCCCAGTCCATCCAGGCCCGGCGCGTCCGCAGTGGGGCAGATCAGCGGGATACCGCTGGCTGCGGCCACCAGCGCAATCGAAAGCGAAGTTTCTTCTCCGTAGCTGCCGATAACGGCCGCCACCGTGCTGTCTGAGGCCAGCTCGCGGCCCAGGGCCGCCGCCCTGATTGGGTCCGACATGTCGTCGAGCGGAACGATTTCGGCCGCCTGCTCCCCGTCCCGGCCACGGTTGAACTCCCCGAGCGCCAGCTTGATTCCCTCGAGAATCGCCTGGCCGAATTCGAAGAACTGGCCGCTGAGCGGGAGGATGACACCGATACGGCGGGCGACCGCCGGCACGGCTTCCAGTTCGGCGGCACCGGTGGGACGGACGGCCAGCCTGCCGATTACCAGCTCGAGTTCCGGCCGCTGGGCCGCCGGCACTGCGGCCGCCTTCAGCTCGTAAAGGGAATCAGCGGCCTCGGTGGCTCCGGAATTGATCCGGCTGCGAATTCCGTAATACAGGGCGATGAAGACGAGTTGGCTGTCGTTGGGAGACGCCTGGGCCAGCAGATTGTCGAAACTGGCGGCGGCAGCCTGAAAACTGCCCGCCGAAAAAGCTTCGAGACCCTGCCTGAGAACCAGATAGGGACCCGGGCTTGGGCTATTGGAGCGAATATCGGCTCGTTTCGCCGCCCAGCCGCAGGCCGCGATGGTAAAAGTGTACAGCAGAATCAGTAATGCAGTTGTCGAGTAGCGTTTCATGAACCGAGGGGTTCCAGGCATGAAGTCGAAAAAGTCAAGCAAAGATAGCCAATCGAACTTTCAAGAGCAACAGTATCCTGACGACCTCGGTTTCCACGGCCGTCCCGGGCAACCGGGAGAGGCATAACCCGGCGCTGTCAAACAAAGAGGCGCAAAGCCCGGGGGCCTTGCGCCTCGTCACGAAGCTCCCTCTATATCCCCACTGAATTACTTCTCTTCCTTTTCCTCTGTCTCTGCCTCTGCCTTAACTTCCTCTTCCGCTTCATCCCCGGCCGGAGCTTCATTTTCTTCTTCCGCCTTCTGTTCGGCTTCCACAGCCGGCTCCTGGTCAGCGGGCTTTTCCTCCCGGGCCTGCGCTTCTGCTGCTTCTTCTTCGGCTTTTTCCTCCCCGGTCGGAGCCTCTGCTTCTTCCTCTTCGGCTTTTTTCTCCCCGGCCGGAGCCTCTGTTTCAGCCTTCACCTCAGTTTCTTCAGCTTCACCGGCCCCTACCGCAGCCCCGGCTTCACCTACCGGTTCTTCCTGCCCTTCCTCGGCCTCCCCGGTAGCGCCCTGCTGCTCCTTGAGCTCCTGCAGCCGCTCCTTGACGAACTTTTTGGCTTCGGCGAGGTCCCTGACCGCCAGGACGATGCGGTGATTCTCCGGGTCCACCTCGATCACTTTCAGATCGATCTGGTCCCCGTTGCGGAAGATATCCGCGGGATTGTTGACCGTGCCGCGGATACCGAGCTGGCTGACCGGAACGAAGCCTTCCACATCGTCACCCAGATCGACCACCACGCCCTTTTCCAGCAGCCGCACGATCGGCGCCTGAACCTCGGTGCCGACCGGGAATTTTTCAGTGAGCGTATCCCAGGGATTTTCGGTGAGCTGTTTCATGCCCAGGCTGATACGCTTGTTGTCGGTGTCCATGTTGAGAACCACGACCTGGATCTTGTCATTTTTCTTGACCATTTCGCTGGGATGATGCACCCGCTTGGTCCAGGACATATCCGAAATGTGCACCAGGCCGTCGATACCCTCCTCGATCTCAACGAACGCGCCGTAACTGGTGAGGTTGCGCACGCGGCCCTCGATGATCGTGCCCACCGGGTACTTGTGGCTGATCGAATCCCAGGGGTCGGCTTCCATCTGCTTGATCCCGAGCGAAACTTTTTCTTCCTCGGGATTGATCGAAAGCACCATCGCTTCCACGGTGTCGCCGATCGCCACCAATTTCGAGGGATGGCGGATGTGCCGCGTCCAACTCATTTCGGAAATGTGCACCAGGCCTTCGATGCCCTTCTCCAGCTCGACGAACGCGCCGTAATTGGTGATCGAAACCACTTTGCCGCGCACCTTGGAGCCGATCGGGTATTTATCGGCGGCGTTCTCCCACGGATAGGGAGTGAGCTGCTTGTGGCCGAGAGAGATACGGCCGTTTTCGAAGTCGAGATCGAGAATCTTGACCTGGATCTTGCCGCCCAGGGCCACCATCTCGCTGGGATGCGAGACCCGGCCCCACGACATATCGGTGATATGCAGCAGGCCGTCCACGCCGCCCAGGTCGATGAAGGCGCCGAAATCGGTGATGTTTTTCACCACGCCTTCGCGCACCTGGCCGACCTCCAGCTCCTGCAGCAGCTTTTCCTTCTTCTTCTCGCGCTCGCCCTCCAGAATCACCCGGCGGCTGATCACGATATTGCGGCGGCGCTTGTTTATTTTGATGATCTTGAACTTGAAACTCTGGCCGATCAGTTCGTCCATGTTCGGGATTCTGCGCAGGGCGATCTGGCTGCCCGGCAGGAAGGCGTCCACGCCCAGCAGGTCGACGACCACGCCGCCCTTGATCCGGCGGACCACCATGCCCTCGATCAGCTCGTCGCTCTCGTGCGCCTTGCGGATAAGGTCCCAGACCCTGAGGAAATCCGCCTTTTTCTTGGAAAGGACCACCACCCCGTCTTCGTCTTCCAGGCTTTCGAGGTAGACTTCCACCTCATCGCCTTCCTTCACCTCGTCGCGGCTCTTGAACTCATCAATGGACACCGAGCCTTCGCTCTTGAAGCCGATGTCCAGGACGACGGTGGAGCCGGCGATACGGATCACCCGGCCCTTGATCACCTGCCCCTCTTCGATACTGGTCATGGTCGATTCGTACATCTGCATCATCTGGTCGTATTCTTCGCGGCTGTACTCGACGCCTTCGTCCTGCAGCGCCCAGTAGTCATCGTCAGCCTCGGGAGCCGTGGCTTTGGCTTTTTCGGGCTTCTCGCGCTTGGCGGCCGGCGCTTTCCGTTTCTCCTGCGGCTTTTCTTCCGGCTCGGCCGGAGCCTCGGAATGCGATTCCTCTTTTACAGCGGTCGTGACGGTTTCCACCGCCTCTTCCTTCCGGCCGGAATCGGCGGCTTCCGCCGCGGTTTCAGGCTTTTCGGACTGATCCATAATCCGGGGATCGTCCGGTTGAGGGTTAGTGGTTTTGCTTTCCAGTTCGCTCATTGAAGAAAACAGACCTTGTTAAAGTGAAAGAGTGATCCCTTCCGGGATGAAAGTGAAAGAATTTTAAGCTAATCTTAAGATTTAATATTGTCAATAGTTACATACATTTTGCAGCGTTTTAACTTTGCCGGCAAATTGCTCATCCCCGCTCTTCCGTCCGCTCGAGCTCTTCTTTCAGCCGTGCGATGCGTTCCATGACCAGGGCGCTGATCCCGAGCTGTCCGCGGGGCGTGGCTTCGAAGCCGGCGTACTCCCCCGGCAGGATCGGCCTGCCGAAACAGACTCTCAGCGGCCGCCGGCGCAGGAAAGCCTCCCGAAGACTGGCGGTGCCCCGGGCGTAGGCCGGCACTATGACCGCTCCTGTTTCCTGGGCCAGCCTGCCGACCCCGAATTTCGGCTCGCCCAGCCGGCCCTCCCGCTGACGGGTTCCCTCGGGAAAAAGAATCAGCGCTTTACCTTCGGACAGGAGACGCTTGAGTTCGGCAACTCCCTTCCAGTCCATGCCGCTGCGCCGCACCGGCACGCCGTTGTAGAAGCGGATCAGCGTTCCGAGAAGGCGACCGGCGAACAGCTCCCGCTTGGTCATGAAATAGATTTCCCTGTGCACTCCCGCCCCCACACTCGGCGGATCGAAATAGCTGCAATGGTTGGCGGCCACGATCAGCGGCCCTTCCCCCGGTATATCCGCCTCGTAGCTGTACCGGCAGCCGAAAGCCAGCCGCAGGAACGCGCGCACCAGAAACTGTGAGAAACGGTAGACCAGGCTTTTCATTTTTTCGCTGGCATTTTCAGGCGTTACCGGATAGATTCGGCCCCAGATAGATTCGGCCATCGTCCGGCGGCCGGCATCGCCGGCCAGGCATAAAATACCGACCGAACGCTCTTTTATCAACTGACATACCTGGCTGCCGGGAATGGAAAAACGCCGTCTGAGGATACTGCACCCGTTGGCCAGCGCCGTGTTGCTGGCGCTCTGCTTCCCCCCTTTCGATTTCTTTTTTCCGCCGTTCGTGGCCCTGATCCCACTCATCCAGTTTATCGACGATGAACCATCCGATCGGCGCGCCGTGGCCGGCACCGCGCTGATGGGAATCTTCTTCTGGTGCTGCCTGCTTTACTGGATCACCATTTTCACCAGGGTGGGCTACCTGGTAGTGGCCCTGGTGATGAGCTTAAGCCTGGTGGCCTTTACCCTGACCGTGCGTCATTTAAAGAGGCGGTTCGGCCTGCCGCTGGTGTTCAGCGTGCCGGTAGTCTGGACTGCGGCCAGCTACGTTCACGCTCATGGCGACCTGGCCTTTCCCTGGGGGCAGCTCGCCTACAGCCTGGCCGACTGGCCGTTCTGGCTGCAATTGGCGAGCGTGGCCGGACCCTACGGAGTGAGCGCCTGGATAGTGACAATCAACGTGGTGCTCTATGAGCTGGTCCTACACCGGGGCGGCCGGAAGCGATCCTTGCGCTATGGGGCCGCTCTGGTCCTGTTGATCGCGGTACCCGCCCTGTTCGGGGCCTGGCGCTACCGGGCCTACGACCGGATCGCGGCCCGGGCGCCCAGGCTGACAGTGAGCTACATCCAGCCCAGCATGCCGCAGGAGATCAAGTGGCTGCCCGAGGTGCGGGACTCCACGTTCGCGCTCCTGCGCGACCTTTCGCTCGAACAGGCCGGCCGCCGCCCCGACCTCGTAGTCTGGCCGGAAGCGGCCGCGCCGGCGCACCTGAGAATCGAGAAGCCCTATCAGCGGTTCGTGGGGGATGTGGCCCGCCGGCTCGGCTGCCACCTGCTCACCGGTTCTCCCGAATACCGCTGGGACTCGCTGACCTCCGCCTACGAATCCTACAATTCGGCTTTCTTTTTCGACCCCTCCGGCCGGATACTGGACAGCTACGACAAGATCCACCTGGTGCCGGTGAGCGAGCGCTTTCCCTGGGAGGACATTTTTCCGGCCCTGCGCGAGATCGAGGTGGGCGGCAGCCATTTCATGCCCGGCGACCGCTATACTGTGTTCCGGTTCGATGAAGAAGCGTTTTCGGTGCTGATCTGTTTCGAGTCGATATTCCCGGACATGTCGCGGAAATTCGTACGCAACGGAGCGCGCTTCCTGGTCAACATCACCAACGACGCCTGGTTCGAGCGCACGAGCGCAGCCAGGCAGCACAGCAATTTCCTCGTGCTGAGGGCTATCGAGGAGGGACGGGACATCGTGCGTTCGGCCAACACCGGGGTGAGCGCCTTCTACGACCGGCTGGGCCGGCGCAGGGGCGCCACTGATCTTTTCGAGCGCACCAGCACCACGGATACGATCCACACCTACGGCGACCTGACAGTCTACGCCCGCCTGGGCGACTGGCCGGCGCATATCGCCTGGGTGACCACGCTGGCTCTGTTAGGGTGGTCGATGATTTTCAGGAGAAAAAGGGTGGATCGAGCTGGGTGAGAAAAAGGTACTGACTCACCTGGCTGATTCTGCGGAAAAAACAATCTCTCCGAAACGGTCGGGATCGTGGTAGCTTTCGCCGGACACCGGCGACCAGGCGCTGTAGTCGGCTTTGGTCTTGTCCCGGTCCGGCAGGTCTATACGGTAGAGGTTGAGCCGCCAGCGGTCGCCGGCCTGCGGCGGAATGTGCGCGGCCGTGTCCAGCTCCTCCAGGGGCACGGCCAGCTCCACGGACCAGAAGCCGTCCCGGTCCGATTCGTCGTTCACCGTCCCCTCGATCCAGACTCCGCGCCTGAGCTTGAAGCTGTTCCAGGCGAGGATCCCGTACCGGCGCTTGCCGCTGGTGACGATAAAGCCGTCCCAGAGAGCGCCCAGCGGATTGACTTCGAGTTCGAGGTAGGTTTCGCGGTCGCCGTCCGGGTTGATGAAGACCTCGACCACTTCCTGTTCGTAGAGGGTATCGTCGCGAGTGGTGAGAGTGGACCAGACCTGAGTGTCCCGGCAATACCAGGACAGGTAGAGGCAGGTGTCGTCCCAGAGTATCCGGGCGACAGTCTCCTGTTTGGGTACGATTCCCTGGTTGTAGCCGACGAGCTTGATCGGCTCGCAGGCAGTCCAGTCCGCCTCGTCCAGCCTGCCATCCACCGTGATAGCGCCGGAAGCCCTTTTGACCGAATAGCTTACGCTGGCGGGAGTAGCCGTTTCACTGACGGCGGCCTCGGCGCAAAGAGCAATCAGAGACAGAGACAATAATACCCGCCCCAGACTGATCAATTTTCCTCCGGGCAGAAGCAAAGACATTGGCAGGCAAACGAAGCCGGGAGACGGCTTCACTTATTCTGGCAGCTCCTGCACTTGCCGTAGATGTCGAGCTTGTGGCTGGTGATTTCGAACTTGTGCTCCTTGGCCACCATCTGCTGCAGTTCCTCGATCTTGTCGTTCTTGAACTCCATCACCTTGCCGCAGGAGACGCAGATTATGTGATCGTGGTGCTGGTCATGGCGCACCGCCTCGAACCGCTTGAACCGCTTGCCGAACCGGTGCTGAACCACCAGATCGCTCTTGATCAGCACGTCCAGGGTGCGGTAGATGGAAGCGATCGAGGCGGAAACCTTTTTCTGCCTGAGCAGGTTCTGGATGTCCTCCACGCTCAGGTGGCCGGGAGTGTTGAAAATGATTTCAGCGATCCGTCTGCGCTGGCGAGTGACGAGGTAACCGTTCTCCCGCAGGAATTTGATGAACTGATCGGTGAGATCTTCAGGCATTCTTCCTCCATCGCGATTTACTGTTTGGCTTCGGGGAACTCGATCCGGTTCCGGTGTTCAATTGCCGCTTTTCTTACATCATTTTCGAAATCCGGTCCGCTGCCGGCGTAGATCACGCTTCTGGAAGCGTTGACCACCACCCCGATCCTGTCGGCCCTGGCGATTTCGGCCGCAGCCACCGCTTCGAGGCTGCCTCCCTGGGCGCCGATTCCCGGCAGGAGAAACGGCAGTTCGCCGGCGATCTCCCTGAGCCTGCCGATTTTATCGGGGTGAGTGGCCCCCACCACCAGGCCCAGCCGACCGCGTCCCTCGTCCCAGCGCCTGGCCGCCGAGGCCACCCTTTCATAGAGGGGCTGGCTTTCCGGGACGAGCTGGAAATCGGCCGATCCCGGATTGGAGGTCAGGCAGAGCAGGAACACGCCCCGGTCTTCATATTCCAGAAACGGCTCGACTGAATCGAAACCCAGGTAAGGGCTGACAGTCACCGCATCCGCGCCGAAATGCTCGAAAGCGGCCTGGGCGTACATCCTGGCGGTACTGCCGATATCGCCGCGCTTGCAGTCCAAGATCACCGGAACCCGGCCGGCGATGTGTAGAATGGTCTTGCGCAACGCTTCCAGGCCCGGGCCGCCCAGCGATTCGTAAAAGGCGATGTTCGGCTTGTAGCAACAGACCAGATCGAGCGTCGAGTCCACCACCCGGCGGTTGAAAGCCAGTACCGGGTCCTTCTCTCTCTTCAAAATCTCGGGGAATCTGTCTGGATCGACGTCGAGTCCAATGCAGAGGCGGCTTCGGTTTTTTCCGGCGGCCTGCGCTATTCGCTCCCAGCATCCCGGCATCCGGCCTTACCTTCCAGGGATACTCCGTCCGTTCCGACGAGATTAAGATTAAGAGTGGAAAACCTTCTCTTTGAGAATTTACAGCAGGACCCCATTCTCGGGCCACCTAACATATCTACAAAGATTGAGAATAATTGTCAACATTATTTTAATATTGTTTTCAGTCTCCAGGCAAGTCTCGTGTAGCGGAACTGCACCCGGTCGTTGGCTACCGCCCGCTCGATCGCCCGGCTGTCGCCGACAATCACCACCAGCCGTCTGCCGCGGGAGATTGCCGTGTAGAGCAGGTTGCGCTGCAGCATAACGTTGTGTTCGCCCAGCAGGGTGAGAATCACCGCCGGGTATTCGCTGCCCTGGCTTTTGTGCACGGTGACCGCGTAGGCCACGGCCAGGTCGTCCAGCTCCACCGCATCGTAGTCCACGCTCCGGCCGTCGAAATCCACAGCCACGGTCTGCATCTCCGCGTCGAAACCAGCCACCCGGCCGATATCGCCGTTGAAAACGTCCTTTTCGTAATCGTTGCGCACCTGCATCACCCGGTCGCCCACCCGGAAGCGGCCGCCGGCGACAGGGATTTTCTTCCCCCCGGGATTGAGGGCTTCCTGGAGCGCCGTGTTGAGTTCCCGGGTGCCACAGGTCCCCCGGTTCATCGGAGTTATCACCTGTAGGTCTTCCAGCGGATCCAGGCCGAAACGGGCTTTCAGGCGTTCGGCCGCCAGCCTGACCACTATCTCCCTGGCCCGGGCCGGGTCGGAGTTGCGGACGATGAAGAAGTCCCCCCCGCCCGGCTCCGCCTCCCCCGGCCCGTCCCCGGCCGATTCCGGCGGCGCTCCTTCCGGCAATCTGCCGGTGCGCACGCGATGGGCGTTTCTCACGATCAGGCTCAGTTCGGCCTGGCGGAAGATGCGGGTCAACCTGAAAGTGGGGACGCGGCCGCATTCGATCAAATCTTCCAGCACCTTGCCGGGCCCGATCGAGGGCAACTGGTCCATGTCGCCCACCAGCACCAGCAGCGCTCCCTGCGGCAGGGCATCGACCAGGCTGGCAAAGAGCTGCAGATCGACCATCGAGACTTCGTCGATGACGAAGACGTCGCCCTTGAGCGGCCGGGAGCCGTCGTGCATGAAACGGCCCTCGGTGAAGCTCCACCCCAGCAGGCGGTGGATCGTGGAGGCGGGATAGCTTGTCGATTCGCTCATCCTTTTGGCCGCCCGGCCCGTGGGCGCTGCCAGCACCGGCTTCAGTCCCCGGCCTTCCACCAGCCGCACCAGGGCCTCGATCAGGGTGGTCTTGCCCGTGCCCGGACCGCCGGTGATCACCGCCATTCCCTCGGAAAGCGCACCGGCCACCGCCTGCTTCTGTTCGCTGCTCAATTCGATCCCGGCCTGGCTCTGGAAACGGTCGAGCTGGGTGTCGATTTCACCAGCGAGGTCCACCTGGCTTTCGAGCTGGAGACGGCGCTGTTCGAGCAGACGAGCAATCCCCTGCGCCACGGTCTGTTCAGCCCACCAGTTGTAGGAAGTGTAAATGTGAGTGACAGTCCCCTGGCTGTCCGCCACCAGGCGGCCGAGCTCGACCATGGAGGCCAGATGGGCTTCGAGCCGTTGGGAGTCGCAGCCCAGGAGCCGGGAGGCGTAACCGAGGAATTTATCCCGCGGCAGGCTGGTATGACCCCGTTCGGCGGCGAGCTCGCCCGTGTGAACCAGACCGCTTTCCAGCCGCAGCGGACTGTCTTCCGGGAAACCCAGGCTCCGGGCGATCCGGTCGGCGGTGGCAAAACCGATCCCCCGGACTTCATCGGCCAGCCGGTAGGGATTCTGCGAAACCGCCTCGACCCCCCGGTCGCGGTAGCGGCGGTAGATCCGCGCCGCCAGCGCCCCACTGATCCCGTAGCTTTGCAGGAAAATCATCAGCCGGCGGATACCCCGCTGCTGGTCCCAGGCCTGGCTGATCCGGGCCACCTTCTTTTGCCCCAGGCCCGTGATTTCCAGAAGCTCCTGCGGCCGTTTCTCGATCACCTCCAGGGTTTCCCGGCCGAAACGGTCCACTATGCTCCGGGCTGTTTTCGGGCCGATCCCGCTGATCAGTCCGCTGGCCAGATAGCGTTCGATACCCGCCTCGGTTTCCGGATAGATGAATTCGAACGATTCCACCTCGAACTGCTCGCCGAACCTCGGATGCTGTTTCCAGGCGCCTGAAAGCCGCAGGTTCTCGCCCTCGTGCACCCCGGACAGATGGCCGACGATCGTGACCACCCGCTCCTGGGCGCTGTCGCGTAGGCGGGCGACGGTGTAGTCGTTTTCCGCGTTGTGGAAGGTGATGGTTTCCAGGAAGCCGGTCAGCGTTTCCGGCATGATTCAATCTCCTGATCAGATATCGGCGGATACGTGAGGCGTGCGGCGTCAGGCTCAGGCCATTAATCTAACAGCCACCGGCCCGCACGGGCCAGCCGAAAAGAAAAACCGCAGGGTGGATCCCTGCGGTCAGGTGAGGACGACTGAGTTTAGGAACCGTGTCATTTCGCTTTCTCGGCAGGCAGGCAGAGCTTGTTGCTGGTATCCCTGAGCTTCTGCACCAGGCTCTGCACCAGCTTTTTCATGATAGGCGACATCTGGCCCAGATATTTATCGAAGTCGTCTTTATTGATGATCGCCACCTTGACTGGATCAACGGTACGCACGGTTGCGCTGTGAATGCTGTGTTCCACATCGAGCAGGCTCATTTCGCCGAACATTTCCCCCGGGCCGAGCTCGGCCAGCTTGATCTCACCGGTCCGGCAACGCTTGAACACTTCGACTTTACCTTCTCTTATGATATACAGGTTGCTGGCGAAATGCCCCTCGGTAATGATCGTTTCATTTTTTCCAAACACTTTTTCGATGAAGTCCACAGGATTTACCTCACAATTGTTAAGGTTTTTACGAGTTTTTACGATTTATCGGATTTACAGTAAAAATAATATCCGTTCCATAAAAACGCCACAATTGTCATTATACGGCTTCGAATGCCGGCCGGGAACACGTTTGACGTTTAAAAGGAATTCAACAATCAGATCACCCGCCGGGCATAATTTTCGGCCGCACCCGGACTTTCACATTTCATCCTTGCTGTTTGTTCTTCGGCCCGGCCAGCGGCAAAGGTCCCTGGATTTCGGCCCTGTATTCACTCTTGCCGACTAACGACGAAGCAGAGTTCCGGGAACTTTCTCGCGATCAGAAGATATTGCCGGGGCTGGAAACTCCAAATTAAAAGCCGCTTTCCCCCGGTACGGTGGAAATGCGGCTTTCATTCATGGTGGAGCAGAGGGGAGTTGAACCCCTGGCCTCATCCGTGCGAGGGATGCGCTCTCCCAACTGAGCTACTGCCCCGAAATTTTTTTGACCGGAAGGATAATAATATCGGGTTTCCCGGTTGTAAAGAGTCATTTTTTCAGGAGTTAAAAAATTGTTGAAAAAAACCTTTCATGCTGCACCGTTTTTTTTGATTTTTGCATTGACATTTTGCTTCGAGTTCACTACATTCTTGTAGAAGCAATCGAGCGGCAAGTGGCATAATTCATTATCACATATAAAGATAGCGGAATGGTAGCCCCCACCAAGAAGTTTCTGCGGTCGCTCGGGATCAATGTGCTGGGAGGTGTCCTGGCTTTCCCCACCGCCCAAGGTGTCGTTTTCGCCCTCGGCTTCTTCTACTCCCTCCCCACCGGTATCGAAACTTTCATCTTCGTCACTACTTATTCAGGCCTCGTCTGCGTATTCATCTTCAGAGTCTGGGACGACGTCCGGACCTTTTCCGAGGACGCCCAGATCTTTTTCATCCTCAACGATGAAAAAGTCCTGCCCATCGAAACCGAGCTGCATCCCACCGCTCTGAAGCTCTACGATGATGAAACCTACGATCTGTTCAAGATTCTGCTTTGCGGTTTCCCGAGAGAATTCACTGTCACTAAATTCAACCGGCTTTTCTTCCTGAACGGTATCGGCAGCCTGCCCTCTCCCAAGCTGCAGGAGGCGGTCAGCAACCAGATGGAATTCTCCCAAATCCTGGGCCGCCTGAAGTCGGATAACTTCGTTCGCACCGATGGTTTTTCCTTCTCGATTCAGTTTACCTCCTGGGAAGAAAGACGCGAAGAATTGATGCTGAACAAGCCCGAATTCGAAAAATGGCAGGAAATCGCCGGCCAGTTGATCAAGCAAAACCAGAGCTGACCGTTTTTCCGGACAATTCCACCCTCCTTACGCCGTACTTCCCCTCCCGATCAGATTTCAATTCGAGCTCAAGATAATGCGCCTTCTTCCTTGGCCCACTTGAAGACGGGGAAAATTCCATATATTATCGAGACTGTGAATTCCGAGGAGGTTTTGCCCGGATGAAGGAAGACGAACTTTTCATGCGTGAAGCCCTCGCGCTGGCAGAAATGGCCAGCCGCCACGGGGAAGTGCCGGTGGGAGCGGTGGTGGTCAGCCGGGGCGAGATTATCGGCAGGGGCTACAACCTGACCAGGCGGCTGCAGGATGCCACCGCTCACGCCGAATCGCTGGCGCTGCGGCGGGCCGCGGAGACTATTGGCCACTGGTATTTCCAGGACTGCACGCTTTATGTCACGGTGGAGCCCTGCGTGATGTGCGCCGGCACCCTCATCCTGGGACGAGTCGGCAGGCTCGTCTATGGCGCGGCCGAACCGAAGTTCGGCGCCTGCGGCAGCCTCTGCAATCTGGTGGCGGACACCCGTTTCAACCATCGTCTGACTGTAAGCGCGGGGCTGCTGGCCGAGGAAAGCGCGGCACTGCTGCAAAAATTCTTCCGCCGGCTGAGAAACGGCGAACCAGCCTGATATCCTCTCCCGGCGCTTTTCCGGATGCGGCCCTGGCCGCCAGTCTCCAGAAAAACCGGTTTTCAGTCTTGACAGCCCCGCCCCTTCCCGTGTTAAAATAGCCTTGTCAATAACTTTAGATAATTCAACGGTTTAAAATATGTCCACCGTTCAGAAACCTGCGGATAACAAGGTCAGCCCGCAAGAAGGGCGCTTGAAAAAAAAGCTCGCCGATACCCGAAAGACGGTAGAGAAGCTGCGGAATTCCCTGCGTATCCTGCGACTGGCTATGGACAACCTTTCCGCGGTCTGCTTCGTCAAGGATGCACAGGGCCGCTACCTCTTGATTAACCGGCTGGCCGAAGAAATACTCGGGCTGACCAACGATCAGGTGGTGGGCAAAACGCCGTTCGAAGTCTTTCCGAAAGATTTCGCCACCAGTATCTGGAACGAGGACCTGGCCGTAATCGAATCCGGCAAACCTCTCACAACCGAAGTCCGGCTGCATCAGGACAAGAATAAGATTTACCTGCAGACCAAAACGCCCCTGCTGGGCGAAGACGGCAGCGTGATCGGGATCTGCAACCTGGCTACGGAAATCACCGCGCAGAAGGATACGGAGAATCTCCTGCGGCAGCGGGAAGAAACCGTGATGGCCATCCTCAACGCCTCGGTGGAGCCGATGATGCTGCTGGACACCGAGGGCCGGATACTGAGACTCAACGATACCGCCGCCTTGCAGTTCGAGGTGAAAGTCGAGGAGCTGGTGGGCCAGTCGATCTACGATTTCATGCCGAAGGAGGTGGCGGAAAGCCGGAAGAATTATCACGATATCGTCCTGCAGTGGTCGATGCCGGTGCGGTTCGAAGAGAAGCGCAAGGGGCTCATTTTCGACACCACGATCCAGCCGGATTTCGATGTAAACGGCAAGATCGTTCGGCTCGCCGTCTTCGCGCGCGACATCACCCAGCAGAAAAAGGCCGTAAAAGAGCTCAAGGAGCGTGAGGAAAGGTACGCGAAACTCTTCGACAGCCTCCTGGACGCCGCTTTCCTGATTGACGCCGATTCCGGCATCATCCACGAGGCAAACCACCAGGCCGAAATCCTCCTGGGCCGAAAGCACGACGAAATCGTCGGCATGCACTATACCGAACTCCACCCGCCGGAAGAGATCGAGTCATATCAGCGCCAGTTCGACGACCACGTGGAGAAGGGCACCATGGAAAACGTGGAAGCCGCAATGCTGACCGGCAACAATAACCGCGTACCCGTGATGATGAGCTCCCAGTTGCTGTCGGTCGGCGGCAGAGACCATCTACTGCGAATCTGTCGCGACCTCACTCTTTTCAAGCTGATCGTGGAAAAGCATTCCCGCCAGGCTGCTGCCGATACCCAGAGCCCCCTTGCCGCCGGTATTGCCCATGACCTCAACAACATTCTGACCGTCCTGCTCGGCAGTCTCGAAATGCTCCGGGAGAAGAGGGGAAAAGATACTGAGCTTCAGGATATCTTCAAAGATCTGGAGAATTCCGGAAACTCGGCCCGGGAGCTCATCAGGCGGCTGCAGCAGCTTGCCGGCGGAGGGCCGGAGAAATAACCGACAAAAATCTTCAAGTTCCCGGGAGAATGCAGCCAGGCCACCTTTCAAACCGCTGCTGTGGAAAACACCCGCAAAAAGGTCATGTCCCTGTGAAAGCCGAAGAAAAAGAGAAGGTCGTCTTTCAGGAGTGCCTGCCGGCGGTGGACTAAGTTATTGCGACTAACCAGCGGCTAAATGAACTACCCCCGGCAAGCCGCGAGGTATCATTAGGTTAATATTGATCCATCTTAGCCCCGCACCACGGGCGACCAGCCGGTCGCCCCTACGACTGACCGGGGAGTGGCGGATTACCCCGGAGCAAGCTCCGAGGAATTCTTTGCGATTAAAATACGAAAGCGGCGCATCCGGTAAATAGATGCGCCGCTCTTTTATGGTACCCCTGGGCGGAATCGAACCGCCGCACATGGCTCCGGAGGCCAATGCTCTATCCTCTGAGCTACAGGGGCGTTGTCTGCGGTATCTGCAATATAAATAACAAAATCGCCTCGCTCAGGCAAGTCCGTCGTCCGGCGGTCAATCTTCCATGGCAACTGTGATCCCGGTCTCCTCGGCGATCAGCCTCAACAGCCGCGGGATCAGCTCCGCCTCTTTCACCCGGCAGACCTGTTCGCCCCGGCGGAACACCACGCCGCTGCCCTTTCCCGCCGCAATCCCGAAATCCGCCTCACGGGCCTCTCCCGGCCCGTTCACCACGCAACCCATCACGGCCACTTTGAGCGGCAGTTTCACTCCCCGCAACAGCCTCTCCACCTTTTCCGCCATGCCGATCAGGTCCACCTCGGTGCGGCCGCAGCTCGGGCAGGAAATTATCTCCACCCCCCGGCTGCGCACGCCCAGGGCCGACAGGATGTGGTAGGCCACGGCGATTTCATCCTCCGGGTCGGCGGTGAGGCTCACCCGCAGCGTGTCGCCGATCCCCTCGGCCAGCAACAGTCCGATACCCACGGAGCTGAGCACCGTGCCGCGCGAGCGCGTGCCGGCCTCGGTCACTCCCAGATGCAGCGGATAGCGGGTCCGGCCGGCGAACAACCGGTTGGCCCGCACCGTGGTGGGAACGTCCGAGGCTTTGATCGAAACCACGATATCAGTGAAATCCGCAGCCTCAAGCAGGCGGCAGTGGCCGAGGGCGCTGGCGCAGAGCGCCTCGGCGGTGGGACCGCCATAGCGCTCCAGCAGCTCTTTTTCCAGCGAGCCGGCATTGACTCCCACCCGGATCGGCACGCCGCGCGCCTTGGCCTCGGCCGCCAGGAGCCTCACGTTCTCCGCCCGGCCGATGTTGCCCGGGTTTATCCGCAGCTTGGCGACTCCGGCTTCGAGGGCGGTGAGGGCCAGCCGGTAGTTGAAATGGATGTCCGCCACCACCGGCAGCGGGCTTTCCCTGACGATTGCGCCCAGCGCGGCAGCCGCAGACTTGTCCGGAACCGCCACCCGCACTATTTCGCAGCCGGCCGAGGCCAGGCGGTGGATCTGGCCGAGCGTGGCCGAGGGATCGCGGGTGTCGGTATTGGTCATGGACTGCACCGCCACCGGGTGTGCGGAGCCGAGCGCCACCGCGCCCACCCGCACGCTGATTGTTTCTCTTCTTTCGCTGAGCGTGGAGCTGTCTTTCATGGTCCCGATAGTCCGGTTAGCGGATAACGTAATTCAAAATAATTCTTAAAGCGCAAGCAGGCCACTCCCCCGGCCGGATGGCTTTCGCGGCCTCATCCGCCCAGCTCGACCTCCACCTCGATTTCCTTTTTCCCGGCCAGCATCTCGACCGGCAGGGCAGCCCGGCCGTCTTCCGGCTCGATTACGATACCAGCGGCCCGGACAGCGGCCACCCCCCGGCAGACTCCTTTTGGATTGTGCACGCTCGCTTTTACCCGGCAGCCGCGGAAAACTTTCTCCACCCGGTATTCCGGCCAGTCGGAGGGAATGCAGGGGTCGATCACCAGCCGGTCGAAATCGGGCAGGAGGCCCAGGATCCGGGCCGCACTCTTGCGCAGCCAGGCCAGGGCGCCGCTGAAATTACTGTAAAGGTTCCGGCCGAAATGCGGGTGTTCGATCCCGACCGTGAAATTCGATACCTGGTGGGGCGGGCCGGTGGCGATGTCCGGCAGGGTGTTTTCCGGCAGGATGGTTTTGAACGCCCGGAAGGCGTCGCTGCCCCGGCCCAAGGTGGCCAGGGCGTAAATCACGAAACTCTGGCCGTGGGTGTAGATCGATCCGTTCTCGAACTGCCCGGCTGCCATGTCCCCGATCCGCCCGACTTTCCGGCTGCGGGCGGTGTAGGCGGGAAAGAGCAGCAGGTAGCCGAGCGGGGTTTTCAGCTTTTCGATCGAGGCCAGCACCGCCTCCTGCCGGCCGGCGGCCGCCGCCACTCCATTGAACAGCGACCAGGCATTCACGTTCAGGTGTATTTTGCCTTCCAGGCCTTTCGAGGAGCCGATGGGTGTACCATCCGGCATGAAGGCATATATGTAATGCCGGCCGTCCCAGGCGTGCTCGTTGATTGCCCGGGTCATTTCACCGATAATTTTTTCAGTAAAGGAGACAGCCGGCTCGTCCTGAAGGTGGGCGGCCAGCTCGCCCAGGCGCCCGGCGGCAAAAACGAGGGCCATCGACAGCCACACGCTCACTCCCTCGCCATCCCGGCCCACGCCGTCCAGGGCGTCGTTCCAGTCGCCGTGGCCGATCCGGCACAGCCCGTAGAGTCCCCGGGAGTCGAACAGAGACCGGAGCCCGCGCAGGGCGTGTTCGTAGACCGTGGCCTGGTTGTCCGGGTCGAGTTTTTTCGTGGCGGGGTCCAGGAACGGCTCCCGGCGCTCGAGGATAGCGAAATCCCCGGTTTCCTGGACGTAATCGGTCAGCGTATCCGCAATCCAGCTCGGACTGTCCATGTACATCCGCTCATCGTGCGGAGTCCCCTCGAACTTGGAAAACTGCCGTACCGCCTGGCCGTCCGGGAACTGGTAACGCAGGGCGGTCGGCAGCATGACCGAGGTGTATTCGGGATTGAACGAATTGATACTCAGCAGGTCCTGCAGCAGGTCGCGGTAACCCACCTTGTCCAGGGCGCGGGTCCAGCGGGCGGTGTTCTTCGCCTGGTACTTGCTCCAGACGTTGAAAAACCGGTCGAACTCAACGTCCGGCGTCCGGGCTTTGTGCCTGCCGATCAGCGTGCGCCAGGATTCGCCGAGCCGTTCGAGCTCGCGATCGACTCCCTTGCCGGCGAAGTAATAGCGGGCCAGGCCCTGGAGGTGGGTCCGCCCCTTTTCGAGGTCCGGGTCGGTGACGCCGAGCATGACTTCGAGCGTGGTACTTTCTCCCCCGGCCAGCTCGATCCGGAAGTGCATCGCTCCAATCAGGCCCAGGTACGGCTGCAGGCCCCTGGATCCTGTACAGCCGTCCCGCTCCACTGCCAGCGGGTAGCGCCGGAAATGCCCCCCGCCGGTAAAATCCTCGGCTGACATGTCGAAGCCGTCGAAGTGGCGGCTCGCCATCAGAAAACCGGTCCGGGGATGCCTGTTGTTCTGGTCGTGGTTCAGGGCCACGAGCGTATTGAGCTCATCGTAGACCCGGCCCTCGCTCACCACTCTGGGATCGAAATAATAGCCGGGATAGGAATCCAGCCCCCAGTTGACCGAGAGGAACAAATCGAGGCTGCGCCGCCCGCCGGATTGGTTTTCGAGAGTGAGCCGCCAGACTTCGAGCGGATGGTCCACGGGCACGAATACCATCAGGCCGGCCCGCAGGCCGTGGCGCGAGGCTTCGAGCGTGACCGTACCGAGGCCCTGGTCGCAGTGGAAACCCTCGTATTGGTCTTCTTCCACTCCTCGCTGAGGGAAGACATGCCAGATTTCAGGCGCGCACCCCGGCTCGCCCCTCTCCCGCAGGTAAAAATGACGGTGGTCGGTGGCCCGCGGCGCGGTCGGCACATAGGAGGGGTCTTTGTGGGAGGTGACCGGGCCGGCCAGCACTGTGTCCAGGCAGCTGAAACCCGCTCCGCTGGCGTCCCAGAAAGAGCCGAAAGTGCCGTATGCGCGGCTGTGATTGCTGCTCACCAGATGCAGGTACGGCCTGGGAGTGGAAACCTTGGTTATCCGGTGGACGCTCGAGATGACGAATCCGCCGGCATCCAACTCGTCCCTGAAATGGCTGTAGCGCCGGCGGAGCGCGGCAAGCTGGTCCGATGTGAGTATTTCAGCCAGCGGCCGGCCCTGGCGCAGAGCTTCGATTCCCCGGCCTGCCAGTCTGTCGAGTTCTTCCTTTTCGCATTGTGATTCCACTGCCTGAAATATTTGTTCGTACGGATAAGAAGTCATTCATTACCTCAAGGATAGGCTTGGAAAAGAGGCCGCACACCGGGTCGGCCGTTCGGATTCCGACGTCGTTGCCATCCCGGTACGCCACCAACTGCATTCAAAGTGGAAAATATAGCTGATCGGCGGCTGGAGTGTCAATCACAAGCTCCCAATGTTGACAACGGTTCCCGCTGTCTGTTAGCTTTTCCGGGGAAATTACAGCAAGGGCGACGCATGCTGTCGCCCCTACTACAACTCATGTTCCTCCAATTCAGGCGAGAATAATTCAAGACGCTTCCGATGAACCGTTACGCTCAATACAGTCCCGCGGCGGCAGTAGATTCAGCGGCGCAGCGGCTGGACGCCCGCTTCAAGGTGCTGGCCGTGGGGATACTGTCATTTACAGTCTGGCAGATTGACACCCTTGTTGGGCTGGCTCTTTCGGCCCTGGTGGTCGCGGCCTGGGTTACCGCCTCGGCAGGAGCGGCCTGGGCCGTCCTGGCCAACCTGCGCCGGCTGACCTACGTTTTCCTGCTGATAATCGCTTATTATTCCTGGGCGGCGTATTCCTCCCGCGGGCCGGGCTTCGCGGCGGGCCTGGCCGATGTGCTCTACCGGTCGGTGCTGCTGGGCGGAAAGCTGGCGGTGCTGCTGGCCGCGGCGTTCTGGCTGTACCTGTCCACTGCGCCCATGAAAATCGTGGATGCGCTCACCGCGGTACTGAAGCCCCTGGAAAAACTCAGGCTGCCGGTGCGCGAGCTGAGCTTTACGGTAGGACTGGTGATACGCTCCTTTCCCTCCGGGCTGGCCAGAATAAAGGACCTCCACCGCAATTTCCGCATCCGGGAAAACCTCGGCCGGAAGCAGCCCGGAAAATTCACAAACTTTTCGCGGGCCTTATCGCGGGTGATCGACACGATGGTCTGCTACATGCACTATACCCTGCACGAATCGAGTCTGCTGAGCCTGAGCCTGATGGCCAGAGGGTATAATCCTTTCCGGCCCCTGGCCGTAAGCTATGATGCCAGGGTTACCGTTGCGGACTTGGCATTTCTCGTTCTTTCGACCGCGGTTATAGTCGCCGCCGCCTGGTTCTATTAACTGTCCGGGCCATCACCCTTCAACCCGGTCCAGCTCGACATTGGCTACGAATACGCTACAAAAGACCGATCCCGGCAGCCAGCCGGAGGCCGAAACCCGGCAATCGGCCAGGAGATTCCGCTTCACCGTCGCCTACGACGGCACCGGCTATCGCGGCTGGCAGTACCAGCCCGAGGGTCCCACAGTCCAGGGACTGCTCGAGAAATGCCTGGGCGAAATCCTGCAGGAAGAGGTGCGGGTGACCGGCGCCGGCAGGACCGATGCCGGCGTGCACGCGCTGGGCCAGGTCGCTCATTTCGACACTTTCTCGCGGCTGGCCGAAGCCACTCTCGAGCGCGCCCTGAACGCCAAGCTGCCGGCGGAAGTCCGGGTCAGGGAGCTGGCCTGCGTTCCGCTGGATTTCCACGCCCGCTACCAGGCCCAGTGGAAGAGTTACCGCTACGGCCTGGCCGACCCGGGTCTGCCGGAAGCGCCGCTGCTGACCCGTTTCTTCTGGCTCAGGCCGGTGCACCTCGATCTGGAGCGGCTGGGCCGGCTGGCTGCTTCGGTCATCGGCGAACACGACTTCACCACTTTTTCCAGGCAGGAAGGCCACCGGGAGAACCGGCTCTGCCATGTCTATTCCGCCCTATGGACAGAGGGCCATGGAAAGTTATATTTCCAATTGAGGGGCGACCGCTTTTTGCGGGCCATGGTGCGGATGCTCGTGGGCGGAATGCTGGCCGTGGCTGACGGCAGGGCCGGCGAGGAAGATTTCAGCCTGGCGCTCGCGATGCCCTGCCGCTGGCTGCGGGCGGTCCCGGCCCCGGCCTGCGGCTTGACCCTGATGGAAGTACATTATCCCGGGCCAGAATAAAACCACTCCGGATTCTCCCGTTTTCTGTTTTTAGAGTCGCCCTGATTACGCGTCCGGTTGCAAACGGGCGGCCAATTGTATATCTTCAAACGAGCCATAGAGGCACGCCGAATTTGCATATTCCCGAAATGGGAGAAGAACCGATGTTATTAACAGATATCCATATAGACCATGACCGTTTGGGTGAGCTGTGCCGTCGTTATGCTGTCGCCAGGCTGGAGATCATCGGCAGCTTCGCACGGGGGGATGCCGGTCCGGAGAGCGACATCGACATCCTCGTGACCTTCGAGCCGGAAGCCCGGATTGGCTTGGAATTTGTGGCTCTGCAACAGGAACTGGAGGATATCGCTGGCCGGCCAGTGGATCTCCTGACTCGGAACTCGGTCGAAAACTCGCCTAACAAGTACTTACGGCGCTATGCCCTTCGGCAAACGGAGATCCTCTATGAGCGCACTTGATCCACGCGAACGCGATCTGGTCAAGTGTGAGGATATGCGCATTCATGCCGAACGCGCACGGCAGTTTCTCGGCTCGTATTCTTTGGCGGAATTTTGAAATGGTGCACTGGTGCAGAATGCAGTCATCCGCTGCATCGAGGTAGTTGGCGAGGCAGCACGACTTGTGTCGGTGGACACTCGCAGCCGTGCCCCTTCTATTCCCTGGTCTCTTGTCATCGGTATGCGAAACGTCCTGGCGCACGATTACGGCGCGGTGGACCTCGACAGGGTCTACACTGTTGTCACGGAACACTTACCTGCGATGATAAAGCATATCCGGGATCTGATTGCCACCTTGGAGAAAGAAGTCGGTTGGCAGGAGAAAACGAACGATGACCAATAGAACACCAGTAAACACTTTATAAGACTTACTACGTTAGACCGTAATTAGCCAACTCAGGCTGTATGTTAATTCACATTTCTCGAAGTACGAAAGCATTTTATTATACTGCAATCTTTCTGTCCTTTTAAAACTACAGCTCCCTTTCTATCACCCTGTAATCCGGCACCAGCGGGGGCAGGCAGAATTTCCTGAACCAGTCCACGAAATCGAGGAGTTCACCGCTACTTTCAGCGGAACAGTGAAATGAAATCTAATATTTCCAATCTTCTCCTGTTCGCCGCGATCTTCGTGTTCGGCCTGATCTATTTTCTGAACCATGAGCGGGAAAAGCTTTCGTCGAGTCCTGAAACAGCCGCGGACACTCAACAGGCACAGGCCCTGACCACCGAAAAGGTTACCGATGGAAAATCCCTGCTCTGGGCCCAGGCCTCCCGGGTCAACCCGCTGTCCGGCGTCAGCCGGCTCGACAGTCTGGAAGCCGATATCACCGCCACCCGGCGTAACTCGATAGTTCGGGCGGCCGAAAGGGTGGCTCCCACCGTGGTCAGTGTCAACGTGCTGCAGACCCAGGTGGTACAGACCCCGGTCCGGGACTTTTTCGGCTACTTCTACATCCCCCGCAGCCGGACAGTCCAGAACCTCGGCAGCGGCTTCATCATCAATTCGCGCGGCTACGTCCTGACCAACGACCACGTCGTGCACGATGCCAGCAAGATTACGGTCAGCACCAGCACGGGCATCACCTACGATGCCGTAATAGTCGGCCTGGACGCCAGCTCGGATGTCGCCGTGCTGAAGATAAATCCCGGGGCAGACAAGCTGCCCGCCAGCCAGCTCGGCGATTCCGACGACCTCTACATCGGCGAATGGGTGATCGCCATCGGCTCGCCTTTCGGCCTGCTGCTGGACGATCCCCAGCCCACGGTGACCGTGGGCGTGATCAGCGCGGTGGGACGGGACATGGTTCGGGACCAGGAGAGCGGCGGCAAGGTTTACGCCAACATGATCCAGACCGATGCGGCGATCAACCCCGGCAACAGCGGCGGCCCGCTGGTCAATTCGCTGGGCGAGGTGATCGGGATCAATACCTTCATTTTCAGCCCCAGCGGCGGATCGGTGGGCATGGGCTTCGCCATACCGATCAACCGGGCGGTGCGGATCGCCGAGGAGCTGATCCGGGGCGGCAAGGTGCGCCATCCGTGGCTGGGGATCAGCGTCCAGGACGTGACTGCCGACCTGCTGGTCGGACTCGGCTTCGGCCGGGGGGAACACCCCCACGGCGTGCTCGTCTCCGGAGTGCAGGAGCTGTCCCCGGCGGCCCGGACCGGCAGGATCAGGCCGGGCGACTTGATCACCGGGATCAACGGCAAGCCGCTGCGCTCGCAGGACGACTGGACCGGGGAGATGATCGACGTGCGGGTGGGCAATAAAGTACAGCTCACGGTCAAGCGGCCGGCCGCCGAGTTCGAGGTGTCGATCGTGCCGCTGGAGCTGCCGACTGAGATCCTCTCCCGGCTCGACACCGGGCTCGGCTTCTCCCTGATCGACCTCACCGCGGAGGTGCACAGCCAGCTCGAAGCGCGCATCACTTACGGAGCGGTAGTGGAGGAAATCACCGACAGCGACCTCGAGCAGGAGGGCAGCCTCCTGCGCTACGACATACTCTACCGGGTAAACGATACCCGGGTCTCCTCCGCCAGCCAGGCGGTCGACCTGCTGAAGCGGCTGAGCCGCCAGTCTGTGACCGTTTTGTTCCTCGAACGGGGCGGCCGCTCGATCCGCCGCTACCTGACGAGATGAGATGCCTCGAAGCCCGTCCGCTGTCGATTAGAATTGCGATAGCGGCAAGGGGCTTTTATTTTTCGTTTTCCCGGTGCGAAAAAATATTCAACTCAATTTCAGGGAACCACGGTAAATGATTCCACGCTATACCCTGCCCGAAATGGAGAAGGTCTGGAGCGAGGAGACGAAGTTCGGCCATTGGCTCCGGATCGAAATCCTCGCCTGCGAGGCCCTCGCCCAGCTCGGCAGAATCCCCGCCGAGGCCCTGCAGAACATCCGGAACAAGGCGCGCTTCGAGGTGGCCCGCATCCTCGAGATCGAGGAGGAAGTGAAGCACGACGTGATCGCCTTCCTGAGCAACGTGGCCGAACACATCGGCCCGGACTCACGCTACGTCCACCTGGGCCTCACCAGCTCGGACCTGCTGGACACCACCCTGGCCCTGCAGATGAAAGAGGCCGGGGAGCTGATCCTGGCCGAACTGGACGGAAAAGTGCTGCCGGCGGTGAAAAAGCGCGCCCTGGAGCACAAGGATACGGTGATGATGGGCCGCAGCCACGGGATCCACGCCGAGCCGATCACTTTCGGGCTCAAGCTCGCCCTCTGGTACGACGAGCTGACCCGCCGCCGCGACAACTTCGCCCGGGCCACGGCCGTCGCCGCCACCGGCAAGATTTCCGGCGCCGTGGGCACCTTCGCCCACCTCGATCCGCAAGTGGAAGTCTACGTCTGCGAAAAGCTGGGCCTGCGCCCCGCCCTCACCAGTAACCAGATCGTCCAGCGGGACATCCACGCCGAATACATGGCCGCCCTGGCCGTACTGGCCGGCTCGATCGAAAAGTTTACCGTGGAGATCCGGCATCTGCAGCGCACAGAGGTGCTGGAAGCGGAAGAATATTTCAGCCAGGGGCAGAAAGGCTCCAGCGCCATGCCGCACAAGCGCAATCCCATCCTCTGCGAAAGGCTTTCCGGCATGGCCCGGCTGGTGCGCGGCAACTGCCTGGCCGCGCTGGAGAACCAGGCGCTCTGGCACGAGCGCGACATCAGCCACAGCAGCGTCGAGCGGGTGATCCTGCCGGACACGACCATCATCGTCTACTACCTGCTGAAGAAGTTCGGTCCGCTGGTGGAGCAGCTTCTGGTTTACCCGGAGAACATGCGCAAAAACCTCGACCGGCTCCACGGCCTGATCCATTCCCAGCGCGTGCTGATCGCCCTGGCCGAAAAGGGATTGACCCGCGAGGAGGCCTACCGGGTGGTGCAGCGCAACGCGATGAAAGTCTGGCAGGAAGACCGGGACTTCCTCACCCTGCTGGCTGGCGATCCCGAAGTGACTGCCCGGCTGAGCGTCCGGGAGCTGGGGGAGCTGTTCAGCCTCGAAGTCCATACCCGCCACGTCGATTACATTTTCAGGCGGGTGGGGCTGCTCGACTGAATTCGATAATTCCTGACAATCCGGGCCGGTCGCCGGCCCGGCACTTTTTACGGTAAAACAGAGCGGGGATTTTCTTATGCAAGTTGTCAGAGAGACTGACCTCGGTATCGCAAGCTTGCGCCGCGGCAAGGTCCGCGACTGCTACGACCTGGGAGACAAGCTCCTGCTGGTGGCCACCGACCGGATCAGCGCGTTCGACGTGGTGATGCCGGGCGGAATTCCCTTCAAGGGCAAGGTGCTCAACCAGTTGTCGGCATTCTGGTTCGAGCTGACCGGGGAGATAGTGGAAAACCACGTGATCAGCACCGACATAGACCAAATCGCAGCGCAGTTTCCAGCACTGAAAGGCCGGGAGGATTCGCTGCGCGGCCGGGTGACCTTGGGCCGGAAAACCGAGCCGGTGACGGTGGAGTGCGTGGTGCGGGGCTATCTGGCCGGCAGCGCCTGGAAGGAGTATATCGATCACGGTACGGTGGCCGGGGCCTGGATGCCCAAGGGCATGGTCCGCTCCCAGAAATTCGACACTCCCCTCTTCACGCCAGCGATCAAGGCGCCGACCGGTCACGACGAGAACATCTCGATCGGGCGGATGAAGCAGATGATCGGCCGCGGACTGTCCGAACAGATTATCGAGACCTCGTTCAACCTCTTCAACCGCGCCTCCGATTACGCCGCCGGCCGGGGCCTGCTGATCGCGGACACCAAGTTCGAATTCGGCCTGCGGGACGGCCACCTGGTGCTGATCGATGAAATTTTCACTCCTGACAGCAGCCGGTTCTGGCTGGCCGGGGAATACCAGCCCGGCGTGGACCAGAAAGGCTTCGATAAGCAGCCGCTGCGGGACTGGCTGCAGAAGCTGACCGATGAGGGCCGCTGGGACAAGAATCCGCCCGGCCCCGAGCTGCCGCCGGAGGTGGTCCGCTACATGAGTGATCTGTACCTGAAGGCTTTCCGGATGCTTACCGGCCGGGACGTCGCCTGAGCGCAGGACTTTGCCGATGCAGATTGCCAGAGAGGGAATACCGCTCATCCTGATTTTTGTCGGCATGCACGTGCTGCTGGCCATCGGCTCTTTCGTGGCGCCCCAGGCCTCCGGCTGGTTCGGCCTGCGCAACTTGGTCCAGGCCGTGGCCTTCTTCTTCGCCCTGCTGGCGGTATTCAGCATCTATTTTTTCCGCGACCCGGAAAGGAAAACTCCAGCGGGCAAGGGCCTGATAGTGAGCCCGGCGGATGGCAGAGTGCTGGCGCTGGAGCGGGTGAGCGAGCCGGATTTTATCGGCGGAGAATGCGAGCGGGCGAGTATTTTCATGAACATGTTCGACGTCCACGTCAACCGGTCTCCACTCTCCGGGACGGTCCTGCTGCGGAGCTATCGCCCCGGGAAATTCTTCAACGCCTCGCTCGACAAAGCCAGCCTCGGTAACGAGGCGCTCACTCTGGGGATCGAGAGCACCGATGGCGGCGCAAGGATTCTGGTCCGCCAGATCGCGGGCCTGGTGGCCCGCCGGATAGTCTGCCGGGTGTCCGAGGGCGCGGTGGTCGAACGGGGAGGACGGTTCGGGATGATTCGTTTCGGCTCGCGGGTCGAAGTGACCCTGCCGGCCGGGGTATCCTGGAAGATCAAACCCGGCGACCGGGTCAGGGCCGGGGAAACCGTGATCGCGGAGCTGCCATGAGGGTACCGAGAAAATCGTATTTCCTGCCCAGCGCTTTTACCGCCGGCAACGTCCTCTGCGGGTTCTTTTCCCTGGTGAGCGCCATGCGGGGCGACCTGCATTTCGCCTGCTGGCTGATCGTGGTCGCCGGAGTGCTGGATTTCGCCGATGGCAAGGTGGCGATGTTCTCCCACAGTGAAAGCCGTTTCGGCATCGAGCTGGATTCGCTGGCGGACATCATCTCGTTCGGGATCGCCCCCGGCGTGATCATGTACCAGTTTTTCCTGCGCGACCGCGGCGAGTGGTCCTGGATGGTGGCCTTCATCTTCGTGCTGTGCGGTGCCCTGCGCCTGGCGAGGTTCAACGTGGAGACCACGGGTGCGAAAAAAACGAAGTTCAAGGGCCTGCCGATTCCGATGGCGGCCGCCTGCCTGATCAGCTTCGTCCCGTTCTGCACCACCGGCTTCTTCCGGGCCGTGAGCTTCAACCTCAACTACTCCCGGTTCCTGGTCTTCCTGATCCTGATCCTGGCCGGACTGATGGTGAGTAACGTGGAATATCCGGTCGCGCCGCGGCTGGACCTGCGCACGTTTCGCGGCATCAGCGGCTTCGTCCTCGGCTTCCTCTTCATCTTCGTCATGATTTATTACTGGGACATTCTGCTCTTCCCCTTCAGCTTTCTTTACGTGGCCTGGGGGCTGTTGCGAGCTATCGTGCTGGGAGCGGTCAGCCGCCTGCCGGAAAAGGGATCGAATTCCTGAGATTCCCGCCAGAGCCAGTTTCTACAAATACCTTGCTCATACCCGATAATTCTTCTATCTTATTATTTCTATAATTTTACGCTCAGTTTCGCAATTCCAGGCCCGGGCCGGTCTTGACCTTGGAGCGCCGGACCCGGCCAGAGATATCCGCCGTGATGAATTCAAATCCCCCATCCCTCGGTTGCTCCAGCGTACAGCTGAAGCAGCCAAAACTACGGGAATATTGCGGTATTTTTGGGGCCTTCAACCTGGCGAATGCCGCAGAACTGACTTACTACGGCCTTTATGCGCTGCAGCATCGTGGCCAGGAGAGCGCGGGGATAGTCTCCACCGATGGCACTCAGCTTCACGTCCACCGCGACAACGGCCTGGTGGTCGACGTTTTCCGCGACCCGGCGGTACTGAGTTCCCTGACCGGCCGGGTGGCTATCGGCCACAACCGTTATTCCACCACGGGCAGCAACGCCAAGCAGAACGTCCAGCCCCTGACCAGCAATTTCAAGGACGGCTTTCTGGCGATCGGCCACAATGGAAACCTGGTCAACACGATCCTGCTGCGGCAGGAGCTGGTGGAGGCCGGCGCGATCTTCCAGACTTCCACTGACACTGAGGTTATCCTGCACCTGATCGCCCGGTCGACTTACCGGGACCCGGTGGAGAAGATCGCCGATGCGCTGGGCCAGGTGAAGGGCGCCTACAGCCTGGTGATTCTGATTAACGACCGGCTTTTCGCCGCCCGCGATCCACGGGGCTATCGCCCTCTGTCGTTAGGCAGGCTCGACGACGGCTGGGTGGTCGGCAGCGAAACCTGCGCTTTCGACCTGATCAGCGCCGAGTTTGTCCGGGACGTCGAGCCGGGCGAGATCCTGATGATCGACCAGACCGGGCTGAAAAGCTTCAAGCCTTTCCCGGCCAAGCAGTCCCAGCAATGCGTCTTCGAGCTGATCTACTTCTCGCGGCCCGATTCCAGGGTATTCGGCAAGAGCGTGGACCGTATCCGCCGTCTGTTCGGCCGGGCCCTGGCGCAGGAACACCCTGTTCCCGGGGCGGAAGTTGTAATTTCCGTACCGGACAGCAGTAACAGCGCAGCGCTCGGCTTTTCCGAGGAGAGCCACATCCCGCTGGAACTGGGGCTGATCCGCAACCATTACGTGGGGCGGACTTTCATCCATCCCAGCCAGTCGATCCGGGACATCAACGCGCGGATCAAGTATAACCCCGTGCGGGAAGTGCTGGCCGGCAAATCGGTGGTGGTGGTGGACGATTCGATCGTGCGCGGCACCACCAGCCGCCGGCTGATGAGGATGATCCGGCAGGCAGGGGCCAGAGAAGTGCACATGCGTATCTCCAGCCCCCCGATCCGTTTTCCCTGCTATTACGGGATCGACATGCCCACCCGCAGCGAGCTGATCGGCAGCAGCCACACTGTGGATGAGATCAAAACCTATCTGGGGGTGGACAGCCTGGGCTACCTGAGCGAAAAAGGCCTCGAAGCCCTGGGTGCTCTGGAGGGTAAAGATTTTTGCATGGCCTGTTTCAACGGCCATTACGCAGTGGCCTTCGAAAAAGACTTCCAGAAGACCGTGCATGAGGACATTCAGCCCTCGCTGCTCGGGAACGAAATTGTCTGAGGACGTTATCCGGCTCGCCGAGCCGCTTGTATTTATCCTGATCCGGGAAGATAATCCGTAAAAAACCTGTATTTTTCGGAGGGACGCAATGAGCGCCAAGTACTTGTACACTTTCGGCGATGGCAAGGCCGAGGGTCAGGCTGGGATGAAGAACCTGCTGGGCGGAAAGGGTGCGAACCTGGCCGAGATGAGCAATCTCGGCATTCCGGTTCCGGCTGGTTTCACGATTACTACGGAAATGTGCACGGTCTATTACCAAATGGACCGCAAATATCCGCCGGAGCTGGACCAGAAGATTCGCGACGCCATAGCTCAGGTGGAAAAGATCATGCGCGCCAAGTTCGGTGACCCGGTGAATCCGCTGCTGGTATCGGTGCGTTCCGGCGCGCGGGTCTCCATGCCGGGCATGATGGACACCGTGCTCAACCTGGGCCTCAACGACCAGACCGTCCAGGGTCTGATCAAGCAGAGCGGCAACGAGCGGTTCGGCTGGGACAGCTACCGCCGGTTCGTGCAGATGTACGGCGACGTGGTGCTGGGCCTCAAGCCCGAAAGCAAGGAAGATGAAGACCCCTTCGAAGTGGCGCTTCACGAAAAAAAGAAGAAACTCGGAATCAAGCTCGACACCGAATTTTCCGCCAAGGACCTCAGGGAGCTGGTCCAGGAGTTCAAGGCGCTGATCAAGAAAGGCAAGGGAGTGGAGTTCCCGGAAGACCCCTGGAAACAACTCTGGGGTGCCATCGAGGCAGTTTTCGGCTCGTGGAACGGAGCCCGCGCCATCAAGTACCGCAAGCTGAACGGCATTCCCGAGGACTGGGGCACCGCGGTCAACGTCCAGGCGATGGTTTACGGCAACATGGGCGAGGATTCGGGCACGGGCGTGGCTTTTACGCGCGACCCCGCCACCGGCAACAACATGTTCTTCGGCGAATACCTGCTCAACGCCCAGGGCGAGGACGTGGTGGCCGGTATCCGCACGCCCGAGCCGGTCAACGAATCCACCAAGAACAATCCCGGCCAGACCACTCTCCAGAAGGCCATGCCCGAGGCTTACAAGACCCTGGAAGAAATTTACCTCAATCTCGAAAAGCACTACACGGACATGCAGGACATCGAATTCACCATCCAGAAAGGCAAGCTCTGGATGCTGCAGACCCGTAACGGCAAGCGCACGGCGCAGGCCGCGGTCAAGATTGCGGTGGACATGGTCCGCGAGGGCCTGATCGACAAGAAGACCGCGGTCAAGCGGATCGTGCCCTCCCAGCTCGACCAGCTCCTGCACCCCACTTTCGACCCCAAGGCTCCCAAGAAGGTGATCGCCAAGGGTCTTCCCGCCTCGCCGGGCGCGGCCGCCGGCCGGGTGGTTTTCAATTCGGACGATGCCGAGGCCTGGGCCAACCGGGGCGAAAAGGTGATCCTGGTGCGAATCGAGACCAGCCCCGAGGATATCGGCGGCATGGACAAGTCCCAGGGCATCCTCACCGCTTTCGGCGGCATGACCAGCCATGCGGCGGTGGTGGCGCGCGGTATGGGCAAGTGCTGCGTGGCCGGCTGCGGCGCGGTAGAGATCAGCTACAAGGACAAGCAGTTCACGGTGGGCGATAAAGCCACAGTCAAGGAAGGCGACTGGATCAGCCTCAACGGCTCCACCGGCGAAGTGATGCTGGGTGCGGTGCCCACGGTCAAGCCCGAACTGAGCGGGGATTTTGGCCAGGTGATGAAATGGGCCGACGAGATCCGCAAGATAGGCGTGCGCACTAACGCCGACACTCCGAAGGACAGCCAGGTGGCGCTGGATTTCGGCGCCGAGGGTATCGGGCTGTGCCGCACCGAACACATGTTCTTCGAGGGCGACCGGATCAAGGCCATGCGGGAGATGATCCTGGCCGATGACACCGAGGGCCGCAAGAAGGCCCTGGCCAAGCTGCTCCCCTACCAGCGCGATGACTTCTACGGAATCTTCAAGGTGATGGCCGGCCGGCCGGTGACTATCCGCCTGCTCGATCCGCCGCTGCACGAGTTCCTGCCGCAGGAGGATGCCAACCAGGCCGAGATGGCGAAAGAGATGAACGTGTCCGTGGAGAAGGTGAAGAACAAGGTGGCCTCGCTGCACGAGCTTAACCCCATGCTCGGCCACCGCGGCTGCCGCCTGGGCGTCACTTACCCGGAGATCACCGAGATGCAGGCCCGGGCCATTTTCGAGGCCGCCTGCCAGCTCAGGAAGAAAGAAAAGATCGACAGCAAGCCCGAGGTGATGATCCCGCTGATCGGCACCGTGGGCGAGATGGTCAACCAGAAGACCCTGATCGTGGAGACCGCCAAGAAGGTATTCGCGGAGCAGGGCGTGGAGCTGCACTACATGGTCGGGACGATGATCGAGATCCCGCGCGCGGCCCTGGTCGCGGACAAGATCGCCGAGCATGCCGAGTTCTTCTCGTTCGGCACCAACGACCTGACCCAGATGGGTTTCGGCTACAGCCGGGATGACGCCGGCCGGTTCCTGCCCAGCTACGTGGACATGGGCATTCTGCCGGAGGACCCGTTCCAGGTGCTGGACCAGGAAGGTATCGGCCAACTGGTGCAGATCGGCATCGAGCGCGGCCGCAAGACCCGCAAGGATCTCAAGGTCGGAATCTGCGGCGAACACGGCGGCGAGCCCAAGAGCGTGATTTTCTGCCACCGCGTGGGCATGAACTACGTCTCCTGTTCCCCCTACCGCGTACCGATAGCGCGCCTGGCCGCGGCCCACGCCGCGATCGAGGACCAGGAGGGCAAAATCGAGCGGGATAAATAGTTATCTCAATTCAGATAAGAATGAACTTTAAAGGGGGCCGGAAAGATCCAGCCCCCTTTTTCGTATCAGCCTTTAAGATCGGCCCACTCTCACTTTACCGCCCTACTAACTGTCTATCCGCCTCTGGATTTCGAACAGCTTCTCCTCCATCTCGATCACTTTGTTCACCAGGCTCTTGATCAGCAAGAGGATGAAGGCCGGCACGTCCCGCAGGATTTCATCCAGGGAGGCGCCGTCCAGCTCCACGAGCACGGCGCGTTCGAGGACGGTGACCGTGGCGCTGCGGCGGCTGTCGCCGCCTTTGAGCAGCGCGTATTCGCCGAAACTCTGGCCGGCGCTCATAACGTCCACCACTTTTGGGCCCGCGGCCGACTCCTTGCTCACTTCGACCTTGCCGCTCTGGATGTAATAGAACGTGCTGCCCACTCCGCCCTCATCGAAGACCACATCGCCGGATTCGTACACTTTCATAAACTGGGTCATGGGACAATCTCCACTAAAATACTGCTCTGCGGAACGTTATGGAATATGTAATGGAATAAATCTCCTGTCATTTTCTGGTGACTGTGGGCGAATATGAAGTTCGCCAGTTGACCCATTCACCCATCCCACCGGGCGAACACGAGGTTCGCCCCTACCGTATCCCGCAGAATTTATCTACAAGCGGAATCCGGGGAACTCTTTTGATTGAAGCGGACGCCGCGGGCCGCCGCCCGGGCTGATGGCTTTACTATTTTTCCAACAGGATCACGCTCGCCAGGCCATGTTGGTCCAGGCCGAAACGGATCGTATCCCCTTTTCTTTCGATCGGGACAATCGGCCGGCCCGCCGGGCTGTTGGTCAGGTCCGGCTGGACGAGCTCGAACCTGGTGAATTCTCCGGCGTCCGGCAGGCGGCAGGTGATTTCGAGGTTGGGCGTGGCGCCGGGGATGTTGTAGAGGTCGCGCCAGATACTGACTACGCTGATCATCACGCTGCCATCGGCCAGGCGGAAGATGTTGCCGTCGGTTTTGGGCGGCAGTTCGAGCGCCCGGGGATAAAACACCCATTTCTTGCCCCTGAACTTTTCGATGAGCGGATGGTAGACCTCCCGCAGCATGGCCGCTTTTTTCTTCTGCGCCCGCAGGGCCGGGGTCGAATCCCTGGGCGTAATCTCACTGTTGACGAGCGAATAGAAATAGCCGTAGCGCAGGCAGTTGAGGAATAGCCTTTCCGGGTGCTGCCAGCTCTGGCTGTCCAGGATCATGACGTGGCGGTTGAGGCCGGTATAGCTCTGGGCCACCAGCCAGGTCGGGAATTCCTCATCCGGAGTGTTTTCCATGGCCATCACGCCGTCGATTCCCTTGCAGGTCTGGATCACGGTCGGCTTGTTGCAGGTGATGAACCGGCCGCTGGAGTGCAGCAGGGGGCCGACCACCTTATCCATCATTCGCGTGTACATGAAGATCGGAAAGTAGGCCGGCTTATTATTGACCATGGTGATGCCGTCATCGTGGGCGAAGTCGAACCGGTAGGTGCGGCCGTAGACATCCCAGAAAAACCCGGCGATCCCGGGATAAGCCTTCACCATTTCGGCGGCCTGAGCGGCCAGGTCGCGGCCGAACTTGGTGGATTCCGGGTCGGCGCACATCAGCCAGCAGGCCCTGTCGCCCGGATATTCCTGGCCCCGGTAGGCGGTGATCGGGTTGCCGACCTCATCGGTCGCGATGTCGTCCGGGTATTCCTTTTTGGCGAACCACCATTCGCTTTCGGTGATGTTGTAATAGATGAACGTACCCACTCCGGCGGCGGCGGCCCGTCTGGCATGGTCCGCAATCTTCTGGCGGCTTTTGGTCTGTTCGGGTCGTGAATGCGACAGGTTATCCCACTTTTTTACCGAGGGCGGCGGGATCATCTGGCCGTACTGCGGAAAATGGCCGTGCATCTCCTCCCAGCGGGTTCCCAGCCGGTAGTACTCCTCGAACAGCCGCGAATGTCCCGCGCCGCCCAGGCTGTCGGCGTAGGGCTGGTCGATCACGTAAGCGCCGTCGTACTTCTCGAACCCCGGCCTCGGATCGAAATATTCCCGGTACTTTTCGTAGACCCAGCCCAGGGAGGGCCGCCAGTTCCCGGGCTGGACCGTGATCAACAGGCCGGTGGTCGCCTGGCGGTTGTCCCGCAGTCCCAGGTACTCGCTGATCACCTGCAGGTAAGGCCGTTCCTGGAGCGAATAGCTGCGGCTGTTCCAGTGGAAATCCTGCGTCACGCCGATATTGTTGCGGTAGCGGATCCTGACCGCCGGGATTTCGAACGGGTTGACCAAGCAGAGCGCGTTCTTCTGGTTTCCCTTGTAGAACACCATCATGGGGATTACGGTGCGCCAGTCGGTGTTGCCCACCGGCCCGCCGTCCACTATCCCGAAATTCACCTGGAACGGTTCCCAGGGATTGGACGCAAACGGCGCCTCGGCGATCGGCGCCCAGGCTGTGTAGCCCCAGGTGGGCAGAGGCAATAGCTGCACGATCCTGACCGACCGGTCAGGGCCGGAGAGCTTTTTCGCTCTCACTTCCCAGCGGGCGTGATCGGCAAACATCTCGATCCGTTCCAGCACAGTGAATTCGGCTTCCGGGAAAGTCTTTTCGAACGAACAGACCACGCTTTCGGCAGTGTTTTCAGTCTTGAAGTCAGTCACTTCGCACTTGCCGGCCAGGTCGGAAAAAGTCTTTTGCCGCAGCTCGTCCACGATCATCACTCCGCCGATCCTTTCTCCCACCGGCACGTGGTTCGCGGGCCAGACCGCATCCGCGAGCTGATGGCAGTAATCGACACTGTCTTCGGTGTCCACCAGCCGGCGGATCGTGCCATCGCTGACCGACACGGCCAGCTCGAGCGCCGCGTTTTTCAGCACCTGCAGGTCGCCCTCCAAGCTGGTCGAAACCTGGGCGCGGATTAAATCGCAAAACGTCGATCCGACGAATAGGAGGACTGTCAGGCTCCTGGCAAAAACGACGCTCCTGATTCCCATGAAGCATACTCCCATGATGAATTGTAAACCAGATGTGGAAAAAATCGCAGGAATGAAATAAATTTATCAGAGAACGGCAGGATTCGCCATGATCCGGCAGACCCTTGCCAATAATTATTTTAAAGAATTGTTGTGTCAACGATTAAAAGTGGTTATATTGGATTCTAATATGAGAATGAAAATCATTCTATTCCTCTCAAGGAGTCCCGAAAATGAATTTTTACACAGGTTTGCTTTCAGCGACGCTGCTGGCAATGTCGGCCTGCGCCGCCCCTGAAAAGCCACCGCAAGCGGAAGAAAGCGGAAAACCGGAGTCGAAGCCGCTGGTGGTCGCCACAACCACCATCATTGCCGACATCGCCCGGAACCTGGTCGACGACCGCATGGAAGTGGTCAGTATCATGAAGCCGGGCGAAGACCCGCACATCTACGATCCCCGGCCCGATGACGCCCGGACGATCGGCCGTGGCAAAGTCGTGCTCATTAACGGCCTGCACCTCGAAGGCACCCTGCACGACATCATCCACAACAACGTGGCCGAGGGAGCGGTTCTCTGCGCCCTGGGCGAGGACCCGAGGATCAAGCCGATCGAGAGCCAGGTTTTCAAGGGCGCTCCAGACCCGCATTGCTGGTTCAACATCCTGCACGTCAAGGTCTTCGTCGACCGGGCGATGGGTGCGCTCATCGAGGCAGACCCGGCCGGTGAAGCCTTCTACCGGGAGAACGCACGGCGATATTATGAAAAGCTCGACTCCCTGGACGCCTATACCCGGCAGGTGCTCGGCTCAATCCCCGCCGAAAGACGGATCCTGGTAACGGCGCACGACGCCTTCCATTATTTCGGGATCGAGTACGGGATCGAAGTGATAGCCGTGATCGGGATCAGCACCGATCAGGAACCCCGGCCCCAGGACGTGGAAAACCTGGTTGCGCTGATCCAGGCGCACAGCGTGCCGGCGGTGTTCATCGAAACCAGCGTTTCGCCGAGTCTGAACAACCTGGTCCGCAAGGTGAGCGAGAAGACCGGAGCCAGGATCGGTGGCACGCTTTTCAGCGATAGCCTGGACGAGCCGGACAGGCCGACCGGCACCTATCTCGGTATGTTCCGCCACAATGTCGAAACGATAGCCAATGCCCTGCGGTAAAGGAAACGTCAAATGATAGAAAATTCCCTGGAAGTGAAAAATCTCACCGTATCCTACGGCGGCAAAACCGTGCTGCGTAACGTCACTTTCTCCCTGCCCCGCGGTGTGAGCGTGAGTATCGTAGGCCCCAACGGCGCCGGCAAAAGCACTCTGTTGCAGGCTTGTCTGGGACTGATCGAGCGGGATACGGGTGAGGTGCGGGTGCTGGGGGAGCCTTTTGAACCCAGACGCGGCATCCTGGCTTACATTCCGCAGAAGGAGCAGATCGACTGGGACTTTCCGGTGCGTGTGCAGGACGTAGTGCTCATGGGCCGCAGCGCTGGACTCGGCTGGTTCGGCAGGCCCGGCCGGGACGACCGGCGGGTGGCCTTGGAGGCCCTGCGCCAGACCGGAATGGCCGAATACGCCGGCCGGCACATCCGTCAGCTATCAGGCGGGCAGCAGCAGCGGGTTTTCATTGCCCGCGCCCTGGCCCAGGGTGCTGCCGTACTGATTATGGATGAACCGTTTGCCGGAGTGGACGCCGCCACTGAAAACACGATCCTCGAGCTGATGGACCGTTTCACGTCTGAAGGCAAGACCGTGGTGATGGTCAACCACGACCTCGGCATACTCCACCGTTTTGACTGGATCGTCATGCTCAACGGCACCCTGATCGCCGCCGGCCCCACCGCTGAAACGTTCGGCGAGCACAACCGTCAGTTGACTTTCGGCCCGACTCTGAACGAGATCGCCAGCGCCGAACAGATAATCGAGAAGGGAGTGGCCAGATGATTGAGGCTCTGAAAACCGTGGCCAGCGGTTACCTTCTGGAGCTGACCGCGAGCATCCTGGTGGGCGCAGCCTGCGGGATAATCGGCTGTTTCGTAATCCTGCGCGGCATGGCCCTGGTGGGCGATGCGATCAGCCATGCGGTCCTGCCGGGAGTGGTGCTCGCTTTCATGCTGGCGGGGACGGGTCCCCTGTCGATGTTCTGCGGAGCGATGGCCGCGGGCGTGCTGACTTCGGTCCTGATCAACGTCATCCAGAACAACAGCCGGATCAAGGGAGACTCGGCAATCGGCCTGGTATTCACCATGTTTTTCGCCGTGGGCGTAATTCTGATCAGCGCTCTGCCACGCGGCACCCATTTCGACCTCAAGTGCTTCCTTTTCGGCAACCCGCTGGCCGTGGGCGAGTCGGACCTCTGGATGATGGTAATCGTCGCCTCGATGGTAGTGGGCGCAATCATTTTGTGCTACTATCCGCTGCGCACGGCGAGTTTCGATCCGATCATGGCCGCCGCTATCGGCATCCGTCCCAAGGTGGTGCATTATCTGATCATGATTCTGCTTGCGGCAACGGTGGTGGCGAGTCTTCAGGCGGTGGGAATCATCATGGTGGTGGCGATGATTATCGCTCCCGGGGCCACCGCCTACCAATGGACCGACCGGCTGGGCGTGATGCTCCTGCTGGCGGCTCTGGTCGGAACGGTAAGCGCAGGGATCGGCTTCGTGGTCAGCTTCTGGCAGAATTGGCCCACCGGACCGGCCATGACCGTAGTGGCTGGTGCGCTGTTTATCTTATCAATGTTTTTTTCTCCCAGGTATGGAGTCCTGGCCGGCTACCTCAAGCGCCGGCGCAACGTGCGGCACATTGCAGTCGAGGATTTCCTCAAGTCGCTGGTGCGCCTGCCCGATCGCCAGGCCGACCTCAACCAGATAGTACTGTCTACCGGGCTGAAACCGGATAAGGTGCGTTCGCTGGCCCGCTCCCTGGCGGGCAAAGGGTATGTGGAGAGTTCCGCCAGCGATACCTTCAGGCTGACTCTCAGGGGCGAGGAAACGGCCCTGGGCATCCTGCGCACGCACCGTCTTTGGGAAGCCCTTCTCTCCAATGCCGGTATCGACAAGGGGCAGATCCATCCCCTTGCCGAACGGCTGGAGCACGCTCACGAGCTGGCGGACCAGATCGACCTCAAGCTCGGTTCGCCGGCTACCGACCCGCATGGACGGGAAATTCCGCCAAAGGAATGAAACGGTTACGGCTTGGCATTGTCCGGTTGGAAAATTGCAGGTCTGCTTAACAAATGCATTTATTCCTGCATTTTCAGGCCGCAAGATAACCAATGCCGGGTCCGGGCTTGTTTGGAGTCTGCGCACCGTGGATCGTTTGCTACCGCAAAGTGGACAGGCGGATTTGAAACCCACCCCGACGAGCGTGCGTATCGTGAATTGTCTCCCAATTTGCGACGAGTTTTAAAGGATGGAAATACAATTGCAGTGGAATGCCGGCAAAATCACATCAGCCCCAGCTTCGCCAGGCCGCTCCAGACCAGGAACGACCCGATCAGTATCAGCACGGTTCCGGCCGCCGTGGGCAGTAACTCCACTATCTTCCGGCCCAGCCGGCGTAAGCCCGCCGGCAGACGGTCCGTTGGAGGCTCCCCGCCTTCTTCCCTTCCCTTTCCCATCAGTTTGCGGAAGTAGATCGTAGCCAGGCCCACCCCGGTGAGCACCAGGGCCAGGCCCAGGCTCATGATCACGATCAGCGCCACGCCCAGGCCGGGCCTGCCGAAACCGAGAGCCAGGAAATAAACCCAGATCGCTCCGGGGCAGGGAGCCAGTCCGCCGGCGAAACCGAGCCAGACTATGCTGCGCATTCCTCCCTCTTCCCGGGGTGGAAGTTCGTGCTGTTGACCGTGGTCGTGGTCGTGCGGATGGTCGTGGCCCGGGCCGTGTGAATGGAGGCCCCTTCCGTGCAGGCGCTGGATGCCCAGGAACAGTACGATCAGCCCGGAAACGGCGCCCAGCACGGCCTGGGCCTGCAGGCTGAGCCCGCCTCCCCAGGCGAGCTTGGTGATTATCGCCAGTACCAGGATACTGCCGGTGTGAGTGGCAGTGACCACCGCCGCCAGCACCACCGCGTGCGGCCAACTGTGCCGGCTGCCCACCAGATAGGCGGCGGTAAGGGTCTTGGCGTGGCCCGGGGCCAGGGCGTGCACCGCTCCGTAGACAAATGCGGCCAGCAGCACCAGCCACAGGCCGGCGCCGCCGCTTTCGCCTTCCAGGTAATCCTGCACCAGGGAACGCAGGGTGCGGTCTCCCCTTTCTTCCAGCGACTGCTTACCGGCTCCCCCACTCCCCAGGCCGGCCGGCTGCACTGTGCTTGATGTCAGGGTGGGATAGCTGAAGGCCTGGGCGAACCTGACAATCCGCCAGATCGCCTCGCCGGCCGCGACCGCCGAATCCACTTCGGCCCGGCTGCGCCGCCTGAAGCTGAAAGACAGGCTCTCCAGGTCCTCGGCATCGTACCTGGCGGTGGTGTCGGCCAGGCTGGCCGAGGTCACCTCGAAGTCGCGGGAGGCGATCAGGGCAAAGACTATCTTGCCCGGATGCGGCCAGATATCGGCTCCCCGCGCCCGGAAGCCCGCCTCGACCGGCCGCGTCGCCCGGGTGTCGACCGCCGAGCTCAGCTCCAGGGTGACGTCGCTGTGCTGCGGCACGATCCGGTTGGTGCCATAGAGGTCGAGCAGGGGCTCCTTGACCGGCTTCAGTACCAACCGGCGGCCGTCCAGCGCCAGGGCAATTTCGCCGAGTTTACGGTCCTGGAAGCCGCGGGCGTACCCGGCAGCCTCGGTTTCGCTGATCACGTCGTCGGCATCGCGGTCCATCGCCAGCCGCTCGCTGAGCGAAGGGAACTCCTTGAAGCTGTAGAGGGCCCGCAGGTCGATAAACTTATCGCCGATCCGCACCTCGAACACCCGGTCGGCATCGTACATGTTGAGCATGTGCGCGGCCAGCGGACAGGAAGCGGCCAGCAGGAGCCCGAACGCTGTGAGAGAGGTGAGTTTCATGGACTGTCGGACGGAACCTTTGGCAGGGGAAGCGCATGGCGACGGCCGGCCAGAAGAGCTTCGAGTTCTTTTTTCGAGGCGGCCAGTCTTTGCAGTACCTCACTGCCGGTGATTGTCTCGGCGGAAGCCTCCAGCCGGGCAAGGATGTTGCGGCCGCTGTCGCGGTTGAACGGAAGTTTTCCACCCACGTAAAAGTAGACCGGGTTGGTGTGGGCTTCGGTGCCGGGGCCGGCATAGGCCCGGGCGGCGATCCAGGTGCTTTCAGTGATTTCCAGGGTCCGGCTGAACCGGTAAGCGGGCCGGGGCTGGTCGAAGTACTCGCGGGCGACCACCCAGCCGTTGGCCACCAGCTCCACCGTGCTCACCGGGTAGAGGCTGCTCTCCACGTCGATTTCCACTGCCACCGTTTTCCCGGCGCCTGCCGGCAGGCTGATAATGTCGCCCGGGCGATAGCGATCGACCTCCAGAAAGAGCAGGGGGCCGCTGGTGGCGAAGCTGTGCCCGGCAGCGATCCTTTGGGCCCAGGAGCGCGGCGAGGGTTCGCTCTCGCACCAGGCATAGGTGATTTCGCTGCCCAGCTCGCGGGTATACGGATAGTCGCAGGCGCCCACGATCGGCAGGCGAAAGCCCAGGTTGAGGAAATCGTACCAGCCGTCCAGACCCAGCTCGCGGTAGCCGCCGAACTGCAGCAGCTCCAGGAAATCCATCTTGCCGTCCAGCAGCAGGCCGTCGGTTTCGGTGCGGTAGTAGCCGCCGTGGGCCAGTCCGATAAAGCCGTTCAGGCTGTGGGTCTGGTCGGCGATCACGCCCAGCGACGGCTCCCGGCTCACGTCCGGGTTCGGCTTCCCGGTCCCCGGCACGTAGTCGTCCGGCAGGATGATGGTGACGTGGCCGAGCTGGCCGGAGCGGTATTCCTGGCCCGAGCTGATATAATAGCCGCCGCGGCCGGCGATACTCCGGTCGCCCAGGCCCTTGGCCTGCAGCCAGCCCGCGTACCGGCCGCCCCGGTCGTAGCCATCGGTGTTCATCGACAACAGGTAGGCGAAACGGATGTCCCTGGCCGAGGTGACCGCCAGGAGAGTGTCATCGTTGGCCCCGGTGCGGTCCATGTGGATGTGGGTATCGCCGGAATACCAGCCGCGGCCCGCCATGTCGATCCAGCGCTGCAGGGCGACAGTCACCTCCAGGGTATCCCTCGGCTTCGTGGAGACCACCGCGGTGGCCGGCAGGTATTCGTAGCCCTTAGCCGCCTCGATCTTCGCCGTCCCGGCCGGCACCCGCACCTCGAAGAAGCCATCGGTGTAGAAGTAGTATTTCAGCGGCCGGAAGCGTATCGGGCCCTTGAGGCGGTTGGCGCTGTAGCGCAGGCCGAACCTGCGGTAGCCCTGGTCGTCCGGCTCCTGCAGGCCGTCGTTGACGCACACCGTGGCGCTGACCGGCCCGCCGGTCCGCTTATCGATAATCCTGACCCGCAACAGCGAAGCCTCCGGTCCCGGGTCCACCACCGCTGGAGGCTCGGGACGGGCCATTTCGATCATCGGCTGATAGTGCGCCCCGGCTGGAGCCGGCGGCCAGGCGAGATAAACGGTCAGGATTAGCAGGAACAAGCCTGCAAAGTTTCGCATGGTTTTCATTCCACCGCGCTTTGAATGGCTTTGTCGGACTTGAGCGTGAACAGGCTGGCGCTGACAATACACCAGACCGTGAAAATCGCCGTTGGCAGGGCCGCTCCCGGCTTGTCGCTGAAATGGGTGAGGGTCAGCACCGTGCCCATGCCCGCGTTCTGCATGCCGATTTCGATCGCCAGGGTGCGCCGGCCGGCGGCGTTCAGCCCGATGGCCTTACCGACCGCCCAGCCGCCGGCCAGGCCGATCCCGTTGAGCAGCACCACCAGGATAAACACCGTAAGGCTGACCTGGGCGACTAGTTCCACATTGCGCGCCACCACCACCGAACAGATCACCACAATGGCCGCGATCGACAGAGTCGGGAAAAATTCCAGGAAACGCCCGATCCAGGCGGCCGCGATCCTTTTGAAGACAATCCCGCCAGCAAGGGGCAGCACCACCGAATACAGGATGGTCAGCATCATCGCGGTATACGGTATATGTATCCTGTCACCCAAAAGGAACAATGTCAACGCCGGTGTGACCCAGGGAGAAAGGAATGTGGAAAAAGTGGTGAGGGCGATCGAATAGGCCACGTCCCCGCGGGCGAGGTAAGTCAGCACATTGGAGCTCATCGCTCCCGGCACGCAGCCGGTGATTATCAGGCCCAGGGCCAGATCGGGCCGGATATCGAAAGCGCGGGTGAGCAGAAACGCCGTGAAGGGCATGATCGTGAACTGGGCCAGCGTACCCAGCAGGACCCGGTCGAAACGCCTGACTGTCACCGCCGCTTTTTCCAGCTCGAGCGTCACGCCGATCCCGAACATGGTGATCCCGAAAAAGAGCGTGACCTGGTCGGAAAGAAAACCGCCGAACAACGAGGGCCTGAAATAAGCCAGGGCGCAACCGGCGATCACCCACACCGGGAACAGCCTGTTGATGGTTCTCATTCTCTATTTCGCCTTCCGATTCGAACGGAAAAGCCCGCATCTTGAGCGCGTGAAGCCGAGTCAGACATTCTAAGCCGGCGCCCGGCCAATGGCAAGCAAATAAACCGCTGCCTCCCGTACCTTCGGGCACCCCTCTTCCGCCGCTCCGTAATTCCGTTCCCGGACCGGTGATCGGTTCCGGCCTGCAGCAGAGTTGCAATACGGGTGGTGGAATGATATTTATTAACCATACCCGCTGATTATTATTTATCAGTCTACCGGGCTCCAGCGCCGGTAGTCTTCCCATTCGAGTTTTCGGATTCAGGAATTTCCCAATCGGCTGAGGTGGAGAAAACCTAACAGGTAAGGCTTGCACAGGGGAAAAATTGTAACTGAGGGGGTTAATCTCAAGTTTGCCTTATAAGTACCTTATTCAAATTTCAGTATACGCCCACTGTTCCGGTTTACCTGCACCCGTGCAGACAGATTGCTTAACCGATAACCCTCAGGCTTCTTCCCAGGCCAGCCCGGTTTGGCTGCCGTGCACCGGCGAGGCGTCTTTACCCGGATTCGCCTTACCCGATGGGTAAATTGAAGCTTGTGGGAAATTCGAGTTTTTCGTCAGAGATCATTTTGTGCCTGTTCAGCCTTACTTTCACCATCATTGTTAGGAGCCGCGTATGTATCCGAGTGTCCGAAGATCGATTGTATTTGCTATTCTGCTGACTGCTATTCAGTGGGTTGCACTCGAAGCTCAGATAACCGGCAACGGCTACGCCCTGATGATGAAGGAGGTTTTCGGTTTCGTTTGTCTCAACTGCCATGACAGCAATCTTTCGAATCGAAGCGGTGCCCCGAGTAATATCAACTGGGACACTTACACGCTGGCCTACGTAAGTGCAGCCCTGGGCAACACCCAGGTACAGGCCGGCACCATGCCGCCTGTTTCGGCCGGCGGCGCGCTCAGCGCCACCAAAAAAACGGTGTTCCAGAGCTGGGTCACCGCCGGCCTGCCGTTGGGCCCAATAGTCGATTACGACAGCGTGAAGACCGCGATCTTCACGCCGATTTGCCTCAACTGCCACGATTCCAATAAGAGCGGCGCGGCGCGCAACGGCGCTCCGACCACGGTCAATTGGAACACTTACGCTCTGGCTTCCGCCAGCGCTGCCCGGGGCAATATTCGCATTCAGCAGGGCACCATGCCGCCTGCCGGCGCCTTGACCGCAGTCCAGAAAGCCCTTTTCCAGGACTGGATCAACCTCGACATCCCATCCGGCAGAGAAGTGACCTACCCCGCCCTGGCCGATTCACTGCTTACAGGCAAATGCATCACCTGCCACGACAGCAAGAAAAGCGGATCCGCCCGTCTGAATGCGCCCACGAACGTAAATTTCGACACCTATACTGCCGCCAAGGCCTCGTTCGCCACGGGGAACAACTACGTCCAGGCCGGAAACCATCCGTTCTCGTCGGTCGGCATTACCGCCGGCCAGAAACTATTGTTTTTCGACTGGATTTATGCCGGGATGCCCCAGGGCGAAACCGGGCCGGTCTGCGACCTGGACGGAAACGGTACCGCAGGGGTGAGCGACGTGATCTGGCTGCTGTTGTACATGCGGGACCATGCCTTCGACCAGAGTCACGATTACAACGGGGACGGCCGGTTCAGTATCAGCGATGCGGTGATGCTGGTGCTGCACCTCCGTAACGGTGTCTGTCGTGAATCTTCCGGGATGCTGGCCGCAGCCGGACCGCTGGCGGCCGTTTCCCGGATCGAGGGTTTGACTCAGGCCCAGATCGACTATCTTGAAAATACGTTCGACCAGCTCGGCCTCACCCCCGACGAAGAGGCCGCGTTCAGGATCGCCCTTTACGGCAATTCCGGCCGGCCGGAACTGCCCAGGGCCTACAGCCTGTCGCAGAACAGCCCGAACCCCTTCAACCCGGCCACTACGATCAGCTATACCGTACCTGACGGCCAGCGGGCCAGGGTGACTATCGGTATCTTCGATGTTGGCGGCCGGCTGATCAGGACGCTGGTGGATACCGACTGCGAGGCCGGCATCTATACGGTGTTCTGGGACGGCCTGGACGAGCACGGCGAACCGGCGGCCAGCGGAGTGTATTTCTACCGCATGACCGCGGGCGATTATTCTCAGACCCGCAAAATGGTTCTGGTCAAATAAATTTCGTTGATCGAGTGGAGTCTGAAGCTGTACTTTGAAGGGGTGGCAATTCCGCCGCCCCTTCATTTTTATCCCCTTCGGAGGCCGCCATGCCAAGGTTGTCAGTGATCGTTGCGTTAATCGGCATATTCGTTTTGACAGGTACCGCTTGCGTGAAAATCAATGTACAAAATGATGAAAAAACAGTTGCCTCCGACACGACCTGCGTGCGCCATTGCGCGCTGTTGCGGGCCGGAGAGATCGAGGCGATTATCGGGGACGGCTCGCGCTCGCGCAACCACCCCGGAATCTGGATGCTGACCAACGAGCACCGGCACTTCAACGTCTTCCACAACCGGAGTTCAGCCATGAACGGCGGCGGCCTGCGTAACCGCAACCCGGTGCTCGAACAGCTCGATGAAACTTCCTGCGTGCTGAAAAAGGAATCGACCGAAAAGGACCCCACCGTTATCCGGGCGAAGTTCACGGCCGTGGCGCCCTATTACCTGGACTACGAGCTGGAGACCACCGACACCCAGGACCGGCTGGGCGGACTCGGCCACCACTCCATCGGCTTCGCCAACTACACCAACAGCCCGAGCGACATCCGAATCCATTACCTCTCCAACGGTGAATGGTACGCCTGGATTCCGGCCCCATACGATAAGGACGGGAAGTTCGGCGGGCCGGGGAGCAGCGTGGCGCCGAACTACGTTCCCAAGGAGGACCTCGAAGTCTGGCCCGAGGGCTGGGACGACCCGTCCTTCTGGTGGTACAAGCGTCATGACCGGGGGTTCGACGAGCCGTTCTTCTACGGCCGTTTCGATGACCAGGTGGTGATCTGGGTGTTCGACCAGCCGAAAATGCTGCGCTTCTTCCTTTCTCCCATCGGTGGCGGCCCCAGCCTGATCCCGGGCCTGACCAGTCCCGCCTGGGATTTCGAATGGATCATCCCGAAAAAAGACTACGAAGTGGGCCGCACCTACAAGTTCCGCTGCCGGATTATCTACAAGCCGTACGAGGGGGACGAGGACGTGCTGAAGGAAGTAAGAAAGACGCAACAAGAGTTGGGGTACGAGACCGTGCAGAAGATGTGAGTTTCTTGGAAAGCAGGGGGCCGTCCGCGGACGGCCCCCTGCTTTCCCTGACAATATAAGCCAGACGGACAATCTTGAAAGATGGAGGGCTTGACTTTTCATTATAAAACTCCTGAAATTGAAAATGAGATTGGATAAGGCTCGCCCTGGGTAAAATTGCGAGAGGGATTGAAAGCATATTTTCGACTATTGGACGCGGGGAAAGAGGAAAGAATTTCAGATTTTACTGGTGAGGTAAATGGCTGTCAGTTGGCACATGATTTTTTGATTGGATATTAATAATTAGAACTGCAAGTATATTACTAAGGAGGGCATAAAATAGATTGCATTTACTTCAATCTCAATATTTGCCTTAAGTACATTGTAATTTATTGTGATATGAGATTTGCTGTATCGCCCGAAAATGCAACCTATAATATGACCTGAGTAGTAATTCAAATATTTATTGGAAAATGAGTAACTGCAAATATCACATAGGCTCAAGGGATTGTGGGCTGGAAACTGAAAAGCCTGATGACAAATATTGTTATATTCATACTCACCTTTTAACAAATAGTGCTTTCGAAGATAAAGAAAAACTAATAAATATTTTAAAAAACCATCCTGGAGTAATGATTAACAGATTCGACACTATTCTTATTTTTACAATAGCATTTGATTTTAAATTTTCTGAACTGTTTAAGGAATTCGGTCCTTTAACTTCTAAATTAGATAATTTCATATTTTTAGGGAAAGTAATTTTTGACAAACGCACAATAAATGCTAATTTTGAGTTAAATAATTGTTCCTTTTGCAACAACGCAGATTTTAGCAAAGTTAGTTTTTTGGCTCCCGTTAAAGTTTATCCATATAGCAGTGGTGATATAACAATACCATGTCAACATAAATTTATTACTGTTTCGTTTTTAAGGGAAGCATATTTTGAAAATACTATTTTTAATAATTTTTTCTTTAAAGATGTAGATTTTTCTAAAAGCAAATTTAAAGGTGCAGATTTTAATAATTGTCTATTTATAAATGTTAAATGGCATAAAGATAAATCTCTCCTGGGGAAAAGGGCTTCTCTTTATGACGAGAAATATTTATCAAAATCCTCGTCCAATCTTTTAGAACAACTTAGTGATTTAGAAAGGTTATATAGAAAACTTAAATCAATAGCCAAGACAAATGAAGATAGAGATTTGGAAGGAGAATTCTATTATGGTGAAAATGAAATGATAAGAAAAAGAGCTAAATGGTACAAACAGCCATTTACTTCGAAATTCTGGTATTTCCTTGCAAGCCGTTATGGAGAAAGGCCATCATGGGCATTTATAAATATTATTATTTTAATATTTCTGTTTTCTATTGGTTATATTTGCACCGGAGTAAAAATTAATGATACTAATAAGTTACTAAATTATTGTAATTTTTCTTTTAGCGATTATTGGTACTATCTTGCGCACGCCTTTTCTCCTATTACTCTGAATAAATGGCAATTAACTAAGGCTGCTAATTTGGGAACCTATTTTTTGTCTATAGCGGAAGGTGCTATTTTGGCTGTACAAATTGGTCTTTTCGTGATGGCATTTCGCCGCAAATTCCAGAGATGAATTGAAATTTCATAGTACTTTCTCCATCTCCTCTTTCTTTATCTCCCAGTGGCTCCAGTGGGCCGCCACCTTCCCATCCTCCACCACCAATAATTGCGGGCTTTCGTGGGGAATCCCCAGCTTTTCGGCGATCTGGTTCGACACTGACCGCTGCTCCTGGATCACCACCATGTAAGTATCCACCCCCGGGTGGCTCTCCACGAACGAATCCACCTCGCCCTTGGCCTCGCGCGAAGTCCCGCAGGTATTGCTGTGCTTGAAAATCACGATCTTTTTACCGCGGCTGGCGGCCAGCACCTCGTCCAGGTTGTCGATCCGTCGGTACATGCCTTTCTCCTTAGCCTCTTGTGTATCAATCAGTTAAACCTCGCGGTGATGTTCTATACACATCTCAGTTGAAAAAACCAGGGAGGGCGCAGCCCCGATAAAATCGGGGCGCCCCTACGGTCGAAACCTATCTTCTGGGGGGTCGGGTTGGGCATCCGTGCTATCCGTGCCACATCCGCGACATCCGTGATTCAGAATCACGGATTACACGGATAAAAGACGGATGTCACGGATCCTCCCCGCCTCACCCAGGGCGGACACGAGGTTCGCCCCTACAACTGGGCCGGGGTAGTTCAAGAATTACACACCCCGCCGGCGAAGCCGGCACCCCTCTTTTCCAGAGGGGACTGGCCGCCCCGCTCCCCAGCGGGCGAACACAAGGTTCGCCCCTACCCTATGCCTTACAGGATTATATAAAGCAGAACCTGGGATAAGGCCTGCCCGTTCAGTTTGGAAAAACCCTGTTCACTTTTACGATCACCGGCCGGCCGGGTTTGAGGCCCACCTCGATCCCCTCCGCCAGTTGCCTGCCCTTGGCGGTAAAACCCTGCGCCGGGAGGCCCTCAACCCAATAGGTTCGATCCGGCAGGACCGCGTACCACTGCGGAAAAGCGTTTATCCTGGGGAAG
>Ga0214473_10000368_pt1 | contig 62724 bp, 49 predicted proteins | sample RVTome_7_FD_203509 | JGI IMG/M metagenome (GOLD analysis project Ga0214473, IMG submission 203509) | Soil microbial communities from uranium-contaminated site in the Upper Colorado River Basin, Wyoming, United States - RVT98D197 | ecosystem: Environmental > Terrestrial > Soil > Contaminated >...
GGAAGCATATTCTCATACAGAACCGCGACAGTTATGGAGCGGATTCCTATAGTTTACACACTCGGCTGAGGTGTTACTAAGAAAGATAAGAGCTGCAATCCGGACTAAGTTTCCAATGTTGGTCATAACTATTCTCCTTTTGATGAAATTTGAATAATTTACTCGATCACTTCAAATTCAAGAAGGTCGTATGCGTGCTTTACGTAGGTTGGCCATTGCTGTTCGGCTGCAACGTAAAGCCACTGATATTTTCCAGGGGGCTTAGCACTGGAGCCGCTGAAATCCGAGAAAGATAAGTAATTCTGCTCCGGGGGATCGCATGGCTCGATGAAACTGAGAGTTCCATAGGGGTCCTCACTGTATTTGGAATAGTGGGCAACAGTAATGCCCCCCCATTGTTTCACCTCCACTTTCGAGTCCGAGCAATCGCCGTATCCAAGACAGCAGCCGGAATCAGCCGTGATTGGATCCCCATTATTGACGCTGAACTTGAGGTGATATGGCTCGGGTTGGTTTGCGCTTGTGGGGAAGTCGGTGAGAGGATTTGTTACGGGAGTAACTGTTGGCGGCTCCCAGCATGCCTCGACCGCATAACCCGCGGCAACGGGCTGTCCAGGCGGAAGCCAGATCGTGTATGTGCGCGTTACAACTGAATCCACTGTAAACATGTGCCTGTCGATGGTTGAGTAGAAATCGAGATAGGCGTTTAAGTCGGCATAAGGTTCTCCGCTCGCGTACTTGCCTTTCCAATAGTTGAATATTGGAAGGTCGCTGCCTGAGTTGTAGGTGGGACTCCAGCGAAGGGTGTATCCATCGGCATTGAGCACCTGCGGATCGCCCAACTCCCGCCAGGATACTCTGCAGGAATTCTCGGGCAATTCAAAAAGCTTGTACGAATTGCCAGTATAGATCACATGCGAGCCCTGGAACATGATGATTCCCTTTACATCAAAGCCCGTATACTGAGAGAATCCATTAAAAGGGTGCGTGATTTGGACCGAAAGGTCTATTGTGCCGTCACCGTTGTTCGTGATGTCAGTGATTTTGAGACAATCGGTGCAATACTCCTCGAGGAACTTAAGTGCGTTCAGGTGGAATCTTGCTTCCCGCTTTGGCACTATGTCCACCTTGTCATGTGCGGAATTAATGAAAATATTCCATTCTCCCCAGAGCATGTGTGGACCAGTCTGGGTTGAATGTTGCCGGGCCGATAAGCCAGGCATGCCCGTGTCTGGCGAAACGGGCGTTCGCGCGGCGCAACCGAGCGCCATCGTCATGATTACGATTAAAAATAGGGTGCGCATTCCATCCTCCCAGCAGATTCCGCTGCTACCGTCGAAATGTGTTCTCCTACGCCTTGATTAACGGATACCACATGCCGGACATTCTCGCAAGATATAAAGTCAAATTAATTCAAAAGAAAATAACTCGTTTTTCATATGAAAATCCACGGCCGCTCACACCCGGGATATGAGGGCTCTTCCGAAAAGCAGCAGATACTTCAAATAAAGCGGACAGTGATTTTTACTTCATTGCGCGGGAGGAAATGCCCGTCCCCGAAGCGCTGGAAGGGGACTTTCCGGGCTCAACAGAAAATTCAGGACCTGACGTCCAAGGTCGCCCGCCTTTAATAGACGCTGCTGGTCCTGCTTTACAGTGATTCCGTTGATGAACCACGAGACCAGCGCAATCAGAAACGAAAGCAACATGAGCCACAGGCTGATGGTGAAACTGGTCTGGTTCTTTCCAAAAATTGAAACGATAAACCAGACAATGCCGATAAACGGCGCGAACATCATTACCAGCCTGAACGGGTTTGTGGCAACCATGCTTCTGCGCTTGATGCTTTCGAGCGTGACCTTATAGGCAACCCTGAGCTTCGGGGTGAACTTGGTCGCCTCAGTGAGAACGTTCGAGAGGATGGCGGCGAGCGGACCGGGTTCTCCTTCGAGGATTAGAATCGCGCGCGGGAGATCGCCGGCCCTGACCGCTCCCAGAACCTGACCGTGCAGATTGTCCATGTCCTCATCCATGACAGCCGCGCCTTTCAGCAGACGGATGGCGGTCGCGGTCATCCACGTCGAGAGAAGAAACAGGAGCAGATATTCTATCCCGAGAAAAATACCCATCGCCGTGATTTTACATCAATTTATTCGATCTTGAAAATAAAGACGGACACAAACCGTCCGATCAGGTCTTTTTAAGGAAACTGCGCGCAAGCTTCTCAAGTGCTTTTTTATCGCCGCGTGCGCCAAGCATGCGTCCGATCTCATCCACCCTTTCTTTACCCTTGACAAACCTTGCCGTGGATTTGGTCGAGCCGCCTTCCGAGCTCTTTTCAATCACCCAATGACCATCCCCCTGACTCGCGATCTGCGGCAGGTGGCTTACCAGTATTAATTGATGCGATTTCGACAGTTCCAATAGCTTTTCGCCGACCTTAAACGCGGTTTCCCCACCGATTCCGGCCTCCGCCTCGTCAAAAACAAGCACCGGGACCCTGTCGCGCATCGCCAATACCGTCTTCAGGGCGATTAAAAGACGCGAAAGCTCGCCTCCGGACGCCGCTTTTTTCAATGGCATCAATTCCTGTTCGGGATTTGTCGAAATCAGAAGTTCCGCGCGGTCGACTCCGTCCGGACGCCACCCCTTTTCATCGTCCGGTGATGATGTCACTGCCGCTTCGAACCGAGCCGATGGGAGATCGAGGTCGGCAAGATGTTTTATGACTTCCTTCGCGATTCGTTTCGATAATTTTTCCCTCGCCTTCGAAAGCTCGCGAGATAGATTCAGGTATTCATCGCGCGACATATCACGCAGTTTCGCGAGGTCCTTGAGGCGGTCGGACGCGGTATCGACCAGTTCGAGTTCCCTGGCAAGATTATCTCTTAGTTTGATTAATCCGGCTTCGTCGGTTTTATATTTTCGCTTGAGATTATGGATGGTGCTTATGCGCTGTTCGACAAACAGGCGACGCTCCGGATCGTCGGTGATGCCACCGGCGTACCTGTTCAGCGTGTCGGCAAGTTCCTCAAGCAAAATTACCATTTCCCTGAGACGTTCCGACTCGCCTTTCAGCGCGGGATCGGCCTCGGCAAGATTTTCGACCGCGTCGAGCGCCTGCTGGAGGATGTCGCGTGCCGGAACGACGGTGTCCTCGCCCGTTTCATCCCCGCCGGTCAGGATCGATGCAGCCTGTACAGCGTCGCCAATCCGCTCTTTCGCGCTTTCGAGAAGTTTATGCTCGATTGAAAGCTTGGCCTCTTCTCCCGCGAAAAGATCCGCCTTATCTAGCTCCGCATGCTGGAACTCGACCAGGTCCCGACGTTCACGCGACCGTTCGATCGCGGCCAGTTCTTTGTCGTATCGTTGTTTTGCGTCCTGCCAGACGGAATATTTTTCCCGGACAAGATTTAATTTATCGAGGTGGACACGGTCTCCGAGGGAGTCGAGTATCTCAAGCGCGGGGCGGTTTAAAATGTCGGCTCGAGCGTGCTGTCCGAGAAGATCGACAAGTTTGTCCGCGACATCCTGCAGTGCCCCGAGCGGGACCCTCCGTCCGTTCAGACGTCCGGTCGATCGGCCTCCCTTTTCAATCGTGCGCTCAAGAATAATTTCAGTCTCGCCGTCGTCCAGCCAGCCATCATTACGAAGGCTTTTCAGGACATCGACACGGTTTTTAAGGTCGAATACTGCGGTCACGGTGGCGTTTTCGGCGCTCGATGCAACCGCGTCGTCGCCGCTCCTCGCCCCGAGCGCGGAAACAAGCGCCTCGAGGCATTGGGTCTTTCCTGCCCCGGTCTCGCCCGTCAGCACCCACATGCCGGATTGGAAGGAGAGGGTGACGTCTCCGAGGAGCTTGAAGTTTTTTATATTTAGCTCCCGTAACATAGGCTGCCCGCACAAGATAAACTCACTTGTTATTATTCTGCGACCCTTTTGCCCATCCGAGCTTGTCGCGAAGCACGTCCGAGAAGAAAACCTCGTCGAATCTCAGGAGTCCCGCGGGACGTCCGGCTTTTTTAATCGTAATCGTGCATCCACCGCCGATATCGCGGCTCAACCGATCCGGGCAATTTTTCAATTCGGCAGTATCGTGACCGTCGGCGGTGGCGTACGCGGGTTCGCCGGGAATTTTTGTTTTGGGCTTTATGACCATAGTGCTCGTGTCATCATAAATAAGGCTTCGCGCGCTGAATGAGTGCGCGCAGATAGGCGTCAGGATGAACCCGTGCAATGTGGGCGATAAGATCGATCCCCCCGCCGCGAGGTTATAGCCCGTCGAACCGGTCGGCGTGGAAATAATCAGACCATCGGCCTCGAAAGTCGCAAGAAATCGACCGTCAAGCTCCGCGTCGAGCATCATGAGTCCGCCTGCCGGTACCTGCCTGTGGATAACGATATCGTTCAGCGCGATCAGTTTCGACTCATCGCCGTTCGTATGATGGATCGTCGCTTCCATCATTGTCCGGTGTTCCACATGGTAATCGCCGTTCGCGAGACGCTCGGTTTCCGACTCGATATTATCGGTTCCGGACGATGTCAGGTATCCAAGTCCACCAACATTGATTCCCCAGACCGGAATGTCATTGGGATGCGCGTCGTGAACCGCCGAAAGCAGCGTCCCGTCGCCGCCAATCGATACGACCGCATGGCAGGATGAATCGACCGGCTCGATAATTTCGATACCATATTTTTCACAGGCGGATCTGAAAGCCGTGAGAGCTTTTTCGGCGGGATGATACAGGGGGTGTATCTTGATCCCGACACGTCTGACCGATTTTTGCTTCTTCTCGACCATAAAGACGCGGAGAATTTAGCATTTTTGCCCGATTCGTGCCATTTTCTTCCAGAAATTGGGTACATGTGAAATTTGCTTCCAGCGGATTTTTTCATCCTCTGGAAGAAAATGGCACCAAAGATCTCAGAAATAAACTATCCCCTCATCAATGGGCACTTCCGGATTTATGGTCAATGGATGAACCGATGTCGAATCCTTTACAAGATGAGTGAAAAGCTCTTCCCAGACCTGGTTCATGCGGGACCTGTCGTCGGAGGTTATTGCGATGTCGGAATTCAGGGCGATGTCGGGATGCACCGGAAGCACACGGTAGCTCAATCCCGCTCCTGATGACGCCTTCAGGACATAGACGGGGAGAAAATAAATATCGTCGATTCTGGTGCCGTCATTATCCTTGAGAAGGTTAAGATACAAAATAATTCCGCTGTCTGTGTATCTATCGCGCTGGTTGGATATAAAATTTCCGAGCGAGTAAGCCACGTAACATTCCACCGGAGTTTCGAATCGGTTGACCGTAATTTTCTCGATCCGTTGCACGACATGCGGATGCGAGCCGATCACGCAGTCGACACCGGCCTCGCAGAGCTGACGTACGATATCGGCCTGCCTTGAATTCTGGTTCCTCTGGTATTCATCGCCGAAATGCAGGAGTGCGATAACGAAATCCGCGCCGCAGTCGCGCGCGTCCTCGATATCATTCCGTGCGGTTTCGATATCCAGGACATTGCACGCGTACGGATATTGCTCAGGAACCGGGATGCCGTTTGTCATCTCTGTGTAATTCAGGAACGCCACATAGATGCCATTGATTTCCGCGAGGAAGGGTTCGTCGCGAGCTTCCGATGTCCGGTAATTACCGACTGCCGGCAGCCCGACACGGTCGAGCGTCTGAAGCGTATTGAAAATACCGTCAACACCCATGTCCATCGAATGATTGTTCGCCATCGCGACAAGGTCGAAACCGGTCCAGAGGATCGAATCGGCGAACGCGTCGGGAGTGTTGAATCTTGGGTAACCGCTGTAACCCATATCCGCGCCCGCCATACGAGTCTCAAGATTCGCGATTGAAAAATCCGCGCGCTCGACATACGGCTTCACCGGGCCGAAAACCTCATTGTAATCGTACCCGCCGGTCACGGGATCCTTGACCGAATCGGTAATCGGCATGTGGATTAGAAGGTCTCCCACGGCGGCGATTGTCGCGGAGTAGACTGTCGGTTCGGGTGGAGCAGCGGGAATGACATTGACAGGTTCCGCCTGTGTCGTGCCCGGGACGATGTCGAGTCCCGCGAATCCTGCAAATCCCAGAAAAATGACGCCTATCCCGACCAGCGCGAGGACGGTCACGAAGATTGTTGATAGCGATCGCAGATTTATCCGGGTAGGTCGCATAAATTTGGAGCTCCTCAGACGTCTTCATTCTATGGGTAAATCAAGCTGAATTCAATAGCACGTCAACTGAAGCATGGGGACTGGCAACGATTTTGCTCTGCTGCCAGATAACACCTTTGCTGAAATCTACATAAGCAAAATCGGTGCCTGTCCACATGCTCATATTGCGAAAACAACAATCAAGGTGTAAAATTAGACGTCGGAGGTAATATTTGGGTCACGCAATACAATTATCACTTTCTGTTTTACTGATTGCGCTGGCTATTTCATGCGCACAGGATAATCCCGTATCCCCTTCCCCGGACGATCAATCGAAATTATCCGCCCAATTCCGCAATCGCGCGGTTTTAGCATACGGGACCATCCATATTTCGGAGGACCGATCATATGTCCAAGCTGTCCTGATCCGGTCGACCGAACTGCACTTGAATGTCGTCAAGCTTCTGGAGGGAATAGCTTGCGACAACTGCCTCCAGATCGGGAATTTCGCTGTTACTTCGAGCGATATCCTACACTGCGATGTAACTCTTACCCATCCATATCCCGGACTTGATAAATACACAGGATTCGATGTCCGCGGTATTGTTATCACTGGTGCGGATTATACCTTCCCAGAGTCTGGTCACTCGATTTCTTCGACAGGTGACCACCTGAAACTGCTTTACGCTGACGGTTATACTAATCTATTTAATCCCATCGAGTTTCCTGTCGACCTTCCTGTTCCGGATGCGCTTAAGTACATCCCCGGTGAACAGGCGACAGGCGGGGATCTGACAGCAACGCTGAACCCTTATATCGCGTTCATGCGCGATACCGAAAGACGGCATTTCGCGTCGGATCAGACTGAGACAAAAAAATTCGTTTTTCAACTTGTACCCGGTGATCTTGAGTTTGGGTATGTCGTCGATGCGTGCTGGACTCCGGTTGACGGACCTATTACTGATCCAGTGGAAGACTTTCCACCTGAGGCTAACTGTCTTGAAGCGTACCAGATTTACACTCGCCAGGGAGCGGGTCTTACGAATTTGATCGGAAGCGAAGCACCTGTCCAGGTTGAGTTGTGGGACCATCGGGGCATCGAGACTATCTCGACTGTTTTATTAGAAGCCCCCGATCTGTTCAGCGGGACTCTCGAATTGAGCCTGTCATCCACAATGGACGAGAGGATAATTTTCGAGGGTGTTCTCGCAAATGAGCTGGGCGTGGACTTTGGTAATTACCCGGTCCTGACAAGGGTCATTGATCTGGATGAAGATGGAAACCTTGGACCAATAGACGCCTGGAATGTCACTGATTTCAAAATCACGGAATCTGGATATCCGTTGAACGATTTGGTTAAGGTAGAAATCGCTGATCCGTCGGGAAGGTTCTTCATGGGTCGCGATCCGGATAACTATCCGCTTGAGCTTTCAGGAACGGCCGATCCTGGGCATATGCATCCTGTGCTGCCATTTTATATCAGCAAGTACGAGATTACCGCAGGTGAGTTTGCATCTTTTATGGCTGCTGGCGGTTACTATGATCCAAAATGGTGGAGCGCTGAAGGATGGCAGTGGCGAATCGATCTCAACCGGGATAAACCCGTTAACTGGGGAACTGCCCAAGGCGAGCATAAGCCGGATCTCCCTATAGCCGCTGCTTATTATGAAGCCGAGGCATTCTGCAACTGGGTCGGCGGCAGGCTACCAACAGAGCCCGAATGGGAACTTGCTGCGCGGGGTGAAGACCACCGTCTCTACCCATGGGGTAATGAATGGGATCCATCAAAGTGTGCCGTGGCCGACAATCCCGATTGGATCAAGTTCGTGGACCATAGCATCTATGTCTGCCCCGTAGGGACATTTGGACAGCAGGGAGAGAGTCCGTACGGTCTTCTCGACTGCGCGGGAAACATATTGGAATGGACAAGCTACTGGGCATCAGAATTCGACGAGTATGAGTTCTACATTTATCAGCAATGGGCATCGGGTAATTTCGACCCAATTCCCAATCCCGGCTCTCCTCCTAGGAAGATTGTAAGGGGCGGAAGTTGTGGGGGCTTCGATGAGAGCTGGCTAACTTTTTATAGAAGTGCCAGTGGGGCTGGTATTGAATCCACTTGGTCGTCCGGTTTCAGGGTAGTATTCGATGCTGACTAAGATTTTTCTATTCCATATTCGTTAATTAGTATTGACTGCAATCTGGGACACCAATCCAGTCCCCCGTTTTCTCATGTCCCCATTCTGGTGCAAAAGTCCGCGACATTCCCTCCCATCATTGCCTTTACCCGTCTGCGGTATTAAAATTCGATTCTGCCCGTAAATACGCGATACGGACAGGTACGTTTACAACACACCGACAACTTTTTATGTCGGATCAACCTATAATTTCCGCGTGATTCAATCCGCAAAACCGGGGTGAAAGAGGATGGCGAGATTATTCGAATACCAGGCTAAGGACCTCCTCAAACGGGCCGGGCTTAATATCCCCGACGGGACCGCGTGCGACACGCCCGATGAGGTCGAGAAGGCCGCGCGTGAATTCGCTTGCCCGGTAGTAGTAAAAGCGCAGGCCTGGGTCACCGGACGGGCATCGAGGGGACTCATCAAATTCTGCGACACCCCGGCGGCCGCCAAAGAAGCCTCCTCCGAGATGTTCGGGCAGGTCATCGACAATTTCCCCATAAAGAAAGTGCTTGTAGAAAAGAAACTCGACATCGAGCAGGAATTTTTCGCGGCTGTTATCATCGACGATGCCGCCCAGCGGCCCCTCATCTTCTTCAGCAGCATGGGCGGTTCTGGTGTAGAAGATATCGTCCGACGCCATCCCGAGGCTGTCGCGAGAAAACTCATCGATGTCAAGGTCGGGCTGAGAGATTTCGAGGCGCGCGAGCTTGTCCGACAAACAACGCTCGACCGAAAGCATTTCAACAAGGTCGCGCAGGCTCTTGTCGGCCTTTATAAAGCAGCGCGACTCGGCGAGACACGGTCCATCGAGGTCAACCCGCTCGTACTGACAAAATCGGGCGACTGGATCGCCGCCGACTGTCACGCGACGGTCGACGATTACGCGGTGTTCCGACATCCCGAATTGAAGATAAAAATCGCGCGCGAGCTGGATCACCCGATAACAACGCTGGAAAAAATCGCCTACGATGTCGAAAAATCCGATTATCGAGGCACGTTCTATTTCTTCCAGGTTATTCAGAACATTCCCCCAGAGGGCAAAACCGATACCGGAGAGGACATCATCGGCTTCCACGGCGCGGGCGGTGGCGGAAGCATGATCAGCATGGACGCCATCGGCCAGAATAAATTCTCAATTGCCAATTTCTGCGACACATCCGGCAACCCGCCGGCGTCGAAAGTTTACCGCGCCGCGAAAATCATCCTCGCTCAGCCTTTCATAAGAGGTTACTTCGCGAGCGGATCGGGAGTTGCGTCGCAGGAGCAGTTCAACTCGGCGAGAGGCTTTGTGAAGGCATTCAGGGAGGTCGGCCTCAGCATCCCGGCCGTGCTCAGGCTGGGCGGCAACAAGGAAGAAGTCGCGATCGAAATCCTGAAGAAACATCTCGATGACATCGGCGTACCGGTCGAGGGCTACGGCAAGGACGATTCCGCGGTGTCATGCGCGGAGCGATTGCGGGCGTTGATCGACGCCGGACCGTACACGCCGAAGGGTCCCGACCCGATTTCGAATCCCGACATTCCTGTCGAGCCATACAGTTTCAAGACAATCACCGGATTTTGGACCGTCGATCACGCCAAGTGCGCGAAATGCGAGTCGAAACCGTGCGCCGACGCCTGCCATCCGAACATACTCGAAATTCGCGACGGCAAGGTCTGGCTGAATATCTCTGAAGAGGAAGCCGCGAAGGGCCGATGCACCGAATGTCTCGCGTGCGAAATAGCATGCTGGAGCGAATCGATCCAGGCGATAAAAATCGACCTCCCGATCGAGGGTCTGGACGCGTATCTCGAAGATCTCAGACACTCAATGCCGCAGGAGGTGTCGTGATGTCCATTCTGGTCAACAAGAATTCGAGGGTTTGCGTACAGGGCATCACCGGACGGGAAGGCATGACCCGCGCGCGGCTGATGACCGAATACGGCACCAATGTTGTCGCGGGGATCACGCCGGGAAAGGGCGGAGAGGCGGTTCTCGACATCCCGGTCTATGACACTATGTTCGAGGCGATGGATGCGACGAGAAACGAGGGGGGAATCGATATTTCCGTCCTGTTTATCCCGGCCCCGCTTGTTAAATCGGCCGCGCTGGAGGCATTCGAGGCGGGCGTGAAATTGCTCGTAATTGTCCCCGACCGGGTCCCCATCTGGGACGTGCTCGAAATATCGGATGCTGCCCAGTCTCACAACGCGTCGTTTCTCGGACCCAATACGCTGGGCTGTCTTTCGGTCGACCAGGCTGTGCTCGGAATGATGGGCGGGACGGCTCGCAGCGCGAAGGATTTCTTCAAGCCGGGCAAAGTCGGCGTGACAAGCCGGTCCGGCGGGATTACATCATCTATCGCGTATTATCTCTCAAAGGCCGGAATCGGGCTTTCGACAATCTGTCATGTCGGAGGCGACGTGGTCATCGGGCTTCCGCATCCCGAAATTGTGAAAAAATTCCAGGCCGACCCCGAAACCGAGGTCATCGTGATGTTCGGCGAGATCGGGACAAGCCAGGAGGAGCGTGTTGCCGAATTGATGATGAAGAAAGAGGTTACGAAACCGGTTATTGCATATATCGGCGGCAAGGGCGCGAAAGAGGGGACGCGATTTTCACACGCAGGCGCGATCATCGAGGGCGGAAAAGGCACAAGAGAGGGAAAAATTCAGGCTCTTAAAGCCGCGGGGGCGCATATTGTCGAGGATTTCGACGATATCCCGAAGGTGACGATGTCGGTTCTCAAGAGCCATGAAAAATAATCGAACAGGCACGGGTGCAGAATGAATCCCAGTCCATGGGACCCCCTGGGCGACGCTATTCAGGACTACCAGAACGGTGATAAGTCCTCCGAATTGGTCGTGCTGAGCGACTTCGAGGTCCCGGTCACAATAAGCGCGTGCAAATTTTTCCGCACGCCGGATGAATTTCCCCAGCTCGAAAAGGTCGCGCTCAGTCTCTGCGACGGGCTGGTTCTCGACATCGGCGCAGGAGCGGGCTGCCATGTTCTCGCGCTTCAGGACATGGGCTGCGATGTGATCGGCGTCGATATTTCCCGGAAAGCGATTAAAGTGATGAAATTTAGGGGCGTCAAACGGGCATTCTGTGGCGACGTCTTTTCGCTTACACCCGAATCTATCGACGCTCCCGATTGCGTGGACACAATTCTTATGCTGATGAACGGCATCGGGCTTGTCGGGAATTTGGGCGGTCTTCGGCGTTTCTTCGATACCGCCTCGAAATTACTTAATCCCCATGGAAAATTATTGTTCGATTCAGTAGACCTGAGGGAATTTCTGGACCGAAAAGAAATTCTATCGAGGGAGTCGGGCAGCGACCGGAAATATTTCGGTGAGGTCAAGTACAGGTTCAATTATAAAGGCGAGACGGGGTCGGAGTTTTCGTGGCTCTACATCGATCCCGACCTGCTCGATGAGGTCGGTGAAAATTCGGGCTGGAAAATCGACGCGATATACCCACACAAGGACGGCCATTATCTGGCGCAGATGTCGATCATTACGGGTAATTAAAAGTTGCGATATTCTCTGTATTATTTCCTTCAAAAGACATATGGGGGACTGGCACAACGATTTCGCTAAGCGGGGACTGGCACCCCGATTTCGCCTGCTGATAGGCTTCACTTTACTACATATCTTGACAGGCGAAATCGGGGTGCCTGTCACCGCCAAAATATGCGGCTTTACTGCTGGCCTAATGGTGAATATGGCAGAAAAAATTGGATTCACACCGTATGCTCGCACGGCAGTGCGTCTACGTATCATCATTGAAGCCCCTGACGCACTGCCGTGCGAGCCTACGGTTATATTTTTACTTTTTCAACAGTTCCCAGACGCTCGCGCTCCTGAATATAAATCGTATATCCCCAAGCATTTATCAACGGAATTTGTTAATAACGGACTTAATCATTGCTATAATGCCGACATGGGCGTTTTTGAGGAACTTAAAGACGAAATCTCCAAATGCACACGATGTCCCGACCTTGTCGCGGTCAGGACGCAGACCGTGTTCGGCGACGGCACTACAGCTGCCGAGGTGATGTTCATCGGTGAGGCTCCCGGCGCAGATGAGGACAAGCAGGGCATCCCGTTTGTCGGACGCGCGGGCCAGTTGATGAACCTTGCCATGAAGGAAGCCGGGATCCCGAGAGAAAAAATCTTCATCGCGAACACACTGAAATGCCGTCCGCCCGAAAATCGCGACCCCCTTCCCGAGGAAATGGACAACTGCGCGGCCTTCCTCGCCGCCCAGATCGCTTTGATCAAGCCCAGGGTAATTGTCCCGCTCGGACGTTTCGGGCTTGAGCGGTTACTTAGCAAGGATTTGAAAATATCCGACGTGCACGGTAAGCCGATAAAAAAGGACGGGCTTTATTATTTCCCGATGTACCATCCCGCGGCCGCGCTTCATCAGCCAAGTGTACGTAACGATGTGCTGCAGGATTTTAAAAAACTCGCGAAGCTGCTCAAGCGCGAGGGGCTGCTCTAGCTTGTGTTATGAATTATGACTAATGAAAATCTGCAACTTGTTCCGCTCTGGATTATCGCGTTCCTGATCTCGGGCGGGATTCACGAATTCGCGCACGCGTGGGTGGCGCACCGACTCGGCGACAACACCGCGGAGAAAATGGGACGTCTGACAATCAATCCCATACCCCACATCGACCCGGTCGGGCTTATCATGCTCGCGATATCGGCCTCGATGGGATTCGGATTCGGCTGGGCGAAACCCGTCCCAGTGAATCCATATAACCTGAGACATCCCAAACGCGACATGATGTTGATCTCACTCGCGGGTCCGGTTTCAAATATCATCCAGGCCGCGTTTTTCACTGGAATTTTCTGGCTGGTATATAACTACTGGCAGGGAGGAACTCCGGTACTTCAATTGATAGTAATTTTCGGAATGCTGAACATGATCCTGGCAGCATTCAACCTCCTGCCTGTCGGACCTCTCGACGGCGCCAAGATTGTCGCGGGATTCATGACGGACGATATGGCTGACAAGTGGATGGTGTTTAATTACCGTCATGGTTTTATCATCCTCATTATTTTGATCGTTTCCGGCCTCCTGCGCATTCTTGTAATGCCTATATTCTCAGTAATTTCACATATCACCGGATGGTCGGCTATTTTATAGGAAATGACCGATGGGAATAGGATCCGGTACCCCACACTTCAGTGTGGGTCGGTTCATAAAAAAAAACAGACCCGCCATAAATGGCGGGGTACCGGAGTCGAACAGGCTTTTTAATGGGCTTTATGGATGAAATAGCCGGAAACTCTTTCACGAGGATGGGAAAGTCCGAGAGAAATAGATCCGAATCCCCCGACAAACCCGACACTGTCGAAAAAACCATCCCTGCGTTTTCGAAAAAGGACTTTCTCCCTGTTCTCGGATTAATCGTCCTCACAATGGTTCTGTACTTTCCGCTGTTTACCGGACGTCCGGTCATGCCCGATACATGGGAGCGGTTCGAGCCGTGGAATTCCGAGCTCGGTTATGACGGCCCCCTCGATCCGAGAATCACTAACGCAAACAACGACGCGATCCTGCTCTATATCCCATGGAATAAATTCGCGCACGATGAACTTAATGCGGGACGAATCCCCGCATGGGACCCGTACTGCCTCTCAGGTGTCCCGCTCGCGTCGAATCACCTCGTCCCCGTATTTTATCCACCGTATTACTTCATCGCGAAATACGCCGAGCCTTTATTCATCATGGGTTGGAGCGGTTTTGTCCACACATTGATAATGGCGTTCTTCTTCTATCTGTTCCTGAGGGAATTTCTGTCGAGGCTGAAAATCAGGACCGATCTCGAACATAAAGATGAAAAAGATAAAGTAGAAGTAGCGGCAGAGAGACCGAAATTCGATGTTGTCCGAATCTCAGCATGGATGGCGTCGTCGTTTTTGATCGTCTCGATGCTCCCGAACCCGCATTATCAGCCGTGGCCGATGACATTGGCGTGGTTCCCCGCGATCTGGTTTTTTTATGAGCGATGGCTGAAGCACCGGTCGCCGTGGATGGGACTCTGGATGGCGCTCGCGTGGGCATGTCCGATGCTGTCGGGATACCCGTCGCTCTTCATGCAGTTGAGTCTTTTCACCGCGGTTTGGTTTTTTATCCGTCCGATTATGTTCGCGACCTATGACCGTCCGAAATTCGCACAGATACTGATGATTCTCGCGTTGCCGTTCACTCTCGCGGTGGGATTGTCGGCGATACAGAATATTCCGACCGTGATGGCGTCGATGGAGTCGGACCGTAGTGTGTTCAAATCGGTCGAGGAACTTCGAGCCGAGGCGGCGTTTACTATCCCCCCGAACCAGCCGTGGCAGACGCATGTAAAGAGGCTTCTGCAGCCAATGATTCCGTTCAAGTTTGCTGGTAATGATTTCTTCAACAGGGGATATGTGGGATTCGCAGCGATTTTATTTGCGTTTTTCGGTTTGGGTTTTTATAAACACAAGAATTTCCCAATGCTCTTATTCTGGTTTTCATTGCTGCTTGTGCCATTTGCGCTCATCCCTGCCGTAAATTTCTATTTTTATTTTATTACACGTGGAATTTTGATTGACCCGAATCCTCCGGTCGAGGTGTTGGAGTTTCTAATTCTGATATGGTCTGCCGTGGGTTTGAATTTCTGGGCAGTTTATATGATTGAGGATTTCAAGGATTGGAGTCAGTATCGGTTTGGTTTTATTTCACTGCTTCCTTGTTTTATAGCTGTAATATACTGGGCGTATTTCAAACCTGGTGATGCTGGATTTTCAATCTCAGATTTCAGCCCGCAAATATTTTCGCCTATGTTTATATTTGTTCTCCCTTCTATAAGCAGGAAAGGGCTGCTGAGAAAAGAATTCGTCTTCTTGGTTGTATATATTTGTATTTTTTTCGCATTTCTTGCTCTTTATGCTGGACATGACTTGGCTCCTGATACATTAAAACTATCCATCTTATCATCTGATGAAACAAGCAAAGTATCAGACGAAGCCCCGTTACTTTCCCATCATCATGTTGAATGTATCAGAGAACCCATGTATGACCCCCCCGCAATCACCGCACTCAAGGACATTACCGACCCCTCACGAGGTGGCGAATGGGGACGTATAATCCGCTACCATGACGGCCCTATCAATGTTATGTCCATGACCGACCAGCCGTACACCTTCTACCCGAACCTGGGCACGTACTTCGGCATCCCCGACGCGTTCGGGTACTTCAATCTCGCACCGAAAGAAAAACTTGACGAGCTCAGGGCGTTGCAGCCGGACGCTGTGATCGAAAAGAGGGGAATTGTAGCATTCACAAAACGTGAGGTTCTCGATGCCCCTCGGCTTCGCGAGATGGGCGTCAAATATGTTCTCTCGGATGCCAAGATCGACGGTCTTGAGCAGCTTTACGCGGGCGAGAAATTTTACATCTACAAACTGGCCGGACCGCCGGTCCATCCTGACGAAATCGAATTTCGATACATAATGCCCGGCTTGAAAGAGGGAATTATCGTAACATCACTAAGCGGAATTGTATGGGCCATATTCGCGCTGGTCTTTCTATTCAAAACTTACCCCAAAAATAAGTGATTCTTGTAATTCGGGGACTGGCAACAATTCGGTCCCTGCAAGTCTGCAAAATCTTGACGCCTGAAGACCGAATTGGTGCCTGTCCACGAATTATTAATAGCGTTACCGGGCATGGGGACAGGCACCGATTTTGCCATCTGATTCCTGGAAAACATGTTATTTGGCAGCAGGGCAAAATCGTTGCCAGTCCCCATGCCTCCTCCCCACGCCTCCTCCCCATGCCTTTTCATCGCGGCTTTATTTTCAAATAACCCGCTCTCCCTGTATAATTGCCGATCGTGTCGAAACTTATTATCGTAATCCCGGCGAGGAAGGGTTCCACACGGTTCCCGTCGAAGGTCATACATCCCATCCTCGGAAAACCTCTTGTGCTCTGGGCTGTCGAGGGCGCGATGCAGTGCTCGTGGGCGGATTCTGTGATTGTCGCGACCGACGATGTCGAGGTTAAATCGGTTGTCGAATCCGCCGGGTTCAAAGCAGTCATGACGCGCGCCGACCACCCTTCCGGGACCGACCGTGTCTGGGAAGTCGCGCGGGAGATAGATTGCGACTGGGTCCTGAATCTCCAGGGCGATGAACCGTTGATTACCGGCGACGTGCTCGATTCGCTCGCCGTCGAGGTTATGAACGACCGCGGGAGCGAAATCGAGATTGTCACGCTTGTGCGGCCGCTCCCACCAAGCGAGGTCAGGGACCCGAACCGCGTGAAGGTCGTTCTCGATAAAAAAATGAACGCGCTCTATTTTTCACGCGCCCCGATCCCGCACGTGAAAGCCCGTCCATCGGATACGCTAACTGAGATGAACGCTCCCGAGTACCTTCTGCACGTCGGACTTTATCTGTACCGCCGTGACATCCTGGAAAAATTCGTGAGCCTTCCGCAGTCGCCGCTCGAAAAATGCGAGGGGCTCGAACAGCTTCGCGCGCTCGAAAACGGAATTTGCATCAGATGCGTGAAGACCGACCGCGAATTTCTAGGGGTCGATACACCCGCCGATGTCATCCGCGTCGAAACCGCCCTCCGTACCCGTGGAATGGGGGGCTGATCTGAGACTATTCTCCCGGACAGAAACAAAGGCCGATGGCTGAAAATGAAATTCGAAATATAATCAGCGCCCCCTTCTCGCTCAAACTCTACACCGGCCTGACGTCCGCGCTTATTCCCATTCTGCACATCTCGAAACCGCTGCTGGCGATGTACGGCGGTTTCAAGGACACCGTGCCGGAACGTCTCGGGAAATTTTCACCGGTGCTGGATGACCTGGAATCGAAACGCGGCGATAAACCGCTTCTCTGGATTCACGCGGTAAGTGTCGGGGAGACATCGGTCGCGAAAGTACTCATCGAGGCGATTAGAAAACAGCGTCCGGATTGCCTCATCGCGGTATCGGTCACAACATTCACAGGACGGGACTACATCCTGAAAAATTTCAAACCGGACGCGCTCTTCTTCTTCCCGCTAGACCTCTACCCCGTGATGAAACGTCTGGTAAAAAAACTCGAGCCGGATTGTTTTCTCGATATAGAAATCGAGCTGTGGCCGAACCTGTTCCGCGCGCTTACGGAAGCGGGTGTCCCGATGGCTCTCGCGAATGGGAGGATTTCGGATCGTGCCGCGAAACCGCCGTCAATCGCGAAGTGTCTGTACAAATGGATGTATGGCGCGATGGATGCGCTTTTCATGCGAAGCCCGGAGGATGTCATGAGGGCGATCGCGCTCGGCGCTCCGAAAGAAAAAACACATCTCGCCGGAAATCTTAAATTCGCGTCGTGCGGTGTGCCGCCGTCAGATGAGGAGCGTAACCGGATACGGAAACTCCTCGGAATCGAGGACAAAGGGAGCCTGCTTGTCGCGGGGAGCACGCATCCGGGCGAGGACGAGCAGATAATAGACGCATGGCGCACGATGGTTCATGAGATGGTCCCATCCGACCTGGCTCCGCTCCAGCTTGTTATCGCTCCCAGACATCTCGAACAGGTCGACAGAATTGTCGGCCTGATAAATGATGCAGGTTTTACCCCGGAGCTGTGGACCGATATTCGCGATAACGGAAGGAAAAAAGACGGTGTCGGGATTTTTGTGATAAATACGATTGGCGAGCTGATGAACCTTTACGGCGCCGCCGATATCGCTTTTGTGGGTGGAAGCCTTATCCAGCGCGGCGGACACAATGTTTTGGAACCGGTCGCGATGGGTGTACCGACCATGCACGGCCCGTCGATGGCGAATTTCCACGACATAAAAAACATTCTTGGAAACGCGGGACTCCTGTATGAGATTATGGACAAAGATGAATTTGCAGCCACGGCGGTAAAAATTCTCAAAGAGGTCGATCGGGCGGATTATCTCAGGCGCGCGAGGGATCTTATTTCAAAACAGATGCAGGCGCAGGACATGATCGCGGACTGGGTGGTGGGACAGTTATAATATTCTCTACGGCCAAAATATTATGCAACCGAAGTCTTTAAATAGTTTTTCATCCATGCTCTTAAAGCCGATCTACACCGTGCTCGCGAATGTCGGACATCGACGTGTGCGACGTTACATGAACGGCTCCGTCGCGCTCGACATGCCCGTAATTTCGGTCGGCAACATCACTTTCGGCGGAACTTCCAAGACCCCCATAGCCGGAGTCATCGCGAAGGAACTTCACGCGGAGGGCTTCAAACCGGGCATTGTGCTGCGGGGATACCGCGGACGTATCGATCGCGAGAAATTATCGCCCGAGGTCGTCTCCGACGGTGAAGAAATATTTCTCGACTGGCGCGACGCCGGCGATGAGGCGCGTCAGATCGCCGAACAGCTTATAAACGATAACTTCGATATCCCGGTCGCGGTGGGACGTAATCGCGCCGCGGCATCCGAATTACTAATCAACCGACATGGGATCGATCTAATCATCCTCGATGACGGTTATCAGTATTCAAAACTTCGACGGGACTTCGATATTGTGCTGGTCGACGCGATGAGGCCGTTCGGAAATCTCACGCTCGGGAACGGGCTGCTCCGTGAGCCTCTCCTTGCGCTCAAAAGGGCCGATGCGGTTCTCGTTACTCACACGGAAGCGGTGGAAAAAAACCGAATCGACGATGTAACACGAAAAATCCGTAAATCAGCATGCGATAAAATCCCTGTTTACAATACATTGACAAAAGTGAAGCGGGTTGGAGCATTCCCGAGCAGCGCTGAGATATCGGTTCATGAGCTTGGCGATATGCGATACCTGGGTTTTGCCGGGATCGGAAACATACGAAGTTTCGAATTTACGCTTAATAATCTCCCCGGCGAGCTTTCAGGATTCATCGGGTACCCCGACCATCACCCATATACAAAGCGCGACATCGGCAAAATCGCCCGGAAATCCCGCGCGATGGGCGTCGACATGGTCCTGACGACATCCAAAGACGCTGTCAGGCTTCGTGAATTTTCGGAAGATTTTGATTTCAAACTTGGGGTAGTCGAGATAAATATTGAAATTGATCGGCAGGTCGAGTTTTTCAGTTCTGTTCTGCGTAAATTACATCGAGAAATCCAAATGGCCCGCCGCGCGGGATGAGAGCTACGTAATTTCCACTAATTACTCCAAATCACTAATTCCCAATGGCACACTCAGCACGAGTCCTCGAGTGATGTGTGTGCAGTGCATTTATTGTGTAATTTCCATCAACACACACAGCCCTCGAGGACTCGTGCTGAGTGTGCCATTGGATATCTCACAGAATCGGATCCCATGTTTTTACATTTCCCGGGTCATTTCCGTTATCCGGATTGTAAACCCTCACAACCTGATCTTCCGTAATCGCAAATGTGCTCAGATACCCCGGACGTCTGTCTCTCGGGAATGCTATTATGGTAAACGTATGGACCATACTTGGAAGGCTATCCTCTTCAAGTAATCCCTTAGGACCATTGTCAAATTCCCACGTCATCGAGTAATTTTCAATCATGTTCCCAAGCGTGTAGCCTTCGGCGACGTAAAGATCATGCTTCATAGCTTCAAATGAGCCATAATTTCTTGCATGGTTCGTTCCCTTGTACGCAAGCTGCGACGATCCGATCGACCTCAATGTTCCCTTTGCGCGCGACTGCCACGCCGGACGTCGTGAACCGTATTGAGTCGGAATAAAAATACTTGCGAGTACCCACACAAGGATCACTACTACAATGAATATAGTAAGGAACGACATTTTACAGCCACGTTTGTCAGCAGCTTTCATATGGGGCGAGACCGGCTCTACCGAATCAGATTCAACCTGCTTATCGATTTTCACATCTTCTTCCAACTGAACCTCATCCTCCCGTATTGGAGACGCGAATATTAGTGAGCGTGCGGTGAATTACGCGAAAGTGCCGGCACGCTCACTAATGTTCGCGTCTCCGATACAATCGGATCACATTCTGCGACACTCGCCTTATCCTTTCCCCTTTATCTTCGCATCAACCCTGGTTTCCATCGACGTCCGTCCCTCTACATGACTCTGGATCTCCACTTTTTCGGCGTCCAGGACCTTCTGAATCCTCTTCAGCGGTTCCATGCATTCGTTCCCGCGATAACCCTTCGCGACAACCCGCATGTTGCCGTCCTTGTCGATATAAATCTCGAATTCCTCTTTTATCGCCATCGACGAACCACCACCTTCACGGTCTCATTCGCTTCCTGCTTCTCCTCTACGATGGTGAATCCCTCCGCCTTGAGGCGATTCATCACCTGCGTGTACTGGTAATTTTTCTGCACCGTCTCTTCGAACTGCTTGATTTCGATCCCCTCTTTCTCCCTGAGCTCCTCCTCGTTGACAAGGAGCTCCATAAGTCCGGTTTTGGTGTCGACCCTGACTCCGATCCTGAGCCCGCTTTCGTTTACCAGGACGTGCTGCACATTCACCCTCTGGTTCATATACATCAAATCTTTAGCGCCTGCCGCAAGCTCGAATCCAAGCATTCCGAGCGCTATTATCGCGGTCGGGATCTCCATAAAGGGGATCGGCACCGGCGGAACAAAGAACCCTCCACTCATTTTCTTGTCCTTTCTCCCGCGCGAATATGGCGGGAGGTTTTATTTATATTTATTTACTAAAATGTATCAGTAAGAATCCGCTCCATAACTGTCGCGGTTCTGTTGCAGCTTGCTGATGAGTACAGTTCCATAACTGTCGCGGTTCTGTTGTAGTGTGACGATCCACACAGAACCGCGACAGTTATGGAGCGGATCTTATGTCCAGATATAATTGATGCCGTCGCAATTGAAGGTTTCTCCGTGCAGAAAAAAATACAGAAATCCCAACCCGATAGCGATGCGGATCAACAGCCACATTATACGTATCAGTCTCGGCCTGACCCTTTCTCCCCTTGTCTCGATTTTCGCGGCTTCAGAAAACATCCAGACGTCCTTTTGAATTCCGTGCCTCGGTCCTGAACTTCCGAAATCATAGTCGGCCATCGCGGGATACGTGACGTTCCCATCCCCGGACTCCTCCGCTTCCCGGCTCTTTCTGGGCTTTACTTTGCCGTCCTCAATGTAATCGAGCCTGTTAGTCATGAATTTTCTTTGTCCGGTTTTTGTCGGGATTCTCCTGTACGTCCGGCCTTTTGAATTCAAGATAGCCGCGGTCTCTCTGCGCCCTGCGATCCCGATAGGTGTAGTTGAACTCGATCGGCTTGATGATCCCCTGTGTCCTGAACGTCTCCATCCTGTTGATCAACCAGTATCGCTTTAACTCCACAGTCATGGAATCGTCATATGGCAGGAACTGGTTCTCGACCTCGTCCACCGCATCGAACGCGTCGGTCAGGTAACCTTCTTTTTCGTATACCTTCGCGATATTGATCCTGAAAAAATCCATCAGGCGCGGATTTTTTTCCTGACCGTGGTGGAGGACGCTCTCGAGATGCGATATTGCCGAGCGGAAATCGCCCTTCATCAGATACGCCTGCCCGATTAAAAATGTCAGGACAAGCTCTATCTCGTTCCTTCCGCTGTGGAGGCTCATTTTCATGTCGATCTCGTTAATGATCTCGTCCGGGCTGTCGCTATCCAGCATCGACTGCGCCCAGACGACGCCTACAGCGAAATCGTCGGGATATTCCCTGAACGCGGGATGTATGACCTTCTTCGCTTCCCTGACCTTGCCCTCGATCAGGTACATTCTTGCGAGCGCTGCTGCGACTGTGCCCGTTGTCGGCATCGCGTGAAACGTGAAATCCTCGAAAAAATTCAGCATCGGACGGAATCTCGGCATGAACCTGAGAATATGGAACCCGTAAAAGGGCACTTCGGAACCGACAATTCTCAAAAAAGCCTGACGCGCAATATCGACCCGTCCGCGCTTGAGTTCGAGCAGCGCCACCATGAACCATGCGTCGAAAAATTCCTTGTGCGCTTTCGCGGATGTTTTGAATGACATGAGCGCATGATCTTCATGTCCCTGAATAAGGTCATTGCAGCCGTTGACGAATGCCTGTTCGCACGGCGTGCACAGAGACAGCGTAAACGAGTCGATCATGGGATCGGGGACATCGATTTCGTACGGATATGGATTTCGTCCGTGGAACTTCATGATGCTGACCTCACCCCCTAACCCCCTCTCCACGCCGTGGAGAGGGGGCAAGGGGGTGAGGTTCTACTTCTTGGTCTTTTCTCTATCCGCGGGACCTGAAATTGTAAGAAAATCCGCGCGCTTGCGCTGTACACGAGTGATATCGTCGTCGCTGATGGCTTTTATCTCTTCTTCTTCCTCGATGACCTCGTTCGCGCGACGTGCCCGGACTCCCGCCCAGCCCCTGAGCTTTGTGATCTGCTCCGGCATCGTTCTGGCGAGCGGAATTGTCTCATCGATGTTTTTGTTTATGTCGTCCGTCGTAAATTCGCGGCCCTCGGCGAATCCGATATACATGCCGGCTATGATCGCCTCCCTGATCTCCGCGCCGGAGAAATTCCTGCTCTCATCGACAAGCCTGTCGATGTCGAAATTTTTCGGTTCGCGGCCTACCAGGTTGATATGGATTTTGAAAATTTCCTTGCGCTCGACCGGATTGGGCAGGTCGACAAAGAAGATCTCGTCGAAACGTCCCTTGCGCATGAGTTCGGGAGGAAGCGCGTCGATATTGTTCGCGGTGGCGAAAACGAATACCGCCGACTTTTTCTCCTGCAGCCATGTGATGAATGTGCCGAAAACCCTTGTCGCGGTGCCGGCGTCGAGCGAACCCGAGTCCTGGATCCCGCTCATTCCCTTCTCGATCTCGTCAATCCAGAGGATACACGGGGCGACGCTTTCCGCGACCGACATCGCGCGACGCATGTTCTCTTCCGACGAACCGACGAGGCTCGAAAACAGGCGCCCGAAGTCGAGACGTATCAGCGGTAGCTTCCACAAATTGCCGACCGCCTTCGCGGTGAGGCTCTTTCCGCAGCCCTGGACACCGACGAGCAAAATGCCGCGAGGTTCGGGAAGCCCGTACGCCCTCGCCTTATCCGAAAATGCGTTACCGCGCATCTGAAGCCACGTTTTCAGCGGTTTCAATCCGCCGACATGATCGAATTCATCCTCAGGCTCGAAATAATCCAGGAGCCCCGACTTTCCGACGATCTGCTTTTTCTCGGAGAGGATGTCGTCGATGTCCTCTATCGATAATCTGCCCTTGGCGACAAGCACGCGGCTGAACGCGTTCTCCGCCTCGACCGCTGTGAGGCCCATCGCGGCCTGCACAAGCCGCTCCTTGTCGGATCCCGTCAATGTAACGCTCACGCGGGGATTGTCAGAGACGGCGTCGATAAGCTCGTTCAGAATTTTACGCATCCCGTCGGCGGTCGGTAGCGAATAATCGACAACACACATGTCCTTCTCGAGTTCCGGCGGAATTCGGAGAATCGGCGACAGTATGATCAGCGTCTTGTAACTCGTTTTCAAAGCGTCGGCGGCGTCCCTGAGCAATCTGACAACGCCCGGTTCCTGCATGTACGGGTGATAGTCCTTCAGGACGAAAATCGCGACCTCCTCGGATGCGATTATGTGCTCGACGACCGACATGGGATCGCGGATTTTCTGCTGGGCTTCATCCTCCATCTTCGAGAGGAATCCGACCGACTGCGCCCACACATGGAGGGTCTTTCCCTGCTTCTCGGCGAGGGTCTTGAGCTCGTCGAGCGCGCGTTTTTCCTCCCAGGTGGTTAGGTAGATGACAGGATATCGCGCACGGATAAGGAGATCGACTTCATCTATTGTGCTCATAGTCCAGATAAGACGGTTTCATGGCACTTGCAGTTTCAAATTAACGGTCGAAATCAAACCGTCCCGAACCTCCCTCGGTGAGTTAAGCTAATGATACAGCATTTATGGGTGATATAGAGGGTAAAAAAGCATCCATACGCATATTTTTCAATGTGTGTATCGGAAACGCGAACGTCAGCGAGCGTGCCGACACTTTCGCGTAATGCACCGCACGCTCATTAACATTCGCGTCTCCGATACAATAACCCATATACAAAAAGCACATATATAACAGACCCACGATAAATCGTGGGGTACCGGAAAATTTTATTTTATTATATAACAGAGATTCGATTTATTACTATTATTGTATTTCTCTCACCCGTCCGATCTCATCTGGTCGATGATCTCGTCGCGGATCAGCTCCCATTTCTCGGTGGGTACCTGGCATGTCCCGACCTTCTCGTGTCCCCCGCCGCCGTACTTCAACATCAGCGACCCGACATTCGTCCGCGACGTCCTGTTCACTATGCTGTGACCCACCGTGAACACCATGTTCTGCTTCTTGAAGCCCCAGATGATCCTCACCGAGATGTTGCATTCAGGATACAGGACGTATTCCTTGAACCTGTTGCCGCTGAGAATTTCGTCGAGGTTGTGAAGGTCCAGAATGAGGACATTGCCGTGGACTGTCGTGTTCTCCCTGATCATTTTCTCGTAAGCTTCTTCCTGCTCGTAATATCGTTGCACGCGCTCCTGCACGTCGGGGACTTCGAGTATCTGAGCCGCGTTCATTGAACGGCAGTACTGGATCATGTCCTCCATCAGGGCGTAGTTGGAGATCCTGTAATCGCGGTACCGTCCAAGGCCGGTACGGGCGTCCATGATGAATGAAAGGAGCACCCATCCCTGCGGATTTTGTATTTCATCCACGCTGAAATCGGCGCTGTCGGACTTGTCGACCGCTCCCATCAGGCCGGTCTGGTCAAGCTTCGCGAATTTTTCCGCGCCGCCGTAATAATCGTAAATGACTCTCGCGCATGACGGCGCCGGGCGGCTGTCACCCTCGAAGTGAAATTTGGCTGTGAGCTCCTCGCGCTCCTTTTCGCTCGAGTGATGGTCAAACCAGAGTCCGCAACCCTCGGCATAGGGGATGTTCGCGAGGACATCGTTCTTTGTTACCTCGATAAGCCCGTCCTGGACATCCTTCGGATGCACGAACTTGTATTCGTTCACTATTCCAGCCTCCACGAGAAGTACCGCGCACGCGAGACCGTCGAAATCTGACCTGGTTAAAAGCCGCATAACTGGCTCCTTTTTTCAGAGTTGCAGTACAAACCAACCGGCACGTCCCGGCTTGGAAAGTAGCTGGATTGTACATTGAGACTTCTCCGGGGTCAACCATAGAGAGGAGAACTCAACACGGGCTTCCGTAAATCCATTTCTTCTGAGGAATGCGGAACATCCACTATTCTGCTAAGCCGCGCAAAGTCTGTGCAAATTTCACAGCGACGAACATGACGCGGGGACCGGCACACCGATTTCGCCTGACGATTGTCGTCACTTTTTTGCATATGAAGCGGGGACTGGCACACCGATTTCGCCTGACGATTGTCTTCACTTTTTTGCATATCCTGGCAGGCGAAATCGGGGTGCCTGTCACCGCAATTAGATCGAGCCTTTTTTTTGCGCGCATAACTGGCCGATACATCGAGATATTATAATTAGTCACTTGCATAATCTTGACTATCAAACCCAAGGGGGGGAAAGGAAGCCGCTATGCGATTTTCCCCTAAGTTATTCTTCATCTTTGCTGTCATCCTTATCCTCATAATCGGCGTCTTCAGTACCATCGTATATGCGTGGCCGGATGCCCCAACGTCCGGGGATATGCTTGGCAATGCCGCCCTTGTCGCGGAGATCAACAAGGAATGGGATAAGTCCCAGTCCGGCGACAAGGACCACCGCCACGAGGAAGGCGGCTGGATTGTACAGTGCAGGAGCTTGAATCCCGAAACACAGGTGTATACGTATTCTTATCTGATCGTTTCGGTACCGCCCGGCGGCAGGGCCGGCCTGACCCCCGGAGCGCCCCCGAATCTGGGTGAGGATTACCGGGTCGTCGGGTTCAAGCACACCCATCCCAACCCGCCTACCGACGAGGACGGCACAGACTGGGACCAGGGTCCGAGCGACGCCGATAAGAGATGGCACGAGAGGCACGGAATTCCCGGCATCATTCGTAACGCCGCCGGATTGGAATCTTTCGGTCCCGCAAGCGGGACATTCAAGTGAGGAGGTGTACAATGACGCGACCAAATGAGACAATTTCCGTGAGAGGACAAGCAATGAAATATCTGAAACTTACAATTTTATTTGCTGTAATCTGCCTGACGGTGATGGCGCTTATGAGCTGCTCCAGTGGATCAAGTGGAATCACCCAGTCCGAGGCTGTCCAAATCGCCAAAGACAAGGTGATCGCCGACGCTGTAATGACCCTCGTTGACAGGGATGAAGTCGTAGTCGACGAAGGGGCGGTCTGGCATGTTTCTTTCCCCTTCAAGGAATCCCTGGAAATGCTCGGCGGCGAACCCCACGTCAAGGTCTCGAAAGCCGATGGGCTGGTAATTGAAACATATTACACCCAGTGAGACATCGCCCTTCAGCGCGGTGAATTCGCGATAATAAGATTGAGACTCGACCTTAACACGGCAATTTGACTGTGTCGGATTGCCGTGTTATTCTTTATACATCCATAATTAACTCTATAGCGGAATTTCGCTCCATGGAGGATTAGCTGTGGCGGTTTTCAGCCGAAATAACCTGTCTCTGACCGAGACGCTTGATACATACATCCAGGATGTGGAGGACTGGCTCAAACAGCTTCAAAAAGAGATGTCAGCGGTTAAAAAACTTAAAACCGCGGTACAAAATGGCGAAGTTAAAAGCATTGAAGCCTTGAGAAAATCCGCGTTAAAACAATCTGACTCCACGCATGTAATCGGCAAATCTTTGCCCGAATTTTCATTCGACAGTATTACTTACCTTTCTGATAAAAAAGGATTCATGGATGAGATAAAGAAACTCGCTCATTCAGAGAAGCTGTCCATGCACATCAGGGATGACGTCATTTTTTCCTACCCCCTGATCATCAGAATTGAACCTGAACTAAATGCAATACGTATCAATAAAAAATTAAGATACACGCTGAGACCCGACAAGCTTGTGGATTTCCTTTTGAGGGAACAAACAAAGGACCCATCCAACAAACCATCTCAATTCATCGAGGCTCTTTTCAAAGCTTACAGGTACGAAATCGCGAAGTCGAAAAAAGGCGCCTTCACATCGATAGAACTGCTGAAGTTATATAACCTCATGACTATTCTCCCCGGTACCGGCAGAGAATACACCAGATCCGATTTCGCTCGCGATCTCTACTTCCTTGATGTCAGCGATGTGCGTTCGACAAGAAGCGGTCACCTGGTAGATTTAACGTACAGCACCGCAAGCAGGGAACGCGGTGTCGATCCGATTGAGTTCGTAACCAGAGACGGCACTCTGAAGTATTATCATTCGATTTTATTCACAGCACCTTAGAGGAGGCGCGCAAATGGCGATTAATAATGCAGAATGGTTGAAAGTACTGAAGGCCGAATATCTGGATTCATTTATCCCGGGTGGCGGCTCTGCGGTTAAAATAGGCCTGATAGACACGGATTCTCTGGACCTGCTGCAAGGGGATATTAAAGCAAGCGCTGAATCTGCGGGCTTTTTATTTGCCCCAGTCGATGCGAAAGTTGTTCGCGTTGATAAAATCGAGGAAATATTTTTCGCTGTAACCCGCCAGATCGATTGGGACAGGATAATCGACGGCTGGTTAAGACGGCTCTTTCATGAGAACGGAGTCGTTACGGACAATAACCTGCCGTTGTCAGATCTTGATGCATTGGCGGAAGCAAACGGGTTAGACAAGCCCGGCTTGCTGAACCGACTCAATCGTTTGGTTGCGAATGCAATCGGCAGCGACTACCGAATGGTCAGAGATTTCCGTACCGCGCTAATTTTATTATGCACTGAGCGGTACAACAAGCAGGATGTTTCACCGTCAAACGCCGAGCTTATCAAACAATGGCTGGTCGGTGAAAAATTCAGTATGGGGGATTTGAAAAAGCTGATGATCTATCAGAAAGTGAATCGGCATAACGCCAGGCTTCTGCTTATCTCTCTCGCGGTCTGGTTGCACAATACCGGGATTTCGGGACTTGCGCTTCTATTGAACCTGAATGCGCTTGTTAACGAGTTTCCACCTGAAGAGGCTATTCGATACGCGCGGAGCCGGACTTTGGATGTTTACGAAGTCCTTCGCCAGTTTATCGACGATACCGATAAAATGGCTTATTTTCTCGTGGTTGTAGTCTCCGATTTACTGCTGGAAACTCATCCAAAACGCGGTTTCCCCGAATACGAGGCCTTGCGGCTCAGAACGATGGACGATGTTCACATTGATGGGCAGGAAAATCCGTTAAATACTCTTGTACGACTCAATTCGGAGGTCGCAGATGAAATCTATCATGCTTGAGAACAATGTAGCTCTTCGACGCGCGATTGAGGGACTTCGCTCAGGCGTCCCTAACCGCGATGTGGTGGTTCAACTTCCTCCAACTCAGAAAAATGTCGATGAGGCGTTCAATGAAGTCCTTGATGAAACTGAAAATAGCTTTGAAACAGGCAAACAAGCCCAGGGACTTCTCCTAAAGGGCGAATTCGGGACCGGAAAATCCCACTGGCTTGAATATTTCGAGCACCTGGCACAGGAGCGGAATTTCGTCTTGTCCAGAATTGTGTTGAATAAAGAGACGCCTTTACACGACATCACCAAAATCTACAGGGCATGCGTTTTATCCGCAAGGGTCAATGGGAAAATCGGTCCCGCGCTGGAAGAGATCACGTTAAACTACAACCGGGACAAAGTCCCTGATTATCACAGGTTCTCAAAGTGGGTTGAAACAACAAAAGACCTTGACCCGCGTTTTCCCGCCACTCTGACTCTTCTTGAAAAGAATCCTTCCGAGGAACTTCGCGAGAAGATCATCCTCGAATGGACCGGATATTCGATGAGGGTAAAAGAACTCAAAGACGCCCTTAAAGCTATCGGAGAACATCAGAATTACAAAATCGCCGCGCCGCTCAAAGGGAAACTGACGCAGAGGTTCGAGTTCCTGACGCGGTTCTTCAAGTCCGCCGGTTATAATGGATGGGTTCTGCTGATAGATGAGACCGAAATGATCTCGCGCTACAGCGTGAGGCAGCGAGGCAGGGCTTACGCTAATCTCGCGAGAATTTACGGTAAATCGAAAGAGGTTAATATTCCCGGATTGGCAAGCGTCTTTACAATAACGAAAGAGTTTTCGGGCATTATTCTCCACGGGGACCTAAAATGTGATATTGAAAGCATACCGGAGAAATTGAAAGACACTAACGATCAGGAACATATACCGGCTGCGAAGGATGGAATGAACATTATTGACAAACCCGGTGTGCAACTCGTGCAGCCGAATCGAGACCAGCTTAATGAAGTTTACGAAAAAGTTGCAAAGCTTTACACGGAAGCCTACGGATGGCAGGCGCCACAACTGGAAAACAAGCTTGAATGGGCGCAAGCCACAAGGATGCGGCAGTATATCCGTTCATGGGTCGGCGCATGGGATTTCAAACGGTTGTATGACTATGAAGGTAAGGTTAAGATAGATGACGTCAAACAGTCGTATAACGAAGATGTAGATTTCCAGAATGAAGACCAGCCTGCTATTTGACTCAACGCATTTGAGCCGTAATCATTTTACAAAGGCGCTTCCGGGTTTAGAGTGGGTACTGCGTGATTTTCCTTGCGCGATACCCTGATTGCCGCGTTGTTTCCAACTAAATTGTAACGCTGACTTTTAGTCGGCTGTAGCGCTGACTTTTAGTCGGCTGTAACGCTGACTTTTAGTCGGCTGTAACGCGGACGTCCCGTCCGCGCTTAGACAATCCCTTTAACCACGCTGCTGATTCAGCAGGTCCCCGCGAACCCACGGAAAATCCGGAAGGACCTTAACAAATCCTGACCAGTCTCAATGCAGCGTATAAGCGTATTACCCACACCCGCCGCTGCTGGTGTAGTCGGTAGGTTTGTAGCCTTCCGGATACGGCGGGTTGTTTGGGTCGCCCGATGTCGGATGCGGCTTCAATTCCCTGTTGAATTTCATGAACGCGCCCGCGGTCTTCGCGAGGTTGATATACGCGTTGAACGCATGAAACGCCATGTCCCTCGGGACAAGATACTTCCCGTCATCCGGCTGCACGACAAGCGACACCTCTATATTCGGAGCCGCGCCGATCGGGATCTTCGCCTCGCGACACTTTAAATACATGTGTTTCATGACCTGAAGCATGTCTTCATACTTCGGCGACGGGTAATGCTCGAGGTCGGAGCCGATAACCGGCCTGAAAATGCAGACGGTCGGGAACGCGCCGATCGACGTGATGTAATCGATGCCCTTGATCGTCCATTCAAGCGGTTCGAGTCCGGCGATGATCTCGCCCGAGCACTGTCCCTTCTGTAATTTTCCCTGCGCGTATTCGAGAGCGTTGAAAAAAGTCTGCTGACCGAGTGTCTCATGCTTGCCGGGGCAGATTTTTTCGAACCACTCCGGTGAATGGAACTCGTAGCAGAACGAGAAGTGGTCCGCGCCGCAGTCGATCAGCCAGTCGTATTTCCAGAGGTTCTCTTTGGTCGCAGGGATAGCCTGTACGCCGACCATCAAGCCAACTCTTTCCTTGATCGCCTTTACATAGGGGGCCATCTGGTCGAGTCCCTTGCCCTGCTGCCATCCGGTGTTGAAATGGCAGAACGTAACCCCGCTCTCCTCTTTCGCGGTCTGCGCGACCTCGACCACCTCGTCGATATTCTTGGTGTGCATCTCGTTGATGCCCACATTGAATCCCGTTGTGCAGAACTTGCAGTTGCGCTTGGGACGGTCGTACCAGTACATGCACGAACCTGATATATAGATACCGAGATATGTGCCCTGAAGGACGCCGACCTTGCTCATTTCGTTTCCGAGCGATGTTTTCCTCGTATACCAACCCGGCTCCGGCGGGATCTTAACGTTGTACTCCCAGTTGCTGCGCGCGTCGTAGACAACGTAGCCGGTCTCTTTCTTCTTGAGAAAATACGGGGTAGCCTGGACGAAATCCTCCTCGACCGGGGCGTTCATCCAGAGGTCCTTCAGGTCGCCGGGGATAATCAGTTCGAGGCCGCTTCCGAGACCCGCGCGGGTCCGTGAAAATATCCTCGCGTCGCTTTCGAGCGTGCATGAATCGTCGATCTTGATCCCGTTGCAGAAGAGGTCGGTCTCCAGCTCGGCCGGATTCAGCTTCTTTGTATGGACAGGTGTAGCGGTTGTTTGAGTCACGTTAAAAACCTCCGCACCGGCCAGTAAAAAATACCGCCGTAATGCGTTTCGCGGCGACATCATGGCGTCAAAAAAAGCCCGGAGCCTCTGTCGATAGAGAGGACACATACCCGAGCACAGACACCCTTTGTATCGCCGCCTCTTGGACTTTTTATCCTAACATATTAATTATGTCGGAGCAAGACGTTTAATAAAGGGCAAATAAATATGGATTATGGTGCATAGCGGGCAACGAAGATGTCGAGACCTCCATCCGATACAAGGACTGTCTCGTATGGTTCACCCTCACCGAATGTCGCTATGCCACCGAACCATCCCGTTACAACTGAGGAGTTGTCCGAAAGTCTCGTGATTCCCAAGCCTCTACTATTCGCATTTCCGCTGAATGCCTGTTTCGCCCATGCGAGCGTGCCGTCGGGATTGAACCGGGCTACGAAAACTTCCTGTCCACCTTCCAGGACAGTCTCGTTTGGTTCACCCTCACCGAACGTCGCTGTGCCACAAAACCATCCCGTTACAACTGAGGAGTTGTCCAAAAGTCCTGTAATTCCATGGCCCCAATCCCATTGAGTCCCGCCTGCGCTTTTAGCCCATTCGAGAGCGCCAGCAACGTCGTAACAGGCAACGAAGATTCCACTATTTGCTCCACCATGGACCAGAACAGTCTCGTTTGGTTCACCCTCCCCGAATGTTGCTGTAACCCAGAAATATCCTGTAATAACTGTTGAGTCATCCGAAAGCGTTGTGATTCCGGAGGCCTGATCTTCCAATACTCCGCCTGCGCGTTTTGCCCAAACGAGATTGCCGTCGGGATTGTACCGAGCAATAAAAATATCAAAATTCAAAGAAGTTAAAATAGTTTCGTTTGCTTCGCCCTCGCCGAATGTCGCTGAACCAAGGAAACGTCCTGTCACAACTGTCGAGTTGTCAGAAAGCGTTGTGATTCCACTACAGAAATCCCATTGCCCTCCACCTGCCCGTTTTGCCCATGCGAGAGAACCGTCCGGATTGCACCGGGCCACGAAGATATCAGGATCACCAGCCGATACCAGGACAGTTTCGTTTGCCTCTCCCTTCCCGAATGTCGCTGATCCATGGAAATGTCCTGTCAAAACCGTGGAATCGTCCGATAAAGTTGAGACCCCAGAGCCTTCCTCATTCAATATTCCGCCTGCCTGCTTTGCCCAAGCCAGAGTACCGTCCGGATTGTACCGCGCCACGAAGATATCGCCTTCTCCATCCGATACGAGGACAGTCTCATTTGCTTCACCCATCCCGAATGTCGCTGAGTTCCTGAAAACGCCAGTCACTACTGTCGTGTCGTCAGAAAGCGATGTGATCCCATACCCAATATCAGCACCCGTTCCACCTGCACGTTTCGCCCATGCAAGTGTGCCATATGGATTGTAACGGGCCACAAAGATATCGTCTTCCCCGTCTGATATCAGAACAGTTTCGTTTGCTTCACCCTCGCCGAATGTCGCTGAATTGCTGAAATCGCCTGTCACAACTGTTGAGTCGTCCGAAAGTTTTGTGACTCCCCAGCCCTCATCCAATTCCGTCCCGCCTGCGCGTTTAGCCCAGAAAACATTGCCGTCACCAAGCACAGTGATCTCTTCAATCCAATACGCTACCAGTTCACCAAGATTGGCATCACTTTCCGTTGAAACCACCTTTATGAGTGCGGGATAAGCCCCATTTTGCACACCATATTGATTCGTAATCTCGCCATCGTACAGCCAAGAATCATCACCGGACTGCGATGAATAATTTAGAAAAACCGCACCATCAAACAATGACGGACATTCAATCGAGACAGTGCTTACAGTGTCTATTCCCTGATGATCGAACACCTCAACACGAACCTCGGCGGTACCGCCCAGTTCGTAAGGTAACACTGTGGACATTTGGAAGTCCACCTTATATGGCTCCAGGCAGTTTGCTTCCGGTGGAAAATCAGTTTCGGGGTCAATTACATCGTCAACTTTCATCCATGACGCATCCACCACGTACCCGAATTCGAACGGCGCGGACGGATATTTCAGCTTGATTGTAACAGTCTCGCTGGAACCCGCTTCGAACATGCGTCTGGGTTTGTCCTTGCAGAAAGCCATAAATGGATTAAGTGTCCCGGTGAAATTATCTCCAAATGCCATCTTTCCCTTAATGTAACCAAGGATCGGCCACTGCGCGGACCCTTCGGGAAACTCAACCGGATTAAACAACGCGGTATAGCCGTCGGGATCAATCAGAGTCAGATTCGAACCATCAATTGAGACAAATCTGTTACTTACGGGAAAGAGAGTGTCCCCATCCGTAACCAAAACACCGCGAACATCGAATCCCGTATATTTTACCAACCCGGGAAATGGATGCTTCAGTTGCAGATCGCATTGAACGATGTTATTCGGCAGCCACGACAGATTGCCGATGCTGAGACAGTCGGTACAAGGGGTCACCTCAAGCAACCTGACCACATTAAAGTGCGACCCGGCTTCCCTGTCCTGCATAATCTCTACCATTTCATTATCCGGATCGATTCTGATCGTCCAGTAACCCCAGACTGTACGGTTGGACCAGTTCTCGGAATTCTGAGCAACCTGCCCCACGCCGGCGTCAGGCGCAACCGGCGATTGTCCCGACGAGCATCCGACAAATACCGACAGAATTACAATCGCGAGAATTATTTGAATCCTGTTCATGGAACACCTCTCTTGGGGACTACCACACTTCCATACGTCAAATATTATATCACACTTTTAGTTCTGTAACGCTGACCTCCAGGTCGGCCGTAACGCTGACCTCCAGGTCGGCCGTAACGCTGACGTCCTCGTCGGCCGTAACGCTGACGTCCTCGTCGGCTGTACCGCTGACCTCCAGGTCGGCCGTAACGCTGACGTCCCCGTCGGCTGTAACGCTGACCTCCTCGTCGGCTGTAACGCTGACCTCCAGGTCGGCTGTAACGCTGACCTCCAGGTCGGCTGTAACGCTGACCTCCAGGTCGGCCGTAACGCCGAAAATTCATAAAAAACAAAACCCCCACCACTTCCATTATCCCAATACCGTGGTATAATCGAACCTGTCCGGCCGTTTGGATTGCCGGAATATTTTTTTGTGTCACAGCCGGGACGGTTACGTGGTAAAACAAGGAGCGTTTTAATGGCAACAGTAGCGCTGACGAAGGACAACATCGAGAGCACTATCAATGAACACAACATTGTTCTGATCGACTTCTGGGCTCCCTGGTGCGGACCGTGCAAGGCTTTCGGTCCCGTATTCGATGCTGCCTCCGAAAAGTACCCCGACATGGTCTTCGGGAAGGTCAACACCGATGAGGAGCAGGAGCTTGCCTCGAATTTCGGCATCTCCGGCATACCGACTCTCGTGATCTTCCGGGAGAACATCGGGATCTTCAAGCAGGCGGGTATGCTTCCCGCAACGGAACTTGAGAACCTCATCGCTCAGATCACAGAGATCGACATGGACCAGGTTCGGAAGCAGATGGGTGAGCATGGATCCTGCGAGTCGTGCGATCATGAGGCTGAGGGCTGATTCGACACTCAGTCTAAATCCATCTAAAAATGCGGGATTTCCCCGCATTTTTTTCATCCCTGAGGCAATTACGTAGTAGAATTCCACTAACTCGGTAGCAGCTACCCCGGAGCGGAAGCGTTGGGTAGCTGCTATCCGAGATGTACAAAGGAGAAAAAAATGGCAACGATCGATATCAAGGCGGAAAATCTTAACGACACGATCCAGAAAAACGATGTAGTGTTGATCGAACTTTTCGCGCCGTGGTGCGGTCACTGCAGGCAGTACACCCCAGTGTTCAAGAAGGTGTCGGACGAGGTCGAGGGAGTCGTGTTCGGACTGGTCAATTGCGACGAGAACAAGGACATCCCGAAAAATTTGGCCATCGCGGGCGTCCCGACAACGATCGGGTATAAGGGCGGCAAGGAAGTCACCAGGAAAGCCGGCGGGATGTCGGAAGAAAAGTTGGGCGAGTTCATTGAAGAAGTGAAATCGCATGAGGGTTAGTTGGCAGACGCCGCAGCAAAATGCCTCTCATCAGAATTAATCCCGGTGAAGTGACAATCGAAGTCCCCGACGGGATTACTTTCCGTGACGCGATTATCAACGCTGGAATTGAAATCTATTCTCCATGCGGGGGGATGGGCATATGCGGAAAGTGCGGGGGGAAAATAGACTCCGGAAAAATCAGCGGGAAGGTCGATGAGGACGGGTATTTCCTGACATGCAGCTCCGTACCGCTTTCCGACTGTGAGATAGAAATCTCCCCGATCCCTGATGACGAAAAAGCGGAGAAGGAATTTTCAATCAGGGGTTTACTGTTGACATCTGAAAGTCCCCTCGGACTGGCAGTCGACCTTGGAACCACCAATATAATCTGTGCCCTGATCAACCTTGATACGAACCAGGTGCTTAAAACGTTTTCATTCCGGAATCCGCAAACAAAATTCGGTGACGATGTCGTAAGCAGGATCTCATTCGCGGCTGAAAAAAACGGACTCGATACTTTAAAAAGGGCCGTTTTCAAAACCATTGATGACGTAATCAAAGACATCTTCCGTGAACTCCCACAGTACCGGAAAAGGTTGACCAAAATAGTATTCTCCGGGAATTCCACGATGAACCATCTCCTGCTCGGAATATCCCCATCCAGCCTCGGACAAGCCCCGTTCAAGCCTGCTTTCATCTACATGGACAGCATGGAGATTTCGGAACGCCTGCGACCGTATTTCAAAAATACCGAAATCACCGTCCTTCCGAACATCGCGGGATTTGTCGGGGGCGACACTGTCGCGGGAATAATCGCGACCGGAATTTATAAGAGCGATAAATTGCGGCTCTTTATCGATATCGGAACAAACGGTGAGATCGTTGTCGGCAATAAAGACAGAATGCTCGCGACATCCGCGGCGGCCGGTCCGGCATTCGAGGGTGGACGTATCGAATGCGGCATGCGCGCGGGTCCGGGAGCGATTAACCACGTCAGCATCGATAATGAAAAGGTCGCATATACGACAATAGGAGGAATTGAACCTCTGGGAATCTGCGGATCGGGGCTTTTCGAGGCGGTCGGGTCGATGCTGAGAGCGGGACTCTTGGACTCATCCGGCAAATTCACTTCCATCGTTCATGGAAGGAGATTTCATCTAACCGAAGAACAAAATGGTGCCGGGATTTTTATCACTGAAAAGGATATCTCCGAACTGCAGCTCGCGAAAGCCGCGATACGAGCCGCGGTCGAGCTGCTTTTGTCTGAATATAGAATCGGCCTTGACGATGTTGAGGAAATCATTATCGCCGGAGCGTTCGGATTCAACCTTCGACCGGATGACATCCGCTCCATCGGTCTGCTCCCCGATTTCGATGATCGGAAGCTCAGGCTTGCGGGAAATACGTCGCTTAAAGGGGCGCTCATGGTCCTCACAGATGAGAAAGTAAGAGCTGAAATGGTCGAGGTTTCCAAACGTGTGGAGTTTATCGAGCTTGCCGGGAGGTCGGAATTCAAGGAGAAGTTCGTTGAATCACTGACCTTTGGAACGTAAGAAAAGGCAAGATATTGTGCATGTTTGTATAGGTTAAATTCGAAAACTTACTCAAATTTAACTCCCTGCTCTACCAGATAAGCCTTGACCGACGGCGATTCCCAGATCCGACGTGCAAGCGGGACAGCCTTCTCGTCCCCATGACCGCCGTTCTCACATAAAACAACAATAACGAGACAGGGGTTTTCGAAGGGTCCATAACTCAGGAACCATGAATGCGGATCCTCACGAGGCGGATCGTCCGCTGTGCCGGTTTTCCCGGCAAGGTCGATCCAGCTCAGGTTGCAGCCTTTGGCGGTTCCCTCGGTAACGCAACTTCTCAAGCCCCTTTCAACAAGAACTATATTCTCTGCCTGGATGTCGACCCTGTCGAGCGCTCCTTGTGACGGTGTCAGCAAACGATTAAGGTGGGGCGTGACCGCAAATCCGCCGTTGGCCGTAATCGAGGTCATGGTGGCGGCCTGAAGGACGGTAAGCTGCACAAATCCCTGCCCGATCGCCATATTCATCGTGTCGCCGGTGAACCAGCGCTCATCGAAACGGCCGAGCTTCCATTCCTCGTTCGGGATCAGTCCCGCCTTTTCCTCCGGCAGGTCAACACCGAGAATATTTCCAAGACCAATTCGATACGCCATGTCCGCGATTTTGTCGTGACCAAGCTGCTGCGCCATCTCCCAGAACGCCACGTCGCAGCTTTGCGCGATCGCCTCGGTAAAATTGACAGTCCCGTGACCTCCCCTGTTCCAGCATCGAAATGTGCGATTCCCGACCTCGATCGATCCGCGGCAGTCCCACGAACTTCCCGAAAGGCCATTTTCGGCGGCCGCGAGCGCGGTCGCGATCTTGAATGTCGATCCGGGAACATAGGCGTTCTGAACTGGACGATTCAGCATCGGGAAATCGGGATCGTCCATGATCGCCTGCCAGCCAGTCTGGTCCGCGCCGCTTGGGGAAAACAAATTTGGATCGTAGCCCGGCTCGCTGACCATCGCGAGTACCGCCCCGGTGCGCGGGTCCATCACGACAACGCCGCCGACAATATCGCCGAGAATATTGCTTATCTCGACCTGCATGGCAAGATCGAGCGTAAGCGTCAGATTCGGTCCGCCGGACGGGAGCACCATGGATGGCCGCATCTTGACCTGGTCGTTGACCATCGCCGCCTCGCCGGACTGCCTGAATACATGAAAAATGCCGGCATCGGTATTGTATGTCCCGTCGTTTCCGGTATTGCGGAACAATGTCATCGTGTCGTCATCATCGACCTGCCCGCCGAAAGGAATTTTGCTCGCCGAAAGTATCCCGCCGCCAAGTTTGATGTAAACGCCGGGCTCGAATTCGTCGATCTCGCCGTCATGAACCACCATGACATCATCGTCTCTCACTATCACGGCTCCGTTTTCCGGAACGACCGCCGGGACCATTTCGGCATCGCCGATTATTCTCCCGTGGGCGTCAACCGCGACCAGCCTCTCTCCGGATTCGCCGCGCAGTACATAGTCGTATTGACGCTCGATGCCGTTCTTCCCCACACTGTCGCCGCCCGAATATCCGAGAGTTGCCCAGTCGCTCAGCTCGTTTACGTTAATCTGCCCGACATAGCCGAGAACCTGCGCTGTCGCGTCACCGGCCGGATAGCTCCGCCTGTATGACTGCTCAAGGAACACGCCCGGGAACTCGAATTTTCGTTCAAGGAGTGATGTCACGTCCACCTGATTCAAGTCGCGTTTGACGAGGATGCTTCGCGCGCCGAAATCGCCCTGCCCTGCCGCCCAAAGCTCGCTCTCCATGCTTCGCTCTGCGCCAGCGGACCTGCGCTTCTCCAGAATTTCCTCCAGCTGTACATCGCTCAGGTTGAGAAAATGTCCGAGTGAAGAGAGTTTTACGATATCGATCTCGGCATCGGACGATGTTATGAAATAGCAGTCGTATGCTGAATGATTCACGGCGAGGACGTTGCCGTGACGGTCCAGGATTTGTCCTCTCGGCGCGGGAAGCACTATTCGCGAGATACGGCTGCTCGCCGCTCGCGCCTGGTAATACGGGAACTTTACAACCCCGGTTATAAAAAGCGTCCCGACGAGAGCAATGAGCCCGATGGCGAGCAGCGGCACGCTCAGGATCTCGCGCTCGAGTGTGAGTTTTTCGGCGCGAGGCAGGTTCGCATATACGCCGTGGAATTCGTTGTCAAGGCCGTTCAGGTTCATGTTTTATCGATGATCCTCACAGTGGCGCCGTAATGATATCCGCCCGACTGCTCCTCTTTCGGCTTAAGCAGGGCTTGCGCGAACAGCCATGCGAGCGGGAATCCGACCGGGACTGTCCAGAGAATAAACGGCGATATATAACCGGGCACGGTTGCGTTTCCGCCCAGCATATTTATCGCGCGCACGAACACTCCGAAAAACAGCCAGAGCAGCTCGGCCCCGATCAGGCAGACGACCCACGCCAGAATGAATCCCCGCAGGTAGAAGAAGCGTCTCAGCGCCATGAGTATCGCGCCGAAACCGCCGTACGAGATTGTGTAGAAGCCGAATGTCCCGGTAAGCGCGTCGAGTATGAGTCCGAAGATAATTCCCGAGATGGGGGAAAGCTCGGCGGGCCACGCGAACGCCGCGGCGCACACAAGGACCCAGGCGGGGTCGAGGCGCGTGCCGAATCTCGTGTTGACGATGCCGATCATTACCACGAGCAGAATCCCGGCGCCGATATATATGGCGGATTTGATTACCATTTAAGTACCATTCAGCTCAGATGGTATTTTAACACTAAAGAGGATACGTAGCACAGCCTTTCCAGGCCGTAGCCGAAGCGCAGGCGTCCCCGTCCGCACAGTCCACACGCGTCATGCATTCACGCAACCTTGTACCACGGCCTTTCAAGCCGCGCATTCGTTCTGCCCACGCGTGTTTACGACATTTGCAATTTAAGCTATAATATATCTGTCGATAAGGAGGTGCTTTAGTGAAACACCACATTTCCAGGGATTTTTCCTTTTTTATCTTCCTGCTTGTTTTCTGCTTGATTCCGCTAGGAACCACAGCTCAGGAATCGCCGACCGGGGACAGCGAAGCAGTGGATAAACTTTTTCTGATCGAGGAACGCGGCGATACAGGGTTCATCAATACATCGGGTGAAATGGTTGTAACCATACCATTTGAAAAGGCCGATCCATTTTCCGATGGCATTTCCATGGTCTGGGAGGGCAACAGATACGGATTCGTCGACCGGGAAGGCAACATTATTGTCGAGCCCCGATTTAAGGCTTCCCCCGATGCACCGGAACCTGAAGGTTTCCTCGAAGGCCTGGCGGCAGTGAGCATTGAGGATCCCGACAATCCCGGTGGTTTCAAGTACGGTTTCATCGACAAGACGGGGAGTTTCGCGATCGAGCCGATTTTCGACAGAGCCCTTGGATTTCACGAAGGCCTTGCCATCGTTGCTAACCTTGATCCATCAGGCAAGTACGTTAATGCCTTCATAGACAAATCCGGCGAGAAAGTGCTGGAGCCGGAGTTCGACGCGGTTGGCTCTTTCCATGAAGGTATGGCTATGGTAGTCAAAGATGACTTGGGCGGTTACATTGACAGGCAGGGCGATGTCGTTATCGAGCCCAGGTACTCTAATTTCGTTCCCGGGGCCTCCGATTTCAGTGAGGGACTTGCGGTGTTCGTGGACGAAAACGAGATGTGTGGATTCATTGACACCGATGGGAACGAGGTGATACCTGCACAGTACCTGATGGCATATCCGTTCTGTGAAGGTCTTGCGCTTGTGGCAACGACGTACACGGGCGATCTGGAGCAGACTATGAACGGAATAGGGATGCCTGAAGACCTTGGCTGGGGATATATCGACAAGTCCGGCGCCATGGTCGTTGGACCGCGCTTCACCATGGCCGACTCTTTTCGGGACGGTCTGGCGAAAGTGTCCATTGATACTATTTATGCCGTAGATCTCGCTGGTGATGTGTACTACATAAACAAGAGCGGAGAAATAATGCTTGGCCCTTACATTGATGAGTACTTTCCCGAGTCGGACACCTATTTCAGCGAAGGTTTCGCGGCTACATGCGGTCCTTCCGGCTATCAGTATATTAATAAGGATGGGGTAGTTATCGCTGAGGGATTCGATCAGGCCGGGCGTTTTTCGGAAGGACTTGCTCCGGTCCGACTCGCATCGATATACGGCTACGTCGACAGCAAGGGACAAGTCGTGGTTAAACCGCAGTTCCCTGAAGCCTATGAGTTTTCGGAGGGATTAGCCCGTGTGCGGGTAGGCGACAAATACGGTTTCATCAACACATCGGGGAGGATTGCCATCGAGCCGACGTTCGAATATGTAGGTGACTTCCACGATGGCATGGCGAATATGGCATCCGAGGATCTCGGGCGTCCGGATGTAACCGGATTAGTACCGAAACGGACCTCGTATGGCTTCAGTCAACTTTTTGAGGGCATAAGTCCCTTGTCATTAATCGCTGACGGAGTTATCCGGGGATTCATCGATAAAACAGGCCGTGTCGCGATTGAGCCGCAATATGATTATGCTGCGGATTTCTCGGACGGGCTTGCTTGGATCATGTATATCCCTTCGATACCCGACGACATCAGCGATGAGGAACTTCTTCTGCAACTGAGTTCAATGGATTTTACCTCTCGTATGGAGGGCTTCTGGAATGGGTTCATAGACAAGGACGGGAATCGGGTGCTCGAGTATGATTGCCTTGAAGGACCTTGGTTGAGTCTCCCTCCTGCAAGATTTGGGGACGGCCTTGTCCATTTTAAAGGCATTGAACGCTACGGTTACATGGACAGGGACGGTAATGTAAAGATCGCCTGCCGATTCGACAGTGCAGAGGATTTCAGCGGAGGTGTGGCTTCCATACGCATCAACGATACACAGGGGTATATAGACACTTCGGGGCAGGTAGTCGATGCTCCGCCAACTGACGATTTCAGCGAAGGTCTTAAGGCAACCACGGCTGATTCCGGATTATACGGATACATTGACAGGGACGGAAACTTCGTGATTCCTCCACAGTTCAAGTTCGCCCATCCATTCGAGTCCGGCATCGCGAGTGTCACCATTGAGATCCCTTATACCGGCGTCCGGGTTGACGCTTTCATTAACAAGGCGGGCGATATAATCTGGGAGGCCAGGCACTGGGAGCCTGAGAATTATTAACAGGACTGGTAAATGTGGTCTGCTTTAACCAAGGATTTTGCTTTATCCGAAATAAGTCACAATCCCGCGAAAATTTCGAAAAAAAAATTCTGCAAAGAAACGGACACGCCAGAAGCGGGACCATGCGCGGGCCGCGCATGCCACGTTGGCGCGCATGCCACGTAAAAACCCGCGAGGTTTGGTCGCGGGCTGAATTTTTTTATCAGAAACGGACAGGAATGTCCGTGCGACTCGGTCATGGACTGGAAAGTCCATGTTACACGGTCACGCACTGGAAAGTGCGTGCTACTTTTTGCTACTTCTCCTTCAACACTGCCTGGGCGGAGGCGAGGCGGGCGGCCGGGACGCGGTAGGTCGAGCAGCTTACATAATTAAGCCCGATCCTGTGGCAGAACCCGACACTCTCGGGCTCGCCGCCGTGCTCGCCGCAGATACCGAGCTTGATGTCGGGACGCGTCCTGCGGCCGTCCTCGATGCAAAGCTTCATCAGACGTCCGACGCCCCTCTGGTCCAGGACCTGGAACGGGTCGACCGGAAGAATTCCCATATTTACATATTTGCCAATAAGCTCGGCGGTGTCGTCGCGCGAAAGCCCCATCGCGGTCTGCGTGAGGTCGTTCGTGCCGAAGCTGAAGAACTCCGCGACCTCCGCGACCTCATCCGCGGTCAGGGCGGCGCGCGGGATCTCGATCATGGTGCCGTAAAGATATTTGACCTTCACTCCCTGTTCCTTCATCACCCTGGCGGCGGTGTCGCGGACAATGGGTTCAAGCTCCTTCAGCTCGTTTACGTCCATCGTGAGCGGGATCATTATCTCCGGCATCGGATTCTTTCCCGCTTTTTTGAGCTGGCACGCGGCCTCGAAAATCGCCCGGACCTGAGTTTCGTTAATAATGGGATATAAAATTCCAAGACGGCAGCCGCGAGTTCCGAGCATCGGATTCGCCTCGTGCAGCGCGTCCCTCAACCTGCCCATTTCCTCGTATTTGAGCTTCTCAGCCTTTGTTTTAATTGCTTTCTTGATTTCCAGGAGATCGTCATCTGTCGGGAGGAATTCATGGAGCGGCGGATCGATAAGGCGGATCGTTGTCGGAAGCCCGTCCATCGCGTCGAGGACTCCGAGAAAATCGTTCCGCTGTTCCTTAAGGAGTTCCTTGATAAGATTGTCTTTACGTTTCAACTGGACAGCGGTCGGTTTGTCGCTCGACAGGATCATAATCAACTCGGCGACAAGCATCTTTCTTGGACCCCCGAACTGATGCTCGGTGCGGCAAAGCCCGATGCCCTTCGCGCCGAGCTTTCTCGCGAGAGCAGCCTCAGCGCCGGTGTCGGCATTGGCGCGAACGCCGAGCCGCTTGATCTTATCGGCCCACGACAGGACCTCCTCGAAATATTTTCCCGGCTCCGGGCTGCTAATCAGTTCGAGGGCGGTGTCGATAACCTCGCCCCTGGAGCCGTCGATGGAGATGACATCGCCCTCGCGAAATATTTTTCCGTTCATCGTGAGGATTTTTTTTCTCCCATCGACATGCGCATCCTTGCAGCCCGCCACGCACGGTTTCCCCATCTGGCGGGCGACAACCGCGGCGTGCGACGTCATCCCGCCCTGGCTTGTGAGTACCCCGTCGCTCGCGAGCATGCCCGGGAAATCGTCGGGATTGGTTTCGTCCCGGACAAGGATCAGCTTGGGACGCGCCCGTTTCACTCTGTGCGCGTCCGCCACAAGCTCAAGAACTGTATCTGTTGAAAAAACAATCTGTCCGACCGCGGCTCCGGGAGACGCGTTCAGACCTCTTCCGATAATCTTGTCCGCATATTTCTGCCCCGGTTTAATTCGCGGGAGAAGGCACTGGACAAGGAGCGCGGGATCGACCTGTTTGACGGCCTCCTCGCGGGTGATGAGTTTTTCGCGGACCATGTCGGACGCTACCCTCACCGCCGCGGGACCCGTGCGCTTTCCGTTGCGCGTCTGAAGTATATATAGCTTGTCGCCCTCGAAAGTGAACTCGATGTCCTGCATGTCCTTGTAACGCTTTTCGAGCTTGACTGTAATGTCGATTATCTCTTTGTACATCTTCGGCTTGCGGTTTTTAAGCTCACCGATATGGAGTGGGGTTCGCGTCCCGGCGACAACCTCCTCGCCCTGAGCGTTAAAGAGAAGTTCCGCGTAAAGCATTTTCTCGCCGGTGGATGGGTCGCGTGTAAACATGACGCCGGAGCCACAAGTCTCATCGATGTTCCCAAAAACCATTGTCTGGATATTTACCGCGGTGCCGAGGTTGTGGGAGATGCGGTTCGCGTTCCTATAGGCGATGGCGCGCTCGGTGTTCCAGCTTTTAAATACCGATTCGATCCCGGTCATTAACTGTATAAACGGGTCATCGGGAATTTTTACCCTGGCGGATTTCAGAATCGACTCGTACTTTTCGCCAAGCTCCCTGAGGGCTTTGCCCGGAAGCTCGGGATCGTATTTGGCCCTGTATTTCGTCTTGCATTTGACCAATGCATCCTCGAAGAAATGCTTTTCGACGCCGAGCACTACTTCACCGTACATCTGCAGAAGGCGCCGGTAGCAGTCGCGGGCGAATCTTTCATTGCCGGTCTTTTCGATCAGGCCGTTGAGAATTTTCTCGTTCAACCCAAGGTTGAGGACCGTATCCATCATTCCGGGCATGCTGAATTTCGCGCCCGACCTTACCGAAAGAAGAAGCGGGTTCGACCTGTCGCCGTACGTCTGCCCCTTCTCTTTTTTAAGGAATTCGAGACCTTTCTCAACCTGTTTCTCAATACCCGGGGGCATCTTTCGATTTTTCATGTAATAGATGCAGCCCTCGGTCGACGCGATTATGAACGGGGGGACGGGAAGCCCCATATTCCACATCTCGCACAGGTTCGCGCCCTTGCCTCCGAGCAGGTCGCGCATGGCAGTACTGCCCTCGTGCGGAAGGTAAATCCATTTGTCAGACACTTTTAAAAGTATCCCTCCCTTGATAAATAGCTACAGTCGCTTTTACTACATTACTGTCCATCCATTATCAATAGATTGTTCGTACAAAGATTGCAGGGATTCATCAATAAACTCGAAGCCTTCAGTGTTGACCTTGTCCAACAGCCAGTCCTGGAAAACGGTCTCGGCGTCATCGGGGTCCGGATTGAAACCCTCCGTCTCAAAAACCTTCGATTGAAGGCTGATCATTTCGGCTTCGTTCTTCCAGGAATTTTCCATGTCATCCATGGACATGCCCATGCGGTCAAGGAAAGTCTGTCGCTCTTCATCGGTCTTGAAAGAATCGAAAAAACCGTCTCGAAGCTTGTGGATTTCCTTCTCGTCAGGGATAACCGAAAGTTCGTCGATGTATTTGAGGATAATCAGTTCCTTCAGGGCAAGCTCCAGGACCTCGGAAGTTGCGGTATCCCGCGCGGCATGCTCGTCCAGCCCCTGCGAGATATAATCCTGCATGGTGAGGTCGACGGCGTGGTTGAACCACTGGTCTCCGATCTGATATTGTCCCAACGTAATCAGCGGGTTTCCGTCGGACGGCTGAACCTGCCCTTCAGGATGTCCTTCCGGCTGGGACTCAGGCGCCTGAGCATGCTCGTGACCGGGCATATGGCCGCCCCTCGCCTCGATTTCCCTCTGAGCCTTCTCAACCGGACCGTCGGCCCTCGACCCCATCAACCAGATCCCGACTAAAACAAGGACCACGATGATCGCAACTTCCCGTGCAGTCAATTTAGAATCCACTCGGTTTGTACCGCCTTAATTCAGATTAAAGACCCTCCGGCGCCAAAGTGACTACGCCGTCAGAATCCTCCGTTCCTCCGCCGTCGCCCTCAACGGCTTCAAACTCAAACTCCACATCCTTGAACTGGGGCGCGACAGCGGGCTCTTTGTCCTTCCACATGTCGAAAAGGTAAAACTGAATCTCATTTTCAGCTTCCAAATCGGTCATAAAAGTCGCCATTGCCTCCCCCATCCACACTTGTTTTTTCTCCTCCAGAATTTTATCGCGCGCCATTTCGAATGTTACTTCCTCGGGCGTGATCTGCAGATCACCGGCGATTTGTCCTCTGAAACGTCCTCCATCCGTATCAAAGACCGCCTTGAGCTCATCATCGGGTATTGGGAGCTGTGTTGTTTCCCACTCATTTTTAATCAGTTCCTGCATTAACCACTGAACAAGGATGAAATTCTCAACATCTCTCATGATCAGGTTTACAGGCATGCTCTTGCCCGTTTGTTCCAGGAACGCATCATAACCGCCATTCGCATCGATCATTTTTTTAATCTCCTCTTTAATCACGTCAAGATCGATTTCAATGCCCCTCTTCGCTGCCTCCTGCAGAGCAAGCTCATGCACAATCATGCTGTCTTTAATGATTGGGTAAATGCGCGGCGATGAGATGAGATCCTCGATAGTGAATTCAGTGCCGTTGACTGACGCTATGACATAGCTGAAGTCAGTCTCGGCGTCTGCCGGTTTGCCTGTGGAGCACGCAAGTCCGATCACGGCAAGCAATGTAACCAATGATCCGAATATTGCTCCGATAATCAATTGTCTATTCATGATATCTCCTTTTATTTCCCCCCCCCCCGGAAAAAACCAGCTTCAGATGGAGAGCTGGAATTCCGTAACCGGGAATTGTACTCTTTAGTAACAGTTTATCAACCTTGTGCGCTGATTCCACCGCCGACAGGTTTCGCAATTGGGGCGCAAACCCTCTCAAGTTCCTTAATTATGTGGCGAACCTGAGACAAAATCCGCTCCGTATCGCCTGTTGATGTTACGGCAAAACCCTGAGGAAGCGGTTTCAGCCTGGCGCGATAAACCATGTCGCCAATACGCTTCCATCTGTCGTCCCTCGGCATTTTGGAGTTGAACCTGACCTCGATGACTTTCCTGACCGGATCGTGCAGGATCGATTCGACCCCGCACGACATCGCCTTCATCCGAAGCCCGAGGACATCGAGCAGGTTGGAAACCTCTACAGGGAGGGTGCCGAACCTGTCCCGAATTTCATTTCTGGCAGTTTCGAGCTCATTCTGAGTTCTTATCTCCGTGAGCCTCCGGTAGAGGGCGAATCTCTCGGTCTGGTCTAAAAGGTAACTCTCAGGGATTCTCGCGACAAGAGGCAGCCTTAAAGTACACTCTATATGACCTGAAAGCCCGATGTTGTCGTAATCGATGGCGCCGTCGCGAACCTCGTTTATCGTTTCGGCGAGTACTTTGGAATAGAGGTCGAATCCGAGTTGCGCGACAAAACCGTGCTGTTCCGGACCAAGGATGTTGCCGGCTCCCCTGAGTTCAAGGTCCCGTCGGGCTATCTCATAGCCCGCGCCGAGGTGGCTGAAATCCGACAGCGCCTCGAGACGTTTCGCGGCCAGTCCGGAAAGCGGTTTCGCCATGGGGAAGAGAAAATACGCGTATGCCTGCAGACCTGTGCGGCCGACGCGTCCACGTATCTGATGCAATTGCGCCAGTCCGAAATTCTGCGCGTCCTCGACAATAAGTGTGTTTACATTCGCGATATCGAGGCCATTTTCTATGATTGTCGTGCAAACGAGCACATCGTGTTCACCGGACATGAACTCGATCATGACCTTTTCAAGCTCAGTCTCGTCCATCTGTCCATGCCCGACCGCCACCCGCGCCTCAGGGACAAGCCTCTGTATTCTCTTGGCGGCCGCATTGATACTCTCAACCTTGTTATGAAGGTAATAAACCTGCCCTCCGCGCGTTATTTCAGCCTGGATCGAATTTTTTACGAGCACAGGATTCCATCGTTTTACATAAGTCTTGATTGGGAGGCGGTCCGGCGGGGGCGTATCGATAATGCTGATGTCCCTGAGACCGATCAGCGACATGTAAAGCGTCCTGGGAATGGGCGTCGCGGTCAGCGTAAGAACATCGATTGAATTTTTCAGAAATTTTACTTTTTCCTTGTGGCGCACGCCGAATTTTTGCTCTTCGTCGACAATAAGAAGCCCCAGATTCGGGAATTGCACATCATTTGAAAGTATCCGGTGAGTCCCGATGAGGATGTCCACCTTGCCTGATTTCAGGTCCCTGATGACTTCCTTCTGTTCTTTTCTGCTTTTGAATCTGGATAAAAGCGCGATATTTACCGGGAGGTCCTTGATCCGACGTTTGAAAGTCATGTAATGCTGCTGGGCAAGGATTGTCGTCGGCACCAGCATCGCGACCTGCATGCCGTCGAGCACGCATTTCATGGCCGCCCGTACGGCAAGCTCGGTTTTCCCGTACCCGACCTCCGCGCAGATCAGGCGGTCCATCGGACGGTCCGATTCCATATCGCTCTTGAGTTCGTCGATGCTGCGGAGCTGTCCGGGAGTTTCCTGGAATTCGAAACGGTCCTCGACCTCGCGCTGCCAGACAGTGTCGGACTGGAACTGATGTCCGGACACCTGCATTCTTGTCTGATAAAGTCTGAGGAGATCCTCAGCCATCCGTACGAGGGTTTTCTTGACCTTCCTCTTCAGACGGTCCCAGTCGCTTGTGCCGAGACGGTTGATGACCGGCGCGGCCCCTTCCGCCGATGTATACCTGTAAAGCTGATCTATCTGTTCGACAGGCACATAGAGCTTGTCGTTCCGCGCATATTCAAGAAGAATGTAGTCAAGCACGCTTCCGTCCGGAGCCTTCTGTTGGACGATGCCCTGGAAAACGCCTATGCCGTGGTGGACATGAACGATGTAATCACCGAGCCTGACCTCGCGGAGTTCCTCTCGTGTGAACGCGCGAGCCTTGCTGCGCGTACGTGAAAGCCCCCTCTGCCTGGTGGGAAACAGCTCGGCGTCGGTGAGAACGATCGGGCCCTCGGGCGAGATATCGAATCCCGCCGAGATGTCGCCCTTGATAATAGTTACGCCGGGCCAATCGGTACCCAGAATTTCCGTGATCCTGTCAGCTGATCGGGAGACAATGACCAGTTCGGAGTCTTTTTCAGGTTTACCTTTCAGGGAATATTTATCTATGTATTGTTCAAGACGCCGGTCGAAACTCCCCGACATTGTCGCGATTTGACGCGAGTGGAAATCGGGAATCACCCCATCCACAGGCGGGGTCGAGCAGGTCGGCGAGAGGAAATGCAGTTGCTTGAAGGCTCCAAGCCCGGACGCGATATCCGCAACGGAATGAACCAGCCCCTCATGCTCGGGAAGCTGTGATCCGTCGCCGCCGACACCTTTCGGCAATTCCAGGGCGATCGATCGTTCAAGGGTACGTCCCGGCGCATCTATTATTACAAGGCTCCCGGATGGCAGATAATCCCAGATTCCGGCCTTGTCGAAGAATGAATAGCCGCGCGCGAGGAACTCGTCCTTTTTATCCTGGGAAAATTCCTTGAACCTGACCGGGTCCTCGAAGTGTTTGCTGATATCCCTTAACTCGCCTTCAACATCAAAAAGCGCTTCGGGATCCTGGTCCCTGACAAGCTCCGCCTCGAAGCATGGGCTGAGCCTGAGTGAGTCGGTCTCGCCAAGCGACCTCTGAGTTTCGGGATCGAATTCGCGAAGGCTGTCGACCTCTTCCCCGAACAGGTCGATTCTCACAGGGCGTTTTCGTCCGGGAGGGAAGACATCGATGATCCCGCCGCGTCCCGACACCTGTCCGATTTCGCGGACACGGCTCACAAGACGATAGCCCATCTCGAACAGGTCCCTCAGGAACCTGTTTTTATCTATGGGATCTCCCCTGTGGATTGTGATCAAATTTTCGCGGTATCGCGCCGGGGCCACAAGGGGTATGCCAAGCGCCTGTCTGCTGGCGATTACGAGAATGGGATTTCCGACCGTCAGTTTTTCCAGGACACGGTATCTGTAAAAGATTATGTCCAGTTCGCCGAGGGTCAGAAAATCCTGGGCGAGCAGGTTCAGATCCTCGAATAAAAACACCTCGTCCTCATGGTCGCGGTCGAGGATGTCCATCGCGAAGGACGTATCATTGAAAATTTCGCGGGCACGGGCGGGGTCGGGAGTGACGATTAGGGTCGGTGTGTCCGCTCGCGATGTGTGAATCAGGGAGGAAATGATTCCTGTAAGTCCGTGACGCGCGCCGTTCACCGCAAGCAGCTTATCGTCCTTCTTCATAAGCTCATCAAGGACGCTGTACGCCGGGTGTTTTCGAACACGATTGATCAGGGGGGATATTTTTTTAGCCATCGGGTCCCTCCCCTTTCGGATCGGGTTCGGATTCCGATTGTCCCAGCATCGGCTCGTCGACAGCGGAAAAAATCTCGCGTATGGCGGTATTGAACGATGTCATCGACCGTTCGGGGCCTTGTTCGACCCAAAGGCGCATGCCGGAAGCAACCAAAGGCATGATCGCATCGATGATTTCAAGCTCGCTTCCGGAAGGCTTACCGAGTACCCAATCGATATCGTTGTCTTCCATAAAATTTTCGGGGCGTCCGATGCCGATTTTCAGCCTCGTGAAGTCCTCGCCGCAATGCTCAATCAGGGAAAGAATCCCCTTGTGTCCGCCGCCGCCCCCGCCGATACGCATTTTCGCGCGTCCCGGAGGAAAATCCATGTCGTCATGCACGACAAGAAGGTCCGATGTCGAGAGATCGAGTTTATTAAGGAATAGTTTTACAGCGGTGCCGGACAGGTTCATAAACGTCGTCGGTTTGACAAGAAGAACGCCCTTATGGTTGACCTCGACCGCCTGCACCCTCGCCTTCTTATCTCCCCCCGTGAAGTTCTTTCTAATTCGAAGTTCAGATAAAAATGCATCGAGCGCGGTCCAGCCGAGGTTGTGACGTGTGGCGGCATACTCCTCGCCCGGGTTGCCGAGTCCGACGATAAGTTTCTCGATTTTCAGCGCGCTATCAGCCATTTGTTAATTTTCAAAAATGTCTAAACTGGAATAACCCCGGTTTTTAAAATCCGGGGGGGTGTAAAATTCATAATAATGAGCCTGTCTTTCGTTTTCGCCTCCAGCCCGTTCGGAACACGAAAATGCCGGGCGAAATAGATCGTTGACAGCTAGTCCTTTTTACCGCCCTTATCGCCCTTGCCGCCCTTGCCGCCCTTGCCGCCCTTGTCGGCCTTATCACCCTTATCACCCTTGTCAACTTTATCACCGGTGGGTTTCACTTCGGTTTTCTCAGCGGCAACAGCACCTTCGACAGCGCCTTCAGCAGGCACTTCCGCGACAACTTCCTCGACTACTTGTCTGACAGCGGTAATGCTGACCAGGACCATCGCGCGGTCGCTGATGAGCTTGATTCCCTCCGGCAGAACAAGGTCGCCGGCCATAAGAGCTTGACCAACCCGCAGATGCGATATATCGATCGGTATAGTGTCGGGGACTTCTGTCGGCAAACACTCGACCGTCACGTGTTCGGATGAAATAGTCGTTACGCCGCCGTCCTTGACTCCTGCCGGTATACCGGTGTAATCAACGGCGACGTTGAATTCGGTGGCTACATCCAGTTTGACTCCCTGGAAGTCGACATGCAGCACAGCCTGTGTCATCGGGTCCTTCTGGATCTCCCGGGGAGCGGCAAACGACTTCTTGCCGTCGGGCAGAACAAGCTCGACAAGGTGGAGCTGTTCTGTAATGTACCGCCCCCACTTTTTGCTGTCGAGCTGCAGGCTGACAGCCGGATTGCCGTCGGAATACAGCACGACCGGGATAAACCCGGACAGTCGAAGTTTGTTGCACGCCCGCGATCCGACCTTTTCTCGCGTTTCCACGTTAATCGTTAGTATACTCATGTTTATACCTCTATACCTCCGCCCTGAAAAAGGACAGCAAACGATCTATCATAATGATTTTTTCAATTTCTGCAACAAAATTCTCGCGCACATCGATAAAATTCTTAATTCCCGACAATGGGACTGCTATAATTACGGGGAGCAAAAAGTCTTCTTATTAAATACACGGTCGGTGAATTCCGCGGCGCGTATTTGTGGACAGTGCCTGAGTATATTAGGGGCTCACGGTCCACATCCGGCATCGGTGAAGAAGAAGGCTTTTAAAAGTGGGGCGCAGGTCACTAAAGATAAGTCCTGTTGACAAATTGGCAAATTTAGTGTATTTTATAAACGTTGACAATCGATATTATTTTACAAATATTGTCAACGATAGGGGTGCTTAGAAATGATTGGAGATCGAATACGCCAGGCAAGGTTAGCCGCGGGATTAACGCAAGACGAATTAGTTGTGAAGCTGGAAAAAATTGGCCGGAAAATTACGAAAGGTGGTTTATCAAAGTACGAAAACAACGGGAGTTGCCCTGATGCTTCGTTCCTTTTTGCTTTGGGTTCGGTCTTTGGCGTAAGCGCTCAATTTTTCTTATCCGAGCCGGCACTAAGCATAGATTGGCTTGGTTTTAGAAAAAATACAAAATTAAGGAAAAGAGACCAGGAGCGGATAAAATCCAGGGTCATATCGGAAATCGAAAATTACGTGTGGCTTCAAAATATTCTCGTCCCCGACATTAAAATAAAACCCGAAAATCCCATTAAGGTCGGCAATTTTGAGGATGTGGAAAAAGCCGCTGATAAGTTGCGTCAATTGTGGGATTTGGGATATGCGCCAATATACAATCTGGCAAACACATTGGAAGATAAGGGTTGTATAATTATCGAGATCGGAGGCATTGGAAGTTCATTCGACGGGTTATCAGGCTGGGTCAATAAAAAAATTCCGGTGATAATAATTAACAAGGATGTCAGCAAAGACAGAATGCGTTTTAACCTTGCACACGAAATTGGCCATCTATTTCTCAAATTTTCGACTGATGAGATTGATAAAACTGAGAAATATGCGCACAGATTTGCGGGTGCATTTTTAGTCCCTTCAGTCATGGCCAGGTATGAGCTGGGCGCAAAAAGAAGGTCAATAAATGTCAGGGAATTGGGCTTGCTCAAGCAGGCATATGGCCTGAGTATGCAGGCTTGGGCATGCAGGGCATTCGACCTTGGAATAATCCGGAAAAGCATGCTTAAACAATTATTCATGACCTTCGGAAAAAATAAATGGAGAAAAATTGAACCTGTCGATTATTATGGGATAGAGAGCGCAATCAAATTCAAACAAATGGTAATCCGTGCTCTGGAAGAAAAAATCATTTCAGAAGTGAAAGCAAAGCGAATTTGCCCTGATTGCTTCATTGAATGGACTCAACAGGAGACCAGTCTATCAAGGAACCTGCTATCCGATTTACTAAAAATGCCTGTCGGCGAAAGGGACGCCATACTCCGCAAGGCAGCAGAGCAGGCATCTAAGGATTATCTGGAGGACACGGAATTAAGAATCCCCAGCCTCATCGGAGAAGACATAAATGATTAACCCGAAACGAGGCGAAATTTGGCAGGCAAGTTTCAGAATGTCAGTGGGGCAGGAAATAAACAAAGATCGACCTGTTCTGGTTATCAGTCCCGATTACATGGGACTGCGAAATTTATGGATAGTAGTCCCAATCGTACATTGGAAAAAGGATAGAGAAAACTGGCCATGGTTTGTAATGCTCACTCCCGACGCAAATAATGGACTTAGCAAAAAATCGGGTGCAGATGGATCCCAGGTCCAATCAATCGCCAAAGAACGTTTTATTGAATATGTCGGAAAGGTTAAGGACCCGGAAGTTGAAGACGTCACGAAAGCTGTCGCACTTTGTATTGGTTTCGACCCCTCCAGTATTTAGGATCAGTGGAAAAGCCTCAATCCAGCAAATACCATTTATTCATTCTTACACTTAAGCTATCATTCCTTCTGCGTGAGAGAGGTTTTTATCATGGTTCAATTTCAGAAAAACAAGGGCGCGATCGAATTCAGGCATGAGCATGAAAAAGTCCGCATGGAGCCCTGGGGGACTGATTCGATTCGCGTCCGGGCTACAATTAACCCGGAGATCCTCGACAGAAATTTCGCACTGCTTGATCAGCCTGTTGAAGCCGCAGAAATTTCTTTGGCCGAAAATTCAGCGAGCCTGAAAAACGGGAAGATTGAGGGCGAAGTCTCCAGTGATGGACGTATTCGATTTTTAAAAGCCGGGTCCGGGACACCATTGATAGAAGAAATTTCCTTCCACAGCCTTCTCTGGCCTTTCGCGCGGGATTACAAATCGCTCGGTTCGGAACTCTGCAAGATCGCCTGCAGGTTCAAGGCGTATGACGGCGAAAAAATCTATGGGCTCGGGCAGCACCGTCACGGGTTATTGAATCAGAAAGGTTGTGTATTGCCCCTAGAGCAACGCAACTGCGAGATTAACATTCCGTTCGCGCTATCGAATCGCGGTTACGGATTCCTATGGAACAACCCTGCGATCGGGAGGGTCGAATTTGCGGCGAACGGAACGACCTGGACCGCGGACGCCTGCCGTCAGATCGATTATTGGATAACCTGTGCAGATACCCCTGCCGGTATAATTGAAAACTACACATCGGTTACCGGACGCGCCCCTATGCTCCCGGAATTCGCGTCGGGATTCTGGCAGTCGAAAGCGCGGTATAGATCGCAGGATGAGCTTCTGACAGTCGCGAGAGAATATAAGAAGCGCGGACTCCCGATCTCGGTCATCGTGAGCGACTTCTTCCATTATGTGCACATGGGAGACTGGAAGTTCGATCCTGTCGAATGGCAGGACCCGGAAGGGATGGTGAGAGAGCTCGAGAAGATGGGGATCAAGCTGATGGTATCCATCTGGCCGACAGTCAGTCCCATGAGTGAAAATTACATCGATATGAATGAGCGCGGGTTACTCGTGCAGTCGGAGCGCGGGAAAAATATATATAACAAATTCAAACGGAAGGCTGTCGGGGATGTCGATTATCTGCATTATTACGACCCATCCAATCCAGAGGCGAGGAAATATGTCTGGGAGAAGGTCAGGGAGAATTATTACCGACACGGAATCAAAATTTGGTGGCTCGACGCCATCGAGCCGGAGCTGTATCCGAACCATCCCGAAAATGTCAGGTTTTATGCCGGTAACGGACTTGAGGTCGGGAACCTGTATCCGATCTGGGCGCAGCTCGCGTTTTACGAGGGCATGAAATCCGAGGGAGAGGACGAAATAATCACGCTGTGCAGATCGGCGTGGGCGGGGTCGCAAAAATATGCCGCCGCGGTATGGTCGGGAGACATTTTTCCGACGTTCGAATCCCTTCGCCAGCAGGTCAGTGCCGGAATGAACATTGCCCTCAGCGGAATTCCGTGGTGGACAACGGATATCGGCGGGTTTGTAGGCGGTAAACCAGAGGATCCTGGATTCAGGGAACTTATCGTGCGGTGGTTCCAGTACGGAGCGTTCTGTCCGCTCTTCAGGCTACACGGGGCGCGCGACCCGTGGAAGGACGGCAGCGGCGCCGCAAACGAGGTCTGGTCGTTCGGCGAGGAAGCGTACACAATCATCAAAAAATACATGTTCCTGAGAGAGCGACTCCGACCATACATAATGGTACAAATGAAAGCCGCCCACGAGAAGGGCACACCGGTCATGAGGCCGATGTTCTACGATTTCCCCCATGAGGAAAAAATGTGGGAGATCGACGATCAGTACATGTTCGGGCCGGATATTCTTGTGGCTCCGATTCTGCACGAAGGCGCGTCTCAACGAAAGGTCCGTCTGCCGTCGGGATGCGACTGGGTCGATGCGTGGACAGGGACAAAAATTCCGGGCGGCGACAAAGTAACAGCCGAAACCCCGCTGGACCGCATCCCTCTTTACACGAGGGCGAGCTCAAATATCCAGATAATGGATTGATTTTTAACGATTCAAGATTTATCCATTTCCAAATATATTTGCTGACGAAAAAATTCTCCGGTACCCCGCCATTTATGGTGGGTCTGTTGTCGAGCGTCAGTGCGCGTGCCGTGACGCATTCAAAGTGGAGTTAGTTGCGTAAATTGGGACTGCTGCGTAAGTGGATGCACGCTCATTAACATTCGCGTTTCCGATACAGCATCCCCGATACAGCGTTTCCGATATGACTTGCCCAATTTTACTAAACCCGCTAAACTCCCTTGCACTATGAAGGTTGCGATGTATTACCGTAACAGCGACGTCCGCATTGCGGAGGCGCCCATCCCCGAGATCGGTCACGGCGAGATGCTCCTCAAGGTGATGGCGTCAGGAATCTGCGGCTCCGATGTGCATGAATTCTACCGCCTCCATCAGGCGCCTATTATCCTCGGGCACGAAATATCCGGGATTGTCGAGAAGGTCGGAGAGGGGGTCGAGGATTTCAAGCCCGGCGACAGGATTTTCTGTTTCCATCACGTGCCGTGCGGAGCCTGCGTGCGATGCATAAACGGGCATGAGACCGCATGCGAGACATTCAAGAAGGTCCATTTTTTTCCGGGCGGTTTCGCCGAATACGTGCGCGTTCATCCCCTGCAGGTACGTCTTGGCGCGATAAAAATGCCCGACAGCATGCCGTTCGAGGTCGCCGCGTTCGGGGAACCGGTCGGATGCTGCGTGCGCGGCCAGAGGCATGGCGGAGTCGGTCCTGGAAAAAAAGTGCTTATCATCGGCTCCGGAATTGCCGGCGTCCTTCATATCCAACTATCAAAAGTTTTCGGAGCGAGCCTTATTGTCGCGACCGATATACATCCATTCAGGATGGAGGCGGCGGAAACTTTCGGCGCGGATCATGTGATCGACGGGAAGGACGATGTCGCGAAGATTTTCAGGGAGCTGAATGGGGGATACGGAGCAGACATTGTCATACTAAATGCGATGGCGACACAGGCGGTCCAGCAGGCGATGGACGCGGTTGAGAAGGGCGGTACAATTCTCATATTCGGACTCGGGGGTCCCAACCAGACGATGAACATCCCGCTCGGACAATTTCTGGCCGGAGAAATTTCGGTCGTGACATCATATTCGGGCGGTCCGGTAGATTCACATATAGGTTTCGAGCTATTAAAGAAGGGACAACTGAAGGTACAGCAGATGATCACGCATCGACTTCCGCTCGATCACGCTCAGGAAGGATTCCGTCTAACCGCTGCTGCTGGAGAATCGCTAAAAGTAATGTTGTTTCCACATGGGATAGTTTAATAATAAAACTTCAACGTGCTGCCACTGGGGTTTTATGAAAAATCTCATGGATGCCTCCGAGCGGAGTCCGCAAGACCATCTCGTAATCGGCTCATGATTTCCGAAATCCGATGCGTTTCTGCTCCTTCTCCGGAGGCGTCATCAGTTCGCGTATCGCTTCAAACACTGCCTGGAATTGAGAATCGTATTTCTTCTCGAGTTCGTCAAGCCTTCGGGAAAGCTCTTTGTGAGAGGCAAGCATCTCCCTAAGCTGGATGAATACTCGCACAACCTGTACGCTTGCATCGATGGCTGTCTGGCTGTTGAGTACATTTGCCAGCATCACCGCGCCATGCTCGGTGAACGCATAGGGAGGATTGCGCCTCATTGCCAATTTTGCGGTCGCAATTTGCGACCGCAAATTCTCAAACTCCTGTTCCGTGAGTTGAAACATGAAATCCGCAGGGAAACGCTCTATGTTCCTTCTTACCTGCTCGTTCAGCCGCTTTGTGGAAACCCCGTAGACATCTGCCAGATCGAAGTCCAGCATCACCTTCTGGTTTCGCAGGAAGAGAACCATTCGCTCGATTCGTTCTACCGGTACAAGTGACTTCTTGTCGCTCATTTCGTCTCTCCCGTGTCAATCACGACCACTAAATTGCACCCCCTAAGAACCTGGACAGGTCCTCTTGTTTATCCGTCACGCGTGACCCAGGACTTCCTCGACGCTCTCATTCTGCAGACGTTTCAAATCTACCGATACAATCTGGCTTATTCCCTCGCCGCGCATTGTCACACCATACAGCCTGTCTGCGCGCTCCATCGTAATCTTATTATGCGTGATCAATATGAACTGACGGTCCTTGAATTCTTTCGTGAGGTAATCGAGGAATTTTGCCGTGTTGACATCGTCAAGCGCAGCCTCGACCTCGTCCAGTAAAGTGAAGCTCGACGGTTTCACCATGAGAATCGCGAACAGCAGCGCGAGGGCGATCAATGACCTTTCCCCGCCGGAAAATTGAAGCAGATCGAGCTCCCCCTTGCCCGGAAACTTGACCTTCACATCGATCCCGCTCTCCAACGGGTCTGTCGGATCGGTCAGGCTTAATTCGGCGGAGCCGCCCGGGAAAAGGTTCGCGAACACTGTTGAGAACTTTGCTTTCGTCTCCCGGAACGTGCTCATGAACGCCTTCTCGCTCTGACGTTCGACCTCCTCGAGAGCTTTCCGCAGGTCTTCCTCGGCTTTTATCAGGTCCTCGCGCTCGCGATGGAGTTCGTCGCGGCGGTTTCGCGTGGTTTCCTCCTCCTGAATCGCAAGCGGATTGACCTCGCCAAGTTCATCAAGCTCAAGATTGATCTGTTCAAGCTTCTCGGTGAGTTCCTTCTTCGATGGGATGTCCTTTCCGCTCAATTCGCCCGATCGAATCCGAACCGCGAATTCAGGATACTCGTCGAGTCCCTTCTCAAGGCTCTGAAGACCTCCCCGCACCTCGGCAAGTTTCACGTCCTGCGAATGAAGCGCGGTCTCGGCACGCTCCACACCGCCGCGAGCATCCTCGATGGCGGTCTCCATCTCATCAACACGAATCCGCATTTCATCGATCCGCGCCCCGGCTTCCTTCTCTCGTTTTTCGAGGTCGGGAAGGAGCAATTCGAGGTTCTTCACAAGATCGACAGCATTGTCATATTCTACCGAAATGCCTCTCGCCTGTTCCCGCACCTCGTCGAGACGTTTTTCTTTTTCTTCCCCCTCGGAAATAACCGAATCGATCTCGCCCGCCAGCCTTTCAATTTCCGCTTCCGCTCGATCCGCTTCCTCACGGTAACTCGCTTCCAGAACCATATATCTCTGAAGACGCGATCTAAGATCATCCACTTGAGGCGAAATCGACGGGAGCGACTTTTCGATTCTTTCGAGATCGGTCTCCGCGTCCGACCTTATGCGCCTGACAGCCTCAGTTCCGAGCTTCGCGAGACGGGCGATCTCGACACATCCGTCTCGCTCACCGCAAATCTCAATAATTTTTTTGTCCAGCGTTCTTATCTCGGACGCTATTTTCTCAAGGTGGTCATTTTTGCGACGCTTCAGGTCCGCATTCGAGCTGATCTTAAGCCCTAGTTCATCGACCAGTTTCTCCAGCTCAGTAAGCTGCTTCTCCAGCGATTCGATTTCGCTCGAGAGAATATTAATATCCGATATGAGTGACTCGGCCTCTCCATTGCGATTGAGAAGCACGGCCTCGATTTCATCCAATCTGGCACGTCGTGTCAGGATTCCCTTCGCCGGAGTGCTTTCCGAACCTCCAGACACCATCGCGGGCGGTGAGAATATTGTACCGTCGGACGTCACAATCATCCGAGTGAAACAGTCCGGATTGAGATCGGCTATCGCGCCTTTTTCAATGGACCCGTTCAGCAGGACTTTCAGTATCGGGATGAACTTCTCGATCGTTGAGCAGTATGAGATCAGGTCGTTTGAAATGACATCCCTTAACGAGGCGGGAACGAATTCACGGATAATGCATGTGACAGTACCCCGACTCTCGGAACGTACCGTTTTGATTATGGACAGGGCTTGATCGAGAGTGTCGACCACAAGGTAGCCGATTGAGTCGCCGAGTGCGCCCTGGATAATTTTTTCGTAACCGGATTTAACCGTGATCAATTCGCCAAGGGTTCCATGCAGTCCCGGAAACTCCGTCCGCCTGTCGAGGATCGCCTTCACACCTTCCGCGTAGCCCTCTCTCGACGCTTCGAGCTCCGCAAGAAGATGTTTTTCCTTTTCAAGCGACTTGATCTCCGTCTCGGTTTCCCGTTTTTTCTCCGTCAGGTTGTGACGTCGTGTCCGGGATGTCGCGAGCTTGAAGTTGACATCGGTCAGTGTCAGATTATGCTCCGATTTTTCCGCTGCCAGATCTTCAGATGTCACGTTCAGCCCTGACAGCTCTTTTGTGACTGTCTCAGTTTCAGAATTCAACTCCTTACGTCTAACCTCAAGTTTTTCCGCCTCGGCGGACAAAGCTTCCGCGCGGCGAGTGTGGAATTCGGCGTCGCGCGCGAAGAATGAAACCTCGCCCTGCAGACGCTCGACCCGCGCCGCGAGACGTTCGCGCTCACGTTCGCAGGAGCGGTAGTAACCCCAGCGTTTCGAGAGGAAATTTTCGTGGTCCAGACGGCTTCTCGACGCGTCCTCCTTCTCGATCCTCGCGTTCTCGGCAGTTCCTCGGAGCTCATTCTGACGTCCCTTCAGGCGGTTAATTCTGGTTTTACGATCCTTCAATTCGTCTTCGAGAGTCCCGATCAGTGTCGAAAGATGCTGGTTCGCTTCGACCAGCCTGCGCTCCTCGGCACGGGCGTGGTCCAGACGTCGCCTTTCCTCCTCGCAACCGGCAAGGATCGATGCGTTCTCGCTTCTCGCGTCCTCAAGAGCCTGACGCGACTTTATTAACTCGACCTGCGTTTCATCCTTGAGATTTTTCGCCTTTACGAGATCTTCGCGAAGTTCTTCGAGACGTTTTTCATGGCGCTCGACATTTCGCTGGGCGAGAATGTATTCCTGTGCCGCGAGCTGTGCCCGGATGTCGCTGGCCTGTCCCGATAAGTCGGCGTGACGCCTGGCAGCTTCCGCCTGAACCGTCAGGACATCGACCCGGATACTTATTTCGCCAAGAAGATCTCTCAGACGCTCGTCGTTACGCGCGCAGTCATCGAGCCTGCCGAGAATTTTCCGCTTGTTAGCCTTGAAATCGCTGATGCGAGCAAGGTCCTCGAATACGAGACGTCGGTCCGTTGGTACGAGCGACAGGAATCCGTCGATCTCCCCCTGCCCCACTACGGAGAGGCTGCCGAGGCCGAATCCCTTCTGAGCCATTAAAGCGCGGACATCCTTCAATCGCGCGGTTTTGCCGTTGACCGTGTAGATACTCTCGCCCGACCTGTAATAGCGCCTTTCGATTTCCCACTCGGCAGGTTCGTCCGGATTTCCAGGATTCGAATTATCGATTTTGATGATTATTGAAGCGAATCCGGAACCGTCGCCGTTTCCATTGACCGGACGATAGATCGCCTCTAGCCCGGTCGCCGCCCGAATCGATCTTGGCGACGGATCTCCGAGAACCCATTTGATCGCATCGACAACATTGGATTTCCCGCTGCCGTTCGGTCCGACAACGGCCGTCAGCGGACCGTCGAACTTAATGCTGGTGCGGTCCCTGAACGACTTGAACCCTTCAAGGATAACTTCTTTGAGGATTGTTTCCACTCTATACCATCTTCCTTACAGTATTACAGCCTTATTGTAGCCAAATGGCGATGCGATGCAACACGGAACTACCTTGATTTCCCGGATCGCCGTATTTTCTTCTGGCACGCCTCCCGCTCCCAGGCGTCCTTTGCCGCTTCCTGCTCGGCTTTCTTCTTGCTCGGACCCTCTCCCCGTCCGAGAACCTTCCTCCCGTAAAATACCTCCATGGAAAAAACCTTGTCATGATCCGGACCCGATTCCGACACAACCCGGTATTCGGGAGTTTCCTTTGTCCTCTGCTGCCATAATTCCTGAAGCCTGGACTTATAATCCGACGGTCCGGATATATCCCACAGTTCAAGGCATAAAGGTCCGAGATGCTCGATAACGATTTTTTTCGCCAGCCTGTAGCCGCGATCTGCATAGACAGCGCCGACAAACGCCTCGAATGAGTCGGCGAGAATCGAAAACTCAGCCTGCTCGCCCTCCCTTACTCGAACCGTGTCGGCGCGCAGGACCTTGTCGAGACCAAGATCCAATGCTTTCGCGCCAAGGGTATCCTTGTTAACGACCATTGCCCGAATTCGCGACAGGTCGCCTTCGCCCTTTTCAGGAAATTTGTTGTACAAATACTCGCTTATCGCGGAGCCAATCACGGCGTCGCCAAGGAATTCGAGACGCTCGTAACTTTCCAACGGATTTTCCGCGGCGGACAGGTGAGTGAAAGCGCGCCTGTAGATTGACAGGTCCTTCGGTTCTACACCGAGTTTTGCCAGTATTTTTTTAAGCGTTACCATCGCGACAGTAAGCGGATCATCCCCCTTTGACGTCCAAAAGGGTGATTCTAGTACAAACCGGGCAATATGTGAAGATGTAAGGGTAAATCAGATGGTCCACCTCCATACTACGCTCGAAGACTCGCTCCGTATGGAGGCGACATAGGGTAAGAAATCTTATTGAAATTTAATCTCCTACTGAGCCGCGCATTGTTTGTGAATTATTCTGTAAAAAGGGGACTGGCAACTTTTCGCACGATAAACTCGAATTATGCTGTAAGTTCCGGGCGAAAAGGTGCCTGTCCCCATCCCCGAAAAAATAC
>Ga0214473_10000369_pt1 | contig 62661 bp, 41 predicted proteins | sample RVTome_7_FD_203509 | JGI IMG/M metagenome (GOLD analysis project Ga0214473, IMG submission 203509) | Soil microbial communities from uranium-contaminated site in the Upper Colorado River Basin, Wyoming, United States - RVT98D197 | ecosystem: Environmental > Terrestrial > Soil > Contaminated >...
GCTGAATTACCCATGGGCGCGGGACTCGATTGAGTCAGTCGAGTTAAGCCGTGAGCTCGGTGCGGATGGGGTCGAAGCCCCGTCGTACCGTCCGGAAGAGCCATACATTTACTCGTACGACATTTACCTCGAAAGCATTCCCTGGTACACGTTCGCCAAATCGGAAATTTTTGCGGGTCGATGGCCGCACTGGAACCCATACTCATTCTCAGGCGCGCCTCTGTACGCCAATCATCTTGTCCCGCTGACACATCCACCGCTTCTGATTGCGATTCTTATCGCGCCCGCAGGTCAAATCCATACTTTAGCGACCTTTCTTACATGGTGGCTTGGCGGTCTTGGTGTCTATTTTTTATTGCGCAGGAAAGGACAACTGCCGTCGACCGGACTCGCGGCAGTCGCTCTGTATCTCACCTGCGGACATTACATGCCGCTCGTGCCGTTTCAAATGGCAGGGCTGATGTATTATCCTTGGATCTTTCTCGTCTCTGATTCGATAGAATTAAAGCTGTCCGCGGGAAAACTGACCTGGCTTGCGGTTCTTTTTGCCCTCCAATTGATGTCGGGACACCCGGCGTACGTCGCTCCGTTCATTTATCTCGTCTTTCTGCACAGGATTCTCGGCTGGGCGTTTAACAGAGCGAAGTTCAGGCACTGGAGCCCGCGTCTCGGAATTTTGATCCTTGGACTTATCTGCGGTGCATTGATGTCGCTTCCGCAGAACCTTCCGACAATTAATCTTCTGAAGCTTTCATCGAGAAATATCGAGGGAGAGGTTGTCAGGACCTCGCTGGGCGGTCCGAATGTTACCGCTGTCAATAACATTGATGAAGAAACCCTCATTGAGAAAGCCTTCACGGTTACATCGCCGACCTTCCGTCCCGATATCGAGAAGGAACACCCGTACACCGGCGTACCGCTGATTCTTCTCGCGCTCATCGGGCTGCTCCTTACACGTCCGTCGCCGGACCGTAACGCTCTATTTGTCCTGTTGGCGATTTTTGCCGTACTTTCGCTACCTCCCGTATTCAGGAACATCGCGTACATGATCCCGGGACTTGGAATCTCGCCGTATACGCCGTACGCCACGGTACAATTTCTTCTGGTAATTCTCGCCGGGACCGGTCTCGACGGCTTATTGACACAACATGGAGAATTGAAACCGAATTGGAAGGTTATAATCGCGGTCGGAACTCTTGTTGGCCTCATTCTGTTTGTTTTGCCATTGATTGGCGACGCCATTTCAGGCGGAGATACTGCCTGGGAGCGTAGACAATCCGTACTCAGGATTTTAGTGCTCGTTTTCGGATTGATAAGCATAGGCGCGATCGGTTATGCGGTTTTGGCAAAGGCAAAGCCTGTGGCGGTTTCAGCCCTGATACTTCCGCTCCTGCTGACAGTATCCGGGGTGCTGTCGCATTTTTACCAGTATCCCGTCTTCCCGGAACTACCGGTCATGCCGAGGACACCGTCGATTGACGCGCTCCCCGGCTCAAACGAGTACCGTGTAATACGTCACTCATCGAAAACCCAGCTCTACCTCGGCAGTCTCGATAATCCCCTTACTTTCGGCGGGAATCTTCCTATGTGGGCGGGATGGCACGACTCCCAGGGATATGATTCGTTCGTTTTACGGGACCAGTCGAGGCTTCTTAAAGAATTGGACCCCATGTCCCTCGCATGGAATGGTCTGGGGCTTCCGATCACAAAAAAAGGCGCGCTGACGTCGCCAATACTGGACGCTCTCGCGGTGAAGTGGGTGATCTCGGACGATCCTGCACTCCTGGAGAATCCCGACTCTGGCATGTTTTCTAATGAGTGGACTCTCATCCACAACGGAGGGCTGGTAATTTACGAGAAGACGCATGCTCGTCCGCGATGGTATCTTGCCCGATATGTTGAGCATGCCGACTCGCCTGAACAAGCCGTAGCGGACACGGACAATTTAGGGGATGCCAGTACAGAGAATCCCGGTGAGATAAAGCTCCTGTCCGAGACGCCCCAGAGGCTTGTGTTCGAGGTTTCGGCAGTTAAACCCGCGTGGTTCGTTCTGTCGGACTCGTTTCATCCGAACTGGCATGCTTATGTCGATGGTATGGAGGTTGAAATTTACCGCGCGAACGGGGCGTTCAGGGCGGTGTCGTTACCGGGCGGCAGTCATGAGCTGGTCTTTGAATACCATGCAACCGATTTTTATGCAGGGATTTTCATCTGCTTGATTATAACGGTAATTTTATTGTTTAGCTGTGTTTTTGAGGTTTACAGGCATAGGCGCCTCTCAGGGATAATTAACCATAGTTAAAAAATCGTAAAACTGTGTCGATCCCTGTTTACATCACCATCAAAGTGTGGTAATTAATGCTTAGCTCCCGGATTAGTAAATTTGGTGAATATTTGCCGGGTGTGTTTGTATTTGCATGCCCGGAACACGGCGCGTAGTTATTTGGCATTTATTTCTTGAATGATTGTTTGAATGATTGTCTGAAATGATTAAAAAGACGAAAACTGAATCCGGTTATACTCTGCTGGAACTTGTCTATGTCTTGAGCATAATCTCCGTGCTGATATGCATGCTCGTACCCAATCTCCTTGCGCAAAAACAGCGAATCATCCAGTTAACCGCACAGAAGAGACTGAAGGTCATCGGTTCCGTGATGACCGACTACGCGTTATCGAGTGAATCGCGGGACTATGCCAGTTTCCAGGAGCTTAAGGACGCGAATATCATCAGCAGGGATTTATCCGCGTCGAACATAATCATCGATTACTCGCTGATTGTTACGACGACGGAGAAAGACGAAATAGGGGATCCCGCCCTGTTTACGATCATCGCCATTCCCCGTCCCGAAAGGTCATCCGGTCAGCTTGCGACATTCGCGATCACTGAGGACATGGTAGTGCGCGTTTACAAACCCGGCCCGGACGTCAGTTTCAGCGACCCTCATACATGGGACCCGGTCCTCTGACACTCGCTGGACCCATCACTCATTTTTAAAATATCACTGCCGCGTTTTTTTTGGATCACGTAACCCGGGATCCCAAGTTAGACATTGATGGCGCCCATACAACCGTCCTCGGTTTTATGGGTGCGATCAACTGGGGAATCCCCGGCTACAAACTGTTCCGCTATTAAAAAAAAAATTCCTCGATGGCGCCCATACAACCGTCCCCGGTTTTATGGGTGCGATCAACTGGGGAATCCCCGGCTACAAACTGTTCCGCTATTAAAAAAAAAATTCCTCGATGGCGCCCATACAACCGTCCCCGGTTTTATGGGTGTCTCAAAGGAAGCGGGCTTTTATAATTAGAGACACCTGCATGCGCTCCGATATGACCGTTGAATTCGCGATCAACATGCGCATGCAGGCGCCATTGAAAAATGTTCTCTCAATCCAAGCCTTAATACGGAATAATCGTCACTGCCAACGATGCCGTCCCGGCTGCGTCCGTATGCAGTACGCATATATCCCCGGTGACTTCATCGACATCCAGCCTGTAACAAGTTCCCGGCACCGGCAGAAATCCCGCAGGAACAGGAACCGGCATGGATTGTGAGATCAGGATCGGGTTTCCGCCAATCAGGTCGTAAATTTCAACCACCCAGGCGCCCAGGTTCGGATCTGTGATCAGGACAGCAAGAAGGTCATCATTCCAGGTCGGTTTCGGACTTCCGCTGAATCCGGAGAAGTTGGAGATGAACTCCAAATCGACCGGGAAAGCTGTCGCCGAACCGCCCAGAAACGATCCCATCGGAATTGTCGCAAGCGGCAGAATTGGCGCGGGACCGGGCGGAGCGACTCCGAAATCCATCTCATAAAGTTCGACGTCCCTTTCAGAATCGATAGCCGCCGCGATTACCCAGTTGGTGACGGGCAGGGGAAGATTGCTCATAAAGGGATTATCCGCAGGGTCATCATCGACCCCAAGCGCATAATATGGTTCAGGGTAAATTATCACGCCGGCGGGACAAGGCCACCCCGGCAAAATATTGAAGAAACCCGGACCCACGCCCATGAGGGCAACGGGTATCGGCGCGACTACCGCCGCCGAACCCGGAGCGTCTACGGGCAGCCCGACCGGCTGGACTCCAAATGACGGGAATCGAATTATGTTAATAGGATTCGCGGCCAGGGCCCCGGGCGCCGGACCTCCGCAGCTCAGAATTATCCCGCCAAGGTCCTGAGTATAAAGACCGTAGAGTGGAGGAGTCATGGGGGACGATGGCGACCCCATGTCGAAACCATTCGATGTATCCACCGCGACATCGAACCGGTTCGCGCCAGGCAGGGATGTGAACAGGTCATTCATCGCCGGACCGGCACCGACCATATAATGCGAGAACGCTGACATGTCGGGGACGCCGAAACCCGCCAGTTTATTCGTAAGCTGGCTGTTCGAGATGAACATCTCACCGCTGGACGTTCCGTCGAAATGCACCGGTGACGGTATCATGTCGGGCCCGCCCATGCCGAAAAGGCCTGTGGTGAACCACCACCACGACATCGGCGACCCTGTCGAGTACGGTGACGTGAAATGCGCGAAGCCCATAACACCAATTGGCATCGCACCGACAAGGGCGCCGAGTTCATCGGCGATTACCATAACACCCGGTGTGCCAAGGCTTGGTCCGGACAAAATGGAAACATCGGGATGCACAAACGGGAATCCCGCGAGCGGTCCATAAAATGTATCCCAGAAGCTGGGACATCCCACAACACCCTGCGACGCCGGGGTTCCCTGGAGGATCATCTGATTGTACCTGCCAAGCGGTATCATATCTCTGTATGGGCTGTCCGCAGCATAAACCTGGTAAATCCCTGACTGCGCCTTTGCGTTTGGCGCGCTGGAGCCATCATCCACTTCACATTGAAGGTCGTACCAGCCTGGGCCGGGAAGCACAACATCGAAATCGATGGTGACGTTACCCGGTATAGGATCCCCGGGAATGACAAAGCTCGGCGCAGAGCTCTGAGGCACCATGCTCCACATGTATGTCAGCGTCTGGCCGACATCCATATCGCTCGCGGTCACTTTGTACGTTAAAACATCGGAGTTGTACCAGGCATTGGGCGATCCGGTGGGCATGCCGATAACCGGTTGTGTATTTGTGCGGTTGATTGTGTACTGCATACTCAGGTCAGCCGGAACATAGCCATCCGATACGGTACAGTTAATGTCGAAAGCTGCAATAGAAAGCGTGCTGAAATCGACATTGAGCGGGTCGCCGCCGACGGGTCCGAGCACAATTATCCCCGTCGGTTGATGCACGACTGTCCAACTGTACGCCAGAGTGTCGACCGGATCGGTGTCCGCATCCGTGGCGTTAGCGTTATATTGCACGATTCCCAATGTGCCGTCTCCGGACGCCGGACCGGTAATCCCGGTCGAAGTCGGAGGTGTGTTGACCTCGACCTGATTCGCCAGGGCGATCGGAGCCGCATTGCCGCAGCCGTTCATGAAGTAGAGATCATATTTTCCCGCCGTAGCGCCCGTCAGATCGAAGTCCGATATCGCCGATATCGGGGAGCTTACGGAGACATTTGTTCCGATAATGTCGCCCGACATCCTCTGCAGCTCCATTGCGAGCTGCGTACCGGGCATGAAACCGGTTCCGCTTATTGCGTAACCGGTAACGATGTCATTGATGTTGAATATTGTCCCGGTTGGACCGGTCACATTGGGTGACGGGCACGGATTTGCAGGACCAACGGTGAACGAAAATCTTTTATACATGGAAAGCAATGCACCGGAGGGATAAGGACTTCCGAAACCCTGGTCGTAATCGGTCGGGGACGCGCTTTCGACCGTGATCAGAAAATCCTGTCTGCCCGCAGCGATCGGAGTGCAGTTGGCGATGTCAAATGTGAATACCGAAGAGTTCGCTTTTCCCGCGGTGACTGCCGCGGACGGGAGGACATCGACATATCCTCCGGGTATAACCGAACCGGCGGCATCCTCGACGTAAATGTGCGAAATCTCCCCGGCGATGCCTGCCGGATTGGTCACTCCCTGCCAGTCGAAAATTTCAAGGCTGAGCCAGAGGTCGCCTCCGAGATTGGCAGGTCCCGCATAATAAAGGGTCGAGCCGATATCGTTGACATCGATATAAAACGGCTCCTGCATGTTAGCCTCCGGCGGAAAATCGGACGCTTCCGGATTCGGCAGGCTCGCCGGATCGGGTTTCGCCCAGGACGCGAGAATCGCGTACTGGAATCTTACCTTCGGCGACCCGGCCTGCATCGGGAATTTAAGCTCGTAACGTCTGCTGAGTGTGCTGCCAGCGGTAAAACTTCCGCGCTCATCGATGTTCGCCTGATTAGAGTAATACGTCCCGATATCGTCTTCAGCGCCAAGCCCGACCGCGTAGTACTTGAACGCGTTGATCGTCGATGTCGGGCTGAATCCGGGAATTCCTTTCGATCCCGGCGTGAAGCCGAGAAGTCCCGGCTGGGTGAATTCGGACGCGTTCATCCATCGCGTGTATCCGTCGGCGTTTCTAAGAAAGGCATCAGTGTTACCGTACGCTGGATAGCGGACCGAGCTGTCCATGTAACCCGTTGCGCTGCCGTCCGACATGAAAACGCCCATCACATCGAAACCGCGGATTTTCGCAAGCCCGGCAAATGGGTGAGTGAGGTTGACATTGACGTCGATCAATCCCTGTGACATGAAATTCGACGCGTCAATTATCGTGATTCCCAGGTTAGCCGGATTACCCGCAGGAGGCTGAAGAAACATTGTGACATTGAATAGATAGTCAGCCCCCCGGACAGGTACGATCTCAGTTTCCCCGGTCTCCCCATCCAGAATGATGTCATATAAACCCCAGAGCACCCTGTAGTTGTCCGCTTCCCATCCCTGGGCAGCGACATCCCCGGCGGGAGCGGTCACGTCCTGCGCCCCGGAATCCGTCGGCGACATCGGGCCGGCTCCACCGGAACATCCTGCGAGGATGAGCAAAAGCAACACCAATACTGTTAATGGCATACGGGAATTTATCATCGCATGCGCCTCCTAGAGAGTTATTTGAAACTGTATATCAAGCCGCCCGTCTTTCGGACAGCGTGTCTACCGAACCGGTTGTCGTTACAAATTTGAACTAAAAGGAAATTTCCACAATGCGGCTCAAGAGCGGCACAAGCGCGGGACATTTATCTCGCGCAAGCTCGATTGCCTTCTCCCCGACATCCCTGCCCGAATTCCCGTCCGCGAGCTTTTCGATCAATGGAATAAGTTCGCACGCGGGATCGTCCGGGAAGCGCGATTCGAGACGTTTGAGCGATGCCAGCGGGTTATGCCAGTCCGCTTTCGGCTCAAGCGAAATATCGTCCAGATGACCTTCTTCACCGATCGAGAGATTCACGATCCCGGTGTCGGTGAATTTACGCCGCGGCTGAATGGGGGCGCGTTTGAAGAGTCCCACGACAGCCCAGGCGAGCGTTTCAAACAATATTTGGCCCGTTACCGTGCCGAATTCCTTCTCGACACGCGCGCGGCGAAGGTGCATCCGCGCGTGAAACGCCCAAAGCCTGATTACGGCGCGGAATCGCATGTTTTTCATTATCGTGCGATAAAGATTCCGCTGGATTAAATGATACTTGAAAAAAACGGATTTGTCTCTCGTTGTGAGAGAATGATGGTGCCAGGCGACCGCCCCGGGCTCAAAAAGGATTTTGTACCCGAGGATATTCGCGCGGTAGCACCAGTCGATGTCCTCGTAGTACATGAAGTATGGGGAATCGAGAAGTCCCACACCGCCCTTCGAGATCGGCCTGAACGCATCCCTTCTCGCGAGAAAAGCGGCAAAGCAGGCTCCCATCGGACGGTCAGAGATATCGTACTGTCCGATATCGATCTGCCCGACTCCCCTGTTGTACGCGAGCATGAGTCCGTTGACCAATGTCCCGGTGTTATCTATCACTCCCCCTGTCCCCCGACCCTTAATCGGAGGATCATCCGGACCCCGTCCAAGCCAGTTTTCATCGGCATCGGGCGGATAGAACAACGTTTTTCCCGCAATCCCGACCACATCCTCCCCAGAAACCTCCAACCTTCCAATCGCAGCCTCCATATAAGATGATTCGTAGACAATATCATAGTTGGAAATCAGCACGTACTCCGATTCTATCGATCTGAGCGCTGAGTTTATCGCGCCGCCGAATCCGATATTTTTCCCCGACACCATAACCCGGCAATTTTCTTCCTCAAAACTTTTCGCGACTTTATGTTCCTTGTCTATCAATGCGAAATTATCGAAAATGACGATATTGGGTACTGGATTCTGCGCGCGAAGCGACTCGACGCACGCCGAAAGGACGTCACTTTCAGGCGCGTAGGTGATTATGATCGCGGTGACTTTGGGATTGTCGGTCACGGGGGGTATTGTAGCAAATAATGACTCTCTAAAATCAAAGGCACGATCTCCCGTACCGACTCCAAGCGACATTCATCAACATAACTTCTTTTTTCGGTGGCACCCACAAGCGGAGCGAGTCCGCGAGCGTAGCTTGTGGGTGTTGGAGAATCCTCACCTAGTGCACACTTTCTTCATAAATCTATGATTATGAATAATATTCTCCGATAATCAGGCTATCCTGGTTGATTTCAGGGTTCGAATTTGCTGAGGAAAATGTCCGAGTAGCCGTTTGAAGTATGGTTATCGATGCCGGGACCTGGGTCAAAGTCAACCGTTTCCTTGAAGGTGCCGGTCACATACACGTTTCCCGGCCCATCCACCGCGACTCCACCGCCTATATCCCAATCGTTCCCGCCCCAGGTATTCGCCCAGAGGAAATTTCCTGACGTATTAAACCTGCTGAGGAAAACGTCATAGACACCATTGGAAGTATGGTTATCTTCAGCGAGTCCCGGGTCGAAGTCGACAGTTTCCGATAAGTAGCCTGTCACATAGACGTTTCCCGAGCCATCCACTGCGACTCCAAAGCCTATATCCCAGCTGCTGCCGCCCCAGGTTTTCGCCCATTGGAAATTCCCTGACGAATCGTAACTGCTCAGGAAGACATCACCTTCGCCATTGGAAGTAGAATTATCAATACCGGAACCCGGGTCGAAGTCGACAGTTCCCAAAAACCAGCCGGTCACAAACACGTCTCCCGATCCGTCCACCGCAAGCCCGTAGCCAATTCCAGCGCTGCCACTACCGCCCCAGGTCTTCGCCCATTGGAAATTTCCTGACGAATCGAACCTGCTCAGAAAAACGTCATCGTATCCATTGGAAGTATGGATATCTTCATCAGGACCCGGGTCGAGGTCGACCGTATCAACGAAGTAACCAGTCACATACACATTTCCCGTGCCGTCCACACCGGCTTCACGGCCCAAGTCACCAGACATCCCGCCCCATGTCTTCGCCCATTGGAAATTCCCCGACGAATCGAACCTGCTCAGGAATATGTCATCATCTCCATTGGAAGTATGGTTATCTTCACCAGGACCAGGATCGAAGTCGACAGTATCAGAGAAGAAACCTGTCACAAACACGCTTCCCGATCCATCCACCGCAAGACCGTAGCCAATGTCATTACCGCCGCTCCCGCCCCAGGTCTTTGCCCATTGGAATTCGCCCGACGAATCGAATTTGCTCAGGAAAACGTTACGGAAACCAATGGAAGTATGGTCATCGACTCCGGTACCGGGGTCGAAGTCGACAGTTCCATTGAAATAGCCTGTCACATACACATTTCCCGAACCGTCCAACGCGACTCCCTGCCCTGTGGTACTGCAATTTGACCCGCCCCAGGTCTTCGCCCAGATGAAATTCCCCGACGAATCAAACATGCTCAGGAAAACGTCATCATAGCCATTGGAAGTATGGTTTTCTTCGACAGGACCAGGGTCAAAATCGACTGTATCAGCGAAGCAACCTGTCATGTACACGTTTCCCGCATTGTCTACCGCGACTGCCAAGCCGTAGTCCTCATCACTCCCGCCCCACGTGCGGGTCCATTGCCAGGAAACATTATCCGCAACATCAATGGCAGGCACCTGCCAGGCATCTACCGCACCAAGATTCGGGTCTGTTTGGCCATCCGCGACTCGTACCAGCAACGGGTAATCTCCCGAGCCTGCACCAAGCTCATTTTTTACCCAGCCCGTATAAATCGCGGTGTTGTCTGGTGATATGGCTCCGAAAGACAGCGTGGCTGGACCGGGGAACAGGTCGGGCGATTCGATTGTCACCGACGAAATCGTTTCAGGACCCTGATGGTCCCAGATTTCGACCTCGATCGGGACTGAGCTTCCGGCATAAGGGCCAAGCTCCAAAATGGAATTGATATTAATTTTGTACGCCTCAATTGAATTTGCCTCAAGTGGAAAATCTGTTATCGGGTTGATTACGTCGCCGTCCGGGGGAAACCATGAGGCGTCCACGGCATAACCGAATCGAATCGGACCATTCGGTAGCCTTAAAATCGCGGTTTGCGTTTGCGATGTCCCTGCGAGAAAAATCCTTCTCGGTTGATCCTCCGAATACGCTAGATACGGATTCAAAGTTGATGTAAGGTCGGTGGTGTCGGACGCGTATTTGCCCTTTGTGTAGCGGAGAGTAAAAGGCACGTCCGGATTTTCGGGAAAATCGGTCGGGTTGAAAAGCGATGTGTAACCGTCGGCATTTAGAAGCCTCGGATTTTGATCTCCCCATGCGATTTTTCTGCCGCTAACGGGAAATATGTAATCGCTGCCTGTAATAAGGATTCCCCGGACATCAAAACCCGTGAATTTGGCTAAACCGGGAAACGGATGCTTGAGCGTCAGGTCGGCACTTATAGCGCCATCGGGAAGAGGCTGTAAATTGTCGATTTTGAGACAGTCCGCGCAGGTCGTTTCGAGAATCCGGACCATGTTGAAATGCATCTCCGCTCCACGGAGCGGCACAGCAGTTGCGGATGTATGATCCGACGAAATTTCGATTTCCCAAAATCCTAAAAAGTGTCTTGCGCTGGAATTTGTTGTGGATTGCACCGATGGGTGAAGAGATGGAGATACCGGAGTCGTGGGAGTCCCGGAAGATTGACAACCATTAAGCAAAATAGCGATGCCTAAAATCAGCGACAAATTAATCCATTTGGGAAGACTCCTCATTCCGCCACCTCCGAAAGGTTATAATTTATAATTTAATCATTAATTATTTTCCAGACAATACAATTTCCCGCCGGAATCGCAGACATACAGCCTGCCGTCCAGAATGCTCATACCGCCCGTGACACCACTATCGAGCGTGTATGTCCCGATCGGCGTGGCGCCGTCCGATGGGTCGAGCATGTATATTGTCCCAAGGTCCGACGCGACATACACGGTCCCGTTCGCGACAACCGGCGATGAATTAAACCCCTCGGTATCTTCAACAGGATTGAACTCCCAGGCAACCGAGCCGCTGGTATCGACCGCAAGAACACCGAACGGTCCGGTGAACTGCTGCCAGTAAATGGGATGATACGTAACCGGTTGATAGAGGTAAGCGCCGTCGAACGCAGGCGACGCACCCGGGACGCGATCATTTAGCGGGACGGTCGCTTCTGTTATTCCTGTGTCGAGATTCAGCCCGTACAGATTGCAGTTATAACTTCCGATCCAGACAAGTCCGCCCGCGATAACAGGCGCGGTCCTGATATCGTTCAGCGACACAGGACCTCCCCCAGGGAAGCTGACCTGCCAGATCTCGCTCCCGTTAGTAATATTCAACGCGAACGCGTTACCCCTGACATCGCCGCCGTAAACAATTCCGTTCTGAACGGCGGGGGTGTCGGGATTTCCGGGAAACTCCTCGAGCGTATAGCTCCACTTGAAATCGCCGTCGACCGGGTTGAACGCGTACAGCGTGTTATTGAATCCCCAGATAAGGAGCACACCATCCGAGATGATCGGTCCTCCCCTCACATACTGAGTGTCGCCTGCCTCGAATCCCCAAAGCTGGTCGCCGTCCTCGGCATCGAACGAAAATACCGACGATCCTCCCACGTAAACTTCGCAGTTTCCAACCAATGGCACACTGCCGTAAATAGCGGTGTCCGGCTGCAATTTGATGAAGGAGTCCCAGATCGGAGTACCGTCGTTAAGGTCAAGCGCCCAAATTTCCTGGGCGTAGGGTATATTGGCGACATAGTAAACCCCGAACTGCCCCAAAGTAGGAGTGCTGTTAAAAACAGCGCCAACCCCCGATGCGAACTGATGATTCCAGACCTCCGCCAGATTTGTCCCTATGGACGTTTCCCATGGGTTGTAGTTCGAATTGTCCAGAGTCTTATTATCCTTGCGCCAGCCGGAGTCATAATCAAGCTCCCCCGGAGTGACCTGCGCGTACACAATTTTATACGCGGTCACGTCACCGAGGAGCGGGTCGGGCACAGCGTCGTTCACGCCTAACAGAACGCGGTATGAACCCTCCCCGACCTCAAGCTCGTTCGGAATGTTTCCGCTGAACCTGACGAAGTCGCCCATGTCGACAGGCGTTGTGTTGACCAATATTCCGGAAAGAAGGTCCGGCGATTCGATTGTAAGCGATTCGATAGTCGAGTTGCCCTGCCAGTCCCAGACATCGACCTCGTATGGCGCGAAGCTGCATCCTGGCATCAGCCCCTCACCGACAACCGCGGAAATTCTGTAGGCTTCGTAACAGTTCGCCTCAGGCGGTAAACCCGGGGCCCAGGACGCATCTACAACATAACCGACTCTGATGAGGGTTCCGGAAGGTTTCGCGATTTCGTAGGTCCGCATAGCAGCCTGCCCAGGCTCGAAAGCTCGGCGCATGGGGTCTGTGAAAAAACTCCTGTATCCATTCAATGTGGCAGGTTTGGAAAGAGGAGTCGCGAATTTGCCCTTTGAGTAAGTAAGGAGCGGAGGTCCCGACCCTTCGGGAAAATCTATGGGATTGAATAAAGTGGTCAGACCATCCGTGTTCAGAAGCTCGAGGTCGCCGAGATTACGGTCGGAATAGGTCAGTCCGGACGCGGGGAACTCGTAAGACCCGTTGAAAATCGCTGTGCCCCGGACATCGAACCCGGTGAGATTGTCGAGTCCCGGGAACGGATGTATGAGTTGGACATCGACAAAAAATGTGTTGTCCGGCTGAGGTGAGAAATTCATAAGCGTCAGGCAGTTGAAGCACGGTCCCTGCTCCAGGAATTTCCGGACATTGAAGTGATTCGATGGAAACCGTGCCGGTATCGCGGTTGCGGTGACGTTGTCGAAATCGAAGACGAGCTCCCACATGCCGATGATGTGCCGTCCCGATGTCTCCATCGATTGCGAGAACAAAATTGACTGCTGCGCGTCGCCTTGCGGGACCGGCGGCGGCGAGGTCGGTGACGATGAGCATGCCGTGACCGCCAGAAGCAGGATAAGTACCGGAATCAGATTTGCGTTTTTCATGGGGATCCTCGAAAAAGCTTTTCGGTAAAATCGATTACCAGTTAAATTTTATCACATGTGTCGGATATGTACGAGGTTTTTCACGTATCGGACATCCTTTCGCGTACCGAATCCACCTTGCCTTTCAGCGTCCCGGTCGCTCCGACCTTCTCGTCGATCCAGATTTTTATGCTCACGCGTTCCGAGTCCTTCAGGAGTTCGAGCCGGCACTGATTAATCAAACCGATGACCTCATCCCAGTCGCCTTCAACGATGGTCGACATCGCGGTAAGCTCGTGCGGGAGGCCGGAAGCTTCGACAATCTTCATCAGGCGTGCGACATATTTCGAAAAATGCGGACCCTTATCGAGGGGTATCATTGAAAACGAGGCTAGCATGGGTCATCACTCCGCTTTGCATATTTTTCAGGATAGTACCATGATTTATATTATCATCTTTTCGCGGTGACAGGCACCCCGATTTCGCCTGCCCAGATATGTGGTAAAGTGAAGAGTATCGTCAGGCGAAATCGGTGTGCCAGTCCCCGCTGTACTCCCATATTTCATGCCCGTACGCTATAATCGTCTGTTGGCGGATGAAAATCGGTATCATCACATCGTGGATGCGTCTCGGCTGGGGAGTCGATCTCACCCTCCATCTGACCGCGAGCGCGCTCACCCATCTAGGGCATGAGGTTAAACTCTACACGGCCAATCATGACGGGTCCTTCGCGAATGCTCTATACGAGCTGATCCATACGCCGGTTGTACCGCATCGATTTTTTCCGAGGTTCGAATATCGCGCGCGACGTTACATAAAATACTTTAACGAGCAGGACAACGATATTTATCTCATCGCGACACAGCCGTACTTCTATTACCCCTGGTTTCTCGACAAACCGGTCGTGAACTACGAATTCGGCATCGTCCCGACCACAGGATTTTCGTGGCGAAAAAAAATGATGTGGTCGTATATGAAGTTCACCCAGTTTTACATCTATCATCCTGCCGCCGCGAAAATCGTCTCGAACTCCGAATTCACAAAGCGCGCGCTGCCGTGGTTTGTCAGAAAAAAGACGCAGGCGATTTACCATGGTGTCGAGCACTACGACCCCCTGCATCCCGATCACGACAAATTATTCCCGTCGCCGATGTTGATGCCCGTCGCCGGCGACCCGGAGCATCCTGTTGAGGTCCCGGTCGATCTTCGCGGTAATGATGAACTGAGGTCGGAATTTCGCAGCGAGCTTGGATTTAATGACGGAGATGTGGTCGGGCTATATGTGGGACGGATAAACCCGGTCGATCAGCCGTACAAGGGCACATCTGAACTCTTCGAGATGATCCCGACTTTGAAATCTTCGTTCAATAATCTGAGGTGGGTAATGGTCGGGCTTGGGACTGAGGACGACGCGGAACTCTGCAGAAAGGCCGGAATAATTCCATTATTGAATCACCCGGACTGGAAGATGCGTCAGGTTTTTGTCGGTTGCGACCTGTACGCGACCGCGAGCAGGTGGGAGGGATTCGACCTGCCGATTCTCGAGGCACAGTATTTCGGGACACCGGTCGTGGGGTACAATCTCGCGGCTCATCCGGAGGTCGTGAACGACGGGGTCACGGGATTTCTGGTTGAAACAAACCGCGAGTTCAGAGACGCGGTCGGGAAATTGATCCGGGACGAGGAGCTGCGTGTCAGAATGGGCGGGGAGGGAAAGGTCTGGGCGCAGAAATTCAACTGGATGAATTGCGCTAAGGAGTTCGAGAGGTTGTTTGCAGGTATTGTCACTAAATAGGCTATAACCTGAAACGTCTCCGATTTCGGGCACCGCGCCTGTGGATTGGTAATATAGCGGAGGGAAGGCATCCCTGCCTTCCTGCATGACGCCATCCCTGGCGTCATCACCACACTTGAAACACCCGCAATCCCGAGTCTTCACTTGCCATAAACGCGTAATCGCCTGACACCTTTACATCCCTCGCGTAACCCGGCGACAGAATTTCATAACAAAAAACAGGCAATGCGGGATCGATTATGCTGAAAATACGCAAGGAAGATAATACGCCGACTGATGCGTTGGCAGCATCGGTGATGAAAGCGTAATCGCCCTGAATGTCCAATCCGCAACTGTTGCCGGGAGTGTCGATTTCGGTTAGATATTGTGGAGTTTCAGGATCGGTAATGTCAAATGACATCAAACCTGACCAGAAATCGCTCGCAATCAGGCGACTTCCCGACACTTGCAGGTCCCTTGCGCTTGAAAGGTGGGAATATACGACATTCACAACCTCGGCGGAACCGTAAGGGTCGACATCGACAACATTTAAATACGGGTCGAGAAACTCATCGTTTACATAGGCATATCCCCCTCCAACCGCAAGTTTAGTAAAGATACCGGTAAGGGTCACGGATTTGACCAGGACAGGCGATCCGGGCGTCGCAAGGTCGTAAATATTCAGCGCAGCATCCAGCGCACCATCGTGGTTAACCAGATATAAATAAGCGCCATCGATATAGATATCATTTACATTACCCGCTGAATCCAGAGAGCCTGTTATTTGAGCGCTGTCAACAGGATCGACATCGATAATCCGGACCCCCATGCCTTCGATAACAGCGTAAACATATCCCTGGTATTCAACTGCCTTCGCCCCTATGCCCGGCAAGCTGATAGATTTCTGAAGGCTCGAGGATTCCGGGGGTTCAACGCTGTAAATGTGGAATGAATGGCTCGAAGTGACAAAGGCATGGCCCGTATCATCGAGATCGATCGACTCCGCGTTTCCGGGTGTGTAGTAGTTCGCCAGGTGATCGGGCGAGCCGGGCTGGCCTATGTCGACAACCTGGAAACCGTCAAACTCGTCAAGCACGAGCGCGGTAGCACCGGAAACGGCCAGTCGGAGTTTTTGATACATGTATTGCTCATTGAAACCGATGTGAAGGGTAGAGAGGGCTGTCGGCGATGTCGGGGGATTGACGTCTATCGCGATAAAATAGCCATATTCATTAACGACGTAGGCGACATCCCCATCGATCTCGACATCCATGAACATGGCCATCCCAGAGACGTTTCCAATCGGCAAACCGGTTGTCTCAGGTGAAGAAATGTCGTAGATCCACAAACCGTACATGTCAGTTGCGTATAGATAATCTCCGGAAATTTCAAGGTCGGTCGCATACAGTTCAGGTCCAAGAGTATTTACGAGCGTGATAGTGTCGATTGGATCGATATCGTAGATATACACTTGTTTTAACGGCACATACGGGGGATTGGGAGGCCAATATTCGTCTCCTATATATACATATCCATGTGAAGCAGCGATTGAGCCATTGAATGTATCGTTTGTTCCTCCGTAAATAATCCCGATAATGGACGATTCTTCGACCGGTTCGACATCGATGATCTCAACCTGATCATTTCCAACGGAAAATGCGTTGCCGTCGCCGAGTGCAAGTCCCTTAAGGTGGACGCCATCGACAGATTTCACCACATAAGCGCCCGCGGGCGATGTTATGTCCAATATCTGAAGCGAACCGACACCGAGATCATCTTCACCCGCCAGCGCATAGGCATAAGTCCCTGATACCTCGACTTCCCAGGCGGGAATATTTAAAAAGTTAACGATGGAAGGGTTTGCGGGTATGGTCAGGTCAAAGACATAAAATCCGTTGAGGCCTGCCGCGAGATATGCGTAACTGCCTGAAATTGCGATGTCCTTTGGAGTTATGTTGATGCCGTCTGGAGTGGTGTCCTGGAGCGCCGCGGTTTGTGCTACATCAAGCTCGACTATCGTATACGCCGTCAGGTCGAGCCAGTCGGGGGCGGTCGCATTTTCGTTATCTTCGACCGAAACGAGGCATTTATGCGTGCCTCCGGGACCTAATTTCTGGTTGGAGATCTGAACCGTGTAGCGTGAATAGTCCGGTCCGTCCTCCATCCAGGATGCTTCAGGCGCTCCGATGAACAACTCATCGCATTCGACAAAAGGATTTCCGTGCGAATCCTTCCCCTGCCAATCGTAAACGTCAATAAATATATTCGCGGAACCTCCGAGGTCCGTAGGTCCATCGCCGACCGGCTCGACCGCGACCTCGATTTTCCACGGCTCCGGTGAATTTGCGCTGAGGCTGAAATCGGTCATCGGATCGTCGACCGGAACCTCGATCGGCATCTCCCAGTTGACATCGACAGCATAACCCAAATGCATCGTGCCGTCGCCGAACGCTATTTCGTAGGTTGAGGTCACCGAATCTCCCGAATAGAGCGCGTTACGGGTGTTGAGTGGATCAACCGAGATGTGTCGTTTGTAACCGTTCAGGATTGTTGACGGGGTGATACCGGTGGCAAGGTTGCCGGGGATGTAGCCCTGAAGACCCAGGGGTCCGGAGCCCTGAGTTGAGAGATTATAAAGCGTAGTGTAACCGTCGGCGTTGACTAATTCATAATCGCCCTTGTTGATATCGGAATATGAGAGGCCGGACGCCGCGAAGTTTCCGCTGCCGTCGAAAATGGTAATACCGCGCACATCGAAGCCTGTCAGGTTCGGTTTATCCGCGAAAGGATGCGTGATTTCGACATCCACATTGACGCTGCCGTTCCCGGTGGGCGTGATGCCGGTGATTTTGACACAATCGGAGCAGGGGAATGTCTCCAGCCAGCGAAGGGCGTTCCAGTGGGTCGATACCTCGCGAAGCGGGACAATGTCGAGGTTGCCGGTATTGGGATCAAAACCGATGTCGAAGTATCCAAGCAGACAATGATTGGAATTGTCGGAACCGGTGTGTGTTTGCGGAGATGGAATAATAATCGGCGAAGTTGGGGTGACATTTGAGGGTGATGTCGGGTCCGTATGACCTCCGCATCCGGTGATTAACAGTATGATGCAAACTGCCTGGAATATTCTGCTGAGCATATCGATACCTCTGGACCACCAAACTAACAGTGTATCAATATTTTATCATAAAAAAGGTAAAAAAAGGAAGAAAGGCGGGATTACTGTGGAGAGTATGTATTAAGTGAGCACAGGCTGCCGGAGCGTGCATTAGATTTAGTTATCTGTAATCGGTCCAATAATGTGTAAAAAAAACCCTCCCCGATGTTTCAGGGGAGGGTTAGTCGTGGATTCAGTTCACTTCACGCACTACGGTTAAAGGGGTTCTCCATCGAGTGAGGGATCGAATTTTTTGGATTCTTCCGAAATGCCCCCGTCGGGCGGCGGTGTTGCGTCACCCGTGTCCAGGGGAGTCCCGTCGCTCACGCTTGTCTCCATGACATTCGCGGCCTGAAGACCCTTGGACGTGTCTACAATTTCGAATTTGACCAGTTGCCCCTCTTTCAAGTCTTTGAACCCGTCCATCTTGATCTGGGAATAGTGAACAAATACGTCACTTTCGCCGTCTCGCTCGATGAAGCCGTAGCCTTTCGCTGTGTTGAACCACTTTACCCTACCTGTAATCACAGAAGGCCTCCTTCGTAGGGTATTCGCCGAAAGGCGTTTATCAACGGAAATTATAGCACATTTCCTGTATTTTTTTATATAGACCCTTGTATTTTCGCGACACCTCAGCCATGCGAGTGAACTATAGGAATCCGCTCCATAACTGTCGCGGTTCTGTGTGAGAATGTGCTTCCAACAACAGAACCGCGACAGTCATTGAACGGATTCTCATACAGAACCGCGACAGTCATTGAACGGATTCTCATACAGAACCGCGACAGTTATGGAGCGGATCGACTGCCAAATGGCTGAGGTGTCACCTATTTTCCAACCTAAACAACGACCATGAAAATAGCCGAAAAACGCTTTTTATCATCTTGACAAATATGTATAATTGTTGACTGTTCACATCAGGCAAAAAATGCGGTCGGGGCGCTTTTTTCTCTTAATAGGTGACGTATGAATCTCTCAACTTTCGATTTCAAGCCCGGAAAGGACTTTGTTGTCCATGTTGACCGGAACCTCAGGATCAAACATATCGACGAATCCCTTGGTGAGATAGTCAAAGCGCCGTTGGATGGCCTCATCGGGCATACCTGGTATGAAGCGTTCACGGACCTGGAAGAGATTCCCGAAGATTGTCCGATATCCAGAGCGTTGAAGTCCGGGAAATGGTCCGAAGGCGAAGTGCGATACAGGGATAACGGAACACTCAAGCTGCGCTGCTACCCGGTCCACGGCAATGGGAAGAAAGCCAATGGCGCTATCGTTGTTTCCAGTCTCCCGATGGATTCCATGAACATCGGACCTGCCGACGCTTTACTAGCGCAAGCCATTTCAAGTGACTTTCCGCTTGCCGTTACTATTGTTGACCCTGAAACGCTCAGAATAGTTGACTGCAACGAGACAGCATTGAAGCGGTTAGGTTACACAAAGGAAAAGTTACTCAAAATTTCGGTACTCGAACTCCCTCACCAGAAAAGCGGCGACGAGGTGCGCAATGAGGTCAAGCAAGTTTTGGAAGATGGCTCGAAAACCATAACGGTTGATGCAAAAATGAAATCCGGCGAAATAAGGACCGCGTTTGCTCACCTGGCAAAAATTACGGTTGAGGGAAAAACTCTTATCAGGACCATATCGCACGACATCCCCAGCATGGCTGCCGCGGAAGAACAACTTGGAAAATCAGAGGAGCTGTACCGATCGCTCGTCGAGGCAAGCCCCGACATCATCATGGAAATCGACCTGACCGGGACGATCCTTTATGTAAACAGGATTATCAGGGGAATTCGCAACGAGGACGCAATCGGGACAAATTTCCTGGAATACATTCCGAGAGAGGAGCATGTGCGGGTTAGAAAACTGCTTGACAGGTCGATGTCGCGAAGGCGGAACACGGAATTCGAGGTGTCGGTCGTGACGCCGGTTGGCACGCGGTGGTGGAATACAAGGGCGCTTCCGCAGGAAAGGGACGGCTTGCTTAACAGGTTCCTGCTTATCACTACCGATGTAACCGATACGAAAAGGGCGCAGGACGCTCTGGTGATTAGCGAGGAGCGGTACAGGAGCCTTGTTGAGAAAGCTCCGATACCGATTATTGTCCAAAGGCTGGGGTACTTCAAGTACGTCAACCCAAAAGCATTAGAGATCCTTGGCCATAAATTCGCGGATAGCCTGAGAGGAGTACATATTAAAGAATTCATACATACGGACGACAGGGATCGAGTTGACAAGCAGTTTCCGTCAAATTACAGGCTTGATGAACCAGCCCGCAAAGCAGACTTCAGGCTGGTAAGAGCCGACGGCGAGGTACGCGTCATTGTCGCAACCGGGATTATCATCAACTTTGAGGGTGAATTATCGAGGATGTTGATGCTCGATGATGTAACTGAGCAGAAACAGGCGGAACAGGCTCTCAGGCATAGCGAGGAGCGGTATCGCGCGCTGGTGGAAAATTCCCCGCTGCCGGTAGTAATTCATCGGAACGGAGTCTATGTGTACGCGAACATGATGGTTCCGGAACTGATGGGGGTTGACAGCGTGGGGGAAATAATCGGGAAGCCAATGACTGATTTCATTCACCCGGGCGACAAGGACCTGGTCGAGCGGGAGATTCACCAGACCAAAAATCTCGGTGACAAACCCTCTGTCCTGGAGATTAAAATACAGCACAGCGACGGAGAGATCAGGCACATCCAGTCTACGGCAATTGTTGTTGAATATGAAGGAGAGTTGGCGAGACTCGCGATCCTCCACGATGTCACTGATGAAAAAAAGGCGGTCAATGCACTCAGACAGAGCGAAGATCAATATAGAAACCTTGTGGAGAACTCCCCGCTTCCGATCATTATTCACCGGGACAGGACTTTGGTGTATGCAAATAAAAAGGCCGCGCAGCTTGTTGGCAAAGATAATATGGGTGAATTTGTCGGGAAGTCCTTCATGGATTACCTCCATCCCGAAGACCGGGTCTATCTGGATGCCAATCCAATAGGGGCCTACTCCGTGAATGATGCGCCAAGGAGGCTTGAGTTAAGGCTGCAGCTTCAAGACGGAGAGATCAAAAACATTGTGGTGTCCGCCATTACCGTAAATTTTGAAGGCGAACTGTCGCGCCTGATAATCATGGACGATGTTACGGAGAAAAAACGGATCGACGACACATTGAGGGAGAGCGAGCAGCAATACCGCTATCTGGCAGAGAACATGAGGGACGCTGTTTTCCTCATGGACATGAACTTCCAGCATCAGTACATTAGCCCGTCGATTGAACAGATCAGGGGATTTACGGTCGATGATATTTTCAACCTGCCCATCGACCAGAGCCTGCCGCCGGAGTCGCTGGAGAATGTGTTCAAGCTTTATAACTACAGTATCGAACGGGGCTGCATGGATGAAAACGGCGAGCCGCTGGTCCACACATTCGAGCAGCAGGAATACTGCAAGGACGGCTCGAAGGTCTGGACCGAGGTCAGGGCGAGTTTTGTTTTCGATGACGACAAAAATCCGGTCGGCATAATCGGCTGCACGCGCGATATTTCGGACCGCAAGGAAAGGGAGAAGGTAATCGACAGGCAGCAGGGAAGTATGGGGCAGATAATCGAGTTGAATCCGTACCCGATTATCATTCTGGACTCCAACGGACATCTCAAGTCGTATAACAAGGCGTATTACGACCTGTTCCAGACTACGCTGGAAGAAAATTATAATTATTTCGAACATCCGCTCGTGAAGGAACTCGGGGTTTTGGAGTTGCGCGAGAGGGCAAAACGGGGCGAGGTAGTCCAATCCCCGGAACTGGAAATTGATCTCAGACGTGTAAATCCCTCATGTCCGGACGAAAAGATTTTTATCAAGGTCACATCCTTTCCGGTTTTTGATCCAGACGGGAATGTCATGAACTACGTGCTTATGTACAATAACGTCACTGAAAGCCGCAGGGCTGAGTGGGAGCTTCGCAAAACCGAGGAGAGATACAGAGAGATTGTCAAGAACCTGCCCATGGGTGTATTGATTTATAGAGGCACTCAATTTATATATAATAATGAGACTACGGCTAAAATCCTCACTGGCGATGAAAAGGCGGATTTATCCGGCAGAAGCACGGCGGAATTCATTTACGAAGGTGACCTTGAGTTCGTAGGTAAAAAGGTGAAACAGGCAAGTGAGAATCCAGATCTGGTTCAAAAGATCAGGCACAGGATCAATACCGTCAACGGAGTTGTCTGGGTTGAGGCGACCGCAACGACGGTCACCGAGTCGGGCCAGCCCGCCCGGATAATCTTTTTCTGGGAAATCGACGAACCGCCTGAAGGCGCGGGATGATTTTATCATGCCACGAACCGGTTTAAGTGTGCTAGAATCCTGCTCCGGTGCTCGTTAACTCGATACAACCTCTGAACTTCCGCAACCTTGAACCCGTCAGGCTCGATTTCTCCCCGCACGCCAACTTTATATCCGGACGAAACGGTCAGGGTAAGACAAACCTCCTTGAAGCGATCTACTGGCTGATCACGCTAAGCGGAAAACGCGGTAATGTGACCGATTGCACGCGCAAGAGCGAGTCCGGATTTTCGTTGAGATCGTCGATGACCTTCGGAGACCTCAATCATCAGGTCGAGCTGCATGTCGAGGGGAGGTCGAGGAAGCTGACGATAGACGGGACGGCCCCGAGACGTCGGCGTGATTACCTCCAGGATGTGCTTGTTGTCGATTTTTTCCCGGAGGACCTTCTTATACTCATTATGGAACCTTCGTTGAGAAGGAGATTCATCGATTTTACCTCCGTGCAGCACTCTCTCGAACACGAGGAGGTACTGAGGCGGTTCAAACGGATCCTCGAACAGCGAAACAGCCTGCTGAAGTCGCCGAACGGACTCGATAGAGGGCTGCTCGCGTCATTTGACGCGCCTCTTGCGGAAGCCGCCGCGAAAGTCACGTCGATGCGGCTCTACATCCTAGCGAAACTGGGCGCCAGAACCGACAGCATTTTCCGAGACGGGATCGGTGAAAAGTACGAGACGTCGCTATTTTATAAACCGTGTATTGAGGGCATTCCTGAAACGCATACGGACCTTGAGAATCCCCCGGATTTCGCGATTTTCCGGGATCTGTATCTGTCGGCGCTTGACAGCATGCACCAGAGGGATATCGATGCGGGCAGGACGATAATCGGGCCGCACAGGGATGACTGGGGGATGACGCTGGACGGCAAGCCGGTGAAGGTGTTCGCGTCGAGGGGAGAAGTGCGCTCGTCAATGTTCGCCCTGCATCTGGCGAGGTTTCATGTCCTTACGGAAAAGCGCGGGATAAAGCCTGTGGTTCTGATCGATGATGTTATGAGCGAGCTCGATTGCGACAGGAGGAAACGCGTTATGGAACTTCTGCCTCCCGGGCAGATTTTCATGACGTCCTGCGATCCCCCTCCGGGCAAAGGGGTGAATGACGGTCTTGCAGAAGACAGGTTTGGTGAAATGGCTCACTTTGTCATGGAGTCGGGAAAAGCGGAGCGGAGGTTGTGATCTACCGGCGGTGACAGGCACCCCGATTTCGCCTGTCAATATATGTAAAATAGTGAACACGGTCGTCAGGCGAAATCGGTGTGCCAGTCCCCGCCCCCGGAACTTAAACCCGTGTGATCATTTCGTCTGAAGTTGCCACATCGGATCCATTCCCGCTAAAGAACTTGGTCGAATTCACGAGATATTTGGCAAGAGCATCTGTGAGGTACCTGTCGATCGGGGGGTTGAGACCTGCCAGCTTCATCACGTGATTTAACTCATCGGCGCTTACATCCGGGACCTGGTCCTCGGGACATGCGAAGCCGATACGCGAAACAAGAATATCGGAAAGCCAGGTAATCGCGACAATCGGGCTGAAAGGCTCCATCAACGGATTGTGGTGCCGTCCAACAGCGTGTTTGATTTCATTCGGGAGATTCCAGGCTTCGACAAAGAGCTCTCCGTAGATCTGATGATTGGCTCCGAGGATGTCGAACTCATGGGCGATCATCGGTTCATCGGATTCGCGTGCCGCCTTGAGGATTTCACAAATTTTATCCTTGGACATGATAAGCATGATCAGAAAGCCGACATCATGCAGAAGGCCCGCGGTCGCGGCGACATTGGCCTCCACGTTTCTTGCGTGGCGGGCAAGGTGGCGTGCGGTGCAGCTGACCGCAGCCGCATGCTTCCAGATTGTAACGAGCTTCAGCCCGTCGACCTCGAATTTCCTGTTCAACCTGCTGAATGAATCCTCGAGGACCATCGACCTGATGACGTTGACGCCGAGAAGCGTAACAGCGTTGTGAAGGCTTGAGACCTTCATTTCAAGGCCGTAGAAACTGGAATTTACCCATCTCAGCAGTCGCGCCGCCATGGGTTGATCGCGTTCGATGATTTCGGCGATCTCTTTCGAACCGCAGCCGGGCTTCGTCAATAGTGGGAGGATTTCAAGGACGGCTCCGGGGAGTTTCGGCAGGCACGAAATTCCCGATTTAATAAGTTCCTTTATGTCATCGCTGAGGTCTTCGACAGTCGGATAGGTGGTTGCGGTGGTTATGCGTACTTTCCTGGTTAGTAAATCTGCTGTCTCTACCGGTGCACCGCCCTCAACGGAAAGTAAGGCGACCGGACTCGGCTCCTCGAGGATATCGGTCTCTACCGGATCGGAAAATTTCTCAGTAGTGTCCTGAACTGCTTCCGTAATTTCCGAGATTGGTTCTGCAATCAGGGTGCCGGCCAGGGTATCCGCAATCTCGGCATGTTCGGGTATTAAGTCAGGCTCCTGAAAATCCATGTCTGAAGGAGCCACGGCAACCGTTTGGAGTTCAGTTGCCGGTCCTGGATTTATGGCCTGCCGTTTTCGGCGTCCCGTTAAAATATACGCGGTCACGCTGATTACAATTACTAGGGCGATTATTATGAGTGGCCCCATGTTACCTACCTCAATTCTGTATATTATTATCCTTAGACAGCAATTAAATTTTTAAATCAGAGTAAATATTCCTTGATGGAAAATTATGAGGGAGAGAATAATTTACTTTGAGCGCTTATGTGGCAAGCTCTGCGGTGGCGGCAAGGAATTTGGTGCAGTGAGCGAGTTCCCTGGCGAGGCTTTCGGTTTCGTATCTTTCCAACGGGGGTTTAAGACCGCACTGGACGAGGAGAAAATTCAGGTCGGTTTCATCCGCAATCGGGACCTGATGGGCGGGGCAGGCGAATCCGGCGCGTGAGGCTATGTAATCCGAGAGCCAGATGACCGCAGCGAGTTGGTTAAACGGTTCCTCCAGCGGGCAGTGATGGCGTCCGATGGCCGTCCTTATGGCATTTGGAATATTCCATGCCTCGATGAATAGGTCCCCGTAGATCTGGTGGTTGGCGCCGAAAACGTCGAACTCGTGCTCGATCAGGAGCTTCTGCTTATCATCGCACCTTCTGAGGGCTTCGACCATTCTTGTCCGCCCCATTATCATCATGATTAAGATGCCGACATCGTGCAACAGTCCCGCTGTGGCAGCCACATTCGATTCAAGGTTTCTCATATTTTTCGCGAGATGGCGCGCGATGGCGCTGACCGCCGCGGCATGGTTCCAGATTGTCTCCACCTTCAAGCCTTCAATATCCTTGAGCACACCGAGCCTGCTGAACGAGTCCTCAAGAACAAGGGAGCGCACGGTGTCATTGCCCAAAAGAGCCACTGCCATTTGAATGCTGTCCACTTTTTTTTCAAAGCCGTAATAACTTGAGTTGCTTAATCTCAGCAATCGTGCGGCGACAGTCTGGTCATTTTGAATAATCTCAGCGATCTCATTAGCGCCGCACCCGGGTTTTGAGAGCATCGGGAGCGCCTTGAAACAGACCCCCGGGAGTTTTGGGATGCAGGCAATTCCGGCCCTGAGCAGCTCCCTGGGAGCGGGTTCCAGAATATCCACCGTGGGGTATAACGCGCGGGGGGAAACCTGCACTGTCACTGTACCGGAGTTGTAAAAGTCAAGCGCCGGCTCAAGCTCAGCGTCCCGGACAAGCTCCAACTCCGGCGGACGAATCTCAAGGTCCGGACCGATTTCGCGCGCGGGTGCTTCCGGATCGGGGGCCACTTCCCGTTTCCGCGCACGATTCACAAGCAGCCATGCAATTAAGCACGCCGCAGTAGAAACAGTTATGAAGACAAAAACTGTCATCTGAATTGCCCTTGAGCATATTATTATCGTGAAAAGGGGGCATAATTTTAAAAAAATGAAAAATAAAAATTTCCGGTGTTTGCATACATAAATAGTAAAATTTAAATTTAACAGCAAACATATTTGGTGATTATTTTCCGCCTTATACACGTGAACATCTGGGGCTGTTATGCACGCAACTTCATATATCATGAGGGTTTGACGGAAGGCGGGCTGGAACGGAAAGACGGAATCGCAAAGAACTGCGTACGGAAATATCATTAAAACGTGTTATCGTAGTCAATTTCATCATAAGCAGAAACGTCGGAGCGGCTTTGTGAAATTTATAGCAATTATATTGATTTTATATAATCCGTTCGCTATATTTCGATTGTGAATCTAATAATCCTAAAAAATTTGGAGGCGAAATGGAAGTCATCTACTCGACAGTGAAGGACATTGAGAGGCTGTATAAAGGCCTTGCGGACGAAAGCCGCCTGAAAATCATGTTCCTTCTTAACGACATGGGAGAAGCTTGCGTACGGGATATCCAGCAGGTGCTGAGGGTCCCGCAGCCGACCGTGAGCCGCCATCTTGGTCTATTGAAAAGGATGGGCCTGGTCGACAACCGCCGCCGCGGCAAGTGGAACTATTACTATCTCGTCAAGAAGCAGCCCGAGATTGTAAAACACCTGCTTCACTGCCTGACGAGCCTTGACAGCTGCCGCAAGATTTTCCGCCAGGAAATGAAAGCTCAGATGGACAAGCTCCTTCCCAGGCCGAAATCGAAGTAAGCTCCTTTGACAAGGAGACCGCGATTAAATGACCCTGTCCCGTAGAGACAGGGCTTTTTTTTGCTGACATCCCGGATAGCAGCTACTTAGATATGTCCGCAAAATACATGCAAAATACGCCGCTTAACCGGTATTCTGTCGAGGCGCCGATTTGACCTTGACACAACATGTCAATGCTGTTAGAATCGCGACGTGGCATTTTCTTAAAGGGGGCGAAGAGGAGTGCTGCGGAAGCCACTTTCCCCCCTGTTATGCTGTTGACCTTTAACCGGACGATAATGCCGGGTCCGGTGGTGGGTCTGGCGATATTTTCCCTTTTCAGTCGTTAACATTACAATGGCCGGGCTTGATACTAATGAATCTGCAGTTAAAAAGTATTAATGAGATAAAAAGATAAAAAGAAATCATGAGACTTCGATAGGGAGGAAACTCAATGTTCAAACGACTTCTAGTCCTGGTTCTGGCAGGTATGACACTCAGCATAATATGGGTGTCGGCTGCCTTCGCTGAATTTGATGACGTCCCGGCCGATCACTGGGCGTACGACGCTGTCGAATACCTCGCGGATGAGGGTTTCATCATCGGATATCCGGACGGCACGTTCAAGGGCGACCGCCAGCTTACTCGTTACGAGTTTGCGATGGTCATTGTCAGACTTTATGATCAGTTCCTCGACCTTTTGGATGAAGGCGCCGGAGCGGAGATCGATGCTGAGGCGATCCTCAATATGTTAATGGAGGAATTCCAGCCTGAAATCGACGAGCTTGCGGCGCTTATCCAGAGCAATACGGATAGAATCGACGTTCTGGAAGGGACGGTCGGCGGATTCGACGAAAGGATTGCCTCGGTCGAAGAGCTTGCCGCCGGTATGCAGACCAATTTCCATCCATACGGCGACCTGTCACTCAGGTTCTACGGAACCTACCCGGAAAATGGCATGCAAACCCAGCGTCCTCAGTTCATGCTCCATTTCGGTTTCGACGCAAATATCAACGAAGAGTTGACAATGGGCACCAGGTTAGTCTCCGGGGTGCTTGACGGCAGGACAAACGCATTCGCGACACATAATGACGCGTTTGGTTTTGACGATGTCACGATAGACCGGGCCTATCTCATGTGGCAGCCGGAACAGTACGAGGGCTTCACCATGTGGGCAGGCAAGTTCTCGCCTCCCTGGATTACCACCCCGATGGTCTGGGACGCGGATGTGACGGTCGAGGGTCTGACCCAGCGCATGACCTGGAATGATTTCAATTTTTACCTCGGCGAGTTGCTTCCGGCGGAAAAGGGATTCTACCTGCTCGCCCAGGCGTCGGTGGCTGACCTCTTCGTTGACGGTTCAACACTGGCTGTAACGTATCATTACATCAACGACGACGCATGGGAGTTGATTGCCGCCGACATGAAGTCCGGAGCTCTCGTGAGTAAATGGAACTTCGCAAGGCTTCAGTCCCCGGATGACTACCGCGCGATCGAGGCCTACTGGGACTGGACACATGAAGTGATGGACGTCCCGTTCAAGGTCAGGTTCAACTACCTTCAAAACCTCGAGGACACCGCCCCCGGGCTCCAGGAGGAATCCGGATGGCAGCGCGCCGCTTGGGCGTCGATTACGCTCTTCGACCTCAAAACCGTCGAGCCCGGAGACTGGAATATCTGGGGCGAGTGGGGCCGCTTGCAGCCCAACAGCGTAATTTCATGGATGACCGACGCAGCGCGCGGCAGCAGCGACAGCGAATTCTATGTCGCCGGTATCAAGTATCAATTGCTTCGAAACACAGATATGCAAATTTACTACGTGAACATAGATAAACTTTCATCACCTAGTAAAACCGAGATAGCTTGTGTTCAGTTCACATCGTATTTTAAATAAGAAATCACGGCAGCGATATGGAGGAAAATGAATGATGATAAAAAGAATTTCACTTTTACTTCTGGTCGGAGCTGTGGTTTTTTTCATCGCGGCGCCGGCATTTGCCGACTTTACGGGCACAAACCTTGTCCCCAACGCCAGCGTACAGGATGAAGGCGCTCTCAAGTTCTTCCTCCGGGGCGATTGGGGCAACAACAAATTCGATGACGGTCATTCCATCGGATTCCGATACGGTATCTTCGAGAACTTTGAAATCGGCGGAAGCTGGAGACTCACGGAGGACGAGGATTTCCGTCAGGACCCGACTTTCGAGGTCAAATTCCGCTTTGACCTTGCTCCTGAAAAGGAAGGCTGCGGCACCGAAATGGAAATGGACGATGACGATGAAGGCGAAGATGTGGAAGATGCCGATGAAGCTGAAGATGTAGATGAAATGGATGATGACGACGAGATGGAAATGGGATGCGAGGGTTGCGGCCCTGTTAACGCGACCGGAATCGCGGTTGGCGCGTGGAACGTCAACTTCGACGAGGACAAGAACGGCAAAATTGTTCCTTACATTGTGTACACGCACGATTTTACCGGGCTTCGCGGATCGGTTGGATACGCGTTTCAGGAGGACAACAATGCCGCATTCACCGGCTGGGCGGTCGACGCGGGCGACGGCGCTGTCAGGTGCGACTGGATCCAGGCCAATGACGGCGAAGATTGGAACGCCGCGGTCGGTTTTCAGACCCCGTTAAATTGGGACGATGTGATCGATGGAGCATGGGGCATCGAGAGCTGGCTGACGTTCTCATCCGACGACAACGCGTCGGATGTCTGGACCGTAAAGCTCACGTATGACCTCCCATAGAACCAGGATGTAAATCTCCCGCCGAAGTAATGAACAGAACCGTAAGGAGCCTCAAGGCTCCTTTTTTTGTATATCGGTTTGTAATTCTAATCAATCTGGATTTTATATCCGCATCGGTTGTATGCTGGCCAGAATCGGGAGGGAAAAAAATACCTGCCCGGGTCTTGATTAGTCCCTGAAAAGAGGAGCAGAATTACGACCAGATGGTTAACACTGATCCAAAGATCGAAACAAACGAAACCTCGATAAAACCCGTCAGGAAGCGCAACGGACGATGGGTTGTGATTGTCGTTTTTGTCATTCTTCTCGCTGTCGCAAGCCCTTACCTTTACCGGTTCTGGCATCTTGCTCAGACCACACAGGCCACAGACAACGCCACGATACAGGGCAGAGTCGTTTCAGTAAGCAGCAAAATCAGCGGCTTGATCAGCGTTGTGGAAGTTGTCGATTTCCAGAAAGTAAAAGCCGGGGATGTTCTTATCCGACTGGACCAGAGCGATGTCCTGCTTGCCCAGGCCCAGGCGCATGCGGGGCTGGAGCTGGCGATCAGGCAGGCGGAGGCTGCGAGGCTGGGAGTCGATCAGTCCGCGTCGCAGGCTGGGGCCCAGGGCACCCAGGCCGAAGGCGGATATTCGCTCGCGACAACGTCGGTAGAGGTTGCCCGTACCGCTGTCGAGGCCGCGGAAGCGGTCGTTCGGTCCGAAGAAGCCAATCTCGCGGAGGCGCAGGCGAGATTCGATCTGGCCGAACAGGATTACCAGCGATACCAGAGGCTTTTTGACGAGGGAGTAATCCCGCAGCAGCAGCTCGACCGCGCTTATTCGGATTATCTGGTGGCACAGGCGAAACTTGAATCGGCGCAGAATGATATCGCGCTCGCTCGGGCCCGTTTGCAGCAGTCGGTGCTCAATGTCGATATCGCCGAAGCGCAGTTGAAGCAGTCGCGAGGCGGGCTCGAGGGGGTGGAGACGACACAGGTGCAGACCGATCTGCGTCAGAAACAATATGAAGCGGCGCTCGCGCAGGTCGAGGTAGCGAGAATAAACGCGGAAGCCGCCGACGCACAGGTGTCGTACGCGACCTTAACCGCGCAGTCGGACGGCCGGGTCGGACGCATCACAGTCCAGCCCGGACAGCGCGTCAGCCCGAACCAGCCCCTAATCCCGCTTGTGCTTCCCGATCTCTGGGTGACGGCGAATTTCAAGGAGACGCAGGTCGGAAAAATTAGTCCCGGTCAGACGGTGGAGATACGAGTCGACGCATATCCCGGGAAGATCTTCCTGGGACGTGTCGAGAGCGTGTCGCCCGCGTCGGGCGCGACGTTCGCGCTGCTCCCACCGGAAAATGCGTCCGGCAACTTCACAAAGGTGGTCCAGAGGATCCCGGTCAAAATCGTGTTCGAGCCGGATGCCATCAAGGGTTATGAGGACCTTCTCGAACCGGGGATGTCGGTTGTCGCAAGGATTTATGTCGTGCCGGAGAATGGATAGCGCGCCCGGGATCGGAATAAGTGGCACAGCATGAACAGTCGAAACGATGCCGAAAATCGAAAGGCAAGCGCCCCCATTCCGAAGCTTGGCTGGGAGAAATGGGCGATCGCGCTCACCGTTTCACTCGGCACTGTACTGCAGATCATCGATGTCAGCATCGTGAATGTTTCGCTTCCCCAGATGCAGGGCAACCTCGGCGCGACATTGACTGAGATCGGATGGGTGATCACCGGGTATGCTGTCGCCAACGCGATTATCATTCCCCTGACAGCATGGCTTGGCAAATTTTTCGGCGAGAAGGCATATTTTATTTTCTGTCTCGTCGGATTCGTGCTTGCCTCGGTGATGTGCGGATTCGCGACAGGGCTCTATATGCTGATCGCCGCGCGGGTCCTCCAAGGCTTGTTCGGAGGGGGACTCGCTCCCCGCGCGCAGGCGATCATGTTCGAAACTTTTCCGCCGGAGGAAATTGGCATAGCGCAGGCGATTTTCGGAATCGGAATCATCGTCGGACCCACATTCGGACCCACGCTCGGAGGATACCTGACCGATACATTAGGCTGGCGATGGGTATTTTTCATCAATATCCCGATCGGCGCAATCGCGATTTTGATGGCCTGGCTTTTTTTGCCCGCGTCGAGACCGAACAGAATCATTCATACATCGGTCGACTGGATAGGAATACTCCTTCTCGCGATCTGGCTCGGAAGTTTCCAGATTTTTCTTGAGGAGGGCGAAAAGAACGGCTGGTTCGAGTCCGACCTGATTTCAATCCTCCTCGCGGTCACCATTATCGGATTGATCCTGTTTGTCTGGAGGGAGCTGACGGTCGAGCGTCCCGCTGTCGACCTCAGGGTGCTTCGCTATAAAGCACTCACAGCGGGAAGTATTTATTCTATTATTCTCGGAGTAAGCCTGTACGGCACTATATTTGTCATTCCCCTTTTCACCCAGCATGTTTTAAAGTTTACCGCGGTGCAGACCGGTATGATGTTTATTCCGGGCGCGCTGGCGTCCGCGCTATTCATGCCGATTGTCGGCGCATTGATTGGACGGATCGACGCGAGGTTCGCGATAGGTTTTGGAAGCGTGGTTGTCGGCTTTTCAATGGTCCTCCTGTCGCAGATCAGTATCAATACCAGCGTCACTGATTTCTTCTGGCCTTTGGTAATTCGCGGCGCGGGGATGGGATTCCTTTTTATCCCGCTCAGTATCGCAACACTCGGCGCGATTCCGAAGCCCGATATCCCGGCGGCGTCGGGATTTTTCAACCTTACCCGGCAGGTCGGGGGAAGTGTCGGAGTGGCGCTGCTCGCGACCGTTCTGGAAAATCGCCAGGTGTTCCATTATGACCGTCTGGCGGAAAATATCAGCGTCTATAATCCGAACGCCTTCACATACCTGCAGCAGGCGGAGGCTGCGATGATGGGGAAGGGATACGACATGACAGCCGCGCGGCAGATCGCGGTCGCGCTTGCGAAAGGGACCACGCAGCTTCATGCGATGATACTGTCGTTCGAGGATGTGTATGTTTTAGTCGCGTGGATGTTCGTATTTTCGATACCGCTGGTGTTTTTCCTCGGACGCGGCGCAAAATCGACCGGTCCGGGACATTAGCTTATGTTTATTTTTTAATTAATTAATACACGGAGGGAAGGCATCCGTGCCTTCCTGCATGACGCCATCCCTGGCGTCATCTCTCGTGCCATCCATGACGCCATCCTTGGCGTCATCCGGACGCAGGCCTGCTTAAAACAGATAAGATGCATGGACGTTGTGTTTGTTTCTAATGCGGAGTAATGGAGTGTCATACTGAGTTGGGGTATAATTGATATTGATGAACACCAGCAAATATACAGTATATTCGGAAGGAGGAATGCTCTGTGTCAAAAAGGTTAAACGCTGTAATCACAAGGGACGATAAATTTTTTGTCGCTCAGTGCATCGAACTTGGTGTCGTAAGTCAGGGGAAGACAATCGAGGAGGCACAGGCCAATCTCAAAGAAGCGGTGGAACTATATATAGAAAGTTTCGGCATGGAAGATCTCCCGGACAGTTCTGGTGAGATTGTTTTTTACCCTATAGAGGTCTCGGTCCGTGGCTAAACTACCTGTTCTATCCGGCAAGGTGCTTATAACAGCCCTTAAAAAAGGTGGTTTTAAAATTGTGCGAAAAAAGGGAAGCCATGTCAGCCTCCAAAAGGGTGAGTTAAAAACGGTTATTCCGCTCCATGATGAGCTGGCAAAAGGAACGCTGCTCGCAATTCTCAGGCAGTGCCGGATGTCCAGAGAAGAGCTGGGCGCGCTTCTTAAATAAACCTCTTATTAACTTAAACTAATTCGGATCTTCCGGCATATCCGGGAAAATCTCCGGATGCAGCCAGTGGGCGAACAGAAGCAGTGTCGAATCGATGTAAGCGCCCGGGATCTGAAACCACCCGTCGCGCGCGATGATCACTCGGTCGTTTTTGAGAGCCTTCAGTGTCGGAAGCTGGTCCCAGTCCTTTAGAAGCGCGGCATATTCCTCGTCGGACGACCCCTTTGCGAGCGTCGAGTCGATGATCACATCCGGGTCGGTCCCGATCAATGATTCCGCGCCGACCTGCGGCCACGGTATCGGCTCGTTCTTAAAGACATTCTCCCCGCCCGCGACTTCGAGAAGCTCTCCGAGAAAATTTCCGCCGCCCGCGACATAGATGTCCTGCATGCGTCCGAGATTCCTCCCGACCACAAGCGCCACTGTCCGCGGTTCGACCCCGCTTAGCTTCGACTCGACCTCATCGGCGGTGCGCGTGAACCGCGACGCAAGCTCCTGAGCCTCGTCCTCGCGGTCGAGAAGTTTTCCGAGCCTTATATAACTCGCCTGGATGTCGTTTAAGTTATCGTTCCCGAATTCCTCAAACCTGAAACCGAGCGACAGTAGGTCGTTACTAATGCTCTCATCGGTTTTGAGGACCAGGACCAGGTCGGGGTTGGCCGCGATAAGCGCTTCGAGGTCAGGATCGAGATAGCTTCCCATCCGGGGGATTGATTTTGCCGCCTCGGGATAAACGGAGTATTCGTCGACACCGACAAGAAGGTCCTGCGCGCCGAGCGCATAGACTATTTGCGTCAGGTTGGGCGAAAAAGACACGACCCTTTTGATTTCGGGCTGCTCGGATTCGGGTTGAGGGTGATCTTTTGTGTTGGAGAAACAACCTGATATTGTCAGGATGAGACTGAACAAGGCAATGGCAATAATGATGAAAAAAATAACGCGGTTCATGTTGTGCAAATAATGAGCTCCAGAGAGGATTGTACTACCCGATGCGGGTGCCATCAACAAAGTCTTAAATCCCGGATAGCAGCTACCCTCCGCTGACGCTCCGGGCTGGCTGCTACCGGGATAATGGATCAATTAAAAACATGAATCGCGGTGGATTTGAAATGTGCCCAGACCGTGTCGCCGACATGGAGATTGAAGGAGCGGGTGGCGCGTTCCGTGAGCGTCGCGCGGATCGGCAGGTCGGGAAGGCAGTCGATTGTGATCAGCACGGTGAATTCGCCGGTTTTTTCGATCCGCTTTACCTGTCCGGAGAAACTGTTACGTGCCGATGAATCGATTTTCTCTCTTGATAGGATGACCTCGTGCGTGTGGAGCGAGACTGTATAAACGCGATCATCCTCAAGCTCCCCGGGATAGTAAATGGACAGCCCGCCCGATGTTTCGAGGCTGAATCCGTCGCCGATTTTCCTTGCGCGCATACGGTAAAGGTTTTCCGGCGTCCACGGCGACAACTTCCCCTCCTGGAGCGACAGGACGGAATCCGCGAGCCTGTACGCATCGCCAAGGTCATGCGTAGAAAATACGATGGTGGGGTTGTGGGGCAGGTCGATCAGGGCTTTGGCAAGAGTGGACGCGCTCGCATGGTCCATGTGAGTGAACGGCTCGTCGAGGAGAAGGATCGGGGTCTCTCTCAACAGGGCACGGGCAACCGACGCCCGCCGTCGCTCTCCGCTTGAGAATGTGCGCGGAGATTCGTTTCGTAAATCGTTCAATCCGAGAAGCGAAAGCGATTTATCGATGCGGTCGAGACACGCTTTACGGGGGAGTCCCGAACCTGAAAGCGCGAAATTTAAATTTATAAAAAGGGAACCGCGAAAGAAAAATGGCTCCTGCGACGCGATCGACACTATTTGACGAAACGACTCGACATTAAGCCAGTTTACATGCTGATCCATGATAAACATATCGCCGATGTCGGGACGTGTAATCAGTGCGGCGATCGATAACAATGTCGTCTTGCCGCTGCCGTTGGGTCCGACAAGAGCGACCCGGCTGCCTATATTGACGGAAAGCGAATCGATGTCCAGTACAAGACGTCCGTTATAGGCCTTTTTCACATTTTTGAATTCAAGGGCATTCATTTTCTGGATCTATGCGTCGCCATGTAGACAACTACATTGATAATAAAAACCGGAACCAGAAGCACAATGCCGAGGGCAAGCGCTTTGGACGTTTCGCCCTGCCCGGCAAGAAGGGTGATGCTGGTGGTGATGGTCCGGGTTTTACCGAGGATGTTCCCGCCGAGCATAATCGACGCTCCGACCTCGGATAGGACCCGTCCGAAAGCCGCGAGCATTGTGAGCAGGATGAGTCCGCGGATTTCGCCCAGCAATGCCATGTATGCTTTTAATTTCCCGACCCCCTGCGAAAGTGCGGTGGGGATAATCCTCGGATCAGCGACCCTGATCGAGTTGGACACCATCGTGAGGATAATCGGAAAGGCGAGGATGATCTGTCCGAACACAACCGCGGCGGGCGTAAACAGCAGATGGAACTCGCCAAGGGGTCCGTTCCTCGTGAGGAGCAGGTAACCGAGAAGTCCGACCACGACGGTCGGAAGGAAAAGTAGTGTGTTGAGGATGATGTCGAGGATGTGCCTGCCCTTGAATTCAGCCAGACCGAACAGCAGGCCGAGAGGAAAGGCGAAAACCGCGGCGATGAAAATAGCGCTGATTGAGACTGTGAAGGAAGTCCTGATGGCATTTAAGACATCCCCGTTCGTGCTGAAAAGTCCGCTGATTTCACTGATAAATTCCTGGAACATGCCTCAATTCCCCCACAGCGGATTGGTGACACTGGTGTATCCATCGGGATTGACGTAGTACAAATTCCGTCCATTGACTTGAAAACCGGTTATCAGCTCGCGGCCCTCCGGTCCGGTGAGCCAATCGATCAGCTTATTCGCCTCAGCCAGCTTGAGATCGGGATTAATAGATGGATTTAAAGATATGATGGAGTAAATGTTGAGCAAGGCAGGGTCGTCGGACGGGGAGGTTTGCGGATAGAGTATGGAAAGATTTAGCTGGTCTTCCATGGAATGGAACGTGCTGGTATCAATCATGGTGTAGGCCTGCATTTCATCTGCCATGATAACCAGGTCGCCAAGGGTCGCAGTTGGAGCCTGGATGTACCACTCGCCTGACGGGGTCACCACAAGGTCGGCCCAGATATTGAGTTCGAGGAGATGTACCGCGGATTTGTCCGCGCGGGATATGAAGATCGATCCGGAGTCCATAATCGCCCTGTAAGCGTCGGCAACGGTCGATGAGGATATGACATGGGCGGGATCGGTTTTGGGACCGACAATGGCCCATTCGTTCTGCGCCACGTAGAAACGCGCCAGGCCGTACCCGTCATTTATGAATTGAATCTCGCTGTCGGGGTCATGGACGAGGACCACATCGACATCGCCCGCTTTGGCCAGTTCGAGGGCGCGTCCTGTGCCCGCCGAGATTACATCGACTTCGATGCCCGTTTCGGAGGTGAAAACCGGCAGGATGTTATCCAGCAACCCGGAATCGTTAATGCACGTTACGAGCTTTATGCTTACTGGAGCCGATCGGTCATCGGATGCTTGCGGAACCGGTGTGGCACATCCGAAGATAGGCATCAGAACCGTCAATGCCGCGGTCAATGAAATAAATCTGAAACTGATGAGAAGCCTGCGATTCATAAAGGTTCCCTCCATTGTCGAGATGGCAAATGAGCCTGCGATTTATTGACGTCCGACGGGTTAAATACCTTCAAGCGATATGTAACATAAAGCATAACGCTTGTCAAATCGGCTTTGTTGTTCTTGGAAAAAATGCGGATGAAAAGGGACTATTGAAAAATGTGTTTTGAGAAACAAAATCAGACCGTAGGCTCGCGCTACTGTCGGGATTGATTTTCGATTTGACTATGCGCAGGTACTGGTGTAAAATGACCGAATTAACGATTCCGGTCATTTGTTCATTTAATGCGATGGTTACAGAAACGGCACGAAAAGTCCGAAGACAAGCGAATGCGGGTGCATCCGATCTGCGGAAAAACGGCAAGAGGGAGCGAATTCTCCTTGCCGCATGGGAGGCGATCCGCAAGTACGGATTCGATAAAACCACCGTCGCCGATATCGCGTCAGGCGCGGGGATCGCCAAGGGCACGGTTTATCTTTATTTTCACTCGAAGGAAGAGGTAATGCTCGCGCTTGTCGAACTCACAAACCGGCGCATCAACGACAACCTCGAGCGGATTGCCATGTCCTCAATCAGTCCGAGGGCGAAAGTGCGCGAAATTCTCATGTCCCGGATACTGAGAATTTACGACATCGTGAAATACCCTCACGGCGAGGAAATCGTATCGGCCATGAAAACGTCGATCTCGAAAGTCATCGGGGCTTTTCTGGACGAACAGGCCGCACTGGTAAAAAAGTGCCTTGACGAGGGCGTTTTGTCGGGAGAATTCGCAAAAATAGACACCACCGATGTTGCCGGGACGCTTGTCGCGATGTTCGAGCTGCTTACGCCGCCGTATTACAGGATAAAATCGAAGACGGAGCTGGAAAAATTCGCCGGGACAGTGCTCGACCTGGTGCTGTCCGGTATCGAAAGGAAGAAACCGTGAGCGCGAAAGATATTTTTAATATTCAAAAAGGCGACACGGTTTCGTTTGTCGGAGCCGGCGGGAAAACGTCGCTCATTTCAGCTCTCGCACGCGAACTGAGCAGAGAATTTTTTGTTGCCGTGACTACTACAACGAAGGTTTATCCTTTCGACTCCAGAGATTTCAGCAACTTTTTTGGTGGTATCGACGAATACCAGCCAGTCAATGACATCGCAGATATGAATATAAAAATCCCGGCATTTTTCAGCGGACGTGATTCTGAGGGAAAATGTCTTCCGCTCGATGATGATGGCATCATGTATCTGACGGAGATTTTTGATGTCGTGCTGATCGAAGCGGACGGGGCGCGCGGTAAGTCGCTCAAGAGACCGCGAGCGAATGAGCCGGTCGTGCCCGATATTTCGAATAAGGTCGTCTGGGTCACGGGCATGGATGTATTGGGGCGGAAATTTTCGGACGAACTTGTCTTCAAGCCGGAATCATTCGTTGAGACCGGGATGCAAGATGAGGACGAGATCGATATTCGAAATCTTCGACACGCGCTTTACTCATCGGGAGGATATCTCGACAAACTCCCCGGTAAGGAAATTTATCTCGTTCTGAACAAGGTCGATGCGGCTCCGAATTTTGATGTCGATTCAGCGCGCCTGCTATGGCACCCGCGTCTGTCCGGGCTTGTTATTTCCGGGCTTGACGGCGGACAGCGTGTTTTCAGGGAAATCAATAATAAAGAAATCCCTGTAACCATTGTTATTCTTGCAGCGGGGATGTCGGAGCGATTCGGCACGCAGAAATTATTGGCAGATTATAAAGAACGTCCTCTTATCTGCAAGTCCGTTAATACCGCGCTTGAGAGCGAGGCCGAAAAAATCATCGTTCTGATTCCGGAAAATTCACCAGACCTACGAGCGGTTGTCGAATCGTGCGGCAGAGTTGAAATTGTCGAGAATCCGGACGCGTGGCTTGGACTTTCCACGTCCATAAAAGCAGGTCTGAAAAGAATCGTCGATGAAAATGGGAATAGTCACGCGATGCTGCTGCTCCCTGCCGACATGCCGAACATCGATACGCGGCTTATTAATGACGTGCTGATAACCTTCCGCGATTCCGGCGCCCCGATCTCCGCGCCATTCGAAAATGACAGATTCGGACACCCGGTGATTTTTCATCCGGCTATGTTTCCGGAGATTCAAAAAATCACCGGTGACATCGGCTGCCGTGAAATCGTCCGACAAGACCCTGAACTGGTGAAAACCGTGACGCCTGTTAAGTCAGAAACGCAAGCCGACATCGACACACCCGCCGACCTGGAGAGGATCGATTCAAATGAAAGAATTTTACACGGCGTTTCGTGATGCTTTGGAAAATGGACGTCAATTCGCGGTCGCGACAGTGGTGTCGGCGCACGCCTCAACGCCGAGGGAGCCGGGCGCGAAGATGGGGATAATGCCGGATGGGTCCATATTCGGCACCGTCGGCGGAGGGGAACTCGAGGAGCTGGTCAAAGCGGACGCGCTTGAAGTCATTCGAACAAGAAAGCCCGTAATGAAAAAATACACGCTTGCTCCCCTGAAAAGCGGTGGAATCGGGACTGAGTGCGGCGGCGACACGGAAATTTTCATCGAACCGGTCGGCTTCGGATCGAAACTCCTCATATTCGGAGCCGGTCACATCGCGCTTGCGCTTTACAAACTGGCGTCGGTGCTGGGGATGGGAGTGGAAATTGTGGACGAACGTCCCGAGTATGCGAACTACGACAGGTTTCCCGGCGCGATTGTGCGATGCTCCGATATTGCCGATCTTAAGCCGGAAGGACTGATAACACTGGAAACATATGTGGTCATCGTCACGCACGGGCATGGTCATGACCGCGAGGCGCTGAAATTTGTCCTTGGACGCGGCGCGGCTTATGTGGGGATGATCGGGTCGAAACGCAAGGTTACGGTGATGTTCGACTCGCTCATTAAGGAAGGGACAGACAGGTCGGAACTGGCATTCGTTCACGCTCCGATTGGGCTTGATATCGGCGCGGAAAGTCCGGAGGAGATCGCGCTATCAATCCTCGCAGAAATAATCTCGATTCAGCGTCTTGGCAGATCTCCCGGAAGCATGAAGGAGGCTATGAATGAAAAATGACGGGTATATTCTGGTAAAAGGGGCGGGCGATTTCGCGAGCGGTTCGATACGCAGGCTTAAAATCGCCGGATTCAATGTGGCGGCGACCGAGCTTCCGGAACCTCTTGCGATACGTCGGGGCGCGTCTTTTTCTGAGGCGGTATACAACGGTAAAGCTGAGGTCGAGGGAATAACGGCGGTCCGTGCGAGTCTGAACGATTTCGAAAGCGCAATTTCCGATGGGTTAATACCGATCGTTGTTGACCCGGAAGGGAAGATGCTTGGCGTACGCAAATGGGACGCTCTTATCGACGCTCGCATGACTAAGAGAAAAACCGACACTCGAATAACCGACGCTCCAATAGTTATCGGCATGGGTCCCGGGTTTACAGCGGGATCGGACTGTCACGCGGTTGTCGAAACACATAATGGCGATGACCTGGGACGTGTGATATACGATGGTCCGCCCGCTCCTTATACCGGCAAACCGAAAGAAAAAGACCTCGACCTCTGCGGTGTCCGCTACGATGATGCCGACCTTCGCAAGCTGGTTTATTTCGCGGATGAGGGCGGCATTTTCAAAACGAAGCTGGGAATTGCGAATGCCGTCGCGGAGGGCGATCTCATCGGATATATTGACGACTCGCCGCTCATCGCGAAGGCTGGCGGGATTCTCCGCGGGATTCTTCACACAAATCTGAATATAAATAAAGGCGCGAAGCTTATCGAAATCGATCCCGCGCACAGACGTGAGCTGTGTTATAAAATCAGCTCGAAGGCGAACGCGATGGCGGGCGGTGTGCTCGAAGCGGTTTTTACGTTGCTCAGTAAAATATAGCGTAATTCGGGTAATTCGGGGACTGGCAACAATTCGGCTCGTGCAATTCTGAACGATCTCGAAGTCTCTACAGCCGAATTGGTGCCTGTCCCCGAATTACCAAAAGGTGGATTAGGACATGAAAATTCCCGGAATAGAACTGCATCATGCGACAGACCTGGGGGAAGCCTGCGCACTTCTTGAGAAATATGGAAGCGGAGCGAAGGCGCTTGCAGGCGGAACCGACCTTGTTGTCGACCTGAAACAGGCGCGTGTCGCATGCGAGCATCTTGTTGTGCTCGGAGGAATCACAGGGCACGACAAGATCACGCTTGAACGCGGCAAAATACGAATCGGCGCGCTTGCATCGCTCGCATCGGTCGCGGAAAGTAAAGTTTTGAAAAAACATCTTCCGGCACTTTCAGATGCCGCCATGACCATGGCAACACCTCAAGTACGCAACATGGGTACGATCGGCGGGAATGTCGCGATGGCGGTGCCGAGCGCGGACCTTCCTCCGGTTCTGATGGCCGTTAATGCGCAGCTTGTGGCGGAATCAACCTCGGGGAACCGAATTATCCCGATCAGGGAGTTTTTTACAGGTCCACGTAAGACTGTCCTGAAACCATCGGAACTCATAAGCGAAATTGTGATCGATGTTCCGCAGGACGGGTCGGGTTTGTCGTATCAGAAGTTCCAGCTTCGCAATGCGGCTGCGCTGGCGGTTGTCGGAGTTGCCGCATATATTGCGGTGGAAAGTGGAAAAATCATCGATGCCTGTATTGTGCTCGGCGCTGTCGCCCCGACACCCGTAATCGCAAAGAAAGCATCGAAATCGCTCATTGGGAAAGCTCCGAATTACGACAACTTTGTCGAGGCTGGAAAAATCGCGTGCGACGAAGGCAAGCCGATTTCGGATATCCGCGGCTCGAAGGAATTCCGCTGCCGCCTGATCGGTGTTCTCACTCGACGTGCCCTTGAGGAAGCGCTGGGGAGGGCTAAAGACGCTACGTCTCAGAAGGGGAGGAGTAAATAATCATGCATAAGACAATCACATTGAACGTCAACGGACGCGATCACTATGTGTCGATAGAATCCTCCGAAACTCTACAGGGCGTGCTCAGGGAAAAACTGGGTCTGACCGGCACGAAAAAGGCTTGTGAGCTCGGAGTGTGCGGCGCATGTACGGTCATCATCGACGGGAAAACGATGAACTCGTGCATCATCCTTGCCGAGACCGTTCAGGGTAAAAAAATCGAAACCATAGAAGGCCTGAAGAAGGAAACAAAACTGCATCCGCTTCAGAAATCATTCATAGAGCACGGCGCGATTCAGTGCGGATACTGCACGCCGGGTATGGTCATGAGCGCGAAAGCACTGATCGATAAAAATCCGAAACCCACGCGCGAAGAGGTCAAGGAAGGGCTTTCGGGGAACATCTGCCGCTGCACCGGATACACGAAAATTATCGAGGCTGTCGAGAATTGGGCGGATTTCAAGAAGGCGGGCGCGAAGGTCAAGCATGACGACGACCTCGACAAATTCGAAACGGTCGGCAAGAGCGCGCCCAGGGTCGACGCGTACGACAAGGTGACTGGAGCGGCGAAGTACACGGGCGATTTCACATTCCCGGGGATGCTTGTCGGAAAAATTCTCAAAAGCCCGATCCCGCACGGCATTATCAAAAGTATCGACACATCTGCAGCGGAGGCGCTTCCCGGAGTCCATGCTGTAATTATTGGGAAGGATGTTTCGGATGTCCCATGCGGAGTGTCGCCGGCTCGTTACGATGAGTTTATTCTCGCGAAGGACCGTGTGAGGTACATCGGCGATGAGGTGGCAGCTGTCGCTGCCGAAGACGAAAAGACCGCGGAGAAGGCGCTGTCGCTGATTAAGGTTGAGTATGAGGAACTGCCTGCCGTTTTCAATCCGACAGACGCAATCAAGGACGGCGCGCCGCAACTGCACGAAAAATACAAGAATAATATAAATACGCGCGTCGACCATCATTTCGGCGATATCAAAAAGGGATTCAGGGAAGCCGACTATGTCCGTGAGGAGACCTTTGTCGGAAATCATGTCTACCAGGCGCCGATGGAGCCGCATGTATCAATTGCATATATCGAGGGCGACGGCACGATTGTGCTTTATTCATCGACACAAGTGCCCCACTACCTGCATTACCAGCTTTCAAGAGTATTCGAAAGGCCGCTCGGGACCATTCGTGTCGTTCGGCCGCATGTTGGCGGCGGTTTCGGAGCGAAGGCGGAAGCGACGCCGACCGACTATCTGTCAATAACTCTCGCAATGAAAACCGGACGTCCGGTAATGGTGCAGTATTCGCGAAAGGACATGTTCGAGCATTTCCGAGGACGTCACAAGCAGTACATCACGTACAAAATTGGAGTGAAAAAGGACGGGCGCATCACCGCTGTAAAAAGTACCATTTATCTCGACGGCGGCGCGTACAGCTCGTTCGGCGTCATTAGCGCGTATTACGCCGGGTCGATGCTCGCGGCGCTTTATAAAATTCCGAATTACAAATATGACGGCTACCGGATGTACACGAACAAGCCGGCATGCGGCGCGATGCGGGGTCACGGCTGCCCGCAGCCGAGATTCGCGTTCGAATCACTGCTCAACATGATCGCCGACGATCTCGGCATCGACCCGATCAAAATTCGCGAGATCAACGCGATGGATCCTAACATGAGGACGATCAACGACCTCGACATCCGGTCATGCGAATTCAAAGCCACACTCAAGGCTGTGCGGGATAAGAGCGGATGGAACCGCAAGTACGGCAAGCTGAAACCGGGCAAGGGCATCGGGATCGGAAGCGGTGGATTTGTCTCCGGAGCCGGTTACCCGATTTACAGATCGAAATTCCCGCATTCGAACGCCATCATACGAATAACGGAGGACGGTCACGCGGCGATTGTTGAAATCGCGGCAGCCGAGATCGGACAAGGCAGTGAGACTGTGCTTGCGCAAATGGCGGCGGAGGGACTCGGTATCCCGCTTGGGAGAATCCGCATGAAATCGTGGGACTCCGACATCAGCCCGATCGACCTCGGCGCGTATTCGAGCCGCATCACACTCATGGGCGGGAACGCGGTGTCGCGCGCGGGACAGGATGTGGTTAAAAAAATCCTCCCGTATGCCGCGAAAGCGCTTGAATTAAAGGTTGAGGATCTCGTCGTTGAGAAGGGAGTCATACGTCACAAGACGAAGAAGAAAAAATTCATCGCATGGAGCGAAGCGGCTCGAATGTACTTCTCCGAAAATGGTCCGCTTGTGGGAACAGGATGTTATTCACCTCCAGAGGGGCTTGGCGGTACATACAAAGGCGCTCCGGTCGGGACAAGTCCGGCGTATTCGTTCGGCGCGTCGGTTTGCGAAGTTTCTGTAGACCTTGAAACTGGCAAGGTGACGATCGATAAATTTACCGATTACCACGACTGCGGCACTCCCATCAACCCTATGGCGGTGCACGGGCAGGTCGAGGGCGCGATTGTCATGGGCGCGGGCGAGACAATTCTTGAAGACACGGTTTTCGATAATTGTGGAAAAATTGTGAATCCCAACATGCACGAATACCTCGTGATGACATCGAAAGATGTGCCCGAGATTTTCTCCGGACTGGTCGATTCTTATGAACCGGAGGGTCCGTTCGGGGCGAAGGAGATCGGCGAGGGCGCTACGCTGCCGGTTCTGGGCGCGGTCGCTCATGCGATCGCGAACGCGACGGGTGTGTGGGTGAAGGAACTTCCGATCACGCCGGAAAAAATTCTCAGGGCTCTCGATGAGAAACACAGGCAAGAGTCGAAGGGGTCCGGAAAACGTCGCAAAGCCTCGAAGTCGGATTTTGTCTGTGAGTTGTAGGGATTGACTGGGTACGCCTCCATGCAACGCTCGCGGACTCGCTCCGCATGGAGGGAAGGCATCCGTGCCTTCCTGCGTGAAGCCATCCCTGGCTTCATATTCAACAACGGAACAAGCGGTGACAAACGAAATCGGTGTGCCAGTCCCCGCTTTTATGGAAGGATTCTCTCCTCGTGGGAATAAATGTTGAAACGATTTCCGCGTACGAATCCCGCGAGGGTGATTCCGAATTGTCGCGCGAGCTGCACGGCGCCGACTGTCGGGGCGGAGTGAGAAATTACAAATGGCACATGGCCCCTGATGGCTTTCGAGACAATCGCCACGCAGACCCGTCCGCTGGACAGGATAACTCGTCGGTCCGGGTCGACGACCTTGTTAAGAATTTCCCAACCTATGACTTTGTCGACGCAATTGTGACGCCCGATATCGTCGGCTATGTAGACAATTTTGTTTCCATCGCACAATGCGGCGGTGTGCACCCCGCCCGTTGTTTTGAAAAGCTGTGAGGACCGGGTTAAATCGTCCATTGCCTTTAAAATCCATTGTGCGGAGAGGATTGAAGACGATTTCACTTCCGGGAAATGACCCGTCTGCAGCGGGTTTATGAACGACACTGAACGGCCGCAAGAGGATGTGACCGACCGAATATTCGATACGGGTATGGAAGCCGCATGCCCGTCGGTTACCACAGACACAGCATCCAGTCCCTTCTTTACATCGACGCTTTTTATCGCGTCGATATCGTCTATGAATACTTCCGTATATAGGAAACCGATCGCGAGCTCCTTCAGATCGTGCTTAAGCGCGGACAGAACGACGACCTCAATGTCGTTCAGGAAGACGCGTATGGACGACTCCCGCACGATCGGGTCCTCAACTCGCTGAAACCCGTCGGATGCGGTGTAGCGCGTGATTTCAATTTCATCGAATATATCGTGGGTGGTCATTGTTAACCTCGCAACATACAAAGCGTACAACAAACCCATCGACTATTATACCGCTCATTTATTTCTCTGCGGAAATGCAGCTGGAATGATTTTTACATAAAACACCTGAAATGGGAGGCATTGAAGTCCCCAGTTAAGATCCCGGACCTGATGGATATGCTCAGCAACAACGGATTCCGTGTGAAAAGCTTCGCCGAGGAAGAAACCGCCCTCGAGGATTTGTTCATGAGAGTCACAAAGGGGATAGTGTCGTGATGTTTTGCCGTGTGTGATTCTGAAAGGTGCATCAAGTTATCTGCACTGAAAAAATTTGAACGGGTTCCCGGTACCCCGCCATTTATGGCGGGTCTGTTCAAACGAGCCGACCGGTTCCAGCCTTCGGTAACACCATTATTGCCATAGTGGCAACAAATTTAGATCTTTTATGATGTAAAATATCTCCTGGAGAAACCCGGGACATTATTTTAAGTCATATAAGTAGTTTAAATGGTAAAATCTTACAGTGAGGAGGTTTGAAAATGAATCTCTGGCATGCAATCCTGTCCGCGTTTCTTGCGGTGCTGATGACCGGGTCGATAAGCAATTGCTTTATGACTCCACAGGAAAGGTCGGTACAAGAAGCGATGGAGTCTCTGTTATCGGAGTCGGAACCAATACCGCCGGAAGATCCCGATGCGACATACTGGTTCACCGATATCCGTGAAATTCCGGACGAACCAGTGTGGGAGATATCCCCGGTCGACCCGGTTGAAATCAGAATCGCCGATATCTCGGAGATCGACATTCCGAATCCCGATGAGTGGACGTGTTTTGTGAATAATAAATTTCCGATTTACCTCGGCGAGGAAGATGGCGAACTTGTTCTGAGGGGCCTGCATGTTAAGACATATCCCATTCTTTCCTATTTAGGCAATAATGGAGAACTCGATGGACTGCAGCGATGGGTTATCGGTGACGAGCGTAGCGATGTGTTCAAATTCGATGTGGAATACCGCATAATCGCGAGAGTGTGTGGAGTGAATAATCCTGAGAATCCCGGACCGGAATTTATTTTGTACAGGTATTTGGAGCCGGATGTAAAGGGTGAATCCGGTCGGCTTATTGAGCGGGCAGAACCCGACGTAATGCTGTTCAACCAAACCGGGCAGTGCATGGCAACGGTGGCTTTCACCGAAGAAAAAATATACTGGGGCTTTATAAGCGGGTTCCCATTGGAATTCAACGATACGTCCAAAGTTATGATGGATTTGTACGGCCAGAATGAATTTAGGATCGAAGGCAAGAATGGTGAGAATATCACTGTGAGAGATTACTATATGCTCGATTTGACCGGAGATACAGCGGTTTACCTTGATCCAAGGAGCGGAAATCCCGATGCTCCTTTGTATCCAGGGACGTGGCTGGTATCGACAGGAGAATTTATTTACTCCGGGGGACATGACGAACCCGGAGCATTTGCGCTCTCCGTCATGTCGGAAGACCTTTCTACTGTCTCAACACATACCAACGAATGGCCGTGCTATCCAGATGATGACTACTATCTATGGGAGAACCCACTAAGGCCATTCTTCTTTAAGGGTGACCGTTATTTCATATTTTACGGTACTTACACAGGCCATTATTCCCATCCCGAGGCCCCGATGATTGTCTGGTGTTTGAAATACAACGAGGGCGACGATGAAATGGTGCCGGTGTGGTGTCGTTACACTGAAAACATGCCGAACGTCACATATGAAATACTGTATCTGGGAGACGAAGCACGGCCGTACCTGGTGCAGTTCAGCAATATCACCGAAAAGCTTCTGGTGACCGACCTTCCATCCGGTCAGTTGATGATCGACACAAAACTCGATCTTACCAATTTCAAGGAGACCGATACCAGGCCATACCATGTAATTCGGCTGGACCAGTACAATGACATCCCAGTGGTTGTAATATTCGACAAGACCGCGGGGCACATCGTCAAGATAAACCTTGAACTTGTCGAACCGTAATCGGGGGAACATTTGGCATTTGAAGTCGGCACGCTCACTGACATTCGCGTCTCCGATACATTACCGCACGCGTTTTCAATTTAGAACCGACCCATGCTGAAGCATGGGGTACCGGAAATGCGATAAATATTAGTGCGGACGAAAAGAACCTCCGGTACCCCGCCATTTATGGCGGGTCGGTTGTATCGGAAACGCGAACGTCAGTGAGCGTGCCGTGAATCATTGAAAGTGGAACTTGCAGAGCAAAATATATCGATTATAAAAGTGTCGGCACGCTCACTGACGTTCGCGTCTCCGATACATTACCGCACTCGTTTTAATTAATATGTGGTATCACAACGGACTCGTCGGACGCTCGAGCAGGTCTTCGAGTTTGTCTACGGGAATCTCATGTTCATCAACATCCTCTTCAACCTCTTCAATATCTTCAACATCATCTATTTCAACATCATCGATTTCATCCATCTCATCCCCGTATTCCGCTTCGAGACGGGCCGCCAGTTCCTCGTCATTTTCCCGCGCTTCCTTTATCAGATTCCGCCTGCGACGTCCCGACGGCGGGATGTGCCCCTTCTTGCGGTACTTGGTTATCACGCGCCTCGACAGGTTGTGTCCCTTCTCGATCATGATGTCGCGAATTTCTTCGTCCGAAAAAACCTTCTCAACCGTTTCGTCGCGGAGAATCTGCCTGATCATTTCTATATAGCAGGCCGACGGGTTGAAGAAGACGTTGAACGGGACTATCGAGTTGTCCGGAAGCCAGCAATACCTCACCGCGAGCGCCCTCGAGACTGTCGACGGGTGCACCTTTATCGCCTCGGCGATCTCCTTGCGCGTCAGTTTTTTCAGATAGAGCGGTCCGTGCCTGAGAAAACCTTCCTGACGCCTGACAATTTCCTCCGTAATTTCGAGCATCGTCGTCCGGCGTGAATTCAGGTTCTCGATGTATGTGCTCGCGCGTTCGAAATATTCCCGGATGTGCTTGCGCTCTTCGGAATTGAACGCGTTACGGTCCTTCTTGAGCTTCTGGTAGCTCTCCATATAGAACTTATTTATTCTAAGCTGCGGAAGTCCGGAATCGATCACCTCGACAACCAGCGCCCCGTCCACATCGCGAATCCTGACATCTGCGGAGATGTGAGGATTTTCAGTGTCCGCGTTCGGCTCCGACTCCTCGAATTTACGTCGCGGATGAATATGATAATTCTCCCGCATGTGGTCGATCAGGTCCCTGATTCTCTTCGCGGAAAGTCCGACTTTTTTCCCGACCCTCGCGTGATGGTCCCTTGCGATATCTTTCAGGTATTTGCGGATTATTTCGGCGAGTTTCGAGCGTTCGTCTACTGGAATCCGCTCGTCCAGCTCGGCCTGTATAGCGAGGACCTCGATGGAATTCTGGAGCCCGCTTCCGACAGGGTCGATGCTCGCGACAAGGCGCCTGATCTCGCTCAAACGCGAAACCGGGATATTGAGCTCTCCCGCGAGCACGGCGTCGGATGCCCGTATAAATCCTGGATTGTCGACCCTAGTTCGTTTCACCGCCGCTTTATCGATGCTCAGTTCATCAAGCTCCGCATCGACTTCGTCAAATGCGCAGGTATCTATCCGGTCGATGATTTCATCGGCAAGGAGAATATCTTCCTCGTTGAGTTCAATAAAGTCGGTCGTGATTATCTGCTTGAGGTGGTCTTCGAGAGAGATAGAGCGAACGACACTCGCGAAGGTGTCGGGAACCTCGTCGTCCGGCATCGATTCATACGTGCTGGCTTCGTACTGACCCTGCGTGGAGGAATAAATTTCCTCCATCATGTCGAGTTTTTCAGACTGTATGGGCTGCCTGTCGTCGTCCTCGACCCTCCTGGTGATGCAGGTCATGCACGGCTGGCCGTCGAGGAGGATCTCCCCGCAGTTGGGACATTTGGTTGTTTCTTCGACTTCAAGCGCGGGATTTTGGGCGATCTCCTCGCGGATATCAAGCTCGAGCTCGAGGTTTGTCTGTTGCAGCAGGCGGTAGTACTGAAGCTGCTGCATTGTGGGCTTCAGGGTTTGAATCTGTCTCTGTGCAATTTTTAAGCCAAGTTGCATGAGTCGGATACGAGTTTTATCGGTTACTGTTAATTATAAGTTCCTGCCGTCAGTTTCACAATAGCCGTATCTGGAACCTCAATCCGCCGTTTGTCCTGTATTGATCACTGATTAATATCGGACTCATCGATTGAATCATGCTGAATACGGCGTCGAGTAACTGAATTTCCCGGTTTTTTTTTTAATAGAAATTACCCAAATATTTTTCTTTGTAACACATCAGCCATGTGAGTGGACTATAGGAATCCGCTCCATGACTGTCGCGGTTCTGTTGTTGGAAGCGCATTCTCATACAGAACCGCGACAGTCATGGAGCGGATCGACTGTCAGATGACTGAGGTATTACGTTTTCTAATCAACATCCAAAGTAAAAATCCCTGAAATTTATCTTCCAAAGCTCTTGACACTTTTTGAATTTAATGGTATTGTTTTGTAACATGCTGTTTTCAGCATGGGAACAAGGAAGGCAGACTGAGTAGATTGAAGTAGATGATAAAGGTCGCAGTTGACTTTCAATCGGTACGTCGGTATACTCACTGTCTTACTTTGGCACTCTGAAAAGCGGCCGTTGTTCGGCATATTGTTACGTGCCTGAAGGGCGCAAATGCCGCATTATGGCTGCTGTAGACGGAGGCCCTGTAATTCGGGTAGGGACATTTACATTAGATCAAAATTATGATGGAGGCCAGGCCTTGATCCCCCGTATACGCACACTCCTCCTGATTGTTCCGGTCGCGATCATTCTGGTCGCGGGCTGCACCGCCAACGGACCCGCAGTACCTGACCGCGGCTCGGAAGCGGTGATCGGGACCACACTGAACGCGGCCCAGGTCGAATCCGCCGTGCGCGATCTCTCCAACGAGAATCGCATCGTCCCCGGCGAGCTCTCTCTCCGCCTCGTTGACGGCGAGAAAATCGACCCCGTCGCGAAAGAATGGAACCTTTCGCTGATTGACTACAAGGAATTTATCGACTGTTACCACTTCGCCATCGCGCAAGGCGACGACCTGGGCAAGGTGATATCCGGGCTTCGGGAAGATGCCAGGATTGTCTATGCCGAGCCGGTCTACCGCACGAAAGCGTGCGCCCTTCGCGTGGACCCGAACGACACCGAGTTCGTAAGCGGCCAGCAGTGGTATCTCGAAAATATGGATGTTCCCGAGGCATGGGTAATCGAACCCGGTGACCCGGCTGTCGAGCCGGCGCCCCCCGCGAGCGATGTCGCGGTCGCCATCCTGGACACAGGCATCGATTACTTCCATGACGACCTCATGCCGGACCCTGCCGATATCGAGAACCTGTATGAAAACTACAAGATTTTCCCCGGTTACGATTTCGTAAACGGTGACGCAAATGCGCAGGACGACAACGGGCACGGAACCATGGTCGCCGGAATTATCGGCGCCCGGACCGGCAATGCCTTCGGAATCGCGTCGGTCAGTTGGAACGCGAGACTCATTCCCGTGAAAATCCTGGATAGCGTTGGTAACGGCACGAACCTGGGTACTGCGGACGGTATCTGGCACGCGGTTTCGACCTTCATGGACCAGAAGGGTAAAGTCGATCCTTTCGATGCGGAAGGCTATATATTCGCCAACCCGTTCAACGCCAGGCTTATCATCAATATGAGCTATGCCTGGGAAGGTTCGGCTCTGGGACCCAGCAATGCCGAGCTTGACGCTGTCGAGTACGCGATCGACCACGGCGCGTTGCTTGTCGCGGCTGCCGGTGACGGCGCAAGGCCGCTGGACAACGGGGTCAACAAGATTTACCCGGCCAGTTATCCCGGAGTCATTGCCGTAGGCGCGACCGACCAGGCTAATGCTCTTTCGCCCGACTCAAACACGCTCCCATTGACAGCTAACCCGGAAACAGCCCCGTTCTTTGTGGCCCCGGGTGTCGATATAGTATCAACTTACCCGATGTCGTTATCGGACGGTTACGGCGTCGGCAGCGGAACATCGTTTTCCGCCGCCTGCCTGACAGGAGTCGTAGCATTAATCTGGAGCCAGTACCCGTTCCTGTCACCCTCTCAGGTGATTGGTACGCTAGTCGATGGGGCTGACTCCAATATTGTTGGCGACCTCGGGGCGGACTATGTGAGCGGTCACGGCCTTATCAACGCGTTACACAGCCTCGACCAGAACTTCTCCCCGAATCCGACGGACGATCCGATGATCGTACGGGCATTCACGAATCCGATCCTGCATGGCGACATCGTATTCATCGTCAGGAGCCATTACAATCTTCTGAACGCGACAGATACACCGCCGGCGGAGGACCCGGAAGACCCATTCAGCCCGCCGATCAACGACGGTATGCCGTTCAGGTATATCATCGGATGGGATTACGATCTCGACGGGGCCGTCGATTTCGAGTTCCCGTACGTCTACCTGCTCGACACCTACTACTGGCGGCATGAGATCAACATGGGGGAGGTCGACAGCGCGACCTATATCGGACGCATCCACTTCCCGCAGGACCTTACCACAGCGCTTACCGATGAGCCCCACCCGATGGGGCAGCTCGTAATCGAGTTCATCGGCGTACCTGCCGACCGCAAAGTCGACACATCGCTGCCGGAGACCGTTTCGGCTTCAACCGCACTTACTATTGATGAGTTTAATTACGATTTACCCGGCTAGGCCCGGTATCACAAGGAGGACAATGAGATGAAAACACGACACTACATTATAATTGCGCTGACCATCCTCCTGGCCGCCGTGGCTCTGGCCTGTGGCGGCGGGGGAAAAGACCCCGTCAATAACCCCGATCCAACCAACCAGGGCAACGGTGGGGGCGCGACCCTCACTGGACGCATTCTGGACCGCGAGGGCGACCCGTCGGGGACACCCTGGGTCGACATTACCCTGACCATCCAGGGCGGCGGTAACATCACACCCGCTCAGCAGCCTGCGGACAGCGGACCGGATGCCGGCGTGTTCAAGTTCATCGGACTCCCTGTCGGAGTTCCTCTGACTCTTGAAATAGGCCTTTTCCAGGTATCGATCGGACGTAACCTCGGTTATATCCACCAACTGACCCTGACATCCGCCGGCTCATTCGACCTTGGCGATATCACGCTCGAGAACGATTATCTCGACAACGGTTGGTCCTACTATATTTCAAAGGACTACTCGACCGCCCTTCTTAATTTCAACAGGGCTTTCGAGGACAGGTTCATTCAGGCCGACCTGACCCATTCTTCATCGGCATATACCGGAATCGGATGGGTCTACGCGAAACGCGGCAAGGACGCTGAAAACGGCCTCTATTACGTCGATCCCGATACCGGCGAATGGCTCGACTTTATCAATTCCTATGAATGGGATCAGGCCCTTATTAATTTCGACCATGCTATTTCCAATCAGGATGACGCGGACGCATGGATTGGAATGGGCGGAACCTACCTGACTCTCCTCGGTCAGGCCAACAAGGACCCGGTGCTGATCGGTCCTGAAATTCCGTGGTACACATTCCTGAATTTCTATTTCGATGAGGCTGAAAATGCCCTGAACAGGGGTCTTCTGGTCGCTCCGAATTACAACAGCTTCCACGATGAAATTTCGGCGTCCGACATTGAAGCCACTCTGCTCTTCCTCAGGTGGATGCAGGGCAAAGCTGTCACCGCCCAGGACATCGCGACCGTCGAGGCCATGCCCGACCTCAACCAGGGCTCGCTTCAACTGCTCGACATAATGCCCGACCTCCTCACCTACAATCCATATCCGCAGTTGTAGAGATGGATCATCTGTAGATGTTGACCAACTGAATGTACTGGCAAACTGAAATTCACAACCCCGCTCTCACCGGCGGGGTTTTTTATTCAATACGCACGCGACACCCTCCCTGTACCGACTCCAAGCGACACCCACCATCTCCCAATCCTCCCATAATCTCCCGGAGCTTGGAGATTCTCTCTTGTCTAATCTAATGCACAATTTTTCCGGATCGTGAAATATTTCAGGAATGGACAGGAATGTCCATTCGACATGTGTCACGGACTGGAAAGTCGGAGCGGAAAAAAGTCAGACTGGACTTGAAATGAATGCTTGGAAGCATGAAAATTGTAAAGCATTACTAGACTGAAATTATCAAATGCTGCACACTGAAAAACATGATTTTTATCATCTTTCGACTTTTTTCCGCTCCGTCTGGATAGTCCGTGCTACTCAACCTACGAAGCCCGGTTTTGCTCCTAATTAGGTCATAAGCACCTTAATCAGGGTTTATCCTGAGTCGATTTCCGGGCATAAATCAAGGTTTCATCTATTATCATTAAGCGAAAACAAGGGCGCTGCCCCCGATAATATTTAAGACCGCCGGCGCGACGGGCTCAACCTGTTTGCGCGCCCGCGTCATGGAAAGTAATCATGATTGAAGCGAAAAACCTCACTAAGAGTTACGGGAGTATCAAAGCTGTCAACAACATCACATTTACTGTTGAGCGCGGCGAGATTCTCGGCTTTCTTGGCCCGAACGCAGCCGGGAAAACGACCACGCTACGGATGCTGACATGCTACATTCCCCCGACCACAGGCACCGCCACTATCGCGGGCTACGATATTTTCAGCGATTCCCTTGAAGTACGGAAACGTCTGGGCTATCTCCCCGAGCATGTGCCGCTCTATACCGACATGCGCGTCCGGGATTATGTCGATTTCGCCGCGCGCATCAAGTCGATCGGTCACATGGACCGCGCCCACGCGATCAAGACGGCGGTCGGCCAGTGCGGGCTGGGAAAAGTCCAGGACAGCATCATCGGCACATTATCGAAGGGATACCGACAGCGTGTCGGCCTCGCGCAGGCGCTTCTCGGCGACCCGGAGGTTTTGCTTCTCGACGAGCCCACTACCGGACTCGACCCGAAGCAGATTCACGAGATCCGCGAGCTTATTAAGGAGCTTGGCCTCGGACATACCGTAATGCTGTCGACACACATCCTTCCGGAGGTTTCGATGATCTGCGACAGGATCATAATTATCAACAAGGGGGAGCTTGTCGCGGTCGACTCGGTGGAAAACCTGACGCGCAAGCTGACCAAGAGCCAGATGACTCATATCAACGTCCGCGGAGAAGCCGCAAAGGTCAAGGAAGCGCTCAAGAAAGTCTCCGGGGTGCTGGTGGTCGATCAGAAAATGGACAAGGACATCGCCGACGGCGGTAATGTTTTTGTCGTGCACTCGAACATCGGCTCCGACATCCGGGAGGACATCGCGAAGGCTGTCGTCCAGGGCGGATTCGGACTCCACGAGATGAGCCCGTATAATCTTTCACTTGAGGATATTTTCCTGCAGCTCACTGAGGACAAGCCCAAACCTGAGAGGAGGAAGCTGTAATGAGAAATGCGGTGACCATAACAGAGAGAGAGCTTAAAGCTTTGTTTGTCAGCCCGGTCGCGTACGCGGTGTCATTTTTCTTTCTCCTTATTCTCGGGGTCTATTTCTACTTCATAACCGTTGTTGCGTACCATGAGGCGAACCTTCACGGCCTTCTTGGAGTCCTCGGCTACCTTTGCATCCCGATGGCGGCGGTCATCACGATGCACCTCTTTGCGGAGGAACGAAGGAGCGGCACGATTGAGCTTCTAATGACCTACCCCATCAACGACTGGGAGGTCGTCATCGGGAAGTACCTGGCGAGCCTTCTCCTGTACGCGTTCGTTCTCCTCCTCGCCTTGCAGTTTCCGTTGTTCCTCATGGCATTCGGCAAGCCCGACCTCGGCGCCGTCCTGACCGGGTTTCTTGGAGCTTTCCTGCTCGGAGCGGCGTTTATCGCGATGGGGGTGCTGGCCAGCTCGCTCACCCGCAATTCGGTGGTCGCGGCGGTGATCTGCCTGCTCGCATTGTTCGGACTTCGCATGCTCGCCATGGGCAGCATGGTCGGGGGCCCGGTTGGGAAAACATTCTATTACCTGTCATTTTCAAGTCAATACACGAATATGCTGAACGGCCTGATCGACACCCGCGATGTCGTTTTCATGTTCTCCTTCATCATTTTCACATTGTTTACGGCTGTCAGGGTAATCGAGATCAATCGCTGGAAGTAAAGACGTAATTGATTTAATCAACGGAGTGAAATAAAGTGACTTTCGATCCGGAAAAATTACGGGAACAGCTTTTCGGGGAAGACGATTCCAAAGACAAGGCTGATGAAAAGCCATCGACTAAGGATAAAATCCCTGAAGAGAAGATCCCCGACCGCGAAAAATCCCAAATTCCCGATCCTACTAAGGAACTGGAATGGCTGCCCAGGAGAAATGACTCCATTTGGCGCGCGACCCGGCAGGAGACGGTTCCCGGATCTCAAGACATCCCGTCAAGCCCGAAAATCCCGGGACAAAGCGCGTCAGAGGGCGGAATTCGAGACCTGTCCGAATCGGAATCCAAACCTGTCGATGATGTTTGGAGAATGCCCGAGCCAAAACCTGAATACGCGCCTGAAAATCTAATTAAACCGCCATCAAAATCCGCGGACCTGTCCCGCAGAATTAGTGAGGGTATAGCGAATGCCGGGAACGAGCCGTACAGGCAAACATACGAAAGCCCCAAAACTTTCGGTGCGGCTGCCAAAAAGGTCGAACAGCCATCGGATGCCGCGAAAATCGGATCAACCTCGGGCGCCAGTAAACCTGCCGGTTCCGCAGCAGTGAGGGAATCGCCGTTTGTTATGCCCAGACCCGTCGGCTCAAAAGCGTCCGAGCCTGAGCCGGCCTTTGCCAACACAGACATGGGGCGGAAATCGCAGCCCCTGGCTGATCGTAAAGCCCAGCAACCTGCCATGCAGGCAACAACTCCGGATAAACGTGAAAGAAATGGAACGGGTGGCTTCGGATCGCTGCGAAAAACCCTTGTCGATGCTGCCGACAGGGAAGAGAATATAAAAATAGCGGAAAAGGAACCTGAGCCGATTGAACCAACCGATAATGCAAAGGGGATTGATGAGAGTCCGAAGGTAAAAAAGCGCAAGGTCATATCCCCCGATAAAATTAAACCGCCATCGCCATTGACATTGCTGATGCTGATCGGTGGAGGAGTATCTCTGGTTGCCGCGACAATCGGAATCGCAATGGGCAACAGCGGGACACCGGTAATCGGTCTCGGCGGAATCGGCTTTGTGCTGATCGCGCTCTTTGCCCTGATAAACCGGCTTTGGCTGAAACTGGCGCTATCGTCGCGGTCGGCGCGCTACAGCACCAATGTGGCGACTGTTGTAGCGACTTTCCTGGGTATTCTGGTTTTCGCGAACATACTCGCTTACCGTCACCATATGCGCTTCGACCTGTCCTCTCAGAGCCTGAACTCGCTCTCGCCGCAGACAATTTCGGTGCTTGAGGATATCAACCGAGCCGGTGAGGACATCGCCGTAACCGCGTTCATCCCGCCCGCGACCGACTACCGCGAGAAAGTAGAGAGCCTGTTGAATCTTTACATCTACCACTCGCCTCATATCAGGTTCACATTTGTGGACCCTGAAATACAGCGTTCCCTGACTGAGGAAAAGGGCATTACGACAAGCATGGCGATCCTCTTCGAGTTCGGCGCCAACCGCTCCGTCCAGACCGATTTCGACGAGCCGCACATCACTTCCGGACTAATCGCGGTCAGGCAGAACTTCACGAAGAAAGTCTCGTTCGTCACGGGACATGGCGAGATCGATCCGCTGAATACAGATGATATCGGCGGACTCAGCGAGTTCAAGGACAAGCTCGAGCTTGAGGGATACGAAATCGATAAGATACCGATTTCTCCATCTTCCGGAATTCCGCCGGAGATCGGACTGCTCGTTATTGTCAACCCGCAGCGCCCGTTCAGGACCCCCGAGGTCGAGGCTATAGCTCGTTACCTTGAAGGAAGCGGCAGTCTGATGTGTTTTCTGGAACCGAACGTGCAGACCGGACTTGAACCGCTGCTCGAACGTTACGGCATTACGATTGACGAGGGTGTAATCCTCGATGACTTTGAGAATTACAACGGCGAGGTCAAAACACCGAAAATCTTCGTTAAGAAATACGATCACCCGATAACGAGGGTACTGACCGACTCCCTTGTATTCAACATCGCCGGGAGCCTCCGGGATACATCCGGCGCGTACGATGACACCGCTGTGGACGTGCTTCTCACATCCGGAGCATCTGCCTGGATTGAAAAATCCGGCGATATGTCCTATACAGAAGGTCTCGAGTCGAGAGGCCAGAAATATGTCGCGATCCTTTCAACTCGCGCGATCGATAAAGATGCTGACGTGGAATCTGTGACTTCTCCCGCTGAGCCGGCGGAAGAGATTGTCGATGAAACCGGCGAAGTCCCGGCTGTTGAACCTGCCGATGAGCCTGCCGAAGAAACCGATTCCGAAAAACCCGATTCCGAATCGCCTCTGGATAAATACAACGTGGCTCAGGCGCTTGTCGTGTCGGATGCAAGCATGATCCTGAACGGTTCGAGCGACATGGCCTATAACTTCGACTTCGTCATGAATTCCGTTAATCACATGACCGAGCTTGAAAATCTAATCGGCATCAGGCCGGCGACGGATATTAATCGGAGCCTCGACCTCTCCGGCATGCAGATGAAAGCCATCTTTGCGGTCAGCGTGATCCTCACGCCCCTCCTGATTGCCCTCCTGGGCGGATTTGTCTGGTGGAAACGCCGGAGCTGAGCCGTACCGGGCCGGGCCAGTTAATAAATATGGAAGCCAAGCCATGAAAATCAAATACAATTTTATTTTCATTCCGCTGCTGCTGATCGTAGTCGCGGTGTTTTTCTACTTTGCCAAAAAAGAAGAAAATCAGGAGGCGTCCAAACGTCTCGCCGACCGCGCCATGCTTAATTTCGACACGCTTGATATCCTCGAGATCACCGGTCAGGATGAGAATATCAGGCTCGAGAAAATCGGCGGATCGGGCGAGTCCGGTGTCGGGACCCCGGAGGACTGGCGCATGGTGAAACCGTACGGCGCCGGATGCGATCCTGAAACCCTTGCCGCCTTCATTAACTCCCTCAAGACGGCGGAATCGGAAAGGGACATTCCCGATGTGACCGCCGATCAGCTTGCGGAGTACGGGCTCGACAACCCTGAACTCAGAATAGTTGCGTCTTCCGGAGCTTCCAGCAATGTCATGATGAACCTGTTAATTGGAAACACAACCACAGCCGGAGCATCAAGGTACACCGCGTTCGAGAACAGCGATGTCGTGTACCTGGTTCCGATCTACCAACTGGAAGGATTCGAAATAACCACGGATAAAATTCGGGATAAGCGGGCGATGCGGTTCAAACGCGCTGACGTGATCTCATTTCAACTCTCCAGCGCTGAGGGCGAAATTACGATCGAAATGGCCGGTCCCCGATGGAAAGTCACAGCGCCGCAGACTTTCACCGCGAATCCATCGAGGGTGGATGTAGTGTTTCACGACCTCGAAGAACTCGCAGCCAAGGAATTTATCGGCGCCGACTTCTCCGACCCGCGTCTCGAAATGAGGAATGTCGATGTCACCTTGAATCTGTCCGGTGGAAAGACAGACGAGCTCCATATTCTGGGAGAGGACATAACGAAGGGCTATTATGCCGAATCGTCGTGGCAGCCGTCGCCGTTCATTGTCGAAGCATATATATACGAGCGGCTTGCGGTGCCATGGGACGTCTTCTTTTACACGGTGCTGTTCGACCTGGCTCCGGAAACTATTCGCAAAATCGTTGTCAGGCAGCCCGGGGGTGAGAACATTGAAATCGAAAGAACCGGGCTCGGTCAGGGCGACTGGAAGGTCGTGAAGCCGGAAGGCGCGATCATTGAGGATAGCGGTGTTTTTGCGGGCTTCATCGATGCTATGCTCGCGATGGAGCCTGACAATACCGTCACGGAGGACATTACTTCCGAAGACATGGGGCTGTCACCGTCATATTACCTCAAAATCGAGGTCGTCTCCGAAACCGGCGAGCAGTATGTTTTGAAACTCGGTAAGCGAGACATAAACGGAAGTTATTTCGCCACTCAGGATGACAGTTCTTTCATGACGATCCCATCGCAGGATGTCGAGGCGTTTCTGCAGTCCGCCGACAACATCAGGTGAGTTCTGTTAAGCATACGCTGTGATCGAATCGTTGGGTTCCCAATCTCACTTATCAAATTTTTAACAATTAATGAAAAATCTATGGGTGGCGCCCACAAGCGGAGCGAGTCCTCGAGCGTTGCTTGTGGGTGTTAGTGTTAAATATAATCTACTCCCAATCAGAACCTCCTATTTTACCCAATGATGAAATGTCAGATCGTTCGTCATGAAGCTCGGACCCAGTCGCAGAGTGAGTTTCATGATAGGCTGTATCCCAAAGGGGATCCTGGTCATCGCGTAATCGCTCCCCCGCATGACCGTATCGTCCACGGCGAATGATAAGAGCGAATAGTAAGCGCCCAGCGAGGTACGGTCCCGCACAACCGCCGCAGGACCGTAACTGAACAGCCCGATTCCCGTAGCGTCCGAAAATTCCCGGTTATTTTCGTACTGGAAAAATCCTTTGATGTCCTTCTTGCGTTCGGCTATCAGCACCCACTCCTGCTCTTTCGGCTGTTTGCAGCACGATCTAATCCACAGTTGATAAAGGTCTTCCGCAGCCTCATGCGGGATGTTCGGGTCCATGTGGAAGCGGTCCTGCGTGTACGCCCCCCGCATGATTTCAAGCACTTTATCGAGGTCCTTGTCCGCGAAGAGCCTGATGTCGTAACCGCCTTTCTCATACTTTGTGAAATTATCTTTGTGATACAACCCGGTGATGCCGTTGTCCACGAAATAAAATCCGGCCGACTCGCATGCGTGGATAAGCGCAAGTTCCCATGGTGCCGTGCGAATGTTCGTGAAAACAACGCCCCTCGCTTTGAGCCAGTCGAGTCCCGCAGCCACGAGTCCGTCCGCGACAGGTCTCGCCTTTTTGTAATTCGCCATGTCGCATGATCCCGCAACCAGAAACGCGATCTTGCCCGACGCGATCTTCAGCACCGCAGTATCGAAATCCAGAACCTGCACTCCCGCGAATCCCAGCAAAGCCCCACTTTCGTCCCTGGCTGCGAATAAAGCCGCCCTGTCGGGTTCGGACTGTGAATATGCAAGGAATTTTCCGATCCGGGCGCGGAAAATTTTATTCAATCCCTCCGACGATGCTGCTGTCACAAAAAAATATGGTTTGTATTCGTATGCATCGGCCAGGTTCCCGATTTCGTCCGTCAAATCTCCACTGTAAATCTCGATTTTAACCATAAATTCACCTGAATCCTGCGATTGCGGAGCTTATTGTCTGATATATTACTAAGCCGCGCAAAAGGTGTGCATTCTTTACAATGACGGTCATGAGGCGGGGACTCATGAGGCGGGGACTGGCACACCGATTTCGCCTGATTATGATCTTCACTCTTTTACATATCTCGGCAGGCGAAATCGGGGTGCCTGTCACCGCAAAAAGAAAACTCACGCCTTTACCCACTTTCTCCCGGATTCGATTATCCTGCGAGCCTCCGGCAGCGCGACCATCATTAAATCCAGAGCGCTAAGGTGTGAGATGAAACCGCCGTGAAGCTGCGGGTAGACGGGATGCACGTACTCCTGATAATAGACACTGATCCCGGCTTCCTTGAACATCCCGACATCCAGATAGTGACGTGCCGCTGCGCCCGAATAATATTGATCCGCCCCAAGTTTTTTACAAATTGCCAAAAGCCGTTCGGATTTTTCCCCTCCCGCGTTTAGCTCGCTCGCCATAATTATTGGAGTATCGATTTCCAATCTGCGGTTTATCCAGACGATTATATCGAGATCGAGCTCCCAGAGATACACATGACCGCGTTCCAGGATTTCGCGGAATTCCGGGTACAGCGTATCGAAGTACGGGGCCTTTTTATAGACGCTTTCAATGGTGCCGATGTGTTTTTTCCGCCAGGGACGGTCGTTGTCGATCCGCACGTCACGGATTATCTGATCGTACATCCCCTTCTGCTCGACCGGGACAGTCAGCCAGCGCGGACCATCCGGCGTTTTCATGCGGTTGCGGTTTCGCCATCCGCGGCGGTCGTACTGCACATCATCGTACAGCACGAATGTGTCGACTGACATCTCCTGGTCGAAAAATCCCAGCCAGGGAAAGTACCCGGGTTGCAGGACTGCGATTCTCACCGTGTCGCTTGTCTCCTTACAGCACCTATTATACTCCGACGCGTCAAATTTTAGCGCAAAATATTGTTTCTAATGGATTCTAATTGATTTTATATGATAACACCTCAGCCGTTTGACAGTCGATCCGCTCCATAACTGTCGCGGTTCTGTAAGGTGATGTGCTCCCAGCAACAGAACCGCGACATCTATGATAAGTAAACGCAATAGGAGAGACGGAGTTCTCCTGTTTTTTCTTTTCTTGTCCCCGAGGGTCAA
>Ga0214473_10000370_pt1 | contig 62550 bp, 59 predicted proteins | sample RVTome_7_FD_203509 | JGI IMG/M metagenome (GOLD analysis project Ga0214473, IMG submission 203509) | Soil microbial communities from uranium-contaminated site in the Upper Colorado River Basin, Wyoming, United States - RVT98D197 | ecosystem: Environmental > Terrestrial > Soil > Contaminated >...
GCATGAAAGGGTATAGAAAAATACTGCTAGCGGTAAATGGATCAAAGAATGTTCTTGCCGAGGGGCTGAAACTTGCCGGAGACGAGCAATGCTGGGTGACCGTCGTTAAAGTCATCCCTCCGAATGAGGGAGACCTTAACCTTACGGGCATCAGGAATATCGGAGATGTTCTTGACGGCGGGGGTGAGAGGGCGATATCAGAGTTTCAGGATATTGCGGCGGCTGAAAGGACGCTCATCAAAACGAGGCTTGAAGAAGGCAAGACCCATGAGAAGATAATCGAAGCTGCCAAAGAAGAACAGTGCGACCTCATTATTCTCGGCGCTCAGAAAAAGAGAAATCGCCTGTTAAAAATCTTCGGCGGCAATACAATTGAAAAGGTCATCCACAATGCCCCCTGCCCTGTGCTTGTGGTCTGAACCTTAGAGGCTATCTATAACAATTTTATTTTTCGTTTCATTGGTGATAATATAGGGCAGTATGTCGCTTGAACGAAAGATAATCCTCAGTTTTGTAATAAGTGCAACGATTATTGCCGTTTTCGCGGTCTCATCATATGTGAATTTTCTGGAAGTTAGAAAAGAGATCCGCTATCTTGAGCTTGCCGATACTGTCCGGAGCAAATCCCTCCAGTTGAGAAGGCATGAGAAGAACTTTTTCCTTTATGGAGATTCAAAGGAGATTGAAGAGGTGCATACATACCTCAGAGACCTGAAGACGACCCTCGAACAGGGGAGAAAGAGCTATAACACGGAAAAACTCCTTGGCCTCGAAAACAAGATTGATGAATACAGCCGGAGGTTCAGCAGGATAGAGGTTATTTATCGGGATTTTTTGAAGGATTTCGCAGGGCTTAAACCGCTGGGAAAGGAATATTCTTTGTTCTTCCCCTTGATAGAATCCACATTCCTCGAAAGGCCGCTTGTAAATGCCGAGTTGATAGGAAAGATATTCTCTTTGAAGCTGGGCAGCCCTGTAATAGCGGGATTGAGGGAGTTGAACGATGAGATTGCCAGTCTTAGGAAAAACGGCGGAGAGATACTTACGCTGTCAAAAGACCTTGACAGGTCAGCGCGGGAGAAGGCAGAAAGGGCGATAAGCCTGTCACAGACAGCGGCGCTTGTTTTGTTCCCATTGTTTTTAATTTTTGGGCTTGCAGCGCTTTTTGTGATTAGCCACAGCGTTGTAAAGCGCCTGAAGATACTCACAACCGCAATAGAAAAAACCGGCAAAGGAGATTTCTTATCCCTTCCGGTTCCGGGAAAACACGATGAGGTAGGAGTTCTAATAAAAGCGTTCAACAAGATGGAGACTGACCTTATTGAAAGGGATGAGGAACTGAGCAGGAAGAACGAAGAGCTTCTCCAGTCCAGAAAGCTTGCGTCAATCGGCACGCTCGCATCAGGCGTGGCCCATGAGCTGAATAATCCATTGAACAACATCTATCTTGCCGCGCAGATACTCTCAAAGGAAATAGGGCATGAGACGTGCCCCCCGCTGGTCAAAGAAACTGTCGGCGATATATCTTCGCAGACGCTCAGGGTAAAAAGAATTGTCAGCGACCTTCTTGAGTTCGCAAGGGAGAAAGCGCCTGAGCTTAAGAAGATTAATATCATAGAAATCATAAGAGGCGTGATTGAGCAGATGAAGGCATCAGGAGAAATTGATGGGTTGAAGTGCGATTTTATTTCAGAGGATATAATCGAGCTGTCTGCTGACATGCATCTGATGGAACAGCTTTTTATAAACCTCTTCGCTAATGCTAAAGATGCGATGAAGGCTAACGGACTGCTTAAGATAGAGGTGCATCCACTGGATAACGATGTCAGGATTATAGTATCCGACACCGGCAAAGGAATTCCCGTGTCTGATATCCCGAGGATATTTGACCCGTTCTTTACGACAAAGGACAGGGGCACGGGTTTGGGACTTGCGATTGTTTACAGTATAATAAAAAAGCATAATGGAAAGATTAAGGTGAAAAGCGAGGAGGACAAAGGCACAACATTTACAATAACCCTGCCAAAACGATTATGACATTCAAGGTGCTTATTGCAGAGGATGAAGAGATAACACTGAAACACCTGAGCTACGCCCTTGATAAAGAAGGATATGCTGTCACAGGCGTGAAGAACGGGCTTGATGCCTTAAAACAGCTTGAAAAAGAGGCTTTTGATTTTCTCATCGCTGATATAAAGATGCCGGGGATGGACGGGCTGACTCTCCTCAAAGAAGTGAAGGGGAAATACCCTGACATGGATGTGATGATAATCACTGGATTCGGAAGCATTGAGTCTGCTGTTGATGCGATGAGGAGGGGAGCCTCTGACTATATAACCAAACCGTTCAACCTCGATGAACTAATCCTCAAGATAAAGAAGCTTGAGGAAAAAAAAAGATTAGAAAAAGAAAACACAGCGCTTAAGATATCCCTCGGCCTTGATAAGGACACGCCTCTCATAGCAAGGAGCAAGGCAATGAAGAGGATCGTTGACATCATATCAGGGATAAGGAACTCTGATTGCAATGTCCTTATCACAGGCGAAAGCGGTGTAGGAAAAGGCCTTGTTGCAAAGCTCATCCATAACACAGGCATGAGGAAGGATAAGCCTTTCCTTGCCTTAAACTGCGCAACATTCACAGAGGAACTCCTCGCAAGCGAACTTTTCGGACATGAAAGAGGCGCATTCACCGGAGCAGTGACTTCAAAGCAGGGGTTGGTTGAGATTGCAAATGACGGCACGCTCTTTCTTGATGAGATTGCGGAAATGTCGCCCAATCTTCAGGCAAAACTTTTAAAGGTCATAGAAGACAAGGAGTTTCTGAGGGTCGGCGGCACAAGGACAATAAAGGTTGACGTCAGGTTCATTGCCGCAACAAACCAGAACATAAAACAGCTTATATCTAACGGAAGATTCAGGGAAGATTTGTATTACAGGCTTAATGTGATGGACATTCATATATCTCCGTTAAGGGAGCGCAAAGAAGACATTACGCCGCTTGCAAAACATTTTCTTGAGAAATATTCAAGGAAGGCGAACAAGAAAATTGAAGGATTCACAACGGATGCAATGGACATGCTTCTCTCATACGGTTTTCCGGGAAACGTGAGAGAGCTTGAAAACATAATTGAGAGGGCGGTTATCCTTGAAAGCGCTTCGCGCATAAGGCCAGAGAGCCTTCCTCAGAGCATAAAGCTCTTTCAGGTAGAGGCGATAGACCCGAACAGGGTAAAGACAATAGACGAGCTTAACAGGGAGTACGCAGAAAAGGTTCTCGAATTAGCCGAGGGCAACAAATCAAAGGCAGCAGATATCCTCGGGATTTCAAGAACGAGCTTGTGGAGGATATTGAAGAAGTAAGATGCGGCAATATCAATTTACGAAACAATTTGAAAAATCCTTCTCAAGGCTGCCGGGTGATATGGCGGAACTTTTTGAAAAGAAGCTCTCTATTTTTGTAGAAGATATTTTTCATCCATCGTTTAGAGCCAAGAAAATGGAGGGCTTTAAGAATCCGCCTATCTGGGAAGCGTCATTAACAATGAATTACAGATTTACATTTGAAATAGATAAAAAAGGAAAAATTATTTTTCGCAATATTGGAACGCACGCCATTTTAGACAGAAAGAAAGTTTAACGGGCTTTTTGGGAACCAGTCAGTTCTCTTCTTCTTTTTCTCAAATAAGAGACGCCTTCTTCTGCAGTAGAAAATGCCCTTGAAACCCTTCCCTCTTTAATATCTTCTTCGGCTGTTTTTTCAGCATCCTGCCACTCCTTACTCCAGAACCATGCCTGATCAGCATCTATTAATTTTTTGGCTTTGACAATAAGATTGCCTTCAACAAACTCAAAGTCAAGATAATCCCCCGTGGAAATGCTGAGCCTCTCCATAACTTCTTTTGGGACTCTTACCTGTCCCCCCGGACTGACTTTTACGATAGGCATATGTTTAATATACACAAATACACATGTCTTGTCAAATTTACATCTAAGCCAGCACGTTACCGTTCACCCACGTTCCAATCTGAAACAGCAATTTATATTCTATAAATCCTACTCTCTTTTAATTTCAAACAGTTAGAAACTGGCATGCCTCTTGGTATATGTCTATAAGAATCGGCAAATGGGCATCAAATGGAGTCAATGGAAATGAAGGAAAAACTCTTATTTGTAACAAAAGGCGGTGAAAACTGCGATGAGGGCTTCTCTTACGTGCTTGAGCTTGCAAAGGCTCTGAATGCAGGGGTGGCTGTGCTGATGGTTTACGGCAAGCGCGCAATGGAAACTTATGAAGATGTAATGGCAGCGGCAGCATTTGCAGAGGCAGGAGATATTGAAACAATGAGAGAGCTTATGAGCGGACAGGAGAAAGAGATAAAAGAAACAGCAGAAAAAAAGATAAATAAGTTCTCTGAAAAATGCAGGGATACCGACATTGATTTCTCATCTGAGGTTAAAGCAGGTGAAGCAATACAGGTTATAAAAGACTTCCTCAAAGACAAGCCCGGCATTGACATGATTCTATTAAGCCCAAATCTTTCAGGCGATAAAAAATTATTGGACATCAGAAAGATGCTCAAAAACATAACAAAACCAATTGTTACGATGATGGCGGCAAAGGCTGAAGGCGTAACAAAAAAGGAGGGAAAAATGAAAGGATTGAAGAAACTCTCAAAAAGATTTGAGACGCTCATGACTGCAACAACATTTGCAGAGGCCGGAGAGTTCGAAACGGCAAGGGAGATACTCAAGGAAGATGCGCAGCCCGAGGCAAAGACAGCCGGGAGGCCCGGCAGAGGCTATGCATCGGATCTCGCAGTGAATGCTGCAGGCAACAAATAACTTAAAGATTAACGGAGGAGAGATGGCATCAGGATACAACAAAAATGTCAGAAAGAAACCCATCGGGAAGATGATCTTCATGGGGATTCTTTCAGTTGCATTGTATGCGGTTCTGCTCATGAAGCAGGATGCAATCAATAGTTATTTTGGCAGAGGGGGGATATACGCATTCCTTCCGATTATAACGGCGTTTGTTTTCTCATACTTTCACGGCGCATTTACAGGCGATTTTTGGACTGTCCTTGGAGTAGAGGCGAAAAAGAAAAAGGAGGTTAAATAAAGTGCAGGATGTAGCGGCAAACTTTATCAATCTCGACGTGATGAATATTACCTATCTTTTTATAGTGGGGTTCGTTGGAGGCCTTGTGAGCGGGTTTATAGGCTCCGGCGGTGCATTTGTCCTCACGCCTGCAATGATGAGTTTGGGTGTGCCAGGTCTTATAGCAGTTGCAAGCAACATGTGCCACAAATTTCCAAAGGCGCTCATAGGCGCAATAAAGCGCGCTAAATACGGGCAGGTCGACGTAAAGCTCGGCATTGTACTTGGTATTTCAGCAGAAGCAGGAGTGCTGTACGGCGCACATATTCAGGAAAGCATCAAGAAGGCGTTTGGCGATGCAGGTTCAAACCTGTATGTCAGCGTAGCCTTTGTTGTAATACTTGCAGTTGTCGGCGGGTTTGTATTGAGAGATGCGTGGAAGACATATAAATCAGGAACCACAAACGAAGAAGAAACTATTACAAAGCTGGCAAGATGGGTACAATCAATAAATATTCCGGGCACAATGGTATATTTTAAGAGCCTTAATGCGCGTATCTCGGTGCTCTTTACGATACCATTGGGTTTTGCAACAGGCATGCTTGCAGCCACGATCGCAGTAGGTGGTTTTATTGGGGTCCCGGCAATGATTTATGTGCTTGGCGCTCCCAGCCTTATGGCGTCTGCATCAGAGCTTGTGATAGCATTTGTCATGGGGCTTGGAGGTTCGTTCAAGTATGCCATGAGCGGCCTTGTTGACATCCGTCTTGCAATGATAATACTTGCAGGCTCGCTCTTCGGAATACAGCTTGGAGCAATAGGCACAACATATGTAAAGCCGTTTATGATAAAGATGGTTATGGGCGTTATTATGGTCATCGTGCTTTTCAGCCGCGCATTGATGGTGCCCGTGTATCTTTCACAGCTCGGGCTTATACAGACGCTTGCAGACAGCACGGTGAAGGTTCTTAAGACAACGAGCTTTATCATAATGGCATTTGCCCTTCTTATCGGAGCATTCATAGTGTTGAAGGCCATGTGGCAGGGAAGAAGGGCAGAGAAACTTCTTCACGCAGGAGAACTGGAACATGGGAAAGTATAAAAAAATATTAGTCGCATTTGACGGCTCCGAATCAAGCAAAAATGCGCTTCGTCAGGCGTTCAGGCTTGCAAATGATGAGGAATGCTGGATAACCGTGATATCTGTAATCCCTCCTTATGAAGGGGAGATGGAACTTGTGGGGGTAAAAGATATAAGGGCATCGCTCAGAAAGCCATGCGACGACGCCCTTGCAGAGGCTGAGAAGATAGCAAAGGCGGAAAAGGCTCTGATAAAAACTGTCTGCGAAGAAGGCGAGATATATGAGAGGGTTGTAAGCCTTGCAGATTCAGAAAACTGCGGGATAATCGTTCTGGGCAGAAGGGGGATGTCACGGCTTGAAAGGGCGCTTGTAGGCAGCGTAACAGCAAGAGTTATAGGGCATACCCAAAAAGATATCCTTGTCGTGCCCGGAGAAAGCACAGTTGGATGGAAGAATATCCTCCTTGCCACAGACGGCTCAAAATACAGCAAGGCTGCTTCCGAAAAGGCTATAGACTTTGCAAAATCATACGGAGGCGAACTGTTCGTTATTTCCGTAGTGGATGTGCCTTCAGAGTTCTATGCAGAGGCTCCGCAGGTTGTTGACGATATGGCCAAAAAGGCAAAAGAATTTGTTGCGGACGTTAAGAAAAAAGCAGAGACATTTAATATTAAAACGTCAACTTTTACAGGCGAAGGCGAATCTTATGAGGTAATAACAGGCCTCGCCAAAAAAGAAAAATCAGATGTTATCATCATGGGTTCTCACGGCAGGACAGGTCTGAAAAGGCTTCTCATGGGCAGTGTCACCGAAAAGGTCATCGGCTACTCTCCGTGCCCTGTGCTTGTTGTTAAAGCGTAATCTAAATACAGAGTGTTTTATGAAAAGCCCCTGAAAATTTTTCAGGGGCTTTTTTATTTGGCGCGCTATCTTTTTATGATATTATGATATAGTGTATACGATAAAATCTTATGGTTAACATTGAATAATAAATGACATCCCTTGAATTGCAAATAAGTGTAATCCTGCTGTTTGCGCTTGCGGGCTACCTCCTGGCGTCAAGGATTAACCAGTCGGCAGTAGTCGGTATAATTATTATCGGAATAATAATCGGCCCCAGCATTTTTTCTATTGTTCAATACAGTGATGCCGTTAAGATGCTTGCACACCTCGGGGCAATAATGCTTTTATTCGCAATAGGCCTTGAATTTAAGATTAAAGATGTCTATCAGATAAAATATATGTTTATAGCATTAATTGGAGCCATCGTACCGTGGGCGGCAGGTTATTTCTTGGGGAATTTATTTGGCTATAATTTTAAGGAATCAATGTTTATAGGCGTAGCTTTGACAGCGACAAGTATTGCTATTACGGCAAGCGTACTGCAGGAAATGAAAAAACTGCATACCCCTGCGGCAAAGGCAATAATCGGCGCAGCGGTTATAGACGATGTGCTTGGCTTATTAGCGCTGTCAATTACAGTTCAAAGTACGCGGGCAGAGAATATAGCAGTCATAGGGGTATTAATAATGGCAATAGAGTCCATAGTCTTTTTATCCGCCGGCATATTCGCTGCCCCTTATATAAAGAAAATATTTTTGAGATTGGATGAAGCGAGGTTCGCAAAAGAGCATCCACACCTTTTATTTATTACTGCAATAATGTTCTGTTTCTTCTACGCCTCTATCGCAGAATTAATCGGGTTGTCGGCAATTGTTGGAGCATTCCTGGCAGGCGCAGCGCTGGAAGGCATAAGATTTAAAAACAGCAAAGACCTAAAAGAAGGGGCAGAGTATCTTCATGTAATCTTCGGCGCAATATTCTTCATCAGTCTTGGGATCCTTGCGAATCTTAGAGAATTAACTCTCGGTATATTGCCATTTTTTATAACATTACTTCTGGTTGCGGTGTTCAGTAAGGTTGCCGGCTGCGGCATTGCATCAAGGCTGGCAGGATTCAATAAAACCGAATCATTAGTTATTGGATTCGGGATGTCTCCACGCGGCGAAGTTGCAATGATAATTGCATTAATAGGGCTGACCTCCAATATAATCAAGCAGGATGTCTATGTTTCAATCGTAGCAATGTCTTTGCTAACCACAATGCTTACCCCATTTGTAATAAGAAACTATATTAAATGGGACATCTAATGTTATTTCAACGATATATGTCTGGCTGAGGTATTATATGCTGAAGATTTAATCCTGAGTAAAATTTTGTTTCGCTGCCTTTTAAAATAGGGAGGCTAAACACCTCCCAATATGTTTTCACCGGACAAATTAATTTTTATACTTCTCCGGCTTATTTCAGCACAAACTCATGTCCGCACGTCTTGCAGGTAACAGTATCTCCCTTTTTCTTGCCCTTGAAATGCTGGAGTTTTTTGCATGACGGACATCTAAGGTAAGAACCCATCGCGCCTAACAACACTGAAATGAAGTAAAGCATAATTTATGCTACCATAAAACCTATGGAACTTGAATTCTTAAAATCTCTCGTTATAGTTTTGGGCGTATCTGCATTAGTGGTGTTCCTTCTTCACAGACTGAGGATACCCTCCATTGTGGGGTTCCTTATTGCGGGAACGATAATAGGCCCTTACGGCATCGGATTAGTCAGAGATACACATTCGGTAGAGGTGCTTGCGGAGATAGGAGTTGTGCTTCTGCTCTTTACCATCGGTATTGAATTTTCCATAGCAAGGCTTTCCAAAATAAAGAAGGCTGTAATAGGCGGCGGGGGCATTCAGATTTTGCTTACTATAACATTAGCCGCTGTTGCCTCTTATCTTGCAACAGGGAATACAAACCAATCTGTTTTTTTCGGGTTTCTCATCGCGCTCAGCAGCACTGCAATTGTTTTGAAGATGCTTGCTGACAGGGGAGAAACAGACTCGCCGCATGGGCGCATAATGGTGGGTATATTGATTTTTCAGGACCTCTGTGTTGTGCCTCTTATGCTTCTTATCCCTTCACTGTCAGGAGAGGGAATAAACATAACAGACATATCAATAAAGATGGGGAAGGCAGGTCTGATTATTGCAGTTGTGCTGTTAAGCTCAAGATGGGTAGTGCCGGTATTATTGCATCAGGTTGTGCGCACAAGAAGCCGTGAATTGTTCATAACAACAATAATACTTCTCTGTTTTGGCATTGCTTTTCTAACTTCAAAATTCGGACTTTCTCTTGCGCTCGGCGCATTTTTGGCAGGGTTGATAATATCAGAATCAGAATATGCGCATCAGGCGACCTCGGATATATTGCCGTTCAAGGACAGCTTTATAGGCTTGTTCTTTGTTTCCATCGGGATGTTAATGAATATAGGCCATATGTCCGATAACTGCCTCAAGATAGCACTTGCTGTTATGGCGATATTCGGGCTTAAGGTATCTACAGGCATAATCGCTGCTCTTGCAATAGGAAGTCCTTTGAGAAGCTCTCTTACCGCAGGGCTTGGGCTGGCCCAGATAGGAGAATTTTCTTTTGTGCTTGCCGTTGCAGGAAGGGCCTCAGGGCTTATAACAGAGGATTTTTATCAGGTGTTTCTCTCCTCGTCTGTTGTAACAATGATAATGGCGCCTTTTATCCTAAAGTCTGCGCCGTCAGTGTCAGCATGGATAACATCAAGGCATCTTTTAAAAAGGATAGCCAGTCTTAAGAGAGTTTCTGAGGGGGAGGGTTTCCCGAAGCGGAGACACGATCATGTGATAATTATCGGTTTTGGCCTTAATGGAAGAAATCTCGCAAAAGTTCTGAAAGAGGCAGACATACCTTACGTTGTGCTTGAGATGAACAGCGATACAGTGCGTGAGATGAAGAAGAGGGGAGAGCCGATATACTACGGGGATGGCACGAGCAAGGAGATACTCCATAAGATTGGCATGGATAAGGCAAGACTGCTTGTTGTTGCAATATCGGATCCTGTCTCTACAAGAAGAATAGTATCAATTGCAAGGCATGAAAATTCCGATATTTATATCATTGTAAGGACAAGATACCTTGTGGAAATGGATGAACTCAGGGAGCTTGGCGCAGATGAAGTAATACCGGAAGAATTTGAGACATCAATAGAGATATTCTCACGTGTGTTGCACAGGTATAATTTCCCGAGGAATGTGATTATGGACATGATAGATAAAATCAGAAGCGGCAGTTATACCGCCTTAAGAGGTATGGAATTACCCAAAAGACATCTCTTTGAGAAATGTGAATGGCTTCCGGATATAGAAATAGAGGGGTTTAGAATCTCAGAAAATTTGCATCTTGTGGGCAAGAGCATAGCCGAGCTTCAGGTAAGGAAAAAAACAGGGGTCACAATTATAGCCGTAAGGAGAGGCCCAGAGGTTTTTACAAATCCTGAGTCTGATTTTACGTTCAGGGCAGGAGATATAATACTATTTACCGGTGAAAGAAAAAATATGGTGAAGGCATTGGATTATTTCAAAGGGGAGATTTAATGCTTCTCTGGTTTGGATTTATAGTGTGCACATTATAAACAACAGCTTCAGAACATCGCCCCTTAAAATCAGAAGCCTTGTCATTAATAAATAGCTTGTGGTATATTAATTTTGTCATGGTAATTAAGCGATTTATCCTGCGGCTGTTTTTTTTAATATTATTTTCTTTTTATACGGTATCGCCTATTTCTTACATCTATGCATCAGAGAAAATAGAAAAAAACAGTAACAATTCTGATGAAGCATGTTCGCTCTCAAAAAAGATTTCTATCTGCCTGTTGGAACTGATCTATACTCAACTGGCTTCTACAGATAACGACATAGATACGGACTCAACGGCAAGGCTTCTTCTTAAAAAGAAACGGGCTGTCATCCCTAAAAATGAAACGCCGCAATCGCCTCATCTTAAGAATTTTTCTCTGCCCGAAAATTATCTCTTCTTCTCCTCCCGCTCACCGATAAGGTTTTTTGTCAGGCATAATCAATCAAAATCTTTTAACGGAGCGCAGCCTTTACATTCCGGTCTTTCTCCTCCACTGATATAATCCAGAACAAACATTCCTATTTCGTAAATCGCGAGTTATTTATAGATTCGCGTGCTTTGCATTTTTTATCAGCAAAAAAGGAGGATTTAATATGAAAGGCATCTCAATTATATTATTAATATTAGGATTAATCGGTTTTGGCTGTGGTTCCAAAAAAGTAGCGGTTGCTCCCGAAGACACCAATAAACAATATGAAGCATCTAAGACGCAGCCAAAATCATACGAAACCCAAAAAGCAGGCGAAGGCTCTTCCAAAACAGAACAAAAGCCGGCAATGAGCAAGACGGAGATTGAATCAAAAGAACTCTCTTTAAGAAGCAAGAGAATGCCGGAAATACTCAGGGATATCTATTTTGAATTTGATAGATATGACATCATGGAAGATGCGAAACCCATACTGAAATCAGTTGCCGGACACCTCATAAAAAATGCTGAATATAAAATACTAATCGAAGGGCATTGCGATGAAAGGGGCACAAATGAGTACAATCTTGCCCTCGGCGAGAGAAGGTCGCAATCAGTAAAGAAATATATTCTCTCTCTCGGTGTTGTTTCGTCGCGAATGGAAGTTATAAGCTATGGCGAGGAAAAGCCCGTGTGTGCTGAAAAAACAGAAAGTTGCTGGCAGAAAAATAGGAGAGTGCATTTTGTAGTCAGCGAGCGTAAAAATTAATTGCGAAGTGCCGGTACTATCCGGCACCGGCACTTCCAAGTGATTAATGATTTCTATTGCGGAGGCGTGCAATGAAAAAGGAGTTTTTACTAATTATTTTCTGCATCATTGTTATTCTATTTTTAGAGGTCGATAGTAACCTTTATCTTAAAGATACCCATGTTGATACAAATACCAGACAAAATTATAGAACTATAGACGATGCAGTACGAAAGGGAGAGACTCTTTTTGATATTTTCAAAAAACATAATCTTGACACGGGGATTCTTTTTGAGATGAAAGAGGCATGCGCGAATGTTTATAAGTTGGGTGAGGTGCATCCCGGCCACAGATACAAAATAGCGCTTGGAGATATGAATCGGATAATTTCATTTGACTATTGGGTAGATGACGATTCAGTTTTAAATATTACAAGGAATGAATCAGGATTCAGCGCTGAAAGAATAGCCGTTGAATATGAAAAAAGAATCCAGCATATAGGGGGACTTATAAAAGACAACCTGATATCTTCAATTGGAGAAGGCAGGGAAAACCTGATGCTGGCTTTTAATCTGTCAGACATATTTGCATGGGACATAGATTTTACAACAGACCTTAGAAATGACGACATGTTTAAGATTGTTGTGGAGGGCCTGTATTTAAACGGGGAATTTAAAAAATATGGCGATATACTCGCTGCCGAATTTATAAATAACGGGGTGACATACAGTGCATACAAATTTGAATATAATGGAAAAGCGCATTATTACGGCGAAGATGGAAAATCACTCAGAAAGGCTTTTCTGAAAGCGCCGCTTAGTTTCAGGCGCATAAGCTCGCGTTTTTCCAATGGAAGATTTCATCCGGTATTAAAGATTTACAGGCCCCATCACGGACTTGATTATGCTGCGCCTGCAGGAACCCCTGTTTCTGCGGTTAGCGATGGAACCATCAATTTCTCAGGGTATAAGGGTCAATACGGCAAGCTTGTAGTTATAAGGCATGCTAACGGCTGGAAGACATATTATGGACATCTATCCCGGATTAACAGAGGAATTAAAAAAGGGCTAAAGGTTGAACAGGGGCAGGTGATCGGATACGTCGGCGCAACAGGTCTTGCAACAGGCCCCCATCTTCATTATGAGATAAGGATTAGAAATAAACCTGTTAATCCGCTTGTTGTAAAATTACCGAGAGGTGAATCTATTCCTAAAACATTAATGGCTGAATTCAAACAATCCAAGAATCAAATGGACTCACGTCTTGCGTCAATAACGCCTTCAACCTTTGCCTTTGGCAGAGGGACAAAATATGGTAACCTATAGTGAGTTCTAAATCTTTCCGTGAGGGGGACAGATGGATATCAATATAAAAAGCGCTCTTATTCCTTCGGCAGCGGCATTAATGTCTGTTTTTGCGCTATTCATCATCAGAAGCATATCATTTAAACTTCTTCACAGGTGGGCTGAAAAGACAGAGACAAAACTGGATGATATAATAATAAAGGTATTTAAAACGCCCTCTATTTATTGGTGCGTTGCTATCGGGCTTTATATCGGCATTGCTGTCTCAGATATCTCCGAGAAATATGTCTTTTATTTGACCAAAATTATCCATATCATTGTGATATTCTCTATTACCATAGCATCGGCAAACCTCGCAGGGAAGGTCTTTAGAAATTACATACAGAAATCCTCGCTTCCTATTCCGACAACCGGACTGGCATACGGAATATTAAAGGGCACGATACTAATCATAGGTCTTCTGATAATCCTTTCTGTCCTCGGGATTTCAATAACGCCTCTCATAACAGCCCTCGGTGTCGGCGGCCTTGCAGTTGCCCTTGCGCTTCAGGACACTCTTTCAAATCTTTTTGCGGGGATTCATATCTTAATGGAAAAATCTGTCAGAGTCGGAGATTTTATAAAACTTGAAACAGGGCAGGAAGGCTATGTTGAAGACATCACATGGAGAACAACGAGGGTAAGAATGCTTCCTAACAACACAGTCATAATCCCGAACAGCAAGCTGGCCCAGAGCGTTGTGGCCAATTATTATCTGCCGGAAAAACGCATGTCTTTGCTGATTCCGGTAGGAGTGAGTTATTCTTCTGACCCTGAAAAAGTTGAAACCATACTCGTAGAGGAAGCAAAGAAAGCCGCAGGAGAAGTGCCCGGGTTACTCCGAGACCCCGAGCCGTTTGTAAGGTTTATACCTGGATTTGGAGAAAGCTCTCTTGATTTTACACTCATATGTCAGGTTCAGGAATTTGTTGACCAGTATCCTGTGCAGCATGAGTTGAGAAAAAGGATTTTCAAGAGATTTAAAGAAGAAGGAATAGAGATACCATTCCCACACAGGACGGTTTATCTCAAGGGAGAAAATGATTGGCAGAAATAGCGGCCTATATAGCGGCCTATAATGAGGCATAGCAGGTTGATATGAAAATTACAATCCGTAATATAATCTGAGACTTAAAAATGGTTGAATGGTTAAATAAAAATTGGCTTTCACTGGCAGTGCCGGCTATAGTCTTCATAGCTTTCATTGTGGTTGCCATCTGGGCAAGGAGAACCCTCTTCAATTATCTTGACAGATTGTTTGTTAAGGTTAAGTGGGAAGGAAGTGAGATACTTCTTCAGACAACGAAAGCCCCGTTTTTTCAATGGTGCCTTTTAATAGGGGCGTATGCAGCTATTCTGGTTTCAATGTTATCCCCTCAAAATAAAACCTTAGCCGGAAGAATTATTGGAAGTATTTTTATTATCTCCTTAACGTGGACATTTCTCAGTCTTGCCGTAAAATTACTTCAGACCTATCTGCAAAAGATAAAGGCGCCTTTCCCCTTTCCAATATCTCTAATAAGCAATGCAGTCAGAATTGCTTTTATTGTCATAGGCGTGTTGATGTTGCTTGATATTTGGAAAGTGCCGACTACTCCGTTAATTCTTGCGCTGACCATAGGGTTATTAGTAGCAGTTCTGGCATCTCGTAATGAGATACTTAATATTTTCTCAGGACTTCAATTGGCTTATGGCAGTTTAATCAAAACAGGCGATTATATCAAACTTGAGTCAGGCGAGGAAGGCTATGTTTCTGATGTAACATGGAGGAATATTCAGATTAAGGCTCCTGACGGCAGGCTTATCCTTGTGCCGAATAGTAAGTTTACAAAAACTACTGTTACCGCTTACAGAAAGCCTCTTAAAAAGGCAACTCAACCGTTTCATTTTCATACCCGGCTGCATATGAAAGAATTGACAGGACTTAAGGCAAAAAATCTAACAGAGCTTGCTAATATATTGAAAGAGGTTCCTGATTCGGTAGTTTATTATCACACCCACAGTTTCATAGAAGAATATCAGTATCTTATCCCTCAACCGGCTAATGAGTTTGCTTTGTGGGTCAGCGATGTCATTGGTGATGAGATTCTTGCAGAGAAGCTGTCCAACATAGACACCTTTGAATTTTCTACAATCGGCGAACTTAGAGAAAGAATTATAGCCGTCATCAATGACGTGCTGTCAAAAAGAGGGGATGAACGGACAGCGTTTGAAGGAAGAGAATTCCATTTTATTAAATCGGTAAGTGTGGTTTTGACTACTCCCTATATGGCCCATGATTTAAGAGAATTTGTGGAAGCGCTTCGTAAGGTGAGTATTAATTCTATTTATTTTCATATCTTTGAATCAAGGTTAAGGCTGCATAGAGGAGTTAATGATTTTTCTATCTGGCTTCAGGATAATCTTGATGAAAGAGAACTTGCTGATAAGATCGCTGTGCTGGACCCTTATAACTATACGATAGAAGACCTGAGGTCTATAATAATTCAGCTTATTGAAGAACGTATTAAGTAGGAGAACTGATTTGGAAAAAGCTATATTTCACCACCCGAGGGCTAAGATACAGGATTATGTGCCTATTGTAGGCAGAAGCACTATTGAAGAACTCAGGGCGCTTGCAGAGCGGTTATCAGGAAAAGTCATACAGAACGTAAATTCAACATTTACAGGCGGAGGCGTGGCCGAGATACTTGCGCGCATGGTGCCTTTATTGAACCAACTCGGGGTTGATGCCCAATGGGCAACTATTAAGGGGGATAAAGATTTCTTTGATGTAACAAAAAAGTTTCATAATGTGCTGCACGGCAGAAAGGAAGATATCTCCTCCCAGGACTTCGCTGCATTTTTGGAAGTAAGTAAAAAGAATATTGAGGAGTTAAAATTTCATGGAGATATCCAATTTATTCATGACCCTCAGCCCATAGCTCTGATAGCCAAGAAAAAAGAACTTGGAGGAAAGTGGATATGGCGATGCCACATTGACATCTCTAATCCTGATAAAAGGGTTTGGGAATTTATGCGGAATTTTGTTACCGATTACGATGCTGCTGTATTCTCGGCTCCGAACTTTTCACAAGAGCTGCCCATTCGCCAATTTCTAATTTCTCCATCCATAGACCCGTTAAGCGACAAGAATAAAGAACTTCCATCAGAGGTTATTGATTCGGTATTGAGCAAATATGGCCTGGATAAAGACAAACCTATTGTTGCCCAGATTTCGCGGTTTGATTATCTGAAGGATCCTATCGGAGTAATACAGGCATTTGAGATGGTAAGAAAGAGTATTGACTGCCAGCTCGTTCTGGCAGGAGGCACAGCAACAGATGACCCTGAGTCCGAAAGGGTATTGGAAGAGGTGAGGGAACGGGCATCCGGCAAGCCTGATATACACATATTGCTCATTCCTCCGGAAAGTGACATAGAGATCAATGCCCTGCAGCAAGCAGCTACTGTGATTCTGCAGAAGTCAATTAAAGAAGGCTTTGGACTTACCGTAACTGAAGCCCTGTGGAAAGGGAAACCTGTAGTGGCGTCTGCCGTAGGAGGAATTCAGCTTCAGGTTAAGAATAAACTCACAGGCTTGCTCTGCTATAGTGTTGAAGGCGCTGCATATGCAGTAAAAAGGCTCCTCAGCAACAAGGAATATGCTGCATGGCTCGGTAAAAATGGACGGGAACATGTAAGGCAGAACTTTTTAATAACACGCCATCTTAAAGATTATTTGCTCCTTTTCATTTCGCAGTATCATCCTGCGGATGCAATTTACTTATGATTATAGACACAGCTGTTGCAGGTATTTTAATATTGACTTGGTATGCAATGGAAAACAAAGGGGAAAGCGTGATAGAGTTTTAATTATGAAGATTACAATTCGTTTAACAGTATCGCTTCTTTTTGCAGTTGCGCTGGTAGCTGTCATATTTTCATACTATCAGGTTCGCGATGAAAAGGCGCGTCTTACAAACGATCTTGAACGGCGAACAATTATTCTGGCTGAAAGCCTGCAGGAATCGGTAAAAAATATTATGCAGACCAAGTCGCCTGCAAAATTAAACAAATTTGTAGAACGGTTCGGGAACCGTGAAAGGCTCAAAGGCATAGCAATATATGACATGCAGGGCAATGTCTTGGCATCAACACCAAGCTTTGCATCAAAAAATCCCCAGCCATTTCCTCAGGCTGTAATTTCCATCACAGAGAAACGTGCTGTAGACAGTTTCATAAATATTGACGGCAAAAAAATATACCTCTATACCCTGCCAGTCGAACAGGAAGATGAGGTTATAGGTGCGCTTTCAATCTTTCAGGACGCTGCATATATTAGTGTAAGGCTTAAGGGGATATGGAGGCATAATCTTCTGCGCTTTTTAATTTTATCATTACTGATTGTAATAACTACTCTTTTAATGGTTCGCTGGAGCATCACAGGCCCTATTGCCCGGATCGCAGTATGGATGCAAGATATGCGTATGGGGAAGGGAAAGATTGCCAAGCCGGCAGGTCTTCATAGAGGGGATGTTTTGTCTCCTTTAATTACAGAGGTAACGCATTTGACCAAGAGTCTTGCAATGGCGCGTGCAATGGCAGAAGAAGAAGCCAAGCTGCGGCTGCATGCGGAATCTCTCTGGACACCTAACCGGCTTAAAGAACATATGCGCGCTGAATTGGAGGGGAAAAAGTTGTTCCTTATTTCAAACCGCGAGCCGTATATGCATGTAAAAGAAGGGCGCAGTATTAAGTGCATTGTTCCTGCGGGAGGACTTGTCACTGCACTTGACCCTGTGATGCGAGTATGTGACGGCATATGGATTGCGCATGGAAGCGGAGACGCAGACAGGGAAGTAGTTGATGCAGAAAATAAACTGCGTGTGCCTCCTGATGAACAGGCATATACCCTCAAAAGAGTATGGCTTACAAAAGAAGAGGAAGACGGCTATTATTACGGTTTTTCTAATGAAGGCATCTGGCCGTTATGTCATATAACCCATACACGCCCTGTTTTTCGTTTGGATGACTGGGTTTATTATCAGAGGGTAAATGAAAAATTTGCAGAGGCATTGCTAAAAGAGATTTCAGATGAAAAAGCACCATTGGTTCTGATTCAGGACTATCATCTTGCCCTCCTTCCGCTGCTGATAAAGGAAAAGCGTCCCGATGCAAAAGTTGCTCTTTTCTGGCATATACCCTGGCCCAACCCGGAGTCCTTCGGCATCTGCCCGTGGCAGCAGGAGATTTTAATGGGGATGCTGGGAGCGGATATTATTGGTTTCCACATACAATATCACTGCAATAATTTCCTTGATACAGTTGACAGGTTCCTTGAATCAAAGATTAACTGGGAGCAATTCTCTGTTGAGAGAGGAGGCAGCACAACATTTGTAAAGCCCTTCCCGATAAGTGTTGACTTTGGTAATTTGGCTGCGGATAAAACCGCTGCAATTGCCGAAAAAGAAGCGCTCCGCGAGCATCTTCTTAAAGAGATAGATATTCATGTGGAATATCTTGGTGTTGGGGTAGACCGCCTTGACTATACAAAGGGCATTCCTGAACGATTCAGGGCTATAGAGCGCTTTTTAGAAAAATATCCGGAATTTACAGGGAAGTTCACATTTGTGGAATTGGGCGCTCCAAGCCGGACTCATATCAAACGTTATCATGACCTTATTGCAGAGGTTGAAGAGATAGCAGAAAAAATAAACTGGAGATTCCAGACAAAGGGATGGAAGCCAATAGTTTTTTTAAAAGCCCATCACAGCCACGAAACAATCAACCGCTATTATAAAGCCTCTGATATCTGTATGGTGACATCTTTGCATGATGGGATGAATCTTGTTGCAAAAGAATTTGCCGCCTCGCGCGGAGACGAAGACGGCGTATTAATCCTGAGCCAGTTTACAGGCGCCTCACGGGAACTGAGCGATGCAATTATAGTCAATCCTTATGACATAGAGGGCATGGCTGATGCCATTTATTCCGCGCTTAACATGGATTTATTTGAAAGGTCTGAACGCATGAAAAGAATGCGGGTCTTAATCAGGGAATACAATATCTACCGCTGGGCAGGGGATTTGATTACAGAGCTGGCGCGGCTGCGTGTATCCTCTGCTGAAAATTAAAAATAAGGGATTAAGATTGGAACATAGGTGCATTTTCAAAAACAGTGTCTTTAAAAAAATAAGCAAAGGTCAAAAAATAGCATTGTTTCTGGATTTTGACGGGACATTGGTTCCCATCCGGAAAGACCCATCTCAGTGTGTTCTGGCAGAAGAGATGAAAGAGCAATTAAAATTACTTGTCGGCTCTGACCGCTGCTATATATCTATTTTAAGCGGGAGGTCTCTGCCGGATATTAAAGGCATGGTCGGCATACGGGATATCTGTTACAGCGGGAATCACGGGCTTATCATTTCCGGCAATGATATGATGTACATCCATCCTAAAGCCCTGTCTGCAAAACCGTCCATCGATAAAGCAGCTCGTATGCTTAGTAATGAGGTTGCAGGTATAAATGGCGCATGGGTTGAAAGAAAAAAATTCACCGCGAGTCTCCACTTTCGCACGGTGTGCAAAAAGGATGTCCCGCTTGTAAGAAAGGCATTTTCTAAGGTAGTGTCTGAATGTTCAGGAGAAAGGGAATTAGCAGTGATTAAAGGGAAAATGGTTCTTGAACTTGCGCCTGATGCATCGTGGAATAAGGGCAGCGCCGCCATCTATATTTTGAATAACTTGAGAGGCAAATATTTACCTGTGTATGTAGGCGATGACTGGACAGATGAAAATGCCTTTCGGGCGCTCAACAAAAAAGGGGTTACCATACGTGTTGGAAAATCGGCAAATACTGCTGCCAAGTATTATCTAAAAAACCAGCGGGAAGTTTCTGAATTTCTTAGGAGAGTGAAGGAATTTATAGTTTAATGTTATTCTTAAATGGCCGAAATAACCATCTTTAAAACTTAAAAGGAGTTCCATGTTTCTTTGGCTCGGCTTTATAGTCTGCACAGCGGTAATCGTCTATTCCGGCACAAAGCTGTCCAAGTACGGCGACATCATCGCTGAAAAGACAGGGCTTGGAGGGACGTGGATAGGTGTTGTGCTCATGGCATCAGTCACATCCCTGCCCGAGCTTGTGACCGGTATAAGCTCTGTTACTTGTGCGGATGTTCCTGACATAGCTGTGGGTAATGTATTGGGGGCGTGTATTTTTAATATGGTTACGCTATCTCTGCTTGACGCCATCTACCGCCCGATGCCAATATCTGCAAAAGCTCATCACGGTCATGTCCTTTCCGCAGGCTTCGGCATACTGCTTCTCGGTATAGCTTCTACAAGTCTGTTCCTCGGGGATAAAATTCTTCCTCTGGGATGGATAGGGGCTTATACTGTTTTGCTTGTAGGCATCTATTTTATTGCCATGCGGCTGCTTTACTTTTACGAAAAGAGGCAGATAGCCGCTTTTATTAAGGAAATGGCTGTTGAACTAAAATATGAAAAAGTTTCCACAAAGACTGCTGTCGTCAATTACAGTATTAATGCTGTAATTGTTATTGTTGCTGCCATTTTTCTGCCTGAAATCGGTGAGGGCATCGCAGCGACAACCGGATTAGGGCAGACCTTTGTGGGAACAATTCTGATTGCAATTTCAACGACCCTTCCGGAATTGACTGTCTCAATCTCTGCTGTAAAAATGGGCGCGATAGACCTTGCAGTCGGGACTCTATTCGGAAGCAATATTTTCAATATATTCATACTTGCCATTGATGATATGTTTTTTCTAAAGGGCCCGATTCTTTCATTCGTCAATGCAAACCACATTATCTCTGCCTTGTCCGCCATATTGATGACAACCATCGCAATTATCGGCCTAACCTATCGCTCTGAGAAAAAAACATTATTGCTTGCATGGGATTCAATAGGGATATTGTTGGTTTATATCGCCAATATAATGCTGCTTTATATACTCAGGTAGCTACGCTTCTTGACGCATTGCGTCTGCATTGTTAGTATGTAAAATGATTGAGAAACTCTCGCTTATCCCTCCAAGACCCGGAGTTTATCTGCTCAAGGGCGCTAAGGAAGATGTTCTCTACGTTGGCAAGGCAAAAAACCTCCGCAGCCGGCTGAGAAGTTATTTTCAGAAATCCGCTGTCCTTGATGCCAGAAAATCCTCAATGATCAGAAGTGTAAAGAATTTCTCATATATTGTCACAGGCAATGAACTTGAGGCGCTTGTGCTTGAGGCAAATATGATAAAGCAGTACAAACCCCGCTTTAACGTAATCCTGAGAGACGATAAGAATTATCCCTATCTGAAGCTCACGATAAACGAAGAATGGCCAAGGCTTGAAGTTGTAAGAAGGATTAAAAAGGACGGAGCGCTCTATTTCGGGCCTTATGTCCCTGCGCGTGGCATGTGGGAGGCAGTTGCATTCATAAGGAGGAATTTCCCGGTTAGGCCGTGCAAATATTCCCTCGACAAACATATGCGGCCGTGCATACAGCATCAGATGGGAAAATGCCCGGCGCCATGCAACGGGCTTATAAGCAAGAAAGACTATATGCGGATTGTAGAGGATGTGAGGCTTTTTCTTCAGGGAGAGAAAAAAGAGCTTCTTGATGAGCTTGAAAAAAGGATGGAGAGGTTCTCGGAGGAATTAAGATTTGAAGAGGCTGCAAAGATACGCGACAGCATAAATAATCTAAGATATATATGGGAATCACAGAAGGTCATAGCTCCTGAACTCGGGGATATTGATGTCATAGGTTTTTATGGAGAGGGCAAAGAGACTGTGTTCAAGATTTTTTTCATAAGGCACGGCGTTATGATAGGGACAAAGGATTTTCACCTGAAGGATACAGCAGGAATTACGACAGGAGAACTTTTTCACAATTTCATAGAGCAGTTTTATGCAAAAGAAATAATTCCTCCTGATGAGATTGTTCTCAGGCAGCGTCCTGATGAGGTGAAGACTCTGGCCGCTTGGCTTTCAAAGATTCGCTGGGGCGAAAAGGGGGGAAAAGGCAAAAAGGTGAATATAATAATCCGCCCCAAAGGCAAAAAACTCGAACTCCTCGAAATGGCGGAGGAGAATGCGGGGATAATATTTAAAAGCAGAGAAAAGACAGACATTAAAGAAATTCTAAAAACACTGGAAGAAAGGCTTGTTCTTAAAAATGTCCCTCGCAGCATCGGCGGCCTTGATGTATCAACAATATCAGGAAGCGAATCAGCAGGCGCATTTGTATGCTGGGCAGAAGGCGGGTTCAAAAAGGATATGTACAGACATATGAAAATCAGGACCGTTAAAGGCATGGATGATTACTCAATGATTGAAGAGATAACAGGAAGGGTTATAAAAAATCTCGGTGAAAAACTTCCGTCACTCGTAATAATTGACGGCGGCAGGGGACAGCTTGCAGCTGCGAAAAAGGCATTTGACGAATCCGGCGTTAAGAGCGCAGAAATAATCTCCATAGCAAAAAAACCTGACAGGGCATTTACTTTATCTCTTGATAAGCCCGTTGACCTTGAGGATAAAACTCCATCATCACTGCTGCTTAAAAAAATAAGGGACGAGGCGCACAGATTCGCTGTAAGTTTCCACAGGAAATTGAGGGATAAAAGGCTGATGGAATCCCCTCTAAAGAAAATTCCGGGCATAGGAGAAAAAAGGAGGCTTGCTCTTTTAAGGCATTTTGGTAGTATAGAAGGTGTAAGAGGGGCAAGCGTTGATGAGATTGCAGGGATGAAGGGGTTTAATAAAAAAATTGCAGAGAAGATAATTGAAGCGTTGGTAAGAGGACAATGAGGAGTTCAAAGTTAAAAGTTAAAAGTTTCATCCTCTTTCGTTCACTGTCCACTGTTCACTGTTCACTGTTTGTTCTATGCATCCTGTATCTCGTATCTGTCTCAAATGCTGATGCCGCTTATAAAATCTATCTCAAAAACGGCTCTGTAATAAAAGGAGTAAGCCATTATGAAAAAACAGGCGGAGAGATTAAATTTTATTTTGAAGGCGGAGCCATAGGTATACCGGAAACTGACATACTCAAGATAGAAACGGGCAAGGAGCCTCTCTATGAAGAAAAGGCAAAGCCTTCGGTAGCCGGGGGACCAGTTGAACCTCCGAAGGTTGAGAGGCCGGATGAGAAGCCTGCAGGGATTGCCGATGTCAAAAAACAGACAGACGATGGAGATAAGAAATCCGATGAGATAACCCAGAAAGAAGCCGAACTCATGAGAATTGAGCAGGATCTGAAGCGAGCAAAATACAAGGAGCTTATCAAGCAGAGAAGGGAACTTGAAAGGCAGAGGGATATACTGATAGAAGAGTTGAAATTGCTTCGTGAAAAGAAACAATAAATAAACAGAAAGGGTGACAAGCGGAAACGATATGAATATTTACATCTCAGGCTCAATGGCTTATGACAGGATTATGGATTTTCCGGGGAGATTTTCAGACCACATCCTGCCTGACAAGATACACATATTGAATGTGTGTTTTACTGTTAACGGGATGACAGAAAAGTTTGGAGGCACGGCAGGGAATATCGCCTATTCGCTGAGCCTTCTCAAAGAAAAACCGGTTATCCTTGCAACAATAGGCAAAGACTATGCAAATTATTTTGAATGGCTGAAGAAGAATAATATCTCGCTGGGAGGCATAAAAATAATAGATGAGGAATTCACAGCCGGCGCTTACATAACGACTGATAAGGCTGATAACCAGATAACAGGTTTTAATCCCGGAGCAATGAAATATCAGTCGGGATATAAATTCAACAGCGCTTCGCCTCGTGATTCAATTGCACTTATCGCGCCGGGAAATCTTCAGGACATGGCTGGATACGCAAGGGAATGTAAAAAGAAGAGCATCAGATATATCTGCGATCCAGGACAGTCCCTGACCGCATGGGAAAAGGAATCACTGAAAGAATGGATTGAAGGTTCAACGATGCTGATTACAAATGATTATGAACTTGAGATGGTAATGAAGATGACAGGAATGAATAAAAAGGAACTTTTGCGCCTGACAAAAACTATCATCACAACTCTCGGAGAAAAAGGCTCTTTAATCAGCATCGGCGAGTCCGATATCAAAATACCTTCGGCAAAGGCGGGTGATGTTGTTGACCCTACAGGCGCAGGGGATGCGTTCAGGGCGGGTCTGCTTAAGGGGATTGCAACAGGGAAATACCTTGAGACATCCGCAAAGATGGGAGCAGTTGCGGCAGTATATGCCATAGAGAAATACGGAACACAGGAGCATTGTTATACTTATGAAGATTTTAACGAAAGGTATAGGAGTAATTTTGGAGAGATATAAAGGAAGTTGCAGGAGGTTTTTAAATATTCCATTCAAAAATGCCGATCCGATGGTATAAAGCTTTAAATATATGAAAAAACAGTTAGAAAATAGAAAGGCAGTGGAATCAATTTACAGCCGTATCAGGGAGATTCTTGAGACCGCGCGAACAAGTGCATACCGTGCCGTAAATTTTGCGATGGTTCAGGCATACTGGCATATCGGAAGAGAGATTGTGGAAGAAGAACAGAGGGGCAAACAAAGAGCCGAGTATGGGGCATCCCTTATTGGGGAGCTTTCACAAAAACTGACTGCTGAATACGGCCAGGGGTTTAACAAGACAAATCTTTGGTATATAAAACAATTTTATCTTGTCTTCAAGAATCTCCACGCACTGCGTGGAGAATTGTCATGGACGCATTACAGACTGCTATTAAAGATAGAGAAAGAAGAAGTGCGGCAGTTCTATCTAAGCGAATGTGTCCAGAGTAATTGGAGCACCCGCCAGCTTGAGCGGCAGATAAATTCTTTCTATTACGAGCGCCTTCTTTCAAGCAGGAAAAAGGCACCAGTCAAAAAAGAAATCCAGAAGCTTGAGCCTTCCTTAAAGCCTGAAGATATTATTAAAGATCCCTATGTACTTGAATTCCTGAATGTGAAAGAAAATATCCGTTTTCTTGAAAAAGACCTTGAAAGCGCGTTGATAGGAAAATTGCAGGACTTCCTGCTTGAACTTGGCAAGGGGTTTTCCTTTGTCGGAAGGCAGCAGCGAATTTCAGCAGACGGAGACAATTTTTACATAGACCTTGTGTTCTACAACTATCTCCTGAAATGTTTTGTGCTCATTGATTTGAAGATCGGGAAGCTCACACATCAGGACATAGGGCAGATGGACTTCTACGTCCATTATTATGAAAATGAGATAAGGGCAGAAACAGACAACCCGACAATCGGCATAATACTCTGCTCTGAGAAAAACGAGACCGTGGTCAAGTATTCTGTTTTAAGCGAAAGCAAGCGTCTCTTTGCCTCAAAATACAAGCTCTACCTGCCTACCGAGAAAGAACTGAAAGAGGAACTTGAGCGCGAAAAAAGAATGATTGAAATGGAACTTAAACTGTTAAAATCAAAGGGCAAAAAATAAGAGGGCAGGATTAATGCGGCTCATGGGTGATACTTGGGGTGTTTTGGGTGAAGAAAGTAATTATTTTACCTTATTTTAAGAGGGGGCAGGTCATACATTGTGGAAAAGAATTAAGTATAGTCCCGACAGTATTTTAAAAAAGATAAGCAATGAAAATAGAACATTTACAATTGTTTAATCAAGGAAAGGATAATTGGAATAAGTGGAGAGACGAAAATCCACACATAAAGCCTGATCTCAGCAGTCAAAAATTTGGGAGAGGATTGGATTTAAAGGGTTGGAAGCTATCCGGTACTAATTTCTCACGATCCTCCCTTATTGAAGCTGATTTTCGACCTGACAACGAACCGCTTAAAACACTTAAGCACATATGTTTTTCTAGTGCTAATCTTGCTGGTGCAGATTTTAGCAATCTGGGAATTATTGATGTAGAATTTAGCGGCGCTACTCTAAATGGAGCTAAGTTTGAAGGATCCCTCCTTAATAATACGAATTTTTCACACGCTAAGTTAATAGAAACGAACCTTAATGGGATAAATTGTCCGATAGGTGTCGATTTTTCCGGTGCGGAACTCAGGGATGCCAAATTAATAGGCGCCACACTTATTAATTCAAGCTTTCGACATACCGACCTCACTGCCGCTAATTTCAGTAATGCTGATTTGACAGGCGCGAGTTTTATTGACACAAATTGTGAATCTACAAATTTTTCAGGATGCCGCATTTATGGCATAAGTGTTTGGGATTTAAAGACAAACAAAGATACCAATCAAGAAAATCTGATAATTGAAAAATACGGTCAGCAATCTATTGTTGTAGACAATATTGAAGTAGCCCAACTTGTCTATTTGATCTTGCATTATCCCAATCTTAGAAAGGTGATCGGCACTGTTGGCAAGCTTGGAGTTCTTATTCTGGGGCGTTTTACACCGGAACGGCTGTCTGTTCTTCATAATATCAGAGATGAATTGCGAAGAATGGGATATTTGCCTATAATCTTTGATTTTGAACGTCCTCCAAACAGAACCTTTACCGAAACTATTTTGACTTTGGCGGGACTGAGCCGGTTTGTTATTGCAGATATAACTAATCCGAGCAGCAGTCCCTTAGAACTTCAGGCGTTGATGCCAAACTTCCAGATTCCTTTAGCACCTATTATCCAAAGGGGCGAAAAACCATTTAGCATGTTTCAAGACCTATTGAACAGCTTTAATGATAGGACATTAGAAATACTGGAATATTCATCCTCCGATGAACTAAAGCTGGTTCTTAAGAAAGCGATTGTTGATCCGGCACTCAAACTAAGTGATAATCTATTAGAAAAAAAGCAAAGGCTTTTAAAAACTCGGGATGCCCAGGATTTTATCGAGGAGTAAGTAACAAGTATCGGATTAACTGATGAATTATCGACATGATACTGTGTTGCCCATGATGAGAGAGGTAGCAGCATTAAAAAGATTTTTACAAAAATGCACGGAGAAGAAGAGACAGGGGAGCATCCATGCTTAATGAAAAGGCATTAAAGGCATATCTCAAGAAAAAATTCAGGAATATCTCACAGATAAAGATCAAAAAACTCGGCTCAGGTGTCCATGGTTCGGGTTTTCTCGTAGAACTAAAAACAGCCAAGGGGACTAAACCCTATGTGGTTAAGACTCTAATGCCGGAAGGTTTCGGGCATGAGTATCCGTCTGACAGGGCAGGCATATTCCTTCTTGACCTTGATGAGTTCAAAAATCTTCCAAACCATGTAAGGGCTATTGATGTATTGGCTGAATTGAAAAACGGTTCAATAAAATCAATCGGCGGCGGGAAAGAATATTACCTCCTGATGGAAAAGGGAGAGGGCAGGCATTATTTTAATGACCTCAATGAATTTGCCGGCAGGGAAAAGCTTGAGGCGTCGGATATTGAAAAGATAAAGGCAATGGCGTCTTATCTTGCGGGGATTCATGCAATAAAAAAAGAGTCAAAGACACTTTACTGGAGGAAGTTGAGAGATACAGTCGGACACGGCGAATGCCTGATGGGTGTTTTTGATACATATCCTGACGGTTCGCTTTCTTATAATGAGATGACCGATATAATCAAAAAATCAGTGGACTGGATTTATAAGTTGAAGCCTAAACATAAGAGGCTTTCACAGATTCACGGAGACTTCCATCCGGGGAATATATGGTTTAGAACTGAAAATTCAAAATTCAAAATTCAAAATTCAAAACTTCGGACAATAAACTCCGAACTTGATTTTATTCTGCTTGACAGGAGCAGGGGGCCGTGGGGAGAGCCTGCTGATGACGTTACAGCCCTTGCAATAAACTATATTTTCTTCTCAATCAAAAACTTTGAAGCAATCAAGGGACCATATCTTGAAGGGCTTAAATTATTTTTTAATGAATATGTGAGATTATCCGGAGACGATGAGATTTGTGAAGTGCTTGCGCCGTTTTTTGCGTTCAGGGGCGCTGTTGTTGCAAATCCTGTGTTCTATCCCGAAGTGACACCTAAGCAACGCAAGATGATATTCAGGTTTGTCCACAGCGTATTAGACTCCGAGAGATTTAACCCAGAAAAGGCCAGGGATCTTATTTAGCCTGTAAGCGCGCAGAATCCTGCTCTTGTCAAGGTTTTTACTGCTGTGTTATTCTTAAGAGTTTAAAAGGCTATAAATTTGCGGAGGAAAGATGAAGGTTCTGGTAAGCGACAAGATCTCAGACAAAGGAGTTGAGATACTTAAAAAAGCAGGTCTTGATGTTGATGTCAAAACAGGCATGAAGCCTGATGAGCTTAAGGCATGCATCGGTGAATATCACGGTCTTGTCATAAGGAGCGCTACAAAGGCCACGGCAGAGATTATTGAGGCTGCAAAAAATCTTAAAGTAATAGGCAGGGCAGGTTCGGGACTTGATAATGTAGACAAAGCTGCCGCATCAAAAAAAGGCATTGTTGTAATGAACACGCCGGGAGGCAATACGATTACAACAGCAGAGCATACAATTGCCCTTTTATTTTCACTTGCGAGACTGGTTCCGCAGGCGACTGCTTCTATGAAGGCAGGGCAATGGGAAAAGAAAAAATTTATGGGGGTTGAGCTCTTCAACAAAACTCTCGGCATTATAGGCCTCGGCAGCATCGGCAATCAGGTTGCTAAAAAGGCGCAGGGGCTTGAGATGGTTGTGGTAGCCTATGACCCGTTTCTCAGCGATGACAGGGCAAAGGCGTTGGGCATAGAAAAAGTCTCGCTTGATGAGCTTTTCAGCAAGTCGGATTTCATTACGATACATACGCCTCTTACCCCTGAAACAAGGAACATCATAGATTCAGAAACTATCAGGAAAATGAAAAATGGGGTCAGGATTATCAACTGCGCAAGGGGAGGGATAATAAACGAGAAGGATATGTATGAGGCGTTGAAAAGCGGCAGGGTTGCAGGCGCTGCGCTTGATGTCTTTGAAAAAGAGCCTGTTGAGCCAGATAATCCGTTGCTCAGCCTTGAAAATGTTATATGCACTCCGCATCTCGGCGCTGCCACAGAAGAGGCTCAGGAAAATGTTGCAATCGCGGTTGCGGAACAGATTGCAGACTACCTTGTGCGCGGCACAATAAGAAACGCTGTAAATTTCCCTTCAATCCCTGCTGATCAGGTGGCGAGGCTTCAGCCCTATCTGAATCTTGCAGAGAAACTCGGGAGTTTTGCAGCGCAGGTGTTCGAAGGCGGCATTACCGGAGTTACGATAGAATATATGGGAGATGTTTCGGAGCTTAACACTGCTCCTGTCACAATAGCGGCATTAAAAGGCTTGCTCACGCCGATACTTGAAGAGACAGTGAATTTCGTTAATGCTCCTTTTATTGCAAAGGAGCGCGGCATAGAGGTCAAGGAGACGAAGACTGCTGAGGCAGGCGATTACCAGAGTATGCTTGCCTTAAGAATAAAGGCAAAAGATAAGGAGAGCTATTTCGCAGGCACATTATTCAGCAAAAAAGACCCGAGGATTGTGCAGATAGACAGCTTTGCAGTGGAGGTAGTGCCTGAAGGGATAATGCTGTTTATATATAATGTGGACAAGCCCGGAGTAATCGGGAATCTGGGCGCATTCTTCGGCAAGAACAATATCAATATAGCCCGTATGCATTTTGGAAGGGAGAGCGCAGGAGGCACGGCGATATCTGTAATGAGCATTGACTCTCCCGTGACATCCCGTCAGCTTGATGAGATAAAAAAGATGCCGAATATCCTTTCTGTGAAGGTGCTGAATCTCTAAAATTTAATATGAAGAGGATAAAATGTCTGTTGTAGTGATAGTTGGCGCCCAGTGGGGCGATGAAGGTAAGGGAAAGATTGTTGATGTGCTCACGGAAAAAGCCGATGCGGTTGCACGGTATCAGGGAGGCCACAATGCAGGCCACACCGTTGTAATAAACAATGAAAAATTTGTTCTTCATATCATCCCCTCCGGAATTCTTCATAAAGGGAAGGCCTGCATAATTGGCAACGGAGTGGTTGTTGAGCCGAAGTCCCTGATTGAAGAAATGGACGGGCTGATAAAACGCGGGATTGATGTAGGAAAAAATCTTTTCCTGAGCAAAAGCGCTCACCTGATAATGCCGTATCATGCTGCAATTGAGAGAGAGCAGGAAAGGCTTAAGGGCTCAAAAAAAATCGGGACAACAGGCAAAGGAATAGGGCCTGCCTATGTTGACAAGACAGCAAGGACAGGAATAAGGGCAGGCGAATTGCTTTATCCTGATGTATTCAAGGAAAAACTTAAAAACAATCTTGTAGGCATTAACCACCTCCTTAAGGCTCTCTATAATGCCCCTGCATTTGATTTAGATGCTATATACAGCGAATACATGAGATACGCAGAGAGGCTTTCAGGACACATTGCTGACACGGATGTAATCGTCAACAGGATGATTGATGAAAATAAAAACCTGCTATTTGAAGGCGCGCAGGGCACACTCCTTGATGTTGACCACGGCACATACCCGTATGTCACATCCTCGAGCGCTGCTGCAGGAGGAGCATGCACAGGGCTTGGTGTCAGCCCAACAAAGATTTCCAGCGTTATCGGTATTGTTAAGGCTTACACTACAAGAGTGGGTGAAGGGCCCTTTCCCACAGAGATAAAAGATTCCCTCGGAGAAAAGATAAGGGAAAAGGGCGGTGAATACGGAGCCACCACGGGAAGACCAAGGAGATGCGGCTGGCTTGATATGGTGGCGCTGAGATATGCTGTAAGGGTAAACGGGTTCAGCGGGGTTGTGCTGACAAAGCTTGATATACTTGACGGTATTGAGAAGATTAAGATATGCACCGCTTACAGGTTTGAAGGAAAGCTCTATGAAGAATTTCCGAAGGAACTGAACATTCTGGAAAAGTGCGAACCTGTTTATGAAGAGGTTAGCGGCTGGAAGGAAAATACAGGCGGAGTAAAGAGTTTTGAGAAACTTCCATCATCAGCTCAGGCGTATATCAAAGAGATAGAGCGCACGCTTAATGTTAAAGTCCTGATTATCTCTTCAGGCCAGAAGAGGGATGAACTTATTATGCGCGGAGAAATATTCTGATGTCAAAAGTGCAGACTGAACCTGCAACAGCCACACGATATGCAGAATATCATCAGGCGTAACGGATACAGTTTAGTCACGACCATCTTAAACTCAATCTATCCTTCGATATGCCCTTTGTGCAGTAACCTCTCTGACAGTCATCAGCATTCACCGATATGCACAAATTGCTGGAGCGGGATTAAGCGTTATTCAGGGCCTTCATGCCGGATATGCGCTGTTCCGTTGGTGTCGGTGTATTCCACTGTCTGCAAGGAATGTCTCACAAACGCACCTTCATTTTCCATGGTTCTAAATTATGGCATTTACTCCGATGCGCTGGCAGAGGCAATTAATCTGATGAAATTTTCAGGGCTGAGAAGGCTTGCTAATCCTATGGGAAAATTGTTTCTGAATCTTGAAATGCCTGAATGCGACGGCATAATCCCTGTTCCTCTCAGCAAAAGCGCTCTCAGAGAAAGGGGGTTTAACCAGTCGCTTCTCATGGCAAAAGTAATCTCAAAAAAATTAAAGACGCCTCTTTATATGGATATGCTCTTAAAAACAAAAGACACTCCTCAGCAGGTAGGCTTAAGCGCTAAAGAGAGGATGAAAAATCTCAAAGGCGCATTTAAAACCAGCGGAAAAATAAACAAGCTGAGACTGCTTCTTCTTGATGATGTAATGACAACAGGCGCAACAGCAAGAGAGTGTTCGAAGACATTAATGAGCGCCGGTGCAAAAGAGGTTATTGTTATTACTCTTGCACGGGCAGGCATGATATAGTATCATATTATTTCAATTATGATTGATTTGCATACACATAGTTTATTCAGCGACGGAGAGCTATTGCCTGCTGAATTGATACAAAGGGCATCGGTAATAGGTTACAAGGCTATTGCCATTACAGACCATGTTGACCAGTCAAATATTGATATTGTGATACCAAGGATTGTAAGAGCGCTTAAAGCTTTAAAAGATTTTGTCCCAATCACTGTAATCCCCGGCGCTGAAATTACACATGTTCCGCCTGCGCTGATTCCTTCCATGGTTAAAGAGGCAAGGCAGCTTGGCGCAAAGATAGTTGTTGTTCACGGTGAGACAATAACAGAGCCTGTTGCAGAAGGGACAAACAGGGCGGCAATAGAAGCAGGCGCTGACATAGTTTCGCATCCCGGCATTATCTCAACGGAAGACCTGCTCCTTGCAAAAGAGAAAGGCGTTACCCTTGAGATTACATCAAGAAAAGGTCATTCACTTTCAAACGGGCATGTTGCAAAAGAGGCAATAAAATTCGGGGTTCATCTTGTAATAAATACAGATGCTCACGGCCCTGCTGATCTAATAACCGGTGAGACTGCGAAAAAGATACTGCTTTCTGCAGGGATAGACGAAAATCGGATAGAATATGTCTTTGAAAATTCCAAGGCTCTTGTGGAAAAGGCGCTCAGGAGGGATTAATGCCAAAACCGATAAAGAAAAAGATTGTAAAGAAAACAACATCCGGAACAGATGCAAGCGGAACTCTCTCAAGGCTTAAAAAGTCCGCAGGGGAGAGAAAGCGTTTCTTAATAACTGCACTTGCCGCAGTTGTTTTGTCAGTTATTGCAATCGGAGGCTTTTTCCTTTACAGCAATACCCAGAAAAACAAAGCTCAGAAGCTTGAATATGAGGCATACAAAATATACTACGGGCTTTATCAGAAACAGCCTGTTGCAAGCGAGGAGCGTTATAAAAAGGCAGCGGAGATACTCAAAAAAGCATACGACGTAAGAAAATCACCTGTATCCCTGTATTATATTGCGAACTGCTATTATGAACTCGGGGAATACGAAGAGTCATTAAATGCTCTGAAAGAATTGAACCGGAAATTCCCTGACGATGAGAAGTTTGTCCCGCTTTCATATTATAAGATGGCGATGATCAGCCTGAAAAAAGGCAGCGCCGAAGAAGCCCTTAAATCTTTTGCCGTGCTTTACAATTATAAGACAGGAACATACAAAGACCTCTCTCTTATAGAATCAGGCAAGATACTTGAGGCTCAGGGCAATGTCGAAGAGGCAAAGAAGAAATACGAAGAGCTTGTGAAGGACTTCCCTCAGTCTCCATTCGCCGAAGAGGCAAAGGCGAGGATTGAAAGGAAGAAAGGTTAGGTAGTAAAAAAGCTTCAAAAGAATCCTGCTGCTTCCAAGTTTTGTTTACCTGATAATAATTCTCTCGGCCTTCTGCTCTTTGAGCCAGCGGGCAACTTCCGAGACAGCCTTATAAGTTCCAACAGCAATGCAGCCTTGCGTCCAGTCAGGCCAAACAGTGGCATTGCCAAGCCACTTTAAAAAACGATACGGGCCGTGAACACCGATATCACCGCCGGTATATCCTTTTGAGATTTGCTCCTGAGTGGGATATCCAATAGGAATAAAAGTTCCAAAGCGGGACGAAGGACGGGGAATGCCAAGGGTATATTCTCCGAGAGGCGTTTTATTATCACCCTGCTTTATTTTGTTAATGCCGCCTTTGCCAATTGCCACCTTATATTCACCAACCGGTTTGTTTTCCTGACACAACCACATTTTGTGCTGTTTGGTGTCAACAAGGACAGCGGTTTTATATCCTTCGCACGGATTTATTTTGGCCCCATAGCACCCCTCTGTCATCCCAAGACAGATGAAGACAAGAATCGAACCTGTAACAATATTTCTTAGAATCATTTCCTTGGTCAGTTCTGTAATGGGCGGATTACTCATCCATGATGAAAAATATCAGGAAGAAGAAAGTTTCATTTGTACGCGGGGAATCACGGCTAATCGTTAGCGATATTCTTTTTCTTATTCATGGCCGTAACCAGCACCTTTTTATTATTAGGTTTCTTGGTTTTTATGTGTATAGATTTCTTATATTTCTTATGGCTTTTATATTTTTTAAAGGATGCCTTTTTGTTGTCATACCTGTCGTCCCTGTCAGGCTGAAATTTTTCTTTTGGAGGGAGGTTTATCTCAGTTCCGGGCTGGAGGGGTTTTACTCTTTCCATTGAATTGAGCGCAAGGACTGTCTTTACGGACAGGCCTGATTTCTTGGCAATCTTCTGTATGGTGTCACCCTTTTTGACAGTATATGCAGTAACACTGAATCTTTCATCTTCAGGAATCCCTGCAAGATTTTTCTCGAAAATTTCCTTTGTCCCAGATGGAATCCTGAGAATGTAAACAGGCATGCCGGGAGGTGTGCACCATCTTCTGAGTTCAGGGTTCAGCTCTTTTATTGTCTCTACTGTGGTATCAGCGCACTTTGCCGCAACCTCAAGGTCAATCGGCCCGCTTACCTTGACCTCATCGTAATTCAGCGGCTGATGATATACAATGTTCATGAATCCGAATTCTTCCGGATTCGATGCAATGTTGCTTGCAGCGATAAATCGCGGGACATAGTTTTTTGTCTCGCTTTTTATATGGCGGGTATTCAGCAACGGCCAGTAGTCATCGCTCTTGGAGCGTTTTAATGCTTTCAGTATCCTGCCTTCGCCTGCATTGTATGCAGCCATTGCAAGGTTCCATGAACCGAACATTCCATAAAGGTCACTGAGATAATTTGCCGCTGCTGCTGTTGATTTTACCGGATCTCTTCTTTCATCTCTCCACCAGTCTATTACAAGCCCGTATCTCTTTGCGGTTGCGGAGATAAACTGCCATGGCCCTGCTGCCCTTGCAACCGAATATGCATAGGGATTAAAACCGCTCTCTATCAAGGAAAGGAACACTATATCCTCAGGGACGTTTTTGTTTTTCAGTATATCCTTCATCAGTTCCACATATTTACCTGAACGGCTCAGCCACATGGCAAATCTTTCCTTTATCCTCTCGGCAAAGAGAACTGTACTCTTCTCTACTGCCTTTACTGCCATGGGGTTTGATTTATACGGGACGATTTCAGATTCTGCTACAGTGGGTCTTGCCTCAGGCGCTGCTTCTATTACGGGTTCTGCCTTTGTTACGGATTCTGCTTTTATGGCTGGTTCTGTTTTTTCAGTAGGCTTCTCCGAGATTATAGGCGGAGGCTGACCATCCGCAGATTTTTCCTCCGGAGTCCCGGAGGCATAAAGCGGCGCAAACAAAAACAATATAAAGCATAAAACAGCAAACAAACGCAAATTGCCCATAATTGGTTAATTTTCACCTACACGGATGTTTTTGTCAAGTAAAAGTTTTTATTTGTCTATATTCTTCTCCAAAATCTCATAGTGAAACTGGTATAATACGAAAGCTTCAGGATTATGGGTAAAATAATCGCAATAGCCAATCAGAAAGGCGGTGTCGGCAAGACTACAACTGCTGTAAATCTTGCTGCTTCGCTTGCCCTTGCAGAAAAAGATATCCTCATAATAGACACTGACCCTCAGGGAAATTCTACCAGCGGACTTGGCATATCAAGAGACAACGCGGAGAAGACTCTTTATGATTTTTACTCCGAAAAGTGCAAGATACGAGAAACGATAAGGGAAACAGAAGTAGATCATCTCGGCATTATCCCTTCAACCGTAGATCTCCTCGGCGTTGAGGTAGAGCTTGTCGGACGCGAAGGCAGGGAGCATGTTCTTTCTCATGCGATAGCAGCAATACGAGATAAATACCGGTACATATTTATTGACTGTCCGCCTTCTCTCGGGCTTTTGACGCTTAATGCGCTTGTAGCCGCTGATTCTGTCCTTATTCCTGTGCAGTGCGAATACTACGCGCTTGAAGGGCTCGGCCTTCTGTCAAACACCATCAGGCTGGTGAGAAATTCTTTCAATGCTGGACTTGATATTGAAGGCATAGTCCTTACCATGTTTGATTCAAGAAATACGCTTGCAAACGAGGTCGCGGAAGAGGTCAGGAAACATTTCAGCAGCAAGGTATATAATACTGTAATTCCGAGAAATGTAGCGCTTGCTGAAGCGCCGAGCCACGGGAAGCCTGCCTTGCTTTATGATGCAAGGTCTAAGGGCGCGCAGAGTTATTTATCACTTGCAAAGGAGATATTGAATGAAAACGGCATTAGGCAGAGGACTTGACGCTTTAATTCCGGAGAAGGGTGAAGAAATGCTTCATCTGGAAGTCAGCCGTATATCTGCCAGCGGAGAACAGCCGCGGAAGGTTTTCAGGGATGGTTCTCTCAAAGAACTCGCAGCCTCAATAAAGGAAAAGGGCGTACTCCAGCCGATTATAGTCGCAAGGGCAGGAGACGGTTCATTCAGGCTCATCGCAGGCGAACGGAGGTGGCGGGCAGCGCAGATTGCAGGGCTTAAAAAGATTCCTTCAATCGTAAAGAATGTTGCATCAAGGGACTCTCTGGAGATAGCGCTCATAGAGAACATACAGAGGGAAGACCTTAATCCTGTTGAAACCGCAGAGGCATTCCATAAACTAATGGGTGAGTTTAATCTTACTCAGGAAGATCTCTCGGAGAGGGTCGGGAAGGAGAGGGCTACTGTTGCCAATTACCTCAGGCTTCTGAAACTGCCCGAGGAAATAAAATCATTAATCTCTGACGGCTCTCTGAGCATGGGACATGCAAGGGCAATCCTCTCTATCGAAGGAAGGGCAAATCAGACAGATGCCGCAAGAAAGGTTATGAAGAAGGGGTTAAGCGTCAGGGAAACAGAAACACTGGCAAAAAGCACCGCTCTTTCAGGGACAAAAAAATCAAAAACACACAAAGGGCATAAAGACCCGCAGATAGCATCCCTTGAAGACAAGCTTATAAAGAGTCTTGGCACAAAGGTAAGGATTCAGCACAAAGGCAAAAAAGGCGGCAGGATAGAGATAGAATACTATTCCCTCGACGAACTTGACCGGCTGCTTGATATACTGATGAGCTAAGAAGAGGCGTTATCTCTTCTTTTTCTGTGAAACTGTTTTTTTCTTCTTTGCAGCCTTCTTTTTAGCTGTCTTTTTCGTTGTCTTTACAGCCTTCTTCTTGGCAGTGGAGATCTCTTCCACCTCCACTCCGCAGCAATAGATCGGGCGTAACTGTGTCTCCGGCATCTCTTTAACGGTGACCTCGCAGCCGCACTCGTCGCATTCATACATTATTAATCTTGCCATGACAATTCCTCCTTTTTCTCAGACTTTAAAACAATTATATCACTTTTAATAGCTGTGTCAAATTTTTTATAAAGGTGATATGCGCAGTCAGGAACGATAAGGTTCTTTAGCGTCACCTGCCTAACTCATAAATGCAGTTTATTCAGAAAGCTGTTTATAGTTATCGCACGCATATTTATTCCCTTTGTCGCATGCCTTGTCAAAATCACCATTGTTGTAATAGTCGTTGCCTCGGTTAAAATAAAACTGGGCATCAGCCCCCATCGCTGTATTGGAGTTCCATGCAATAATGAGGCAAATTCCTAAAAGAATAATCCTGATTTTCATATTCGGCTCCTTTTCAATCCTCTCAAATATTAATTAACCGTTATCCTTTTAGTCAATCGTTACGCTTTTATTTTCTCCTGACCTGCTGCCGCGCCTGATAAAGTTTTTCCGTGAATCCGCCTTCTTCGAGGAATTGTTTCTCAAGTTGCCGCAATTGTTGGTCAAGCAGGTAATTTGCCTGATGAATCAGGCAGATAAGGGTGTTGGCAGCGACTTCAGGATTTTTTTCTTCAATATATATCCTATAAGTCTTATAAGACCTATTCTTCTCCCAGGCAAGCTTTCTGATGGATTGTGCCATCGGATGGTTTTTTTCCCAAAGAAGCAGTCCCTTCTGACGCAAAAAATCATGGTAGTCAAGCAGCAGTTCTTCAAGGCTTGCGCGGGCTACGCCGATAAGTTTCAGCTCGGTCTTTTTTGAAGTGCCTGAAGCCATGCTTCCTTCTGCGATATTCTGCTTGCCGCTGCGCGCTGCCTGCACCATCTGGTCATGCGTGCGCGACCGCTTGCCGATAAAATTATCGCAGAATACAACTGTGGCGTCATAGATGATTTCTGTGGCTTGGTAAGATTTCAGGTTGCGGTATCCGCCGTGAGGAGGGATGAGGGATAGTTTTTCATTCTTCTTGTTTATCATATATTCCCATTCGTCCTATGCGTCTTATCAGTCCCATCTCGGTAGTTTTGCTTCTTACCAAAGCAGCCTGTCAATAATTTGCTTAGAGTCCGTGATTTCTTCCCAGCCACGATATTTCACCGCAATTTCCCCATGCCAGAAATAATAAATACTTCCGTCAATTTCCGCAGTATTTTCTCTCCCATAGTAATCAAGAAGATATTCATGAATTATCTTTTCCAAGTCTCCTTCCTCTTTTGCGTAAAACAGTTTTTTAAAAGGTTGTGCGTATTCACCACTGATAAATTCAAAAGTGGCGAGATAGAGGTTTTTATTCTTTAATGCAAGATCATTGCTGGGAAGCATAGCACTCTCTCTGAATAATGCTTATTGTTCTTTCTCTAATCTTTTATTTTTTTCAGTCTTCGCTTTCAATTTCTTTTGGATATTCGTTTGACATTCCACAGAAAGGGCAAAACTCTATCGTCGGCTCTGTTGCCTTTTCGGTGTCTTTAAGTATCAGAATTTGACTGATACCTTCACAATGGATACATTCGTATTCTTCCAAGCTAACCCTCTCTCATTTCGAGGCTGTCACCAGTGATTATGGTGGTTTTAGGTTTTATAAGCTACACAACCATCCGCACAAAGATGCAACTTGATCCGCGTTCGTCAAATTGGCAGCATTAGCCAATGTCCCATCTTCCAACTGTTGCCATATTTCCTCGGCCATGCTGTTTTCGATTGCTGCACCAACAAAAAAAATATAAGGAGAAAGCCGCTTATTAGAAAACGCTTTGCGTATACGGGTTAAAGATGTTCTTGCTGTTTTCCAATGTTCATCTGCTCCGGCAGGATCAATACCGCCTTTGAGTTCCCCGAGGGCAACATAACGAGATGGCATAGTAAAGGCGGTTTTCAATTCTTGAGGCTTACAATCAAGAAGGCACAAATCTATATTTTTCCGTATAAAAGGCACCGTCCGGTTATAAATCATAGTGCGAGTTCTGTCTTTGAATGACCAACTAAGCGCGGTAAGATACAGTTCTATGTCAGCATCGTCATGTTTACCGATTGTCCATTCCTTATTGTCAGAGTGAAGCCATTGATAAGGGATTTTAGCAAGCGCAAGGTTCGCAAGAGTCGCGCGAGTCAGTTTTCGCTCTCCCATGACTCCGCCGATATTTCGCATTGAACCGCCCAAGGTATCACCCCTTGTTAACAGAAATCTAAAAACCAGTTCTTCAACAAATGCAGACCCCGCGGGTTCAAGATATTTTGCTATCAATCCTTGGATGGCCTCTATCTTGTCTTGAGGCAAAAGATAATTTACTGCTTTATCTGACACGCCTGAGGCTGTCAATAGGGCCGGTTGTATGCTTTCAATATTAAGCAAATCAACAGGAGTTTCGGCTTGAGATGCAGCTGCTTTAAGAGAGCGCGCTTGCTCCACGAACGGGGTTGCTCTACGATTTTTTTCAAGAGCCAGAGCGACAAACCCGGCTCTAACTTCTTCATACGTAGTTACAAGGTCTGAACTGCTGGACAGATGTTTATGATGCGGTTTGTTTTTAACCATTATATCTTCCTCCAGACATAAACACATTTTCTTAATGGATCACGTCCATGTTTACCCATTTGCTGACTGCTGTTGCCCTTGCCATTTGGCAAAACAAGAATATTTTCTACATGGAATCCCAGACTTGCGGCTATGTCAGAAAGGATCATATCAACTGAAATGCTTGCGCCTGCATAGCGCACATTGTCATTTACCATAAATAAAAGGGCATTTGGCTTCAAGACATGCGCGCAATCGCCAATGACGCAGGCCATTTCATAAAAATAGCCGCGCACCATTCTGGGGATGCCGTTGTTATTTAAGCGGCCTTCTTCTTTTTCTGCCTCAAGATAACGCAAGATAGCCTGTAACAATCTCTGATTGTCTGCGGCTGCTATGGCGTTTCGCCATTTCGGATTAATTTTCAATAAGTCTTTCGCCCTGTTTTCAACTGTACAACTTAACATTTCCTGTCTAAGTCTGCTTATTTCCTCTTCTCCTACACCAAGAAGCGCTAATTCTAATGCGTACGTTCTCGTATAATCATAGCGGTTACAATAAGGAGGAGACGTTACTACTGCATCATATAAGTTTCCGGACAGAGTAGGCATTATATCAAGGCATGAACCGTAAAAAAGACGAATGTCGCCCTGTAAAACTTTTGAGGAAAATAGTTCTGAGGCATCTTTGCCTGCCTCTAAATCATCACAAATCTCGTTTATTTTGGAGCGTATTGCCTTGTCGAAATCGAGGATTTCCCCTTTGTCGAATGGTTTTGCGCCTTGCCTGCGGCCTGAACGATAATCCCAACGGAGATATTGCCCATCCTTTCGCGTAAAGCTGACCGATTCCAACACACATAACAAGGCAAATCTTAAAACAGACTGAACCTGTTCATTTTCTCTCTGCAAAGCACCCATATATTTCTCGATTAATTCAAAAGTTTTCTTAGGATATGCGCCTGCTGTAATACGTAACTCAGAAAGAGATATTCTGAGTTGTGATTGAGACCAAGGTCGCTCAATCCCCCAGCGTTTAAGACAAGCAAAATCATCTTTTGTAAATTCTCTCTCTAAACATCTCCTTGCAAGGATAATCTGCTGTCCGATAGGAAGCAGTTCAATCCCATCAGCATCAATTCCGGCATCGCTTGTCGCAAACAAGGCAGTGCCACTGCCCACAAACGGGTCGAGCACTTTGCCGGATGTAATTCCATATTTTGACAACAGAAGTTCAATAAGAGATGCGGAAAATGCCTCTTTGTATTTATACCAACGGTAGGTCGGTCTGGGTTTATTGGCTTGAAAACTTACAAGCTGCCGGGTCAATTCTGGTTGGAGCTTGATTTTATTATGAAAGCGCTGCATCAATTTATTGTCGAGAGTTTCTATTTCGGTTAAAGCGGTTTGCTGTTCAATAGAATAATGCGTCTCTTCCTCTGTCTTGACATTGAGGAAATCAACCGCTGTTCTCTCAAAGAGATATGGGCTGGTAATGTTAGTCACGCCTGCCTCCGAGGATTATGGTGGGTTTAGGATTCATAGCATTGTTCAATTATGTGCACCCAGATTCATTTTTTTAGTTATTTCGTCTTTAACCCATTGCAAGTTTTTTTCTGCATTCCTATAAGTAGGATCAAGTTTTAATGCCTCTTCAAAATGAACCTTAGCATTATTTAGTTTTCCCTGTTGAGCATAAACAAATCCTAAGTTATTATGTGCATATTTATCTTTAGAATCTATTTTAACTGCAATCTCAAGGATTTTTTCGGCTTTTGCATACTGCCTAACTTTTATGTGTGCTAATCCCAGATTGTTATATTTCAGCTTTAATTCGCTCGGAGCTAAATTTGTAGATTTTTCAAATTCTTTTATAGCTTGCTCATAATTCTGTGTATTCAGATAGATTGCACCTAATAATATATTTACTGTGCTATCAGTTTGGTCTAACGACTTTAAATAACCCTCAGCTTTTGTTAGAAGATCAATTTTTTGTTGAGATAGTCCCTCTTTTATATAGTATTGTGCAACTTTTAGTTTTACATAGCTTATTCTTTTACCCTTTGGCTTAAGCTCTATATACCTTTCATAATTATTTAACATCCTTGAATAATATTTTCCTCCCTGAAACTCTATGTCTTCATATATTCTACCCAATAAAAAATAAGCTTGAGCGTGGCTGGGATATTTATTGATTTCTTCTTTTAGTTTCTCAATTGCCAACTCATAATCTTTTTTGCTGAAGGCATCTGTTGCATTTCTATAATTTAAATTTGAGGAAAAGTTCTTGTCTTCATCTACTGTAATGATAGTGAAGTCATCTTTATGGTTTCTATCATAAAATTTATTGATGAGAATATTTCCACCAAGATATAGAATTATTAATGATAGTACTATTATTATTAAAGAATATCTTATTTTTATTGGTTTCATATTCTATTTCCTAATATTTTTTGCGTTATCTTCAAACCATTTATGTCTTGCTTTATGAGATAAATCTAACCCTGTTACTTTTTCTCTAAGTTGGATTCCTTTAATTATTTTTTCATCCGACTCTTGAGGTACTAACATCAGTTTCCCTTTATTCCCCCAAGAAACTTGCACTTGTTCCGTGATTTCACTTTCTGACTCTACGATAATGTCAAAAGTGCATTTGCCTTTTTTTGAAAGGTGATTGAGCGAAAATTCAACAGTGCCGGCAGGTTTATTAATCTCTTTTTTTACAGTATCACCAGTGTTCACCTCTAAGCCAATAACCTTTGAATTAAACTTGCCTTTTAGCGCAAGAGCTTTGGCATGTATCGAGTCATTATTTATCAGTTCACCGCTATAGACGACCACTTCTGCAATCTTATATTTTGCAAAATTATATTTGATATTGGGTTCTGTAAAAAAGTACTCATGTATTTTTATGTAGCCGCCACCGACGCCTATGAGAGTTGCGATTATCCCTATAACTTTTGCGATACAAAAGACTATTTTTCTTAATGCATCTTTTTTATCACTTTTTTGATTGTTTTGAACTTCTATTTTTTGTTCAAACATTTATATATTAATAAAGTTTTTTATAAGGAAGACATCCCAATTTTTCTTCTCGTCCATTACCTACTCCTCTAAATACGGATAAAAATTCTGCTCATCCGTAATTTTCAATCTCTCAACCATCCATTCTCTGACAACGTCTCTAATCTCTCCTGTCATCTCTGTATCCCATGCAATTTCTTTATCAGCCGGATTGATTTCGCGGATAAGCTGATAGATTGCATTATCAACACTGTCCTGTCTTTTAATCTGTTCTTCGGTCAATTCTTTCATAACATGAGAAAGATTCCGGACAAGCCGGAATGACAGAGTAAAAACCAATTTAAGATATTAGATTTGCATGAATAAATAGCTAAATCGAGACGCATTTTATTCACCCCGCCCTTTTCAACTCCTTCTCAATCCTCTCAATTTAAAAATCTTCATTTAGGAGGTTTCTTTAATCCTGGCACAGCGATCTTTTTTGAAACCACTGTTTTTGCATATTCCCTTTCACTACCAACTCCTACTTTTCTGCCTTTGGCAATTCCACCGAGACTCAATATTGATTTCTTTTTCTTCATAACCCTATTGTCTCAAGACTTATACTCAGAAAATCTTCGCAAAGCCTTTTGTCCTCCCCAGCAATTTCTTTATATATTTGCTCTACCTGTAATAATTTATTATTATCCATCATTCATCTACCCGCATTTTGTGAATCCGCAGTTATGGCAGACTGCGCAGCCGCTTTCGTGCTCAACAGCGCCGCCGCATTCGGGGCATGCGCCTATCAGCATGATTGCCGAGGTGTCTTTGTGCCCGTTGCCGTTTCCTTTCTTGCCGTCTGTTCTATGTTTTTCGATAGCCATTGCAATTGCATCAGCACATGAGAGGATCTGCCCTCCGCTATGCCATGCCGGCTGGTGGCAGCGCACACCTTTAAGTTGACTTGTTATTGCTTCAGGCTCGATATTCGACCTCAAAGCAAGCGAAATGAGCCTGCCGATTGCCTCTGCCTGGCTTGCAGCGCATCCTCCAGCCTTTCCCATAGAGGTAAAGAGGTCAAAGATATCCCCTTTTTCATCTTCAGTGGTAGTAACATAGATGTTGCCACAGCCAGTCTTAATGAGACGGTTTTTGGCATTCAAAACCTCCGGCCTTTTCCTCGGCACTATCTTTTGAACCTGCTGATGAACCTGCTGACCGCTGACCGCTGACCGCTGACCGCTTTCTTTTGACTTGCCTGTTGTAAGAACCTGCTCTTCCCTTGAGCCGTCGCGATAAACAGTGACTCCTTTGCATCCGAGCTTGTATGCAAGAAGATATACATCTTCAACATCCTTTGGCGTTGCCTCATGCGGAAAGTTGACTGTCTTTGATACTGCGTTGTCAATATATTTCTGGAAGGCTGCCTGCATCACTATATGCTCTTCAGGCGTTATGTCATGCGCCGTGACAAACACAGCCTTAACATCATCAGGGATTTCCTTAAAATCTTTTATCGTCCCTTTTTCAGCGATTTTCTCCATTAACTCCCTGTTCCAGAAACCGCGCTCTTTGGCGATTTTTTCAAAATGCGGATTTACCTCTATAAGTTTTGTGCCTTCCATAACAGTCCTTACATAGGAGACTGCGAATAAAGGCTCTATGCCTGATGAGCACCCTGAGATTATTGACAATGTGCCTGTCGGCGCAATGGTTGTCACTGTTGCGTTTCTTAATCTGAGTTTTCCGTCATAGATGCTTCCTTCGTAATTTTCGAAAACTCCCCTTTCTTCCGCCAGCGCTGATGATGCCTTTTTGCCCTCTGCCTGTATAAATCCCATAACCTCCTCGGCAAGCTCTACTGCCCTGCCGGAGTTGTAAGGTATGTTCATCTGGATTAGCATGTCTGCCCATCCCATAACGCCAAGCCCTATCTTTCTGTTTGCCTTTGTCATCTCCTCTATTTTTTTCAGCGGGTATTTGTTTACATCTATTACGTTGTCAAGGAAATGCACTGCTTTCCATGCAGTGTCTTTTAGTTTTTGCCAGTCCACCTGCGCTTCACTGTCATGCGTAATGTGGGTTGCGAGATTAATTGAACCGAGATTGCATGATTCATATGGAAGCAGAGGCTGTTCTCCGCATGGGTTTGTTGATTCTATTGAACCTATATGCGGAGTGGGATTTGATTCATTTACCCTGTCAAGAAACACAATGCCCGGCTCTCCGTTTCTCCATGCATGGGTTACTATCAGGTCAAAAACTTCTTTTGCCTTGAGCCTTTGAGTAACTTTCTGCGCGCGCGGGTTTAAGAGGTCATACTGCCTGTCTTCTGACAGGGCATTCATGAATTCTTCCGTGAGCCCGACCGATATATTAAAATTATTTAGCTTTGTATTTTCATCCTTGCATGTGATGAAGCTTATGATATCAGGATGGTCAACTCTCAAAAGGCCCATATTTGCGCCTCTTCTTGTCCCGCCCTGCTTTACCGCCTCTGTTGCCGTATCAAACACCGTCATGAATGATATCGGGCCTGACGATACGCCTTTGGTTGAACCTACGACATCTCCGTTGGGCCTGAGCCTTGAAAAGCTGAATCCTGTTCCTCCGCCTGACTTATGTATTATTGCAGCGTTCTTCACCGCATCAAATATGGATTCCATTGAATCATCGATAGGGAGAACAAAACATGCAGAGAGCTGTCCCAATCTTCTTCCCGCATTCATCAGCGTAGGGCTGTTAGGTAGGAAATCCAGAGAGGTTGTCATCTCATAAAAAGATGACTCTAACGCATTGACTTCCGCCTCTGTCTTTCCATAGTGAATGTCGGCAGCCGCAACACTCCGCGCAACCCTTTTGAAAAGCTCATGAGGCGTCTCTACTATCTTTCCTTCCTCATTTTTTTTGAGATACCTTTTCTCAAGGACTTTCATCGCATTCTGTGTAAGGCTGAGACCATTTAAGACCTTCATAAATTCCTCCCCGTAAAATTATATTATTTATAGTATTTCTTTATTTTCTCTCTGGCTGTTGTGCCTTTCAAGCAAACTCATCCGCTGTCTGAATTCCTCAACGGCATTTTCTTTTTCTATAGGACAGGCTTTTGTACAGATATCAGGGCATTTCAAGCAGGCAAACCAATCTTCAAAGCCCTTGCAAATCTCCACGAATCGGAGTCTCCTTATATTCCAATAATTTGTGTTGTTAAATGGAGTTTCAGTAATTAAACCACAATATCTTGTGTATGTCAAGCGGAAAGTTATTTTTTTGTAACTGCATGATTTGCAAGGATTTTATCGGTGAAATCAGTGTTGAGAGTTTGTTAGTGAATTTTCAAGGAATATTTAATGGAGAGAGCTTCTGCTTATTTGTGTTAAAATTATCTGTTTATGAACGAGAAAAAAGGCAGAGTTTATCTTGTTGGCGCAGGCCCCGGCGATATCGGACTGCTGACAGTCAAAGGAATGAAATGCCTCCAGAGAGCAGATGCGGTGGTTTATGATTTCCATTTAAATGCTCAGGTTTTGAATTACATAAAACATGATGCTGAATTCATATACGCCGGCAAGAGAGGCGGACACCACGCAATGACGCAGGATGAAATAAACAATGTCCTTGTTGAAAAGGCAAAGGAAGGGAAGGTAGTTTGCAGGCTTAAGGGCGGTGATCCCTTTGTATTCGGCAGGGGCGGAGAAGAGGCAGAGGCGCTTGCTGAAAACAATATTGATTTTGAAGTTGTGCCCGGCGTTAGCTCTGCTGTGGCAGCGCCTGCATACGCAGGAATACCTATCACACATAGGGGATATTCATCTTCATTTGCGGTAATTCCCGGTTATGAGGACATGACAAAAGAAGAGTCTGCGATAGACTGGTCAAAGCTTGCAACAGGAGCCGGCACTCTGATTTTTTTAATGGCTGTGAAAAATATGGATGTTCTCGTAAAGAAGCTGATGGAAAACGGCAGAAGCCCTGACACGCCTGTTGCCGTGATAAGGTGGGGCACAAGGCCTGACCAGAAGACCATAACAGGCGCTCTAAGAGACATTGCCGACATTGTGAAGGAAAAAGATATAAAACCTCCTGCTGTTATGGTGGTCGGCGAAGTGGTGAAATTAAGAAAGAGACTCATGTGGTATGAGAAAAAACCTATGTTCGGACACAGGGTGCTTGTGACAAGAGAGCATGCCGAAGGATTTGAACCTCTTGAAGATATGGGAGCGGAGATGATTGAGTTTCCGACCATAGAGATAGCGCCGCCGGAAAACTACGATGAGCTTGACAGCGCGATAAATAAGATTGAGGCGTATAACTGGATTATTTTTACAAGCGGCAATGGCGTGAAGTATTTCCTTAAAAGGCTGATGGAGAAAGATAAGGACATCAGGGATTTGAAGGGCATAAAGATATGTGCGATTGGAACAAAGACAGCAGCGGAAATAAAAAAATACGGAATTAAGGTTGGCTTAATACCTGAGGAATTTAATGCAGAGGGACTCATTGAAGCATTCAGAAAAGATGCAAGATGCAGGATGCAGGATGCGAGTAAAAACTCCGAACTCCAAACTCCAAACTCCGAACTAAAAGGATTGAAAATTCTGCTCCCCCGCGCTGAGAAGGCAAGAGAAATTTTTCCTGAGAAGGTGAGAGAATTAGGCGGAGAGATTGATGTCCCTGTAACTTACCGTGCAGTCAAACCGGAGATGCACGGCAAACGGTTAAAGCGGTTTTTAAAAGAAGGACGCATATCAATTGCGACATTCACAAGTGCGTCAACATTCGACAACTTCATGGAGATTATCGGAGAAGATGCTGATGAGCTTCTCAGGGATGTTGCGATTGCCGTTATCGGGCCTGTGACTGCAGGGGCAGTTGAAAAGGCAGGGCTCAAAGTTGAAATTATGCCTGAGACCGCGACAATTGAGGCGATGGTTGCGGAGATTATAAAATGGGCGGCAAAGAGGCAAACTGCTGTATAAACATTCCCGTCGCAACTGGACTGTCTGTTTTATGAAATGGTATCATAGCACACAGCAGATGCACAAGATGCTGTGAATAAAGCTTTTGAACTTTTAAAATGAATAGATGCTTGGTTGGTTATTTTTTTGTTTTACTGTTAACTGTTCACTGTCAACTATAAACTGTAGTTAATGCCCCCTTAGCTCAGTAGGATAGAGCACAGGTTTCCTAAACCTGGGGTCGCAAGTTCGATTCTTGCAGGGGGCACCATTTTTATTTAAATGAAGAACCAACTTAAATATCTCCAGAATTTATTTTATGACATGATGAATGACTACGGCAGGGTTTTTGTCGTAATCAAGCAGTCTGAACGCACCATGATAGGAAACAGGGGTTTTACTGACGAAGAAAAAGAAAACGGGCTTGTGCTGGCCTTTAACAGCAAAAACTATAAAACCCTTCAGTGGACCGAAGACGGAAGCATAGTTACAACACTTGGATTCGGCTCTAACAATAAAATTGAAAACTGCTTTCTGCACTCCGACGATATAATCTCTGTGTACTCTCCTGATGCGAAGATAAAATTTGACAGATGGGATATGATGGAAACTAATCCCGATCTTATCGGGACAAAAATCAGGAACGATAAAAAAGATGCTGTGACTAAAGGGAAGATAGTTTCACTGGACAGTTTCAGAAAAATAAAACCCTGAGAGTTGATTTTCAGGCAGGAAGGGTATAGCATTTTATCAGTATGGCAAAGAGCGTTTTAATTGTTGATGATGAAAAAGATATCGCTGAGCTTATAACGTATAATCTCAAAAAAGAAGGTTTTGTTGCAGATTCGGCTCCGGATGGCGAAACAGCCCTCGCAAAGATAAAGAAAGGCAATTATGACCTTGTAATTCTTGACCTCATGCTTCCCGGACTTCAGGGCATTGAACTCTGCAGAATTCTGAGAAATGGTCCTGCAACATATTCTCTCCCTGTTATAATGCTCACCGCAAAAGGAGAAGAAGTTGACAAGGTTGTCGGACTTGAGATGGGCGCAGACGACTACATTACAAAACCCTTCAGCCCCAGAGAGCTTGTTGCAAGGGTTAATGCTGTTCTCAGGAGGGCGGAAGAAAGGCCTGCATCAGCCCGCATAATAAAAGAAGGCGGCCTCGTTATAGACAAAGATGCGTATGCCGTAACCCGCAAAGGCATCCAAATTAAACTGAGTGCTACCGAATTCAGACTTCTTCTTTATCTTGTTGAGAGAAAGGGAAGGGTTTTTAACCGCGAACAACTTCTCAATGCAGTATGGAGTGATGAGGCATTCGTTGAGCCGAGAACAGTAGATGTGCATATAAGAAGGCTGCGCGCACAGATAGAGGAAAATCCTTCAAGTCCCCGCTATATCAAGACCATGCGCGGCGCGGGTTATTTTTTTGATGGCAAGCAATGAAACGTGTCCTCTTTAGAAGGATTCTGCTTTCATACATTATTATAGTCCCTCTGCTCTTTATCCCCCTTGAAATATACCTCTCGCAAGTTATTAAGGATAATCATATTGCAAAGCTGGAAGAAAGTCTGGGAATTCAGGCCGGTTTAATTGCTGATGAGATACCACGGCATTCCAAGGACAGTCTGGATGATTTCTGCAGGCGGTATAAGGAAAAGACAGGCGCAAGGATAACGGTTATTGAAAGCAGCGGTAGAGTAGTTGGAGATTCTGATGAGTTGTCCGAAAAGATGGATAACCACCTTGACAGGCCTGAGATTCAAGAAGCGGCAGTTAGCAGTAGCGGCAGTTCCATACGTTTCAGCAAGACAGTGCAGAAAGATTCTTTCTATTTTGCTGTTTTATTGGATAAAAAAATATTTTTAAGGCTTGCGGTTCCGCTGCATGACATGGAAAAAGCAATCTCTTCCCTGCGGATGCGCATAGCCATAGCATCTGTTATCACCCTGCTTGCAGCTATTCTGACAGGTCTTTTGCAAACTAAGAAAGTTACGAAATCAATTGAAGAGATTGCGGCTTTTTCAAGGGAAGTTACAGCGGGCGATTTCAAGACAAGATTGTTTCTTAAGGAAAAGGGAGAAATCGGAGAACTCGCAAAAAATATAAATACCATGGCGCATGAGCTCAAGATGCAGCTTGAGCGGAGCAATGAGGACAGGCACAGGATGGAAGAGCTTTTGAAAAATATGCATGATGGCTTTATGCTTTTAGATGCTCAAGGCAAGGTATTGATCTGCAATTCTGCTGCAAAAAAAGTTTTCGGGGTTGAGCGCGATATAGAGGGCATACCGCTGCTGGAGGTAATCAGAAATGTCGGATTAACCGATATTATGAGAAAGGTTACGGATAAGGAAGAATCTGTTGTGCAGGAAATTGAGATTGCATATCCAGAAGAACTTTATCTCATGGCAACAGCAGTTCCGTTTTACTATCCTCCCCAGAGCGAGAATCTGTCGGGCGTCATGCTGTCATTTCACGATATTACAAGACTCAGGCAGCTTGAGGATATGAGAAAGGATTTTGTGGCAAATGTATCCCATGAAATAAAAACTCCCATTACGGCAATAAAGGGATTTGCCGAGACATTGCTTGGAGGCGCAATTGACGATAAGGAGAATGCAATGAGGTTTCTCCGGACAATTAAAAACCATAGCGAACGCCTAAATTCACTCGTTGAAGACCTGCTTACGCTTTCAAGGATAGAACTCGGCGATATAAAGATAGAGAAAACAGCAGTCAGCGTTGACGATGTTATTGATACGGTCTTTACTACATTGCGGGACAAGGCCGGGATAAAGGGCATTTATCTGAAAAAGGAGATACCTGAAAATCTTGGCGAGATAAAAGCAGACAGAAATCGTCTGGTCCAGATAGTTCTTAATCTTGTGGATAACGGCATAAAGTTTACGGAAACGGGAGGAGTGACTGTAAAAGTTAGGAGTTTGGAGTTAGGAGTTTGGAGTGAAAAAGATTTAATCTCCGAACTTAAAACTCAAAACTCAAAACTCGCTGATTTCTTAGAAATCAGCGTGGAGGATACCGGCATAGGTATTCCGCAAAAGTATCTGTCCCGTCTTGGTGAAAGGTTTTATAGAGTTGACAGTTCCCGCTCAAGGGAACTCGGCGGAACAGGGTTGGGGCTTGCGATCGTCAAGCATCTCGTAAAAGCGCACGGCTGGGAAATGAAAATAGAAAGCACTCAGGGAAAAGGCACAAAGGCAAGAATTTCCTGTTCACCCTGTTAATCAGAACTTAACCTTCCTTTAATATCCCTGTAACAATACCCTGTTACAATAAACACAGCTAAAAGATATAATTTTAAAGGAGGACAAAGAATGTTTAAGAAAGTTGTTTTGGGCTTGATTGCCCTAATAGTTGTGGCAGCGGCATTGACAATGCCTGCAATGGCAGCGGATAAACTTATAAAGATTGACGGTTCAAGCACAGTCTATCCGATAACAGAGGCGGTTGCAGAAGAGTTCCAGAAGGCAAAAAGAGGTGCGGTCAAAGTTACTGTTGGCATTTCAGGAACAGGAGGCGGTTTTAAGAAGTTCTGCAGAGGAGAGACAGACATATCAGATGCATCAAGGCCTATACTCAAAAAAGAGATGGATGTATGCAGGGAACACGGCATTGAGTATATTGAGCTTCCAGTTGCCTATGACGGTCTTGCAGTTATGGTGAATCCGAAAAACATATGGGTAACATCTTTAACTGTTGCAGATATTAAGAAGATGTGGGAACCTGCGGCTCAGGGAAATATCAAAAAATGGAATCAGGTAAGGAGTGAGTGGCCTGATGCACCGTTAAAGCTCTTTGGTCCGGGCGCTGATTCAGGAACATTCGATTACTTCACGGAGGCGATAATGGGTAAGTCAAAGTCATCAAGGGGTGATTTCACAGCAAGCGAGGATGACAATGTCCTTGTTCAGGGAATATCCGGAGATAAAAACGCCCTTGGATATTTTGGTCTTGCATATTATGAAGAGAATAAAGACAAATTAAAGCTTGTCCCTATAATCAATCCCAAAACAGGACAGCCGGTATTTCCCTCTGAAAAGACCGTTATGGACGGTACGTACCAGCCCCTTTCGAGGCCCATATTTATCTATGTAAGCAAAAAAGTAGTGGAAAAACCTGAGATTAAGGAGTTCGTGCAGTACTATCTAAAGAATGCAGCCAAGCTTGTTCAGCAGGTGAAGTATGTTCCGCTTCCTGCAAAGGCCTACAAACTTGTGGAGGAAAGGTTTGCAAAGAGAAAGACAGGTACCCTGTTTGGAGGTGAGGCAGAAGTCGGGGTAAAGATAGAAGACCTGCTTAAGAGAGAAGAAAAAGGTTTTTAACAGAACTGTAATATCTTTGTAACATTTCTGTAACAAAAAAACGGGATAATAATTTTCAGGATATTCTTCGGATGAAGAGAAAGCTGACAAGAAAAATCAAAGAGGGTGCAATAGAAACAATTCTGTTTCTAAGCGCCCTTTCGTCTGTGTTCATTACTATCAGCATTGTAGCTGTTCTGTCTTACGAGTCATTCGGATTTTTTAAAGAAGTTCCATTGATAGAATTTCTTACCGGGAAAGAGTGGACTCCATTGTTTGCAGAGCCGAAGTTCGGCATTCTTCCGTTGATTTCAGGGACACTGCTGACTACTTTTATAGCGCTCATAGTTGCGCTGCCATTAGGATTGACTGCCGCTGTCTATTTAAGCGAATATGCGCCGCACAGGTTAAAGGAGGTCATAAAACCGATTCTTGAGCTTCTGGCAGCAGTGCCGACAGTAGTGTACGGCTATTTTGCCCTGCTGTTTTTAACCCCGATACTTCAGAAATTTATTCCTGACCTTTCAGGATTCAATGCGTTGAGTCCCGGAATAATCATGGGGATAATGATAATTCCATACGTAAGTTCTGTCAGCGAGGACGCAATGAGGGCAGTCCCGATGCACATCAGAGAAGGCTCTTACGCGATGGGCGCAACAAAGCTTCAAACCGCATTCAAGGTCGTAATACCATCAGCATTCTCAGGAATAGCAGCAGCGTTCATTATAGGAATATCAAGGGCAGTGGGTGAAACAATGGTTGTTGCAATAGCAGCAGGAGGTATGCCTAACCTCACAGCAAACCCTCTGGAGCCTGTCCAGACCCTGACTGCTTACATTGTTGCGGTAAGCCTTGGGGATGTTCCGCATGGCACTATCGAATATAAAACCATATTTGCTGCCGGCATAACTCTTTTTCTGATAACACTTGTCTTTAACATAATAGGCTTCTGGTTGAGAAAAAGGATACGGGAGGCGTATTAAAGGCCGTAATGCGTGATGCGTAATGCGTAAATAGGGAATAGTATGGAAGATATTAAAAAGAGAATAAGAACCATTAAGTTCTGGAATTCGGTTTTCTGGATAACAGGGCTTCTGTCCACCCTCGGCGGGCTTGCCCTTCTTTTTACACTTCTGACTGATTTATTTATGGACGGATTCCCGCGGTTGAGCTATAAATTTTTTGCTTCATTTCCCTCAAGATTTCCTGCCGAGGCAGGAATACTGTCTGCATGGGTTGGAAGCTTTCTTGTTCTGCTTGTAACAGCATCCGCTGCGATCCCCCTTGGTATTGCAGCAGGAATCTATCTTGAGGAGTATGCAGGGAAAAACTGGCTTACGGATATTATTGAAATCAATATCGCAAACCTTGCAGGAGTTCCTTCAATAGTCTATGGACTTCTTGCGTTGGGGTTGTTTGTCTATTTTTTTAAATTCGGCGAAAGCATTCTGACAGGCGGGCTTACGCTTGCGCTTCTGGTTCTTCCTATGGTCATTATGGCGACAAGGGAAGCCATAAGGGCAATCCCAAATTCAATAAGAGAGGCTTCTTACGCGCTCGGCGCCACGAAATGGCAGACCGTACAGTCCCACATAATCCCATATTCAACAGGCGGGATTCTTACTGGGATTATAATCGGGCTTTCAAGGGCGATAGGCGAGACCGCCCCCATAATCACTGTTGGAGCATTGACATTCATAGCCTTTCTTCCAACCTCGCCTTTTTCTTCGGAGTTTCCCTTTATATCATTCAAATGGCTGTTTGACCCATTTACCGTAATGCCGATACAGATGTTTAACTGGGTATCAAGGCCGCAGCATGATTTCCAGTTAAATGCAGCGGCTGCAGGAATAGTATTGATGATAATGACATTGCTCATGAACGGGCTTGCAATTTATATCAGATACAGGTTCAGAAGGAAGATAAAATGGTAAAAGAATTAAAGGCTGAGGTTAAAAAACTTAATTTCTACTACGGCAGTGTCCAAGCCCTGAAGGAGATTAGCCTGCCGATAGAGCGCAGAAAAGTAAGCGCACTTATCGGGCCATCAGGCTGCGGAAAGACCACATTCCTCAGATGTTTTAACCGCATGCACGACCTCTATCCTAATAACAGGTATGAGGGCGAGATTACACTCTATCCTGACAATATCAATATCATTTCCCCTGAGATAGACCCTATTGAGATAAGAATGCAGATAAGCATGGTCTTTCAGAAACCTAACCCGTTCCCAAAATCAATATATGAAAATGTCGCCTATGGGCTGAGGGTGAGAGGAGTCAGCAAGAGAGCGGTGATGGATGAGAAAGTGGAGAAATCTCTGCGGGGCGCTGCGCTCTGGGATGAGGTAAAGGACAGGCTTAATCATCTTGCGTTTGACCTTTCCGGGGGCCAGCAGCAGAGGCTCTGCATAGCGAGGGCGCTTGCAACCGATCCAAGGATTCTTCTCTTTGACGAGCCGACCTCTGCGCTTGATCCCACCGCAACTTCAAAGATAGAAGAGCTTATAATACAGCTTAAGGATGAGGTGACTATAATAATAGTAACTCATAATATGCAGCAGGCAGCGAGGGTTTCCGATTACACGGCATTCATGTATCTTGGCGAGATTGTAGAGTATGATAAGACTGACAGGATATTTACCGCCCCTTCTAATAGGCTTACTGAAGAATATATTACCGGAAGATTCGGATAGGAGATAATATGGCAACTATATTTGAAAAAGAATTGACAGATTTAAAAGGAACGGTCTTAAAGCTCGGGTCAATGGTGGAAAAGGCAATAAGTGACTCGATAAAATCACTTGTTGAAAGAAATTCAAAACTTGCAGCAGATGTTATAGACAAAGACCCACAGGTAAATGCGATTGATGTTGAGATAGATGAGGAATGCATAAGACTGATTGCCCTGAGGCAGCCGCGTGCAGGAGATTTGAGGCTGATAACAACAGCCATGAAGATTACAACTGACCTCGAGAGAATAGGCGACCTTGCCGTTGATGTTTCCGAGCGGGCTTTAGAACTGAACGAAGAGCCGCAGCTGAAACCTTATATTGATATCCCTCGCATGGCTGAAATAGCGCAGGGAATGGTAAGGGATGCATTAGATGCCCTTGTGAAGGGAGATTCGAAACTCGCAATGGATGTTATAAAAAGGGACGATCAAGTAGATATGCTCAATGTCCATGTCTTCAATGAACTCCTCTTCTTCATGATTCAGGACCCACATACGGTATCGAGGGCAACGAGGATTACCTATGTGTCAAAATGCATAGAGAGGATTGCTGACCATGCAACAAACATTGCAGAGATGGTTGTTTATCTTGTTGAGGGCAAGATTATAAGGCACATGGCAGTTCCTGACGATAAAAAGAAGGACTAACGCCGCCTCAATTTAATCTGTTATCATAGGGCTATGAAAATCCCCGGTGAAAATAGACATCTCGAAGAATCAGATAAAAAATATCTCTGGCATCCATTCACGCAGATGAAGGACTGGCTTGATGAAAAGCCAGTTATAATCGCTGAAGGGAGAGACTGCTTCATAAAAGACATCTACGGCAGGTGGTATCTGGACGCTGTATCATCAATGTGGGTAAACATTCACGGACACAGAAAAAAAGAGATTGATGATGCAATAAAGGAGCAGATAGACAGGATTTCACATTCAACGCTCTTGGGTTTGAGCAATGTGCCGGCGATAAGATTGGCGGAACGTCTAATAAAAACAGTTCAAAAATTAGGAGTCTGGAGTCTGGAGTCTGGAGTCATTAACTCCGAACTCAAAACTCCGAACTCAAATCCCCCCATCCCCCCTTTAGCAAAGGGGGGCGGGGGGGGATTTAAGGTTTTCTACTCTGATAACGGCTCAACTTCTGTTGAGGTTGCGCTCAAGATGGCGTTTCAGTACTGGATGCATAAAGGAGTGGAAGGGAAACACACATTCCTTTCTCTTAAAAATGCATATCACGGAGACACGCTCGGCGCTGTGAGCGTCGGCGGCATAGAGACATTTCATAAAATCTTCAGACCGCTTTTATTTAAAACGTATAATGCGCCTTCTCCATATTGTTACAGGTGCGAATCAGGACTCAGTTATCCTGACTGTAAAACATCATGTCTTGAGAAAATGGAGGAGATTCTCAAAGCGCATTCTTCTGAGATTGCAGCAGTTATTATTGAGCCATTGGTTCAGGCGGCAGGAGGTATGATTATTGCGCCTCACGGTTATCTTAAAGGTGTAAGGGATTTATGCACAAGATACAATGTCCTGATGATTGCTGATGAGGTTGCAACAGGATTCGGAAGAACAGGAAAGATGTTTGCCTGTGAACACGAAGATGTGATGCCTGATATAATGTGCCTTTCAAAAGGGATAACAGGCGGTTATCTGCCCTTGGCAGCTACAATCACTACAGATGAGATTTACAATGCGTTTTCAGGTGAATTCAAAGAGATGAAGACATTCTTCCACGGTCATTCATACACAGGCAATCCATTGGCATGTGCAGCAGCGCTTGCATGCCTTGATATATTTGAGAAAGAAGAAACACTGAGGAATCTCAAGCCAAAGATAGAACTACTTGAAGGATGGCTTAAGGAAATAGCAGAACTCCCCCATATAGGAGACGCAAGGAATAAAGGGCTTATGGCAGGGATTGAACTCGTAAAAGATAAAAATACAAAAGAGCCTTATGCGTGGGAAGAGAAGATGGGATGGAAGGCTGCATATCATGCGAGGGACAACGGCGTTTTCCTAAGGCCGCTCGGGAATGTAATTGTGATAATGCCGCCTTTGAGCATCAGCATGGAAAATCTCAAGCAAATGTTTAAAGTAATTAAAGATGCAATAATTGCTGTGACATAAAAATATAGGGAGGAATAGATGGGAGAGGAAAAAGAAACTTTAGACCTTGCGGGGTATAAGGAGAAGATACCGCCTGTAAACAAGGGCGCTTTAACATGGGAAAAGGAATTAATCTTTCATGGCAGAACACAGCGGGGTGAAGAGGTTGATTATGATGCAGAGTTTCAGTGGGGATGTTCACCCACAGAAACCTTATTAATGAGCGTTGCAGGATGTCTTGCGATAGACGTTGTGTCTTTTTTGCAGAAGATGAGAGCCGAAATAACAAGTTTTAAGATTGATTATTCGGGAGAGCGGAATCTCACGCCTCCGCAATACTATAAGACGATGGAGATGGTTATAAATATCTCAGGGAAGAACATTACACCCAAGAAGATGGACAGGGTGATAGCTCTCTCGCAGGAGAAATACTGCTCTGTTTATCATTCTCTGAGAAACGACATCAAGGTTGATGTGAAATACAATATAACTCATGAGGATTAATTGAAAAATGCTAAGAAATAAGGGCATAGTCGCCTTCAAAGCCTTTAGATTTCAACAAGATATAATTATATATTACGATGCAATTCATTAAGGTTAGCTCATAAACGGTATGTGTATCAAGAATCGCATCATAACATGTTTAAATGTGTTGCTGCAAAAGACTTTTCAGTCAACTATGCCCTTATTAGCTATTAACCTGAACCTTTATGAGTAAAAAATCCGTCATAGTTCTTTTCGTCTTGATCCTCTCGCCTCTGCTCATCTACTTTCTCTGGCCTTCGGATGAGGCGAGAATTAAAAAGCTGATAAAAGAAGGCGCAGCAGCAGTAGAGAAGGAAGAGATTGATAATGTGATGTCAAAGGTCTCATTCAATTATCAGGATGACCACGGCATGACATATATACTGATTAAAAAAATACTGACCGAGCAGTTCAAATCTCTTTCCGGCATAAAGGTAGAATACGAAAACCTGAAAATAGAGATAAAAGAAAAACTGGCAAATGCCGAGTTTGACCTCCGTGTCATAGCGACCATCGGAAACCAGACAGGCTACATCATCGGAGACCTCAAGACTCCTGCGCGCATAAAACTCTTCCTCGAAAAAGAACGTGTTAGCTGGCTTGTGACAAAGGCTGAAGGGTTAACCCTCTGAGCCTCATTCTCAATCTCATGCCCTCTGCCCGCAGATAATGTACCTGTTTAAAATGTCTTGTTTGATCTCCTCCTTGCATCATAAGGGAACGTCAATTTCACTTTCTTTCGTTTTGTCCGGAATGACCGCTTAACGTTTCGAGTGCTTGAGAAGGGCAAAGTCTTTGGATGTTTAATCTCAAGCACTCTGTTATCTGTCCGTTGCGGGCAAATTTCTTTTTAAACGGTCGCTGTCCCTCCTTGTCCGCCTTGTCAAACAAGAAAATAAATTTGTCCCCTTTTCTATGCTCTCGGGCTTCCCGGCCATTTCTAACGCTGTCCTTTCTTCCCGACACATTCCACGCTAAAAGTAAACATGAAACATCAATTCAAATGTATTATCCGAGTAGCGCTCATTAAAGCGACGCTCAAAACTTGTAGAGAGCTTGAACTTCTTCTGCCAAAAAATAGATTGTGTAATATGAAAGTCATGATAGAAATCTCTTGACCCAAGCTGATTATAAACATATTTATAAGAAAAAGTTGTTTTCATATTCATAACTTCATATATGGTTGCGCCAACCTCTGGATATAAATACAGATAAAAACGAGATTTCCCATAGCCTGGCCCTCCATTTATTAATAAATAGGTATTTATATCCGCAGATATTTTTTTTGTTAATCCGATGCCACCAGAGACGTTAACTGAAACATGATTCTTTAATTTTTTATCGTAATGTTCTTCTAACCCTAATCTAAATTCACCAGACATACCTTTTACAAATTTGTTCCATGGAATAAGAGATTTCATAGCATATAGTTGAAATGATTCTAATTTAATAGATTTCTCATTTATCAATAAACTGAGTTCACCCAATTTTAGAAAGTTTTCATTAAAGTATTCCCTATTATCATCAGAAAGTGAATTTGAAGCAGGTAAAAAATATAGTTTCACATTATTACGCCCTTTTTTCATCTTATATCCAAGCCCCAGTTGACTGTCATCAGAGGTTTTGAGTGGAGACTTGTATTGGGATAGATCTATGTAATATGGGATCTGTGGTATTTTTTCTTCAGTTGCCTTACTTATTTCATTGGTAATTGTATTTAGTTCCTTTTTATCTATCTCTCTATGCTTGTAAAGGTAGTTGGAATAGGATGTAATCAACTCAAGTTGGTAAAGACTTTTGGTAATGTCTTCACTTAGCTCAAGATGCTCAAATTTTTTTTTATTAAACAGATTATAGATATAATCTATGCTGTTGTTATCTAATGCCTCCGAAAGCATTCTAATATTCCATTTATCAGACGGGATAAGTTTTGTGCCTACAATCAAATTATTCTGATAGGTTTCCTTTACTACATCTTTTGGGGTTATCCATAACTGATTATTATTCTTTGAGAAATTCTCTGAGCTTAAAGACAGAATATTGTATATTACTGTTGCACAATTATATCCGGTAAAAAGGTATCTCATCTGTAAATCTTTCAGTTCCCAGATATGATAATACATGAGCATCTTACTCTCTTCAGACAAATCTAACTCATATTCCCACACATTTCTGTCTTCTACTTCTAAATATTTTTTGGCCTGCTCACTATAGGGTAACAAGGAGAAAAATCCATTCATACCTGTTATAGTGCTTTTAAAAATTAAAAGTGGAATGTTTATTGTATCTATAATGGTATAAAATGAAACTGCATGCTCAATATGGCTTGAGTAATAATCATATCCAGATAGTTTTAGAAAAACATGCCCCATCATACTTGATGGCTGTGAAACATTTTCCGAGACAAAAACCAAATAGATCTTTTCAGCAGGAGCTCGCTGCAGGTATTCTTCAAGCTCTGGACAGCGGACATCGGGGAATATACCATCATTCAAACCTAACTCGGATTTTATCCAAAAAAATCTTGCGGGAAACCTACAAATTGGATGTTTAAAAGAGTCATTTGGCACATCGAAAAAGGATTGAATTGTTTTTACAAGTTCGTTTTCTAAACTAAAATTATCTCCGCTCAGGATAAAGCTTGGGTCTTTTATGTTTATCTTATTATTAGTTACCTGTAACAAGGACTTCCAGATATAATATTTGTGTAAATTTTTTTCAATTGCAGTTTTTATAATACGATTTGTGGTAACTTCATTGTTGTCTTCGCTGTAGCTAATATCAAAATGGAGTAAAAGCAAGAGGGGGATTAATCCCCCTCTTAGAAATGAGAGTATTTTTTTTTTAACGCGATGGACACTTTACATCTACATGTTCCGGCTGGTATTTCCACATAGAATCTGAAGCATAATCAGTGGTTGAACCAAGAGCGCCGGAAAAAATATTCACAAAGAATACAGGGTTAATTTCCTTGTGGAGTAATACTTTCTGATCAGGACACTCTTCAAGTGCCAATACTTTGTCTTTATTTTCTCGCGTGAGTTCAATAACTGATGGCACAGTATATTTTTGACCATTAATTGAAGCGGTATACTTTTTACCGGACTCAGTTGTAACATTGATACTTTGTGTTTTTCCGCTTAATATTGTGGCACACCCACCCAAAAACGCTACCAGACAAACCATACATGCGATTAACATAAATTTTAAGACTGGCTTCATTATCATAACCTCCCTTTTCTCTTGGATTCATAAGGCACCTGTGACTTGAACACCTCAAATCACCATAAGCAACGCGAACTGCTCGACAGCTACAATGAAATCCTCAAATCCTCATCAACCAAATCCTTGTCAAATGCACCCCCTTTCCCTACAGTTTCAGAATGGCCACATGCCCTCTGCCCGCAGATAATGTACCTGTTTAAAATGTCTTGTTTGATCTCCTCCTTGCATCATAAGGGAACGTCAATTTTACTTTCTTTCGTTTTGTCCGGAATGACCGCTTAACGTTTCGAGTGCTTGAGAAGGGCAAAGTCTTTGGATGTTTAATCTCAAGCACTCTGTTATCTGTCCGTTGCGGGCAAATTTCTTTTTAAACGGTCGCTGTCCCTCCTTGTCACGACTTTTTCTCATTTCGCTATCTTCTTTACTGTGCCACCCTCATACTCTGTCCAGTATACATTTGTTGAGTCAACGGCAATGCTATAAGGACTACTCAATCCTGATGCAAGGGTCGTTACTGTGCCGCCATTTATACTGACCTTCTTCACTGTTCCTCCAGAAGGCTCTGTCCAGTATATATTCGTCGAGTCAATGGCAATGCGAGAAGGACTACTCAATCCTGATGCAAGGGTTGTTGGTGTGCCGCCATTTATACTGACCTTCTTCACTGTTCCTCCAGAAGGCTCTGTCCAGTATAGATTCGTTGAGTCAACTACAATCTGAGGATAACTATTTAAAGTACTCAGTCCTGATACAAGGGTTGTTGCTGTGCCGCCGTTTATACTGACCTTCTTTATATTCCCGTCGTTTCCATGTATCCAATATACACTTGTTGAGTCAACAACCATAGGACCAGGCCCCCAAGAACTACCTGCGCCGCTAACAAGAGTTGTTACAAAACCACCATTTATACCGACCTTCAGTATTTTGGTAGGAGAAGAAGCAGAATCAATCCAATAAACGCTGGTGGAATCCAGCGCAGATGCTCCTTGTGGATAATTCTGCCCGGATGCAAGTGTTGTTATTGTCCCACCGGTTTTCCCTATTTTCTTTACAGTTCCATTATTATTAGGCCAACTGCCCCTCTCTATCCAATATATACTGGCGGCATCTACCGAAATAGCATCAGGATGATTCAAACCTGACGCTATAGTTGTTACTGTTCCACCATCTATACTGACCTTCTTTAGATTTCCAGTCGTAGCATCGGTATAGTAAGGAACTGTGCCATTCTCCTCTACCCAATAGACGCTTGTAGAATCAATGGCAACTGCCGCAAGACCACTTATCCCTGATGCGAGGGTTGTTGGGGTAGGTGCAACAGGTGTTCCACTCACCTGACTGGATTCACTACTCTCCCCATAACTATTTACTGCTGTTACAACATAGTAATAAGTTGTGCCGTTTGTCCTTCCTGTGTGCGTGTATGGACTTGTCCCACCTGTTATCTTTGTGCCTGTGGTTTTTGTAACCCCAGATGTCGTTGACCAGTAGATATTGTAACTTGTTGCACCACTGACTAAACTCCAGCTTATGCTCACCTGACCATTTCCAGCAGGAGCAGTTACACCTGCGGGGGCAGATGGGACTGAGCCTGTAGTAGTTGTTCCTGATGACTGTGGTGTTGCACTCGCAGTTGCGCCACTGGATGTATTTCCTGCATTATCTATTGCGCAGACACGGTAGTAATAGGTTGTGCTATTGGTGAGGGAAGTATGTGTATAGGATGTGGCTGTACCAGAATATATCTGCGTTCCAGCACTGCATGATGATGGTGAACTTGCGGTAGAGTAGCCCAGTTTGTAACTGACTATTCCACCCGAATCAGAGAAACCAGACCAGCTTAATGAAACCTGCCCACTACCTGCTGTTGCTGTAAGTGTGCCATTGGTTGGGGGGGTTG
>Ga0214473_10000371_pt1 | contig 62369 bp, 61 predicted proteins | sample RVTome_7_FD_203509 | JGI IMG/M metagenome (GOLD analysis project Ga0214473, IMG submission 203509) | Soil microbial communities from uranium-contaminated site in the Upper Colorado River Basin, Wyoming, United States - RVT98D197 | ecosystem: Environmental > Terrestrial > Soil > Contaminated >...
GTTGTTCATATCTAAAATTTGTAAGCTTCTTATCAATCTACAAAAAAACCGCCATGTCTGTTTTTCATTAATCTACCCTGTTTTTCATATAAGTTTTGACATTACCCGATTGCATATGTTTCCTGCATATCTATGCACCATTTTTGAAAGGTTATTTGGCTATCGTCGGGGATTATCCCCCAGCTCATCGCAAAATGCAAATTTCAAAATGCAAATTGCAGATTTTGCAAACCTAAAAAAATGCTTTTTGGCTCTTGCATTATGCATTCTTCAATCTGATTGATGCGACTTTGAGCTGCCGCTTTTCTTTATTCGTCGACTACTCATTTTTTGGCGAGGAACCAAAAGAGGAAGGTCTCACTTCATACTAATTCTTGCTCTTAGTGTTCACAAGCTAAAAAGTTTGGTTGCAGACAAAACGTAGAGAAACTAGGTATGTTTGACTGTCAAGAACAGCGTAAGGTAAAAGGGAAAGAAGGTCGAGATTTTTTGGACTAGAGCTTGCAGCCAACCGGAACCTGGACTTTCCGCCGTTTTGATTTTTTGGTCCGCATTTTCTGATTTGTTGCTTCGTCCCATCTTGAGATCAAGTACGGCTTTAGTTCCATAAATTTCTCGCAGAGCTTTTCGACATTTTTCTCGGCTTCATTGAAGTTGCAATCTAATGTCTCGTTCACAAACGAAGCTGTGTACGCGAAGTATAGTGGGACGAGCGAAAGGACAGCTTCATTCTTTAGGCTCTTTTTTATCTTAGAGTTGTAGAAGACAGCAAAATCATAGACCGTCTTGACCCACAGATCTTTCGGAAATCTAAAACCCTCGACAGATTGATTGCGCAGGTTGGCAATTCTCTTCAGATTCTGTTTGGTCAGGATTTCCGACCAGAGGTGATCATGCTGCCCAAACCCCTCTTGAAATTTCACAACCAAGGCCTCCCGATTTACTCTTATTTCTTCGGGGATCACGGTGCAGCCGAAGCCAAACGTCTTCACGGGAGAAGACTTTTTCACGTGGTTCCACTCATTCCGGTAATATGGCATTAGCTCAAACATAGTCCCGATTACCTGCCTAAACATGGGACCAAGTGAGGCACTGGGGTCTTTCGGGTCGTGGATCTTTGCGCCCAGGAAAGACTGGCAAATATTTAGTTTTTCGGCCATGACGGTTGTTGTCATCCAGATGTCAATTCCAAAGCGAGTGACCTCAGCGGCCGGGACTTCTTTCTGAAGATATAGATCAACCGCCCTTGAGGAGAAACCGAACTCGCCTCCGATCGGCTGCCTTACCTTTGTGCCGTAAAGCGTGGTTGTCAAAGGATAGACAATTGAATTCGTAATCGTTCCGTCATATTTATGGCGGCAATATTGAGGTGTAACATAATCATAGTCTTTGCGTATTACCGGACCAATCATCATGGACACCCACTCGGGCGTTATTGAGCGCAGGTCGGAATCGAAAACGGCGCAGGCTCTAGCTCCCACCGCCTGAGCAATTTCAAAGAAGCCTCTCAAGCAGTTGCCTTTCCCTCGTCTTGGTATGATGACGGTAATTTCTTCAGGAAGAATCGCGGTTCCATTTAGACTTGGGTGATGTTCATTCATAATCAGGATTGATTCGAAAGTTGAATGAGCGGTTTTTAGTTCGTGTTTCATTTTTTCCACGGTTTTGTCAGTTGATTTCGCGTCAAGATGAACGAGGCCCGAGCGATAGCTGGGAAAGTATTTGATTAAGCCAAGTTTTATTGCCTTTGCCACGTGGCCGATAGTGTCCTCGTTGTTAAAAGATGGAGTCCCGATCAGAATATCAAGCGGGCCAATTTTACTGATGATTCGCAAAGTCTTTTCGCTTAGTATTGTCACTCCTAACTCCTCTTCCCAATCAGATTTCCGGAAAAACCGATGTCTCAACCATTATATCGGTATTTCAGATTTGGCAAGAAACCCGTCGCCTCATGCTCTTCAACCGTGCAGACTCCTTAACCGGCTCAGGCGCTTGCAAAATAATATCGTAACTAGTTTATCTTTTCATAAACTATTTTTTCAAATTTTTGCTTCCTTTGCAGTGATAGCGATCACACCTTTTGACCAGAGGTTTTTGTTCTTGCTAGTTGAGCTACGGACTAAGAAAGTGAGAATCCCGTCTCTGGTGCCGCAAGGATGAAATTCAAAAAATTTGCGGAAACCTATATAATAGGAGCCTAAACCATTTTCAAAGGAGAAAGAATTGAATGCCTCGTATGCCCGAACATCACCCGTTTAGGTTCATTGCCTATTTCATTGTATTGCCGATTCTTTGCGGTGCGTTTCTCTCGATAATTTATAACTATATTGCAATACCTTATCTGACCTCGAAAAATTATGACTACTATAACATACTATTCATAATGGCACTGGTTCTCGTGGTCTTCCTTGGTCTTTGCCTTCTCCTTCTTTTTCTAAGCATTTGGAGGCGGTTGAGAGACAAGCTGAGGGGAATACGCGAGTTCTGCTTCTTCATGTTTCTTTCCGTCGTCTGTTTCTTCACTTTCGCGGGTTTGCTTATCGGTCCCACTAGTTTGATTCTCGGCAGACGATTTCCTTCCAAGAGCAAGTATCCGCTCAAACAGCTAAGGCCGGTGGTAATTAATAACGCGAATGTTGTTGATGTTGAGAACCGAGTGGTTCTTAGGAACATGACGGTGCTCTTCGATCATGGAATAATACGAGAGATCGGAGGTATTCTAGATGTTCAGACTCCTCCCAATGCGATAGTCATCGACGCGGGAGGGAAGACGCTTCTGCCCGGCTTGATTGATGCCCACGTTCATCTTGGTCTTGCCGGAAAAGCGGAACTCTACTACCGGTCATTCTTTGTTGAATCTCTGGAACAGAGAATGGAGAGGAATGCCAGGTTGACTGTTGAATCAGGAGTAACCACGGTTCGCGAAATGCCGGATTACTTCGATTCTTCTTTTGAATTAAGAAGAGCTATTGATCAAGGATACCTTATGGGGCCGAAGATGTTGGTTTCCGGGCCAACATTAGCTCAGTACGGAGGATACCTTGGCTGGCCGACATTCAGTCACATTGTAGGGACAAAAGGTGAGGTCAGATCGGCTGTCAACACTAATCTGGCCAAGGGCTCCGATTTCCTGATAATTCCCACTCCTGATTCCACTCTGCTCAAAGAGGGAGAAATCGATATAACCGAAGATCAGTTTGAAGAAGCCATAAACCATGCTCACGAGCTAGGCTTAGAAGTGACCGCGCACACTATGTGGTACAACGGGGCGATGATGGCTGTTGACAAAGGAATTGACGGGTTAGAGCACATGCCTTCGATCATGGAGCCGGTAAAAGGGAAGTTGGTTGATAAGGTACTAAGAGAAAGCATCTACATTATACCGACCGTCTTTGCTTACAACAACTTTAACGAGATCATGCACAATCCTGACACCCTTGCAGATAATCCCGAATTCAAGAGAAGGTTCGGTCCCTCATACGAAATTGCTCTTTCTTCCGCCCGCCAGTACAATGATCTTACTATTTCAGAAGATGAGGAAGTCCGGAATAGCACGGAGGTGCTTGATACGGCGGTTACGAAATACTTCAAGAAGAGCTTCCTAAAATTTGCCGATGCTGGCGTAACTGTGGGTGTCGGAACGGATGCCGGGGACTTGCTGATGCCGCATGGCTGGATATCAAAAGAACTTGAAAAGTATGTCGAATACGGGATGAGCCCAATGGAAGCTATTGTGGCCGCGACTTATAATAACGCGTTTGTTCTGAACAAGGTAAAAGAAATCGGAAGAGTGAAGCCCGGCTTGAAGGCTGATCTGGTTCTGATTGAAGGAGATCCGACAGCAAACATTAATGACATCGAAAAGGTGGACACGGTTTTCAAGGACGGCGTCATTGTCTACAAGAAAGGGAACGCCGACTAGATTGGATCGGGGCTAATGGTTGTTGATCTGGTGACGGATAGGGCAAAGAAAATTATCGAGCTGCTTACGAAAGAATACCCTGATGCCAGAGTTGCGCTTGATTTCACAAATCCGTGGGAACTCTTGGTTGCCACAGTCTTGTCCGCTCAGTGTACGGACAAGAAAGTCAATCAAGTAACAAAACATCTTTTTGCGAAGTATCCTGCGATGCATGATTATGCTCATGTTTCGCTCAGCGAGTTTGAGCAGGAAATAAAGACGTTGGGATTGTACAGAAACAAGGCAAAAAATATTATCTCCGCAGCCAAGATAGTGATCGAAAAATTTGGCTCAGAAGTGCCGCGGACGATGGAGGAAATGCTCATCCTGCCGGGAGTTGCAAGAAAAACTGCCAATATTGTTTTGGGAAACGCATACGGAGTTGTAGAAGGGGTGGCCGTTGACACGCACGTCAAGCGCCTATCGACCCGCTTAGGTTTAACGAAAGAGAAGGATCCCAACAAGATCGAGAAGGATCTAATGAACATATTTCCGCGCCGGGATTGGTTTAGCCTTAACTACTTGCTTATCAACCACGGCCGCGCGATTTGCAAGGCCAAGAACCCTCTTTGCGACGACTGTGTTTTGAGCGGCGATTGCCCTTCGGCTTTTAATTTTCCCCGGTTCGTGCATGACTGAAGTTTTGGGCGCGGTGTCTAGGATGAACAAAGTTGCCTTCGGAAAAACAATTGAAATCGTTGCAGCCCATCCCCTTGAAGTAAGCGAATTGGAAAAGAGGCTCGGTCTAGCGCCATTTAAGGAGATAGCGCCTTCAGAATTTCTTCTCTTCAACACGCGAATAAGGATACTCATATCCGGAATCGGGAAAGACAAGGTCAAGTCCAGTGTACGTTCACTGCTTGGGAAAGAGAGCCAATCCTCTATCTTGCTGAACGTAGGTTTTGCGGGTGCCCTTGATCCCAATTTGAACTGCGCAAGTTGGTTGCTTGTCGACCGCATTCAAAATTTTATCAAAAATTCTTCAATCAAAACTCCCTTTTCTCCCGAATTGGCTTTGCTCAAAGAAGCTCAAGAATATTTTTCATCCGGCGGCGGTTCCTATCGGCAAGGCAGGCTGGTGACAGTTGATGACGTTTGTTCAAATAGGGAAGAAAAAGAGCTGCTCTTCAGTCTCACAGAGGCTTTGGCTGTCGATATGGAAGCATATTATGTTGCCAAGATTGCCGCTGAAAACGGTCGTGCCTTCCTTGCTCTCAAAATAATCTCCGATGAAGTGGGCGATTCAGCGGAAAATGCGATAAAATCAAAAGGGCGTTTTTTGTCCCGCTGCATTGCTGAAATGTTGTCTGATTTTGTTATCAAGCTTGCGAGTTTCTCAGATGAAGATAAGCGTGGTAATTCCCACCCATAATAGAGAGAAAGAGCTAAGAAGAGCCATCGACTCAGTTCTTAATCAGGCCGCGAAACCTGAAGAAATAATTGTCGTCGACGATGGTTCTGAAGAGGAAGCTCTCGACGTTCTCCATGAATATAATGAAAAGGGAATCAAAGTCTTCCGGCAATTGAACAGAGGAGTTTCGGCGGCCAGGAATAAAGGTATCGAAGTAAGCAAAGGTGATTGGATATCTTTTTTGGACTCGGACGACTGGTGGTTGCCGGGAAAACTGGAAGAGCAAATCAACTTTCATGTCAGATTCCCTGAGCTTCTGATCTCTCAGACGGATGAAATCTGGCTTCGCAACGGCGTTCGGATAAATCCGAGGAAATATCATCTTAAGAGAGGCGGCTGGATTTTTGACCTGTGCTTGGAGCGCTGCATGATAACACCTTCAGCGGTGCTGATCAACAAGCGGATATTCGAAGAAATCGGGATGTTTGATGAATGTCTTCCCGCCTGCGAAGACTACGATCTTTGGCTTAGAATAGCGCATAAATATCCGGTCGGGTTGATTGACGAGAAGCTGGTTGTCAAAACCGGTGGTCATTCGGATCAGCTATCAGGAAAATATTGGGGAATGGACCGGTTTCGCATCAAATCCCTTGAGAAGCTCCTGGAAAACACCCTTGATGCGGAGAAGGAAATGGGCGTCCTGGATGTACTAATAAGAAAAGCTTCAATTCTGGCGCAAGGAAGTCAAAAGAGGAATGAATTGGAGCGGGCCGGGCTCTACCAATTAAAAGCCGAGAAATATCGGCTGGCATTGGAGCGTTTAGGTGGAACTTACAAGAATAAGAGTCAAAGTTGATGAGACAGACTCAAATGATAGGTCTTTCTCCTATAGCAACGATCAGTATTCAAAAGAAGCACTGCTGAAATCGATTTCTCTCTGCGGCGTGCTTAACCCGGTCGTCTTGAAGAAGAATCGCGTTTATCAGGTTATTACAGGTTTTCGAAGACTGGAAATTGCCGGTGAATTAGGACTTCAGGATGTTCCCGCCTACCTGGTTCATCCCGAAGCAAGCTCAGAGGAGCTGTTTGTCTTCTCGATTTTGGAGAATCAGACAAGCCGGACCCTGGATTTGTTCGAGAAAGCCACTTTGCTTTCGCGACTGGAGCAAGCGAAAATCCCGCTGAGCCGTATTCTGAGTGTATTCATGCCACTGGTCGGACTAGCCCCGCTGCGGCAGACAAGAGACGAGTTGATTGCCGTCGCCGGTCTACCCGGAACAGTTATTGATTACATTCTTGCTAGGAATCTATCGCTTCGCAAGATCAGGCATCTTAAAGAATTTTCCGAAGGCTCACCCATCTTTTTGGTGGAATTCCTGGAATTTCTAAGTCCAAGTGCCAACGTCTTCGAGGAAGTGACAAAGAGACTTGTTGAAGTTGGGCAGAGAGACGCTGAAACGCTCGACAGGATCATCGAATCTAACCGCTTTGTTGAGATCATGAAAGATGAGGCTATAGAAAAAGCTATTAGAATGAAGATGTTAAGGGAGAGGATATTCGCATTAAGATATCCTGTTCTATCAACTGAGAATAAGAAAATCGAGGATGCTTTGAAAGCTCTCGATCTACCGCGGTGCTCTGATGTCAAATGGGACAGATCTTTGGAGGCGAAAGGCCTTGAGGTGAAACTTAGCTTGATTAGTGATGAAGATTTTGAGAAAAGCCTGCGATCTCTTGAGAGGCTGCGGTCAGGCCACATATTGGACAGTTTTGGCTAAAGTCACTCAGGACTGTCTACAAACTAATTAACGGACGTCATTGCGAGCGAAGCGAAGCAATCTGACCGTATTCTGGTCATTCCTTCGGCCCTGCTCAGGACAGGCTCTGAGCGAACGCGAAGGATCTCAAACGAGATTGCCACAGGCTTCGCCCTCGCAACGACCTTTCGGGTCGGATCGCCGCGTCGGCCAATGCCTCCTCGCGATGACGAAATACAGTCTCGTTTGACTTTGTCAACAATCTCAATCGGCCATGATGATGCGCAAAATGGACCAAATATTCATAGACAATAACGCTAAGGATGACCCTTTGACATATCGCTTGATGAGGAGTTTTGATCCCGAGTCGATCGTTTTTGGGAATGAGGCTGAACTCAAAACGATTTTCAATGAGTTTTCGCTCAGCAAGGGCAAACGAAGCATCTATCTAACAAGGGCGAGAGGAAGACTCCTAAAGACCTGCCAGGGAATGCAAGAACCCTATCTCTGTTGTAGATTGAAGGTCTTGAGCCCAATCTCGAATTGCCCGATTTGCTGCTCCTATTGCTTTCTTCAATTTTACTTGAACAATCCGGTTACCACTGTTTATACCAATATTTCGGATTTCAAAGAAGAAGTCCGTGATTTGTCGATTTCTCAGCCACGAAGGCTTTTCAGGGTCACAACCGGGGAACTCTCAGACAGTCTTGCTCTGGACCCGGAAACGGGGATGGCGAGGCAGCTGGTTGAACTTGTCGGGAAGCTGCCTAACGTTATACTTGAGCTTAAGACAAAAACGGCTCGCGTTGACCATTTGCTTGGATTAGACCAGGTAAGGCGTGTAGTTGTTTCATGGTCACTCAACACCGCGCGCGTTGTTGAAGAAGAAGAGCGGGCAAGCTCTTCTCTGGAAGCGAGAATTGAGGCTGCGAGGAGAGCATGCTCCGCCGGCTATCTGGTAGGTTTTCACTTTGACCCCCTTGTCTGTTATTCTTCGTGGGAACAAGACTATGAAGATGTGATAAGGCGGCTATTCAGTAAGATCGATGTGGACAAAGTTGTTTGGGTCAGTCTAGGGACATTGAGGTTTGCACCGGGAATGGAGGGCGAGATGAAGAGGTTCTTTCCCGGTTCTAAACTCGCATACGGGGAGTTCATAAAGGCTGCTGATGGTAAGATGCGGTACATAAAGCCGATAAGATATGAGCTTTACAGAAGAGTTGTCAGTTTGATCAGAAAATACGGCGGGGACGAGGTGTTTGTCTATCTGTGCATGGAAATGCCGGATGCCTGGGAGAGTGTGATGGATTTCGTGCCGGAGTCAAGCGAGCACCTTGATTATCTGTTTGCGAAGAACATACACACGCGCTTCGGATCAATTCTTCCGGATCATCCCATAATTGATCACTATAAATAGTTTTTGCTTTTAAAGGAGCCCTCGATGAAGGTTGGATATTTTCAGCTCAATCCGAAATTTGGTGAGATAGAAGAAAACGTTAAGTATGTACTTGAAAAGCTCTCAGAAGTTGAAGCCGACTTGGTTGTCCTTCCCGAGCTTTTCAACACAGGTTATCAATTTGTTTCAAAAGATGAAGTGACGCAGCTCTCCGAGGACGTCCCCGGTGGTTTCACCACCCAGTGTCTTGTCAGTCTATGTAACCAGAGGGACTTCTATGTTGTTGCCGGTCTTGCAGAAAAGGCAAACCATGCATACTTCAACAGTGCAATCCTGGTGGGACCGGAAGGATTGATTGGACTATATCGGAAAACTCACCTTTTTGCGGAGGAAAAAACTTTCTTCGAGCCGGGAGACACAGGCTTTAAAGTCTTCGACATCGGACCGGCGAAGGTGGGTTTGATGGTCTGTTTTGACTGGTTATTTCCTGAAAGTGCAAGGAGCCTTGCTCTAAACGGAGCGGATATCATCTGCCACAGTGCAAATCTTGTTCTTCCTTATTGTCCGGATGCAATGGTAACACGCTGTTTGGAGAATCATGTTTTTGCGGTCACGGCTAATCGAATCGGATTTGAGGAGCGAGGCGGCAAAAAACGTCTGACATATATCGGGAAGAGCGAAATTGTGTCTCCTGAGGGTGAAATTCTCCTTCGCGCAGGTGATGACAATGAGGAATTAGCGATTTTTGAGATAGATCCAGCTTTGGCCCGAAACAAACAAGTAAATAGGTACAATAATATCTTTTCAGATCGCCGGCCGGATTTGTATGTCTGCTAGTCCGATTATTTCCGGGAAATATTTCTGCAATATTTGAGGATTGGTTTGACTTGCGTTGAAATACAGCCTTGAATGGAGTTGCTAAGTTATTGCGGGAGGACATTATGAGACGAAAGCTTCCGGTGGTCTTTGCCTTCATGGCGATATTATTGATTTGTATGACCTTGGTTTCATGTGCTCCTTGTAGTTTTTCAAGAATCTTCCGCCGGACCCAGAGAAGAACGCCCCGGCAAAAAGTGCGGGAAGAAATCAGAGACAGAGCAAGGACAAACCTGCGTAAGCGCGGCATGATTTTTGTGTGGGAAAAACAAGGAGATTTCTTGACCGACGTTTATCTCAGAACTGCCGCCGGAAGCTTCGTGCGCTTGACCCAAGACAAAAATCAGGAGCTATTTCCAAAGTGGCATCCAAAAGAAAACAAGATTGCTTATATCTCCAGATCAGGCGGAGAAGACAGGCTTCTAATTCTAGCTCTGAACGAGCTATCTGAAGCCAAGGTGGTCGCAAAAGCCTCTCAAATCTCCAAGTTTCGGTGGTGCAAAAAGGGTGAGGCCTTGATCTATTCTACCCAGAAGGATAATTTGTCGTCTCTCTACCTAATCAACATAGGAGCGGAAGACGAGGAACCATCTGTCATAGAGAAGGATGCAAGGAATCTTACCTGGACTTGTGACGGCAAGAAAACTCTCTACTTTTCCAAGCTACCCGGCGAGGACGAGGAGCTGAAGATTTTCAAGGTTGGAGACATCGGATCCCCGGAACCAAAAGAAATTGAGTCAGGTTTTAACCCTGTAATCTCTTCTTCAAGTAAAAGACTTCTTTATCAATATCCTCCGATGAGTGATGATTTCTCAACCTATCTTTTAGAAACATCAACAGGCGGCAAGACTGATCTTTTTCCTGACGAGCCGGCAAGAAGATGGTTTCATGACTTTGCTTTTTCCTTGAACGAAGAAAAGGCGGTTTATGTCTACTCTCCGTATTCGTATTATGATGAGAAAGGCCTGCCTTATTTCTTTCCTGATATCGAAGGTGAAGACACAAGCAAAACAGGGCTTTACCTTGTTACGCTCTCGAGCCGGGAGAATAGACTATTATACTCAACACCCTATGTCTTGGATCCTTTATTTGCACCGGCCGGGAAGGCAATCATATTTACCTCAAAAGTTTCCGGCGCTGATTCGGATACCGCAATCAATAGCTTTGACCTTGTCACCGAAGAAACCACAAAGCTTACGGGATCTGGAAATGCTTATCATCCGGATGTGCGTTGATCTACCTACCTCGGGCCTCAAAAAGATCAAAAGTCTTCGTCTCCAAATCTCAAATATTTTTTACCTCAATTTAGTCCTCGGGCCAGCCGATAATCTCTTTATAGTCGTCTCTCAAGTGGCAAAAGATGAAATTAACCTTGACTTTGCAGAGTATACCAACTCTAATTGCGATTCTGATCAATATGAGTTTGGCGCTTTACGTCTTTTACAAGAACCCACGCGATAGGCTTAACCGAAGCTACGCATGGTTAATGCTTATTTTGGTCATTTGGGGTTGCGGTGAGTTTGTCATGCGAGTGACCTCAATCCCGGATGTGGCTTTAACCGGAGAAAAAATATGCAGCATAGGCTACATATTTTTGCCCAGTTTTCTTCTATATTTCGCCTTGGTTTTTGTGAAAAGAGATGAGCTTTTCTCAAAGAGATTTCTTCTTCATGGTCTTATTTTCATTCCGCCGGCTGTCTTCCTGGTTCCAATGTTACTCTCCAATGTTTTAATTGAGAGAGTTGTCAGAACAAGTTGGGGATTCACTGCTGTTCTTGGGCCCTCCTATTTTGGGTTTGCAGTCTACCAAGTAGGATTTCTCGCGATCGCTTTCCAGCTTATCCTTAAAGCATATCTGCAGAGCAATGAAAAGCGGATCAAGAACGAAGCGCTGTTCATCCAGATAGGAATAGCCATTCCTTTCTTCGGCGGTTCGATAACTGATATCATATTGCCTCTTCTTGGGAAGCATCCTTTTGAGCTTGGTTTTATCCTAACGGCGTTCTCAGGGATAGCAATTGGCTATGCCATTGCAAAACATAAATTAATGATCCTCGATTCTTCGCTAACGGCAAAAGTTGTTCTCTCGACAATGGCCAGCTCTCTGTTCGTCGCAAATTCGGAGAAGAAGATCACCATGCTGAACAAATCAATGCTGGATCTCTTGGGTTACAAACATGGAGAGCTTCTTGGAAGGAAGATAGACACCGTCTGGAGGGATAGCAAGATTATTGATGAAAACTTAACCAGCGGACAACGAATCAATGATTACCACACTTTTCTTCTGGCAAAAAACAGAAAACCCGTTCCTGTAAGTGTTAGCCTCTCGGTCTTGCTTGATGAAGCAGGAACACCTATTGGTTCTGTTGGTGTAGCGGAAGATTTGCGAAAAATGCAGACTTATCTTACCACTGTTACGTCGCTTGCCGAAACGGTTGACGCTCGAGATACTTCAACGGCGGGTCACTCACGGAGAGTAAGGGACTTGAGCATTTCGTTGGCAAATATGTTGCAACTCAATTCGGATTTCATGCGGGAATTGGAAATCGCTGCTCTTTTGCATGATATAGGAAAGGTTGGAATAAGAGACAAAGTTCTCTTCAAGCCCGGTCCCCTGAATGAAGCGGAGTGGCGCCAGATAAAGACCCATCCGTTGGTGGCCGTAAGAATTCTTGAACCAATCCCATTCCTAAGGGAAATGATTCCAATAATTCGCTATCATCATGAGAGATTTGACGGTCATGGCTATCCGGCCGCCCTGGTTGGTTCAGAGATACCATTAGGTGCCAGGATAATAGCGGTAGCCGACTCTTTTGATGCAATGGCTTCCGCCCGTCACTACAGGCCCGCTCTAACATCTGCGCAGATCTTCAATGAGCTGGTGCAGGGCCGAGGTACACAATTTGATCCCGAATTGCTTGATCTGTTTCTGACGTGGTTGAGAGAGTATGAATTGGAGGATGTTCTAGGGAAATCGGCCGATTTCCACGAGGGTCTGCAAGATTTGACAGATGAACAGGTCGAATTGTTGATAAGCAAGCTGTTGATCGGTAACCAAAACGAGGTCGAGGAGAGAATCGCTCGATCATTCATTGAAATCTCAGGCAACTTGTTTGACGAGCTCAAAAAGCTTGCCGGTTTTAGGATTTGTGAGACGATCGGAGGAAAACTGAATGAGTTCTCAAAGCAAAACGGAGCGCCTTTTTATGTAGGTGAAGGCCGCGTGAGGATTGAAGCGAACAGCTCGTTTGGTCTGGACGAGTTGATTGAAGAATACAGGAAGTTCTTTCTGCTGCTATCACAAAGTGTTTCCGACGTCGTCGGTAAGAGACTTTTCGATCGCATGTTGATGGATGCGTTGGCAAAACACGGTGAGGCTGTGAAGTTGTTGTACACGGAATATTTGCTTAAGGACAAAAAGTTGCCGGTTTACAAAGGAGTTGCAGTGACGTGAAAAAGTTTAAGATTGTCCTATTTTCGGCTGTAGTTTTCATGCTGGTTGAAACGTCTGTCTACGCTTTCAGACTACTGGATGGGCACAATCATGTCGTCTTTGCCGATGTCTCCGCTGTCATTGCGGCGGTAGTTGCTTTTGGAGCTCTTGCTCATGCACTAGTTGGCTACAGGCGTCAAGGGCCGATAGACAAGTCGGTTTATAAGTGGTTTTCCCTGGCAATAGGAATTTTTCTATACTTTCTGGGTGAGCTTACCTGGATGATTTATGAGGCAGTGCTATCAAAGGATCCGTATCCGTCTGTTGCCGATGCCTTCTGGCTCCTAGGTTATATTCCTCTCTTTATTGGCTTAATGTATGCGATCAGAGAAACGAGGGTGAGCTTTTTTAGTGCCCGGACTCCTCTTCTTTGCCTGGTCGCCGGGACGATAATCGCTGCGTCGTTTGTTTTTCTAATGCGGCCGATTCTTGCAAGTACCGAAATATCATCGCTTGAGAAATTGTTTGATCTCGCCTATCCGATTCTTGATCTTCTTCTAATTATTCCAACACTAACCATATTGGTCTTCTATGAAGGGGGATTACTTGGCAAACCCTGGTTGTTTATTCTGGCAGGATTCATAAGTTTTGCCATCGGCGATTCACTCTTTTCTTATTTTAGCTGGATTGGGATCTATGAGTTGCTTCCTTTCCGCCTGATTGATTTGCTTTGGCTTGTGGGCTATCTGGCGATTGCGTTAGGTGCAATATATTCTGAGATTATCGCGGAGATGCGCTTTGAGCCCCCGCGTAAATCGGAATCATCTGAAACGGAATTTGAGCTGATGCCTACTTGCAAATAGTCTCCGCCGCCTGGCGCCTTATAGTAAATCTACCCTCGTAGCAGGTCAAAATTGCTCTTCCTCTGTGCTATAATTTTTTTGTGATTAGAAAAAAGGAACTTCTTGAACAGCTGAAAACCGTGCCTGATAAACCGGGTGTTTATGTCTTCAAAGACGCGAGCGGGAAGATCATCTATGTTGGGAAAGCTCGTTCGCTTAAGAAACGAATGAGATCGTACTTTCAGAAAACATCCTCTTCTTCCCCTAAAGCCAAGCTAATGGTTGAGAAGATCGCCGATTTGGATTTTTATCTTACCCATAGCGAGGTCGAAGCCCTTATTCTTGAGTGCAATCTAATAAAGGAATACCATCCGGACTTTAATATAAGTTTGAGGGATGATAAGAGCTATCCGTCGCTGGCAATTACTCTGGCCGATGACTTTCCGAGGATTGCCGTCACGCGAAAACTGGGGATCGAAGGGGCGAAGTATTTTGGTCCTTACACAAGCGCTCAAGCCATCAGAGAGACGCTGGACACACTTAGACGTATTTTTCCCGTCAGAGTCTGCAGAGGGCGGGTTCCGGGAAAGCAAAGGGGCTCTCCTTGTCTTAACTATCACATCGAAAAGTGTCTAGGGCCTTGCACGGGCCAGGTTGACAGAGGCGAATACCGGAAGATGATCAACCGGATCTGTCTTTTTTTGGAAGGGAAGCAGGAAAGAGTCATTTCTCAACTAGAGAAGGAGATGAAAGAAGCTGCGAAAGAACTGGAGTTTGAAAAAGCTGCGAGGTTAAGGAATAGAATCCAGGCAGGCAAGCAGGTTCTCGAGAAGCAAAAAATCATTTCAAAAAGCACCGAGGACAGAGATGTGTTCGGACTCTTTTCAAACGCTGAGTTTGTTTGTTTTGAGGTTTTTTTTGTTAGGGGCGGCAAGCTGATGGGAAGCGAGAGTTTTATCTTGGACAGAGATGAGCAGGTCAGTGAAGCTGAGTTTTTTTCATCATTCCTCAAACAATTCTATTTGCGTGCGGCTTTTGTTCCGCGGACCGTTATTTTGCCGGGCGAAATAACGGATCAGGAAATAATCGAGAAATGGCTGACTGAACGGAGGGGTAAGAGAGTCAATCTCATTGTACCTAAGAGAGGAGAAAAAAAGAAACTGGTTGAACTGGCCAAAGAAAACACTCAAGCATCTCTTGAGCTATTAAGACTTAAGAAAGAGTTTCAAAAAGAAAGAACCATGAAAGCGCTGGCCCAACTGAAAGAGGAGTTGAAGCTCCCTGTTTTTCCATACAGGATCGAATGTTTTGATATCTCGACTATCGGGGGGAAGGAGTCGGTTGGCTCCATGGTCGTCTTTGAAAACGGCGAAGCCAGGAATCAAGACTACAAGCGGTTTAAGATTAAGTCGGTAGACGGTCAGGATGACTTTGCAATGATGGCGGAAGTGATAAAGCGACGCTTTGCCAAGCACAAACAAGAGGCAGAGAACGCGGGCAGCAAATTTGGTGTAAGGCCGGACCTCGTTGTTGTGGACGGCGGCAAACCCCAGCTCTCAGCGGCCTTGAAGTCTTTGGACGAGTTGGATCTTGAAGGCATTCCGGTTATTGCCATTGCGAAGCGGGAAGAGGAAATCTACCTGCCGTTTGCTTTTAAGCCTATTTCCTTGCCGCGCTCATCACCGGGCCTAAAGCTTATTCAGGCGATAAGAGACGAGGCGCACAGATTTGCGATCGGCTATCACCGGGGTTTGAGGGAAAAACGGGTTACCGAATCCGTATTGGATCAGATTCCCGGAGTCGGCGACAGGAGAAAGCAAATTTTGATACAGCACTTTGGCACGCCCAAAGCTGTTCTTGAAGCCGGCCTTCAAGAGCTGATGGATGTTCCGCATCTTCCGGCAACGGTAGCACATGATATTTACGTCTATCTGCATGATTCAGAAGACAGGGATGTGGTGATAAAATGACAAGCCGTGGTCTGTTTTTTGATTACTATGAAGGTCCTGATGGAGTCGGGGCCCTGATCTTTTCAAACGCCGGACTAAAGGCCCATATTTTGCCGTCTCAAAAAAGGGATGGCATCGACAAGATAATCATGAACCGTTATTCCGATTGCGGGCAAGAATCCGGTGGGCCGGAGCAGCTAAAGCGGTATTTGTTTGATTATTTTAGAGGGGTCCCGGTCAATTTCGACAGTCTGGAGTTAGACCTTGATTTGGAGGGATTTTCGGATTTTGAGAGAATGGTGTTTGGAGTGGCGCAGACTGTTTCCTACGGCAAAGTGTGCAGTTACCAGCAGATCGCCGGGGAAATCGGAAGACCTCTGGCCTGCCGGGCTGTCGGAAATGCCTTGGGAAAGAACCCCATTCCCATTCTGATTCCGTGTCACAGGATTCTTCGAAAGAACGGGGATCCGGGTGGTTTCAGCGCAGGACTCGATTGGAAAAAGAAGCTGTTGGAACTGGAAGGGGCGACCAAATCGTCGAAAGACGAACGTCGAACGACGAACGGAAAGAATTGATAAGATTCGACTTACGGCGATGCAAGTTCAGAAGGTTTGGTGTCCGACTTTCAGCATGCGACAATTGCGAGGAGGCTAAATGAAGTTCTTACTACGACTCGCTATCTTGGCGGGGACCATTTTCCTTATTTCCTACCTTTTTCCCGGACTCATCAAAGTGGACAGCCCTTTGACGGCGCTCATAGTCGCCCTTGTTCTTGCCATAATTAATGCTTTAATCCGACCCGTTGTTCTGGTTTTGACATTTCCGATAAATATCTTGACCTTGGGACTCTTCACGTTCATTATTAACGGGCTGATGCTGATTCTTGTCTCCTCGATAGTTCCCGGTTTTACCATCTCAAGTTTTTGGGCCGCTGTTCTTGCATCCATTTTCATAAGCATAGTCAATGCTTTCGTCTCATCCAGAATTGTGGATGAGCAACAGGAAGATAATTGAAGGAAATCACTTTCTTTTAGGGAATTATTAGCTATGTTTTCAGAAGAAAGGGCTCAATAGCTTGGCTAAAGCACCCCGCTCTTTGAACTTTTTGAATTTTAGTTTGTCGTTTTTCACTTTTGTTTTTACTTTTTTCACTGTGTGGGTTGATCTGGAAGAATCATCAAGACAAGGAAGAACAAGGTGGGAAACATAGAGTAGTAAAGGTTGGAAATGTGATGGAAGAAGATTTGGAATTTACCATAATTACGGGACTTTCGGGAGCGGGGAAATCTGAAGCGATGCGGTGCTTCGAGGATATGGGTTATTTCTGCATCGACAATCTTCCCGCTTCGCTGATCCCAAAAATGGCGGAGCTATGTTCTCTGCCAGGTAGCAAGATAAGGAAGGTGGCGCTTGTAAGTGACGTTAGGGGGGGAGAATTCTTCGATGCTCTCTTTGAATCGTTGAGAGAGCTTAAAGGTAAGAATATCAGCTACCAGATTTTGTTCCTGGAAGCGTCCGATGACGAACTCGTCAAGCGTTTCAAGGAAACCAGGAGAAGACATCCGCTTGCCGCCGGCGGTCAGATTGTTGAGGGCATCAAGAGAGAAAGGCGTGTTCTTGAGAGCCTAAGAGGGCACGCAGATATGATAATAGATACGACCAACATCGAGACTTATGAGCTCAGAGACAAGATTCGTTCCTCTTTCCTTGGCAAGCAGAAGCAAAAGGCAATTCTGATCACCGTGATATCCTTCGGCTACAAATACGGTGTGCCGATAGATGCGGATTTGGTGATGGATGTGAGATTCTTGCCTAACCCCCACTACATTGAGACTCTTCGCAAATTTAGCGGAGAAGATCAACCTGTCATCGACTTTGTCCTTGACAGGCAGGAGACTCAGACTTTCTTAGAATGTTTCCAAGGTCTTTTGGCATTTCTACTGCCTCATTATGTTGCTGAAGGGAAGACTCATCTAGCGGTTGCAATCGGTTGCACGGGCGGCACACATCGCTCGGTTGTTTTGGCCAATGCAATTGAAAGATTCTTATCTGAAAAGGGATACAATGTTACCGTTAGACATCGAGATATAGGAAGAGATCAGAGGGCCAAAGTTGCGATTGAAGAGGGGTATTAGGGCGTAAATGCAAATTGCAAAAGGCAAAAGGCAAAATGAAGAACAAAAAACCAAGTGCAAAGTTCAAAATGCAAAATGAAAAGTGCAAAAGGATTTTTGCCTTAGGGTTTTAAAATTTGCAGTTTGAACTTTGCAGTTTGCATTTTGCAATCACGCTTTTATTAGAAGGTGAAAAATCAGGTGACTTTTTCACGGCTGGTCAAGAATGAACTGGCTCGCATTGAGCCCAGCAAAAGATGTTGCCGTTTGGCTGAATTGTCGGCGATTATTCACATGGACGGGGCGCTGCATATTAAGAATAAATCCTATGCACTTCACACCGTCACCGAGAATGCGGCTACGGCTAGGATGACTGTTAAGCTCTTTACCGAATTGTTCCGGCTCGATACCGAGGTAACGACGCGACGTGCACTTCTACAAAAGACCAATAACTATGTTGTCTATATTGCTCCTCAACCAGGTTTGGATCAGGCCTTAAACGAGCTGGGCATTTTGGATGATTCAATGCAAATAGAGTATGGCATCTTGCCGCGCCTTGTCAGCAGAGAGTGCTGCGCGATCGCGTATCTTAGAGGCTCTTTCTTGGGCGGAGGTTTCGTCAGCGATCCTCAGAAAGAGCATCACTTTGAGTTGACTACTGAGAACGGAGCCCACGCAGATGATCTCGAGGTTTTGCTGAGAAAGTCGGGCTTTCCGGCAAAAATCAGCAAGCGCAAGAGAAATTTTGCGGTCTATCTTACCGAAAGCGAAGCAATGGCCAGGTTCCTTGCCTTGGTTGGCGCCCACAGCGCTCATCTGAAATGGGAAGATGTCGCGATTGTCAGGGAGATGCGGAACAGAGTCAATAGACTTGTGAATTGCGAGACAGCGAATTTGAATAAAACCATCGAAGCGGCTTTGTCTCAAATTAATGATATTGTGGTAATCGAGGAGGAGGTGGGGTTAGGAGTAATGCCAAGAGGTCTTCAAGAGATCGCTCAAGCACGAATTGAGCACCCTTACGTGAGCCTGGAAGAACTGGGAGAACTCTGCAGGCCGTCTCTTAGCAAGTCCGCCGTTTATCATCGGATCAAGCGCCTAAGCAAGATGGCTGAAGACCTAAGAAGTATGTCCAAGAACAGCTTAAATCGATTGGCGAACTAAACACAGCACCGTTCACTTTTCTTTGGATTTAGGAAGAAGAAGGAGGAAGATATGGCTATCAAGGTAGGAATTAATGGATTCGGAAGGATTGGAAGAAACGTTTTTCGCGCCGGGATGGACGATCCCGATATCGACTTTGTTGCCATCAATGATTTGGCGGATTCAAAGACTTTGGCTCACTTGCTCAAATATGATTCAATCTACGGTGGTCTTGAGTGCACGGTCGAAGCGGCGGATGGGGGAATCGTTATCGAGGACAAAGAGATAAAAGTGATGGCGGAAAGAGACCCCGGAGCCCTTCCGTGGAAGAAACTGGGGGTCGACCTTGTAGTCGAAGCGACCGGATTTTTTGTAAAGAGGGATGACGCCGCCAAGCACCTTAGCGCCGGAGCGCAAAAGGTGATAATCACTGCACCTGCGAAGAACGAAGACATAACGATAGTCCTGGGCGTAAATGAAGAGATGTATGATCCGGACAAGCACCATGTTATTTCAAACGCTTCTTGCACGACGAACTGTCTTGCTCCTGTCGCGAAGGTCCTGTTGGACAACTTTGGCATTGAAAAAGGCTATATGACAACGTGCCACGCCTACACAAACGATCAGAGAATCTTGGATTTTCCGCATGAGGACCTGAGAAGAGCCCGCGCGGCCGCGATGTCGATTATTCCGACGACGACGGGTGCCGCCAGGGCAACCGCACTTGTCATCCCGGAGCTGAAGGGCAAAATGGATGGTGTTGCACTTCGTGTTCCCGTACCCGACGGCTCGGTCATCGACCTGGTGGCAATCCTGGGTAAAGAAGTAACCGTTGAAGAAGTAAACGAAGCGTTCAAGAAAGCGGCTGACCAGGGAAGATACGAAGGAATATTGGAGTATACCGAGGACCCGATTGTCTCCGCCGATGTTATAGGGAATCCTTATTCTTCGGTCTTTGATGCGCTCTCGACAATGGCCAACGGAAACATGGTCAAGGTTATCTCCTGGTATGATAACGAGTGGGGATATTCAAACCGGGTTGTCGATTTGATCCATTATATCTCCTAGGAGGTGTAATTTTTGAAAAAGAAAACCGTTCGCGATATTGATGTTTCCGGAAAGAGAGTTCTAGTAAGAGCGGATTTCAATGTTCCTCTTAGTGAAGACGGCGTGGTGCAGGATGATACCAGAATAAGAGCGGTTTTGCCGACCATCAATTATCTAATGGATCACAAGGCAAAAGTGATCTTAATGTCTCATCTTGGCAGGCCGAAAGGCGTGGATGAGCGGTATAGGTTGAATCCGGTTGCCGCAGCTCTTTCGAATTTTCTCGGGAAAACCGTTCGAAAACTCGACGAGACTGTTTCGGAAAATGTTGAGGCAGCCGTGCAGGGTTTGAAAGAAGGAGATGTGCTGCTGCTTGAAAATGTGAGGTTCAATGCCGGCGAAAAAGAAAACGATCCTCAGTTCTCTCAAAAGCTGGCAAAACTTGCTGATATCTACGTCAATGATGCTTTTGGAGCAGCTCATAGGGCGCATTCTTCTGTCGTCGGAGTCACGGAGTTTCTGCCCTCGGTGGCGGGCTTGCTTCTCGCAAAAGAAGTTGACACGCTAACACATCTGCTGGAAGACCCCGAAAGACCGTTTTGTGCAGTTTTGGGCGGCAATAAGGTCTCCGACAAAATCGGCGTGATCAACAAATTCTTGGATATCGTTGATTTTCTTTTGACCGGCGGAGGTATGTGTTTTACATTCCTAAAAGCCAAGGGCTTGAGCATCGGAAAATCAGTCTGCGAGGACGGCGAGCTTGAACATGCAAAAGAGATGCTGGAAAAAGCCGAGAAGAATAGCGTGACACTTTGTTTGCCCATCGATTTGGTCGTGGCCGATAGGTTTGCGGAGGATGCTAATCACAAGGTGGTTTCGGCGGAAGATATCCCGGCTGGCTGGCTGGGTCTGGATATCGGCCCGAAGACGATTGAAACATACCGCAAATTTCTTGGAAACGCCAAGACCATATTCTGGAACGGTCCTTTGGGGGTCTTCGAGATGAAGCCCTTTTCGGAAGGGACCAAAAGTATTGCCGAGATCGTTGCAAGTTCCGACGGCACGACAATTGTCGGAGGCGGCGACTCGGATGCTGCTCTACGGAAGTTTGATCTTGAAGACAAAGTCACTTTTATTTCCACCGGCGGAGGAGCGTCCCTAAAGATGCTGGAAGGCGTACCGTTGCCCGGCGTAGAGGCTTTGATGGACAAGGAAGAGTCGACTGTACCTAGATAGACAAATGAAGGATGGTTTTGTTTTGAGGTAACTGCGTGGAATTGCAGAGGTTCCTGATGCAAAAGACCTTGGACCTTCAATGAGAGATGCGTCATGTAATATGAGGTTGATTCTGTCACGTCATGTTGAGCGATAGCGAAACATCTCTAGAGATTCTTCACTTCGTTCAGAATGACAAAAAATCTTACGAAAGGAGATCTTATGAGGCGACCGATTATAGTTGGGAACTGGAAAATGTACAAAACCAGCTCAGAGGCGGTTACTTTAGTCAAGGAACTGATTGACTTGGTTGAGGATGCAAAAGGCGTGGATGCCGCGGTGGCTCCGCCGTTTACCGCGCTTCAGAGTGTTGCGGCTCTCCTTGAATCCGGCAACACAAGGGTTGGATTAGGCGCTCAAAACATGCATTGGGAGGACGAAGGTGCTTATACAGGTGAGGTTTCTCCTGCAATGCTAAAAGAACTGAACGTAAAATATGTGATTATCGGTCACTCCGAGCGCCGCGCTTATTTCGGGGAAACCGATGAAGGGGTTAACAAGAAGGTAGCGGCGGCAATTGCGCACCGTCTAACCCCGATCATGTGTGTCGGTGAAACTCTCGAAGAGCGGGAAGAAGAGAGGACCACGGAAGTAGTGAAAAGACAGATTTTTGGCGGCCTGAAGGACCTAAAAGCGCAAGATGTCGGCCAAATGGTAATTGCCTATGAGCCGATTTGGGCGATCGGTACCGGCAGATCAGCAACGGCCAAAGACGCAAACGATGTAATTAGGCACATTCGTGCGCTTGTAGGATCCCAGTTCGGGCAAGAGGTTGCGAAAGAAGTGAGGATCCAATACGGCGGAAGTGTAAAACCCGACAACATCGGCGAATTCATGGCGGAACCCGATATCGACGGTGCCTTGGTCGGAGGAGCCAGCCTGGAAGCCCAGAGCTTTGCCAAAATCGTCCAAGGAGCAGAGAGCTGCTGCCTTGCTTAGGAATTCTTTCGTACGTCGGTTGAGTTACGCAAAGGTTAGAGACTAGGCTGTCTCAGCCCTGCAAAATCAAAGATCAAAGATCAAAAATAAAAAGTACAGATCAAAATGGACAAATGCCCCTTGCCATATCGATCAGTCATACTCTAAGATGGCATTCGGCGGTCTCTGCGGCTGCCGAAAAGGGCAATCCAAAGGCTTTTTGACCATTTTTGGTTTTTACTTTGTCATTTTGCTTTTTGATTTTTAATATTTGATTTGATTCAACTCGCTGAGCAACTTCCTTGCGAAGTCGCTCGACGCAAGCCTCATGTGGCCAGCCTTATCAGCAGGGGCATTAATTCTTGTCCCCGCATCATTCCCATGCTTCCCTTGCTGCATTCCTTTTCCGAAAAGCCCGCGGTTCCGTCCGGGGTAATATTGTTTCCGCTGACTAGTACCGGTACGGGGTCATCTGAATGCGCTTTGAGCGTGCAGGGTGTTGAATGGTCGGCTGTGACTGTTATGAGGGTATCTTTCAGATTCAACCGGGGGATCAATTCCCCGAAAAAGTACCGGTCAATCGCCTCTATGCTATCTTTCTTTGCGGTCGCTTTTCCGTCATGGGCTGGTTCATCCGGTCCTTTTATGTGAACATATAGGCCGTCAAATTCCTTAAGGGATTCAAGCACCTTCTTGGCTCTCAAAGGGTAGTCGAAGGCCGCGTCGCCAGTCGGCTCAGGTAGGTCGATTATCGTCATTCCGGTGAGCAATGCAATTCCTCGTTCAACCGGCATTTCCACGAAGCAAGCAAATCTTCTATTAAATTTCTCATTAAGGGGAGGGAATTTCGGCAAAGAATCTCCGCTGTCTCTTGTCAGAATAACATTTGCGGGCATTTTGCCGTCATTTACTCGATTTATGTTGACCGGTTCATTATCCAGGACTTCATGGCTTCTTTTTATGAACTCATTGGTCAAAAAGGCCGCTCGTTTCGCTCCGCTTGAATCCATAAAGCCGTCAGCCGGCGTGCATTCTTGAAGCACGCTATCAAATTGACTTTTGGCTACGCTGTAAGCACCTTCTTTTTCATAGGCGGGATCGGTATTGGTGACTTCAGCCGATAACTTGCCGCCTGAATTACGAATAACCAAGACTCCCCGGTGTCCAATCGTGTTTTTGAATTCGAAAGTTGCCGATGGAAGCTCGACTTTCTCATTCACCGCTTTGGAAAGTTCGGTGGCTTCTTCGGTGGTCAAATTACGTCCGACACGCCGGTCAATAATTTGATTGTCCTCACCGAGGGTGGCAAAATTCACACGATAGGCAAGGTCGCCATCATTTACTTTAAGCCCCGCAGCATAACTTTCAAGGGGGCCTCTGCCGGTATAGTACTTCTCGGCGTCATATCCAAGTATGCTGATCACAGCCACATCTGATTCGGGAGCTATTTCTTTTCCGACCGGATAGAGCATTCCCGTTTGGCCGTCTTTCGCCAGTTTATCCATAAACGCAGTGGAGGCGGCCTCAAGCGGAGTTTTTCCTCCCAGCTCAGGGTTGGGAAGATCCCCGAGGCCATCTAGAACAATATACAAGATCTTCATCAGCCGAATCCTTTCTAGTGCGGTTTTCCAATTGATTTCACATCATTGCATTATATCAACTAAAAATGGAGAATTTAAACTGAAAAAATAAAAATGACGGTTGCGCCACGATTATCAAGGGTCATTCTGCATTTTTCATTTTGACTTTTGACTTCTTGCGTTGCTTGTTACGCAAGTATGAATGTGCTATTCTAAACTCTAGATTTTTCTTGGAGGTTGATTTGAATGGCGATTAAGATAGTCGTAGTTGTTCATATTATTGTCTCGGTGTCCCTGATTCTGGCTATCATGCTTCATTCCGGCAGCGGGAGCGGTCTTTCCACGTCCTTTGGGGGAGGACTTCCGAGCACATTCTCCGGAAGCAGCATGATCGAAAAGAATTTGGACAGGATAACTGTCGCCCTCACTGTGATTTTTATTGCGACTTCTGTTGCTTTATATATATTTTTTCGAGCATAACCCTGATAGTTTCTTCTCTTGTTTCTGAAAGCGCTGAGATGACATGATGCTTGTTTTGGCGTGTCAATACTGTCGTTTGCTTTTTTGCCGCGATGATGGAATTGGTAGACATGCTAGGTTGAGGGCCTAGTCCTGGCTATTCAGGGTGGGGGTTCGAGTCCCCCTCGCGGCACCAACAAAGACCACATATCTAGAAGGGGAGATCAAGATAGCATAGGAGCTGGCCTTTTGGCTGGCTTTTTATTATTTTGACTAGACTAGTCAATCAGAAGTAATACAATGAAAAAAAGAACTACAAATGAAGATGAAAATGAAGCCGATGGATGAAGAAGAAGTATTTTGCAGAGCAATAGAACGCATATGGGATGAACTCATCAACCTGGGATATTCCCAAGAAGAATTGAGGTGGATTGATTACAAGCAACAGGCAGAAATCGCTCTTGCTGGACTTGAGAACGACAAAACAGCGGATCGTGTCGTTGATTTAATTCGAGAAGGTAAGATACTGCAGCCCAAAAGCGATAAGGTTTTTATTGCGGGCTCTGGTTATCAAGATGACTTCTATGGTTTCAGAAAAGACCTCCCCTTCACCTATGAAGACCTCAAACGTTATCAGCTGAGCAAGTATGCAGATGAGAGATACAAGCGGTTGATAGCAAGATTTTTGACCCACCAAGCCCTTGTGCGGAATCCTTCTCCTGAACTAAGACAGTTACTTCTCCAAACGTATGAACCACTCATCAATTCCGTCGTGAGGTACTATCGCCGTCAGTTTTGGAACAAAGAGGAGAAGAGTCCCGAAGGAGGCGATGTTGACAGCTTGCGGTGGCAACTGAGGGAAGAAGCGGAGAGGCTTATTGATAATTTCAACTTTTACCATCGCAAATGGTTTAAATTTCCTGGATTTAAAAGAACAAATATTGAATCTACCAAGAATGATAAAGCTATCTACTCTGCGGCTCCTTCATTAAGGGAAGTTGGTTCGATAACCAATGATTCTGAATTATCGCTAACTCATTATCTTGACTTCCATCTGAGGAAATATGTAAAAGAACAAGGATATCTAAGCAAAGAGCCAAGTCCGGATAGTGTGGAAAAACGAGTGGAGGATTATTTTGGTGGAGAAATGGATAGAGACCCCGCCTTCATGGGGGAAAGTGCTGATAACTCGGAAAGACAAGAAACTGAGGCAAAACAGTTGATAGCTGAAGCAAGGCAGGCCGGTTGTGAGGACCCGGTTGAGTATTTTGAGAGCCTTGGCACAGACGAGCAAGAGGCGGTAAAGAAGCGCCTAAGCGAAGCCGCAGAGCCCGATAGCGACTTCCAACAGTCACGGCTGCAGCAAATCCTTCCAGGCGATGAGATAAGAGAGCCAATTGAGATAAACGGCAAGAAGTATGGAGTCATAAGAATAGCGGCCAAGCATTATGGCAGGTGTGAAAAGACTATTCGCAGATGGAAGGAGGCTGGCAAGATAAAAGCATATCGTTGGAGCAGTTTGCAGCCAGATATGCAAAATAAGCCGGATAGATATAGAAATTATTGGCTGTTTCTGCTTGACTAGACTCTAGCTCTAATTTTGGCAAAACCAAGAATCTCTATTCCTGCGCCATTGCGCGGGATTTTTTTATGCCCGGATGTCCATATTCATAGAAGGTGACAAAAACTTTTTGTGCTTTGGAGGTTACATGAACCGGGTTTGGATTGTGAGACGAGAAAATGCGACACTCCAGTGCGATTTGGCATCTCAGGTGGGGATTTCCGAGTCATATCTGAGCCGGATTGAGCGCGGGCGCGTAAGACCATCCGATGAACTCAAACAGCGCATTGCAGGCGCGTTGGGGCTGTCAGCTAAGGAGCTTTGGCCCGGTGAGACCAGAAACAGACATCAGATTTGAAATCATAGAAAAAGTTGCGGAACCCGGGTCACCAGAAGAGCGGGCACTGAAACGAGCTCAGCTCCAAGCACTATGGAGCATTTTGACTAATGAAGATGAATATGAAAAACGAGATGCAAACATCCGAAATTCAAATAATAGTACGAACAGACGGCCACGTTGAAGCGCGATTTGACCCACGAAATCAAGGGGAGCAGTGGCTCGCCAGTATCGCAAGGCCGTGGGCGGACGCAATTGCTTACGATTTGCAGAAATCGAAGAGGATGCGGAGATTCACGGTTTTACCTGGAGGGAGTAGATGAAAAACAAATTGGATGGATATGAGATAAGCGACTTTTACCTCTGCGCTTTTTTACTCACCAAAGGCTACAAAATACTTAGTACCAAACAAGACGGACGGCGAACTGTTTTTGTCTTGGAGGATAGGAGTGGCCTGGAAAACGAGATAAAAGCTTTTTTCAACCATGAGGCTAAGGTTGAGGCTATCAGTTTCAAAAACAGCATTCAGGACTTGAGAACACTGCTTTATTCGTTGGAAAAATGAGGACAAGATGCAAATGCAAGATGTAAAAGAGCAGGTAAAAGCGGCAAATAATATAGTTGATGTGGCACGAGAGTTAGGCCTTGAGGTCAAGCGTAACCACGCAAAGTGCATCAGACCAGATAACCACAAACACGGTGACAACGATCCCAGCCTTTCATTTGATCTGAGGACAAACACCTATAAGTGCTTCCGATGTTCTGATGTTCACGGTGATGTTATCGACCTGGTTGAGCAAGTAAATGGCTGGGATTTTAACCAAGCCAAGGAGTGGCTGGCACGTCGGGCAGGAATAACTCTTGATACACCTGCCTCACGAATCAGCACGAACGGAAGCTATTTAAAGAGCCGGGGACTCACCGATGAAAGCATCAAAACCTACCAACTCAAAGAGACAAAAGGTGCCGTCAAAATTCCCTACTTCGATCATGAAGGCAAAGTTTTATTCCACAAGGTCCGTCGAACGGACCGGAAGCAGTTTTATTATGAACCCTCTGGCACTGATGTCCAACTTTACAATGGCTGGCAGCTTTCCAAATATTCCCAGTATGTTGTCATCTGTGCCGGTGAGATCGACTGTCTTTCCCTTCTTCAATCAGGATATAACGCCGTTGGCCTTCCAGGTGAGGGCATATTCAAAGATGAATGGCTACGTTTATTTGATCATATCAAGACCATTTATATCTGCCTGGACGGTGACGAAGCAGGCAGGCAAGGCTCATTTCATGTAGCTGAAAAGTTGGGTGAGAAATCGCTTATCGTTGAATGTCCCGACCAAAAAGACATTAACGATTTACTATGCGCCGGATACACAATGCCCGATTTTGGCCGACTCCTAGCCGAATCTAAAACGGTCGATGAGTTTATATTTTATTTCCCGCCTATAGTAGGGGCGCGGGAAATAAAATCAAATCCAGTTCAGGGGCCTATTCTGACCCCGATTGCCGATTTTATTTCCCAGACGAATGAGCCACTTCGTTATCTGGTTCAAGGGCTCATTCCCCTTGAATGGCTGATTCTCATCGCTGGCAACACAAAGGACGGAAAGACTCTGCTCAGTCTATATCTGGCCTTCTGCGTGGCGACCGGCGCGAAGTTTTTGGACAGGGAAGTGATACCGGGTCCTGTATGCTTGGTGCTTCTAGACGACCCCGAGAGCCTGGTTAGAAAGCGCCTTCGCGATTTCAACTTCACCGAAGAGCTTCCCGTGTATGTCTCAACCGCCCGATTCCGAGAGGATACCTTCTTTGCTCAACTAGAAGAAGAGCTTCAGCACATCAAACCGCGCTTAGTGATTATCGATACTTTGATAAAAACTGTTTCACGCGTACAGGGAGCAGAGAACGACGCCGCCGTGATGGATGGGGTAATTGAGCGATTCGCCCGGATCGGTGAGACATGCGAGCGTCCCAACTTTCTACTCATTCACCACCTGAACCGAGCGGGAACCGTGCGAGGATCCACGGCAACCGAAGGCGCAGCGCCGGTTGTAATCATCACCAGGAGAAAAGAGAGCGGGATTATTGAGCTGCAGATAGACACAAAATTGGAGCCGGTCCCGCCGCTGGTCGTTCAGTTCGATCCCATCGCCTGCAAATTCGACTACCTGGGAGAGAAGGAGGAGTTCAACCGCAACCAGCTTGAGAAGGACATTGTCGAGTTCCTTGAGGAAGCGGGTGAAGAGACTTCAACCAACATCAGTAAGGCAGTATCCGGTAGAACTGAGGCCGTGGTCGCCATTTTGAATGGATCGGAGCGGTTTGATTGCCGAGAGGATAGGAGTGGAAAAGGAAGGCCGAAAAAGCTGTATTTCTTGCGGGAAATAAAATCGGAGGAGGATTTTTAAATACTATCTCCTACCTGCAAAGGAATTTATTTCCCATTGGAAATACTTAGTGGGAAAAAAAGTCAAAAAGCCTTGATTGAAGGATTTGATGCAGAGGTAATTGACGGCGACAAGACACCGCTTTGAGGTTGCAGAGGCCTTCCATTTCAGAAGGCTAGGTGCTGTCGAAACATCGTAACAGGAAGCATTATACCAGCTTGTGAGGCTAAAAAACATGTGAACGGTTCGGTCCGGTGACCCGGACTAAACGAGTCACATAGAATAGTCCGGGTAATTTGGTAGTTTATCCGAGGTCAGGACTAGAAATAATACAGACCAAACGGCAGGTAGAAGAGGTAGTCAGTAATGAGTAAATATTCAAACTTATCGTGGATCACAAGTCTACAACCGGCAAGAAAATCACTCAGATCAAGCGTGAGGACTTGCTGAAGCTGTCTCAAATAGCTAGTGACGGCAATCGGACACCAATCCTCACTTTATCCTTCAAGGGGTGTCATAAGCTTTATGCAGTGTTGGAACTCAATGATTTGTTGGAGTTGCTAGATTAAATGCCAAGACGTGAATGGAAGTGGACAAAACATCAGCTGGACAAGTTAATCAAAGTCCAGGCGATATTAAAAGAGCTTGAGGACTATAAGCCACTTACCTTGAGGCAGGTTTACTATCAGCTTGTGGGCAAGGGCTATATCGAAAACAAAGTCAGCCAGTACAACATGCTATCTAACCTTTTGAAGTGGGCAAGGATTGACGGCTATATTGCATGGGTTGATATCGAAGACAGAGTCAGAGCCTTCCACAACGGCACCGGCTGGGATAATAGACAGCATTTCATAGAGGAAGAGCTGCAGGCTTTCTTGACTGGATACCGGCGCGATTTGCTGCAGTCACAAGACAAGTATATTGAAGTCTGGATCGAGAAAGATGCACTCAGTTCCATATTCACCAGGGTTGCAATGCCTTACTGCATCTCAACTGTGGTCTGCAGGGGTTTCAGCTCAGTCAGCTTCCTTAATGATTTCAAGTCAAGGTTGAGCTATCACCGGGACAAACAGCCAGTAATGCTTTACTTTGGTGACTTTGATCCGTCAGGCGTGGAAATGCTGGAAGCTATGAAAACAACGCTTCAAGATGAGTTAGGAGTCACCGGGATTGACTTCAAACGAGTGGCACTACTTGAAGATGATACCTCCACCTACAACCTGCCACATAACCCGGATGCATTGAAAAAGACTGATTCGAGAGCCAGGAAACATATGGAGGCTTACGGGGAGGTAGCCGTTGAATTGGATGCCTTAAGGCCAGACGTACTGGAGGAGAAGATAAGAACAGCAATTGAGGCAGAGCTGGACATGGCGACTTTGAGCGCTGAATTGGACACCCATCAAAAAGAGTTTGATAAGTTAAACGTGCTAAAAAGCAAGGTAGAGGTATTCATAAATGACAATTTCTTCTGATCCAGAACAACGAGTGAAGCAAATAGCTGCGATTCAACCACCACCTAATCCAGCAGGTGAAGGCAACACAAGAACGCTTAAGCACGGTGCCTGGTCTGAGCGCTACCTATCACCACTTGTTGAAGAGAAAGAGACAGAACTTCTCAGCCTGCTTGAAGAGGCAAGTTATATAGCAAATGTTGATCGGATCATAGTCCGGAACCTCGCAAGAACTCTAGCACGCCTTGAGCGGTTTGACTGGTACTTGGACCAAGAAGGTGACGTCGTTATTACCGGCAACAAAACAAAGCTCAATCCAGTTATCTCAGCTTATTTCACAGCGCTAGAGAGCTGCAGAAGACACTGTGAAGCCTTGGGCTTGACTCCGGGAGCGCGGGCAAAGCTGGGCGTTGACTTGATGCGATACAAGGACGTGGCTGAACGCATGGCGGAGAGGACACAAGATGATAACAGATGAGGCAATCGATAGATATATAAAGAATCCGGTCCTGTTCTTGAAAGAACAATACATAATGCTGAACGGAAAACCTGTGCAACTCATGCCAGAGCAAGAGGACTTCCTCAACCAACTGTTCCTAGCCAAAGATGAGGATGGTAGGCGGAAACACAACTTGACCATTTATTCGACACCAAAAAAGAATGGTAAGAGCGAAACCGGTGCAATGTTGGCAACGATCTTTACCTTTTTAGAGGAACCAGGAGGGGAAATTATCTTTGCTGCAGTCGACAAGGAGCAGGCTAGTGTTGTTATGTGGAAGAGATATCAGGATGCACTTAAGAGAAATCCGGAGCTTAAAGCATCGGTGAAGTTCTATCGGGACGCTGTCGAGGTTTTAGCAACTGGGACCGTGGCAAGAGTTATCTCCTCAGATGCACCGTCAAGTCATGGATTCAACGCCAATTTGATTCTATTTGACGAACTGTGGGCCTTTAGAAACCGTGATTTCTACGATGCTTTGACACATTCACCGGCGCGGAAGCAACCTCTAACCAGTATTTTCACTTATGCGGGTTATGACACAACCAGTTTGCTGTATTCGCTGTATGAGACAGGTCTCAAGAAGTCTGATCCCAACATGCTCTTCTTCTGGACTGAGGAAAATATTGCGCCTTGGATCGATCAGAAATACCTTGACCAGCAACTAAGGCGGCTACCGCCTCACGTCTTCCAAAGACTTCATCAAAATAAGTGGAGCGGAGGCACAGGAGCCTTCCTAACCAGACAGGATGTCGAACAGTGCATCAATTCAAATCTTACACCACGTCTTACCGGTAAACCTAGTTGCAGCTATATTATGGCCTTGGATTTGGGGTTGAAGAAAGATCGAAGCTGCGTGACGATCGTACATTCGGACCCCAAAACCAACAAGATTATTCTTGATCGTATTCAAACTTGGCAAGGATCCCGGGACGATCCTGTCTTGATTGCCGATATCGAACAATTCCTCGAAGCCAGCTTTAAGAACTTCTACATCAATGCTCTGGTAGTTGATCCTTGGCAAGCAGCAAGCACTATTCAGAAATTCCGGTCCAAAGGTTTTAGCGTTATCGAATTCTGTTTCACATCCTCAAGTCTCACCAAGTTGAGCCAGAATCTCTACTTCTTAATCCATAACCAGCTTTTTGAAATGTTTGACGATCCTGGCTTGAAAGACGAATTGCTACAGGTCAACATGGTTGAAAAGAGCTATGGTTTTAGGATCGACCACGAATCCGGACGTTTTTCAGATCGGGTTATTAGTTTAGGAATGGCGGTACTGGAGGCCACAAATCAGCCTTGCAGCAATCCCAAAAATATCGTGAGAGTCTTGGACACAGGTCCGGCTTACCGGCCCAATAGATTCACAATCTACGGATAAACAAAATAAGGAGTGAGTTTAAATGGAAGTATCAGAAGAAGAAATCGGCGTAAGCGAGCGCGGGAATTTTTGGGTGTTGAAATGGAAGTATCCAAAGTTTACAGTGGGAATTTCCAAAGACCAACATCCTACAAAGCCTTTTCTTTCTGAAATCTTTGAGGAGGAGGCGGAGCACCGGGAGAGAAGGCCACAGCTGCAAAGAAAGCTTTATCCCCACTGCCGGGCAAAATTTGAGTTGAGCAAAAAGGATTTGGACGACATCAGGTTTCTGAAAAGCTTGGCCGCGGATTGCAAGAAGATTGAGAAAGGAGGTGTATCCGAAAGAGATCATCACGCCAGCGCGAAAATTCAGACAAAAAGCATTGACGTAACCGGAGCCTACTTCGAACCGCGACATCCTGAACGGATCGTTTACAATTCTGAGTTTATCGCCTGGAAGTGCCTTGATCTGCTAAATAGGTGCGCTTACCAGGTATTTTCAAACTATAGTCCATGTGCAATGCGAACGGATAACCAAAAATCCTATCTTGAGGCCACCGGTTATGAGACCGGGATAATAAATTATTGCCTCGACTCAAAGGAAGCAGACACACCGGGCATTATTTCGCATGAATTCGCTCATCACTTGGAAACGCTGCAATTGGCCGACAAAGGCCAAGAGACTGACGACGGACTCTGCACAACCGGGGCCAAGACTTTTCAAAAGGAGTTTAGCAGGATTTGGAATACTTACGCCAATAGTCAAATGCTCGAATTTCATATTGAGAGACTACTACAAGACTATAATAACAGGAGGTAAATCATGCAATTATCGGAGCTTGAAACAAAGAGAGCACAAATCGAAGAGGAAAAAACGGAACTTACGAACCAAATTGAAAGCCTATCTCAAAAGAGAGAGGAACTATCGGCACAAGAACTACTCGACGGCCTGGAAGTCGGAAAGGAAATCCAGGCAACTGAGGATAAGATCACGGAAAATCGGGAAAGACTTAATCGCCTACTTGCCGCGGATGCTGAGCTAAGCAGACGAATTGGATCGGCCACTAAGGAGCAGCAAGAAGAAGAACTAAAGAACCTTCTGACTGAATACCAAGCCTTGGGAACCAAAGGCAAAAAGCATCTTGCAAAATTTACCGATCTGGCTAAAAAGCTTGCCGGTATCAGGGAAGAGCTGAATGCCTTGAGCAGTGATCAAGGGAGAATCAAAGGGCGTCTGGCTTTGTTGTCCAAAGAAATTGGTATCTCTTATACCTTACCGGCTGGCTGCAAAGTCATACCGCCGACCGGGACTGAATTGGAACAAGCAAGAAAAGCACTCGGATAAAGAAGCCTGCCTCTCCCCACCTCCTTGAAAAATCCGGCCACGCTGGGAGAGGCAATAAACGAGGCGTTGGCCGGTCACATTCCGGGGCTGTGGTGACTAGATGGTTGCTGCAGCCCCATAATAGCTCAGATAAGACGGTCTGAATGTTTAAGAGGTGATATGCCGATCCTGGACGAATTTAACGAAAACTACTTCTTACTTTTGGAAATTGCCTACTCACCGGAGCGGCGAGAATTTCCGGTTATTGTTGCCAGAAAGAAAAAGACTTCCGGTGGTGGAATCCATTGCCGAAATGGTGACGCCTTAAGAACTTTGAGAAATGTTGAAAGACGCCTGAGGCGGATTAACAGTGATATTTTGAGATTCTTCGAGGTTGATGAGGCGGTGATCGTTGGTAATGGGAGGAAAAGGCGGTGAGATTAGAGACTATTTTTAGGGCTTACAGCGCCTAAGGTTATTATACCCCCGTGGGTATGTATAATTATGCAGGCTTTACCCAGATGTCTTCTAATCGGCAAAGCCGCAAGAGATAGCCCTTTGCGAATTGGAAGAGAAGAGGATTTATGAAGAGTGTTATGGGGATACTGAGGAGAATAGGAAAAAGAAAAGTCTAAAACAATACCGTGCGGCAGAATCTGCCGCACGGGAGACTCCCCCATACACCGCCGCCAAGTCAACCGCTACCGGAAGATCGGAGAGAAGCATTCGGGAGGATATTCAGTTGGCAAAGGAAGCGGCTTTATCCGATGGGCAGGGTATGGCGGAAACATTGCTTGAGGCTGAGAGTAAGTTGGGCGTGTTGCTGAAGCCACTAGCCAATCCGACGAGTTCCCGTGCAGGAACCCGTCAATTACCAGAAGGCATCACCAAGAAGGAATCCCACCAGGCGCAAGTCTTGGCTAAATACCCGGAAGTGGTTGAGGAGCTTAAAGCTAAGGCTAGAGATGTGATTGTACCTTGACAATTGAATAGTAAGACACTGACTACGCGCCCTCTATAGCAAAGCTCGTGTCGTTTTTTTCGAGCAGCTGGCAAGTATTCATGGGGACTATTTATGAAAAGGGAGAATAATGCCAAACATCGTTCAAGGATCTAGAATTATGCCATTAAGGGCCTTCGAGGTGTTTCTTAACTCCTATTAGTCTATGTTTAGCTATCTTATAAACTCCTTCAGCATCTCGTGGCCCTATTGCAATAACAGATACTTGTATATCGTCCTCTTTTGGCTCCAAGGTGTAGATCACTCGATGCTTTTTATCATTGAAGTATAGGCGGTAGTAGCCAGTTAGATTAATCCCATATTTGTTTCCAAGCCGCTCGCCATAATCGGAACTTTTCATCAATTTCTCTAGTGCTTTGGCCGCTTTCTTCTGCAGAGAGCCATCCAGATCATCGAAATCCTGCTGCGCATATTCTGTGAGAACAACCTTAAAATTATAAGCCATGAGCCTTCAAGAAGTCCCCCAGTTCCATATCCTTACTGCGATCAGCGTTCTTTCTTTTTGCTATTATCTCTGCAATCTCTGCAGTCTCCGCTAGTTCAGCTAGATGACAAAGGCGCTCATATTCGTTGTAGCCTAGCAACACCGCCTTAACAGCATTATTCTTTAGTATGAAGATATCTTCGCCTTTATTTGCTCGTGATATTTGATAGGATAGGTTTCTTGCTGCTTCACTGGTTCCGACCATCTGACTGGGCAAAATAGTGCACTCGTAGCTTTCTTCTTTGTGTCTCTCTTTATGCATGGTGCTCTCCCTTCGTGATTTTATTATACTAGCTTTATCGACAAATTTACAGAAATATTTTACACATAATTATATACGATATTATGTGACATAAATCATACATTTAAGGTAGTCCAAAGGGAAAGATCACGAAACACTTTTCAAATTCTTTAGGCAAAGGTGAGAGAACGAGCTACGAGGCTCTCCAATTCGCTCGCAAAATATCCTGATCTTAGCATGTTACCAGAAGGCAAAAAAATGTGAGTTGGCGAAGGAGGAGAAATCTCACAAAAAGCGGAAATACGGGTTGCAATCTATCAAAGAAAGGGATAGTATATGAAACAAAGAGAAACATCAGGTAATACAGAGATAGAGAGAATGCTGACAGTCAAGCAGGTAATGGAGATATTGAACGTGTCCCGAATTACCATTCACAGGGCGGTGAAGCGCGGGGAACTCAAGGCTTATAAGTTTGGGGCTGCCTTGAGATTTAAGGAATCCGACATCAAAGCTTTTATTGAAGCGCATGAGAAGAAATAGTAAAAAATCCCACGCCTCGTGGGCTAGTCCCTAATGCCCTTTGAGCGTGGAAGACTGTGAGCGGGGGAATTGACCAATGGACTTGCCAACCTTTTTGCTGATGACTCTGATAGTTCTGATTCTCGTTATTATTTTATTGTCAGTCTACTTTTTTGCGATCCTCGTCAATGACAAAATAGAAGAGCAGAGGTACAGAAAACGTAAGGAGCTAGACTATACCTATAAGGAATGGTGGAAATCGTTAAAACCAGAATACCAAAGAGTGTTCACATCATTGCCTCCTGAGCACAGAAGTTGGCTAATGAAGCAAACGCCCGAGTTTAGAGAATGGTTTTTCAACTTGTCAAAAGAACAAAGACATGACTATCTAGTAAGGCACAGTCCGTAAATATTCTTATATAGGAGCCAGCATAGGTCAAATTATCTAATGATAAATAAGGGGAAACAATGAAACAACAAACAACCTGCAGATTTGCCACCAAGATGGTCCAAGACAAATCGACGCTGGCGGAAGTCCTAGACCACATGAGGCAGTGTCCTAATTGCCGGAAGATATCAGATAAACTTGTTTTCGAGATCAAGAGGGATTTAGGACTTGATTTGAAGCCTTCAGATTGATTCTGAAGGACTTTTAGGGGAAGGTGAAGGGATAAGCCTTAAGAGTTGAACTGGGATTTTAGAGACAGGAGGTAGCCATAAATGAGATTTGCCTATTACGCAAGAGTATCAACCGAAGAACTGCAAGACAAAAATCTGTCATTTGCTTTTCAGAGGAGGAAGTGCGAAGAGAGAATACAGGACTTGGGCCATATTGTAAGGGAATATGGAGATGTTGCCAGTGGTGCCTCGCGGGAGCGTCCGGGGCTGCAGGCACTTCTGAGGGATGCTTGTTCAAAGGAACCGCCTTTTGATGCTGTGGTGGTTTACAAATGCGACAGACTGGCTAGGGATCAATCTGTATATCATGGCATCATCAATCCCGTACTGAGAGCCAAAGGCATTCTTATTTATGCAAGCGACCAGAGCGCAGACCCCCGAGATGATTCTTCAATCCTGCTTCGTGACCTTTTGGCTGTCTTGGCCGAAGACGAACGCAGGCGAATCGTGAAGCGTTCAACAGATGCCATGAAAGAAAACGCAATGTTGGGGAATCACAATGGCGGAACCTGTCCCTATGGTTACATGTTCGAAGAATTTGAGCACTCAAACCCATCCAAGAGACGGGCGGGGCTAACCAAAAAAAGGCTAATCATTGATCCTGAAACTGCCCCGATAGTGCGAGACATCTTTAAGAACTACTGTTTTGACAACATGGGGCTTAGAGAGATAAGAGACGATCTGAACCGGCGTGGCGTTCCTTCGCCGGGAGAGGGAGCATGGGCAAGAAGTTCAATTAGGGCAATGCTATATAATCCTAAATACACCGGTTATCAAGTGTGGGGTAGGCAGAGAAGGGTAAAAGAATTCATAAATCCGTTGGTCCCTTCAGCCGGAGAAATAAGAAAGAAGGTTTGGAATCCGCCGGAAGAGTGGACTTTCTCCAAGGAATCAACGCATGAGGCCATAATCCCCAAAGAGTGGTTTGTGAAGGTAAGCAAAGTAGCAAAGGATAGGGCAAGCTCCAGAGTAAGCTATAACTGGGATAAGCGAAGGGATAAAAAAAGAGACTATCTTTTTAGAGGCATGATCCGCTGCGGTATATGTGGAAGGAGACTACAGCCTAGTTTTAACAATGGCAAGAACTACTACAGGTGCCATTATAGGGTTGATTATGGAGTAGTAGGAGCGGCAGGAAATCACCCGAACACTGTCTATTTGCGAGAGGACAAACTGGAATCGGCCATTGATAATTGGCTTCTGGAAAGAATTTTCAGCAAAGACCGGTTGATGTATCTAAAAGAAGATTTTGCCAAGCTCAATGAGGGTAAGACAACCGAACATGAAGAGCGAATCAAAAGTATCCAGAGTAAGATAAAAAGGATTGAGGAGAAAATCGGGAGACAGCTAGAGGCAATTGAAAAAGGTGTCGATCCGGTTCTTGTTGGGGGCCGGATAGAAGAGCTAAAGCAAGAAAAAAAGGAACTCAGGCAATCATTGAAAGAAGAGATGAGCAAGGTTCCAACACTTGAGAATAGGCTGGATTTGGAGAAGGTTTTGGAGAAGATACCCGACTTGTCGGATAAGTTGAGAAACGCAAGTAAGGAGAAAAAAAGAAAATTGCTGGAGGCTTTCAGGCTCAAGGCTGAATATGAGAAGGAAACCGGAATAATAAAGCTTCAGGTTGAACTAAGTAGTGCATTATCGCAGCTAGATAAATATGTAGTGCAAAAACAAACCGCCCTCGCGGCACCAATGCAGGCGGAGTTTTCAGTGCTTTCTGTCTGCCGCATCCTGAGGACCTATTGAGCACCCTTCTTGTTTCTGTTCTTCTGTTGATACGTGGGCGGGGATTGATGGAGTCATCTATTTTGAGCGTAGATTTGGATTCTCAGCCAACAGCACTTATTCTCGAATCTGCCGGCGCTCACTTCATTTGAAGGGAGGTATGTCAGTAGGAAGGCCAACCCTCATAAAGAACCTCGCAAATGCTTGAGATAAGTGTTCTCTGTAGGGAGACAAGAGGCGTTTTCTTGGCCCCGATGATTCGGCAAAGCCGGTGATAAATTCGAAGGGGACACTGTAGACTGCACGGAAATCAACGACCTGATATTCCGACTCGAATCGTTCTAATAAGCATTCATTCAACAGGTGGTATCCTGGCACATTCCCTTGTCTTAGCCGCTCCTTTCCATCACTTCCTGCAAAAAAAGCACTTTGGCTTTCCATTTGGCTCATGGGCCAGACGGGACAGACAAGCACCAAGTCCAACTTCTTTTGCATGAGGTCACAAGACTGGCTCATAACAACAACATCATACTGAATTACCTCGGCCGAAACTGTTTCAGATTCGGACACTTCTTTTGGCGGAATGATCACCGGACAGGCGTTGATGAAGTCGCCTTGGAGAAGACACTCACTGGTGTCTACGATATCATACCATGTGGATTTCTCTACCATGACTGGTTACCCCTGAGGATCAACAATTTTGGGCATTCCCTTCTTAATACCTTTTACTTGCAGTGATACGGCATATGCTTTTTTCGGACGCATGCGTACAACAATATCGGATTCAAGCATTTCTACAGGCACCAATTCTGCGGTAGATGCTCCTAGTTTCCAGGTTTCATTCGTGGATTTGATAAGTGGATAGACAGTTGATAAGTCGGCTTCGATCAGTGGCAACAGGTTTTGAAAAAACATAGGCGTTGCAGATGTTATCAAAGATAGCGACCGATTAAGAGCGTCGCTTGTCTCGGTTTCTTCTGGCTTCGAACTTCCTGAAAACTCCAGTTCATCAGCATCTGGCGTTATTATCTCTTTGGATGTTACTACTTGCAGCATTATTGGAACCTCTCCAAGAGTTCCCCTTTGATCAGCTTAAAGAACCAATCGTCAGTCAACTTGTGCGCTCCATCTATCCAATCGGCAATTTTATCTTTCATCTTGGCGGCGTCGTCTTCTTTCGATTGGACCATTGTTTCCCACAGCATTGCATCGGCATTATTCTTCTTGCCATGGCCGAATCTTATGTTTACTGTGCCCTTAGGTTTAGCAGAAGGGAAAGAAAACTTCAAATCGAAATTCAGAGGTAGATCTTCCACCCCTGTATCTTCAAAGAGCGCTTGGTGCAAAGTAACTCCGGTCTTCATATGCTCTCTTAAGAAAGTGAATATATTGTCTTTTTCGAAATCGAACTCGATGGCATTGATATATCGCAATTGCAGTTGATTGATCTTCAGGTTTTTTTCTGAATCCGGATATACTTTGAAGAGAGCATAAACAGCTCGGATGATTCTTTTTTCAAAGTCCTCCCAAATGTATCCCTCTGTATCATTCACGGTGATTACTCCAGGACCGATCTGAATAAGAGGCCACTTGCTTTTTCCTTTTCTAAATCGGTGTTGTGGCATGTACCCCGTTATCTCATCTGGCATGGAGGCTGTGATCAATTGCTCATGGTGCTCATATTCATTCTGGAGCTCGTTATAAAGGGTTCCGACTAGTAACTTATAATGCGGATCTATCTTGATCTGCGGTGCTGTCTCTTGAAGATCCCATCGAAGTTCAAATATTGCTTCAGCCAGTGGCTTGTTTTTTAGCGCCTTCCTTGTCACTCCTTGGCCTCCTCCTAAGATCACACTTTACTCCTCCCTATAGAATAGCAACTAATCCTCATTTCGAAAAGCCTCTGTGCTTGAACTGGTCTTTCTGCCACTCTTCAACGCTCCTAACTTGCCTATTCTAGACCAACTCCCTGACCATTGATCTTATTCCTCTTAGTTCTCTCAACCAACTCCTCTTCACGCCCAGCCCCACTAAAAATCAACACCTCTCTCCACAATCGAGGCTCGAATCATGGCGCATACAATCTCAGTCACAGCGAATTTCTTCCCGCCGGTGACTTTGGTCTTAATGCCCCGCTTCTCCGGGTATTCGCACATCTCTGGCGGCATTGTTATTGCGACGCGGAAAGGGTTTTTGGGCTCTGTAGACGCAGAGCGCTGTTAACTGCCAATGGTTTGAATTCTCGGCCACAAGGGCGAGGGGGAAGTTGCATGAGTTTGATTTGCTGAAAACTACTTTTACGTGCATTTCATTTTGCCTGCCTGATTAGATATTCGTTTCTTTGTTCCGGTGTCAATTCGAGAAACCACTCCCAGAATTCCGGTGTCTGCTTTATTAGTAAGGTCTTGTGTTCTGGGATCAGAGCTTCAAATATTTTCCGTTCTTCCGGCTTGCGAGATTTGAGCCATTTTTCGTATTCTTCTTTTTGCTCTTTCTCCTTATGGCCCTGGTTGACGCTATCAATAAATTTCATAAAATAGCGAAACCCATAGACCAAAACGATGATGACGACTATGATCTCCAACAATTGCCCCAAGAGCACTCCCATAGAATAGCCTAGTTGGCAGGCCACTGCGAGTCACTACCCTACAATCCGAGTTCTACCAAACCATATTCCTCTGAGAACATCCTCAAGTCTTTGATTTTTACCTTGAGCCCTGATGCGTCTTTTGCGATATCAAACGCGGCCCATCCGTCAACCGGCACGTTTGGATTTACATCAGTGAACATGAAGGTCTTCTTTTCCTCCATGATCGAGAGCTGAATATTTCCCTCCGAATTGGACTCGAACTCTCTATCTTTGCTGTCGACGAGAATTAGCTGCGAGGAACTTATCGATCCTGTCTCCTTGCCCAAAAGCTCTGCTTCAAGGTGTACAATAGTCCACTTGCCACTAGCTGCCTTTCCTTTGATATCTGCGGGCTGCTGGACTTCCAGAACTTTCCACCGGACCTCGCCTACTTGGATGTTCTCGTTCATCTTGGCAGTTGGTATCTTTTTCTGCTCCTTCTTGGTCTCCTTAACCTGGTTGCCTTTCTTCTCGCTTGCCTTTTCGCTGACCGGTGGGCAACAAGCAAAGAGAAAGACTGCAAGGAGCAAAACACAAAAACCCAAGACTAACTGTTTGTTTCGATACACAAGAATCCCCTCACTTTTCTAAAACTGATTTCTTCAGCACGTTCTTTTTGACCATGTCTCTTAATTCTGGCAAGTTCACTTTGTATCCTGTTTGATTCTTCAACTCGATGCGCATTGAGTTCAGGGTCCTATCACCCAAAATAATCTTGGCAATATTCTTGGGGCTTAAGGCCGATTTCTTGGCCCAATAGGAAGCCGTATCTCCGGACTGAAAGCTATCCTTTGAGAAGTAATAGAATAGCTCGGCTTTTTGCTTTGGCTTAGTATCCGTATCTGCGAATCCGGTCTTGATCACGAGATGCTTTTCGACCGGCATCTTGGAACCCAAATGATAGAGCTGCCACAGGTCGCCATTTGTAAGAACGACCCACTCTATTCCTTCATTCACAGCATAGCTCGTGACCTGAAACAGGTGACTTTCTTTTAGGTCGGAGGTTAGGGCTTTTACCTCGATTAGAGCAATGGGCTTATCGTTGATTTTTAGGCAGTAGTCCGCGTACTGCCCTTTGATTCTGTACTCCGCAGTGATATCAAATATCTCATAACATAGCACCTCTTTGAGGAAATCATCAATTATGCTTCTGGTGTCAGCTTCATTCAATTTCTTTTGCTTGCCGGCATCAACTATCTTGGTATACTTGCGAAGGTTATGTCTAATGTTCTCAATTGTCTTATCACACCGTTTGGTCAAATCCCGCCTCCTCAATTCGTCTCTCTATTACTCTGTAGCTTACATCAAATGTCTCTGCAAAATCCGCAACACCTAGCTTATTCCTAGAGTTTGTTCTTTTGGTCTCCTTGATTGTTTTTGTGCTTCTTGACGCTGGTTTCTTGATACGCTTGATTGAGACTCAAAAAAAAGCGTACAAAATAATAGATCAGATAAGGACTTGCTAGCAGAAGGACCACGAATACAACAATCAAAAACTTGATTGGACTGACCACAGAGCTCTTGAGGGCTAAGGGAAATAGGACAATTATTACGGCAGATAACAGTATCAGCCATATGATTCCTTGAAGGTTAGTCTCCTTTGACATAAAACCCCTCATCTCAAAGAGCGTATCTCCAGCCTTACCACCACCTCAGTCACCCAAAAATGCTCTGCCACATCCCATTTCTCAGCTTCGGAATGACTCTTCAAGAACGCTTCAAGTTCCGTGGCTGGAATCAGTTTGTCGACGGCCAACTTAAGGGCTTCTCCTTCTTGTTTGGCAAACCAAAGGTGTTCTTTGTGATCTGCGCAAAGAGAAATCGGAATAGTGGTGCAGGTAGTGGTGGGTTAGTTTTTCAGTTAAGACACAGCGGCGTTCAGCTGAATGGAGATTTTTGTTTGGAAGGATAGTAGTTGCTCGATTGTTGCTTTGACATAATCCCCTGATCTTCTCAGGAAGTTTTTCAAAGAAAAGCTCAATGATTGGTTGCTCTTCCAAATGCTTGCGTGGACTGAACATTTCCCCTTTTGCCTTCCCCTTGTCAAGGTTTAGTAACCTATTCCACATATTTCTAGAAAATCCTCCTGAAAACACTTGTGAATTCTTGAATTGACTCATTTCAGGTGGAGCGAAAGCAAGATACTAAAAGCCTGATTCAGATGAGGCCGGGCAAGGAGCTTGATGAGGGGGTGCCTGTGCGACGAGGGTGTCGCGGCACCACAAGACCCCGCTTGGTGTTTACGTTCTGTTACTAATCCCTTTTTCTTCTGATTGAGCCTTTTTTCTCTGACAGGTCCATGTCTGAAATCAAATAATCCCGGCTTACCTTAATGAAGGGAATTTTGTTCTTGATTAGATAGCTATGTACGTCTGCTTCGTCGATTTTGAAGATATTCGCAAGTTCTTGGCATGTGTACGGCTTTTCCATTTGGCCCTTTCGCCTCTGTATACGATTCGCCCCTAGATGTTTATTATAACTGGTTCTTTCACCTTATGGGAAAAAATGGTAGAATCTTTCCTTGGCTGCCTTGAGGTTTCCTCCCCTGGACCTTGAGGCAGCCTTCCATTTTCCTCCGACCCAAGCCTTGCGGAATCCTCTGACCAAGCTTCTCCGTCCTTGTTCCTATCAAGAGCATAGATTATTCAACCTGCTTTTCTTTCTTCTTCTGAAAGAAGAAAATATAGACTATCTCCAGGATCGCTAGGGTGTTGAGCAGCAGCAGGGCTATGAACCATCCCAACTGGCCGTTTCTGGCTGATTTCCACAGAGCTACTCCCTTCCAGGGCGTTGTCCAGGCAGTGATCGCGAGAACCGCCAGAGCTACAAATAGACCGTACACTTCCGGTACGCTGTTTAGATTCATTTTCTCATCTCCTTCGAATCGGCTTCGACGGTTTGGGCAATTGACGCGCGCGTTTTTTGCTGAGTCTGCCTTTAGATGTCATTCACATTATAAACAACCGGTTGCAAAAGTTAAGGAAATAATTGGAAAAGCCTCGTGTCAACAGAAATCAGACAAAAATAAAAGGCCCGGATTTCATTGCAGAATTTCCGAACCTTGTGAAGAATTTTCTTATAAGAGTTGACTGTGCGTTAACTCTTTTTCTTCGTGATGCATTTTTCTTTATAGTCTTGTCTATAGGTGTTGGCCGTATCCACCAGCGAACAATAGCAGAGGGCGGGACAATGAGAGCATTTGAAAAACGAGGGAACACGCCAGCCACAAGGCATCATTTTATCAATTTTCAGGTCTTCCATTCCGTTCACATCCTTTTCCGCAAAATATATATTGCTAAAATAATCGACACACAAAGACCCTAAACTTTAGAGTTTTTCTTCTAGGGGCCCGCACCAAAGAATGTGTATTTGTTTTTGGTCGTATCTGCTAGAATTATTAATAATTCAATTCAAATCCAGGTATTCGCACCTGCGAGTTCAAGTCCAAAGCAAGAGGCTTCAGAGAGGGTGAAGAGAATTGGTGCAGAATAACACGCGGGATCACGAAAAGGACTTTTTTGAGGTCCATAAGTGCCCTAATTGTCATGTAGAGGATGAGTTCAACATGTGCTACGATAATTTCTTATGCCGGCATTGCGGCAAAACCTCGACTGCGGATATCAAGACAATGCTCAAGACGAAGAAGGGTTGATGCGTCGACAATTTGCTGATAGCCAAAAAAACAAATTTGTCAGCATTTCAGTTGCTATTTGTGGCTGGCTGAGTGATAATAAAGCCAATCCATCAAATCTATTTTGATCCACCTTGTTGAAGCATTAACCTGATCGAAGCTTGCACGGGGCGTAGGGGTAGTGAGCTTATAGGATTTGCTTCATGATGCAGGGTGGGTTTTTTTATTTAAGTAGCTCGCGCGGGAATTTTTTGCCGGATATTTCGTTTAATTAATGGACGTAACAAAGATAGTGGACCAAGGCCCGCTCTTCCGATATTTGAATATCTATCTTTGGCCAGTTGACGAATAAAGACCAGTCAAAAGAGTCAGAGATTTGTTTGATGGGATCGTTAAGGAGAAATCCTACTTAGGAGTGGGGGTGAAGCCAGAAGACTTGGCTTAGAACATATATGTTTGACAGGGGTCTTAAGGACTATCAGCCTTTGATTCACAAGAAGGTGGTTCGTGGAATTACTCGATAGTGTATTTGAGTGGCTGCACATATTTGATTGGGCAAGAGAGCTCGGGGAGCCAGGGCTTCCGTTGTGGGCGAAATGGCTTATGCTGTCAGGCGCCTTTTTTTTCACCGAGTACGTGCGGAGCAGTTGGATTATTTGCTGGTTTGGGGTCGGCGCGGCCGCAGCGGCCGTGACCTCGCTTATTCTCCCCGGCGTGTTGGTTGCTCAAATGGCTACTTTTACCATTGTCAGTGCCTTCTTGATAATCTTCTCGCGATCAATTGTTGACCGCTTTGTTTGTGGAGATAAGAAGATAACGAATATTGACGCGATTATTGGTAAAGCGGGAGTCTGCACCGAGGAGATCAACAATCACAACTTAACGGGTGAGTTAAGACTCGAAGACATCCTTTGGCGTGCCCGAAGTCTTGATGATGACACTGTAATTAGTGCCGGCGAGAGAGTCGTAATTATCGAACGCGACGGTAATACCCTCATCGTTGAGGTAGCTTCATCCAAAATCAAATCTTTGAGAGCCAAGAGGGAGTCAAAGCGCTTGAGTACTCAGGAGCTGTTGGAGGGCGCCTTTGAAAAGGAGAGAATCGAAAAACAGGGATCAATACCAAACAAAGATCTCCATGACGATGGACAAGTATTCAGGCGCAGCCAATGAAACCGTTTCTTTTGAATTATTGATGATGGTTTTGAGGGAGGTGAGATGCTTTGCTGCCTTGGCTGATCAAAACATTTACGGAGGTTGTCAAGGATTTTTTTGTTGAGGGCGGAGTTCCTATCTGGGTAAAGTGGCTAATGCTGGGCGGAGCATTCTTCTGCATCGAGCTTATGCATGGTGCGTGGGTGGTTCTTTGGTTCGGTTTCGGGGCTTTTGCTGCAATGCTGGTTTCTGTCATTTTTCCAGAGGCCGTTCCTTATCAAGTAGGCACGTTCTTTACCGTGTCCAGTCTCCTAGTGGGTTTTGCCAGGCCTATTGTTACCGGCCTTTTCTTTCCGGATAACGGAGAGGACGAAGGTGACCGGGACATAGGGAAAGAGGCCTACTGTACCGAGGAGATTGACAATCATAAATCGAAGGGTGCAGTAAGATTCAAAGGCAGTTTCTGGAATGCTCTAAGCTTTGATGATGACATTGTAATCCGTACTGGAGAACGAGTGAAGATTGTCGATCGCGATGGTCTTCTCACTTTCATCGTGGAGCCAATGCCAAAAAGGAGTCTAGAAAAAGAGGTACAAGGAGACCTAGAGGAGGCTGATTGAAATGATATTTATCAGTAAGGCTATTACCAAAAAAAGATTTTTCTCTGTGGTTGTATTGTTTTTGCTGCTTATTATCCTGGTGCAATTTGCCTCCCCTGCATTTGCCGCTCTAGAAAAACCCGGACAAGAAAAACCGGAACAGGCAATTGCGAAAAAGAAGGCGGCAGCAGCGAAAGAGGAGACGAAAGAGCCTAATGTGCTTATCTGGTTTCTTTTTGGCTCCGGCTTACTCTTCATGCTCATTTTTGTCATCTCCAGTACCAAGATTGTACCCCAAGGATCCATAGGGGTGGTCGAACGTTTCGGTCGATATGTGGGAACCGAAGGGCCAGGCCTAGTTGTCATGCTTCCCATGATCAGCAGCTTGAAGCTGGTTAGCTTAAAAGAACAAGTTGACGAATACGAGCCTCAGGATGTCATCACTAGGGATAACGTCGGTGTCAAGATAGACGCCGTTCTTTTCTTCCAGATTGTTGATGCAGCAAAAAGCAGATATGAAGTGCATAACTACTTCGTAGCTCTTGAAAAGCTTACGATGACAGGCCTACGGGATATCATCGGGGAAATGACGCTCGATGACTGCTTAACCAGTCGAGAAAGAATCAATGCTAGGCTCAGACTTCATCTTGACGATGCCACCGAAAAGTGGGGGATCAAGGCCACCAGGGTAGAAATTAGAGCTATTGAGCCGCCAGCGGGCATCCTGGAGGCAATGGAAAAACAGATGCGCGCAGAGCGGGACAGAAGAGCAGCAATACTGGAAGCCGAAGGTGCAAAACAGAGCTCAATTCTGCGGGCAGAGGGAGCCAAGCGGTCAGCGATTCTTGAAGCGGAAGGTGACAAGGAAGCTGCTGAACTTAGAGCTCAAGGAAGAGCAAAGGCTTATGAGGAACTCTTTGGTACTCTCAGAAGAATCGGAATTGATGACAAGGTAATAGCAATTCGATATCTTGAGGCGTTGGAAAAAATGGCTGACGGCCAGGCCGCTAAGTTGTACTTGCCTTATGAGGCTTCCGGAATTATGGCGGCATTGGGAGGCATTTCCGATATTTTTAAGAAAGGAGACCAAAAAGAAGACGACGACGACCAAAGCAAAAAGTAACTGAAAGGCTTCTACTATTTAGACTCGACTTCAGTTAGTCCTTCCTTGCACTTCTCTGCGCAGATTTCTGCATTTAGAATCCGGCGGGTTTACAATATATGGTAAAATCAAGTAGAGCAAACAAATAAGAGGTGATTTTTTGGGCAAGAAATGTTGGGAAATACGCGGCTGCACACAAGATATGTTTGATAACTGTGCTTTCGGTACTCAGAATATTCCTTGTGAGCTGCCTTGCCATTGGGCAGCCAGTTCCTGTAAAGGCTATGACATAGTCTCGGCTTCCGAGCTAATCAATCCGGTTGACTTCTCAAGCGTTGCTGTTGCCAAGCAGCAGTGTTTTTATTGCGCGGTACTGAGAAAGCATGTGCAGGACAATAACAACTCGGGTCACGAAGAATAATCGGATCTTAAACTGATTGAGAAGGTTATTGATACAATCGTTTCTTCGGTGCTTGCCATTCGGGAAAAATGAGGCACTCGTCTGTGTTATCGTAAATCGCGGGGGGTTCTTCCTGCATAAAAAAAGACTCGCAACGAGGGCAAAAACAGACACCTTCAAATACCATATCTTTGTGTGAGCATTCAGGGCAGTCTTTCTTCAGTAAGGTCTCGCCGCAGAAGGGGCATAAACAACTTCTCTCGTCCAGCCTCATTTTTCCTCCTTGTGTAAATCCTGCTGTGTGTCGGTGCCGCTAAGCATCCTCAAATTAAGTATTTGATACTTGTGTTAAAAAACCTCTCTCAGAAAATCAAAAAATTTTAATTTTGTTGCGCAAATCTATTTTATATCCGGCAAGAGCGATCTAGTACTAGGAATTTACCTGGTTTAGGCTCAAAGGGAAACAGTAGAAGCTAAGGGATGATAGGGAAGATCGGGAATGATAAGGGATAATAGGTTGCGGAGAAGCCAACAAAGTGTTATTCAAGAAGGAAGCATTGAAACGGGCCATGGGAGGGCGAAGACGTGACATATGGTCGATTCACTTTACTGGTTGAGTGGCTGTCGGTAAAAGGCGTGAAGATTCTGCTGATTCTTGCCGGCGGGTATGTACTGTTCCTTGTTGTGGGGGTGTTGATCAGCCGGATAGTAAGGTTGATAACGAGAGATAGATTATCCGAAACTCAGATTGCCCAGCGGGCTAAGACACTGGGCGGGGTGCTCAGGGGAACGGCCAGGTTTGCAGTTATTTTTGTCGTTGGTCTGATGGTTCTCAGAGAAGTCGGAGTCGATCCGACACCGGTCTTGGCTGGAGCTGGAATTGCAGGTCTTGCGGTTGGTTTTGGCGCTCAGAATTTAGTGAGAGATGTAATTAATGGTTTTTTTGTTTTGTTCGAAAATCAATTTGGCGTGGGAGACGTCGTTGAAATCGGAACGGGTAAGGGTAAAGTGGAGCACATGAATTTGAGGGTGACGCAACTGCGCGATGTCGAAGGGAGATTGCATATCATACCGAACGGCGAAATAAAGAAGGTCACCAATTTTTCGAAAGCCTGGGCAAGGGCGGTTGTTGACATTGGCGTATCGTGCAAGGAGGATGTGGATAGAGTCCTCTCTCTCATAGCGGATGAGGGTGAAAAGCTGTCTGCGGATAAAAAATTCAAACCCAGGTTGCTTGAAAAGCCCCAGGTGCTGGGAGTACAAGAATTCGGCCCAGCCGGCATGGTTTTGAGGATCTGGGTAAAAACCAAACCAGCCGCTCAGGGGGATACCGAAAGGGAGCTTCGTAAGAGAATCAAAAGGCGGCTTGATGCGGAAAAGGTCGAACTGCCGTTTCCGTAGGGTTTCGGCTATTTCGAGCTTCTTTTGGGCGTCCTTCTGGGCCAAAGGCGAAGAATCCGGAGACCCTTCGTTTCACTCAGGGTGACAAAACAGAGATTCCGGTTATCCCTTTGTTTCTGCGGTGACTTTCTCCGATCTGTTTGTCTAGGGGTTTTACCTCATAGCTCCTTGTGTTAAAATTTTTCTGTACCTTTAAGTCCATCAAGTTGCCTCGGAGCCTACTTTAGGCCTATCTTAGGAACGGATTCAATCAGAAATGAGCCAAGAAGACCTCAGGTCAAAGAAAATCTTATATCTTCCTCCTCATAATGATGCCTGTGCTTGGTACAGGTGTATTGTGCCGGGCCTCGCTCTGAGAGAGAAAGGTTGGCATGTTGATTTTGCTCAGAGAGCAGATGCAGAACTCTTAAAGCAGTACGACGTTATCATTTTTCAGAGAGCGAACAATGAATCGGCACTGAAGTGCGTTGAATATTGCAATTCCCTTGGGATTTTGACCGTAGGAGAAATTGATGACAACCTATGGCTTATTCATGAAGCAAATCCTGCGTATGAAGTATGGACACGAGAGAGACTAACTGGATTAGAGAAATTCCTGCGGAAGGTCAGGCTGATCACAACTACAACTCGCGCATTGGCGGATTACCTTCATCGATTCAATTCCAATGCGGTTATTCTCCCAAATATGTTGCCTGAGGTGTATTGGCAAGTAAGACATACCGAGCGGACGGATGGAAAAATTGTAATGGGTTGGGCCGGCAGTGCTTCTCACTGGCCTGATCTGGAATTGATCAAAGACGTAATACCGCAGATCCTTGATGAGTATCCAAAGGCTGAGCTTCATATTTCAGGGTTGAACAAGACTCCTTTTCCCAAGCATGAGCGGATCAAGATCGTTGAACCGGTCCACGGCGAAGATTTTGCATTATTGCTGGCCACCTTCAATGTCGGTCTTGTGCCGCTGATTAACAGCAAGTTCAATGACTGCAAAAGCGACCTGAAATTCATTGAATATGCGATGGTCGGACTTCCGGTTATCGCATCTGACGTCGATGCTTATCGGCGTACCTTGAAAAATGGCGAAACTGGTTTTCTGGCAAGAAATTCAAAGGACTGGTTGAAATATACTAGGCGGCTTTTAGACAATCCCGATATTCGTAAAAAGGTGGGGGAGAATGCTCGTAAATATGCCGAAACACGAACGATCGAAAAAAATATCGGGATGTGGGAAGAAGCGTATGGGTTGGAGCGTCGAACGTCGAACGACGAAGGTCGAACGACGGAGGGCGCGGAGAATGTAGAATGAAAAGACTGCAAGACTTGCTGAATGAGACTGCAACATGATTTCAATTGTGACTTGTGTCTACAATCCAAAACGAATTGTTCAAAAGTGCATCGAAGCGGTTAAGAAGCACACTTCGGACTATGAGCATATCCTGGTTTACAATCATGCACCGTATGACGATGTTTTGCCCTATTTGTCCGGTCTCGATGGTGTTAAAGTTGTTGATCCGGGAAAGAATCTGGGTTGTGCGCAAGGCTACAACCAGGGGTTCCAATTTGCCAAAGGTGACTATCTGGTCAAACTGGATGATGACGTTGAAGTGACGTCGGGATGGGTGGAGAGAGCCATCGAGGTCTTAAATGATGAGATGGTCGGATGTGTTTGTCTGGAAATGAAGGATCCTGGAGGCAACACGGTGATTCCTTCGGAGGAGTTTTCTATTATTGAACTGCGGGGCATGAAGTTATCACCAATTTTTCAGGAAATTCCTTTGAGTGGTCTCAGTGGCATGGTGTTCACGCCCGCATTTTGGAGGGGCCTTGGAGGGTTCTCAGGATTCCAATTGTACGGCGGAATCGAGCGAGATGTTTTGGAAAAAGCCAAATTGCTCGGGAAAAGAGCCTTTTTTCTGCGCACGGCGCATTGCGTGCATTGGAGCAAAAGCCGGGAAGTCAATCCCTTGTATCAGGAGTGGAAGGCTCTTTGCGTTACGGAAAAGACGGAACTTTCATTTGAGGATTGGTTGGCGACCCTGCCTCAGGGAAAACGTATCAATCTTGCCTGCGGCGACTTTTATTATCCCGGGTGGATAAACGTTGATCTGGATAAGAGAGTCAGGGCTGACATTTATACCGATGTTGGGGAGTTGCCGTTCGAAGATGAGTATGCGGATTTTGTCTATGCCGGGCACATAATTGAGCACTTTTTCCCCACTGAAGTTCTTGGTCTTATCGGGGAATGGCTAAGGGTTCTCAGGAAGGGTGGCAAACTTGCTATTGTGGTCCCGGATACCAAAATTTTGGCCCGGATGTATGTCAACGGGGAAATTACCTGCAAGGAGTTTTCTTACGAGCATCTATACTGCCCGGAGCGTGATCTAAGGTTGCATAAAGCTTGCTATGATGAAGATTTCCTGAAGGAAACTTTGAATGAAAGCGCGCTTGATAATCTCAAAAGAATTGACGTCGGTACTTGTCCATATTTGACATCTCACGCGCCTTGGCAGGTAGGTTTTGAGTATGTGAAGAAGTGATGTCCGGGGTCCGATGTCCAAGGTCCAATGTCGTGAACGGATGTTTTCCAATTCTTGGGTTCGAGCTTCTTGGCTTGACAGAATAGGGATGGCATGAATAGTTTGGCAAAAAAGTCCTTGGAAAAGATGAAGGCGAGGAAGCAGAATGCCATTATTGCTTTGATCCTCGTGCTTTTTATAGTGAAGGGGATTTTGCTCATCTTTTTAGTGCCCCTTTGGCATCTCGCGAATGAGGCAAGTTGTGTATCTTATATTGAAATCCTAGCGAATGAACGCCGCGTGTTGACAAATGGTGAGCCTTTTCCTGAAGACATCAAAGCTTCACTTGATGACAAATTTCAGCGCGAATTGAAAGCAAGACAAGAAGCACTGAAGGGGACAACCCCGCAAGCAGCTCAACAGCAACTGCTCCTGCAACAGCAGCTTCAGCAACAAATGTTGCCCGGGCAAGGGGCTCTTCCTCCGGTGCAGGCAGGGTTTTCTCCATTTTATTATTCAATTGGAGCAATAATATTTTTTATCGCTAAGCCTTTTGGGCTTGCAGCTCAAGTAGTACTGCTTCGATTCTTGAGCGTGATTTTCGGAGCTGCTGTTATTTGGCTGGCCTTCCTGATTGCCAAATCTATTTTTCCAGATGAATCCTTTGTTCAGATTTTTTTGCCTGTTCTTTTGGTTTTGAATCCTGTTTTTAGCGTTCAAGCAGCTTCAGTCGTTGTTGATAATTTACTTATCTTGCTGTTTGCGCTCTTTCTCTATCAGTCTATTTTGATCATAAAAGAATCAATAGACGCGAAGAGGGTTCTATTCTTCGGGCTCACGGTTGCCATAGGATTACTAACAAAGCCGGAATTCCTCGCAGTATTATCCCTTGTGATTTTTGTTTTGACCTTTGATTTTTGCAGGCGAAAGAATATCAAGTTGGATAGATTAGGCAACTTGATGAATCCTGGAAGGTGGTTATTTGTTGGTTTATCCATAATCATACTTTACACGGCTTGGCCGGTATTGAATACCCTGTTCATAAGGCAAATCTCACCAATTCCGTATGTGCGTCTATCGCCGTCTATTACCCAATTTCTTTTTGGGCAAGGTTTTCTAGAAAGAGTTTCTCAGCAGTTCTGGGGATACATTGGTTTCTTGGCCCCGTGGGATTTTGAATTAAATATTTTGCTCAAAGTTTTTACTGCAATTTCTCTGTTTGGATTAATAGTTTTGATTGCCAAGACAATGATTTACCTTCTGCAAGGCATAGACTTTCAAGAGGGAGCTGTAACTTTTTCTCGAGGAGACAGCCAGGATCGTGAAACACTCCAAGCATCCGAGGAAGGGAAAACGAAGCGTGTCAATTTGAGCTTTGCTGTTTTTGCTGAGCATGTTGAAGAAATAATTGGAAAGAATTGGCCCATCTGGGTCCTCTTAGCGCTGACTTTTTGCATTGCTTTCTATTTGACGGCCGCGTGGGATTTTCTAGGAGCTTGGGGGGGAATTTTTGATGCTGCAAGAGGGGCCAAAGGACGATTTCTTTTCTTGTCCTTTGTCCCGGGAGCATTATTTTTGACGCTTGGGATTAAAGGACTTTTGCCTGAAAAGAAGTCAGAAGCGTAGCTTTTAGCTCGCCTCTTTCAGTCTCCATAGCGTATAGCTTGAAAATATCGAAACAAAGTGGAAAATAAGATCAACATGTTGTAGAATCACCTATGTAAAGCGCAAGATGTTGTTGAGACCTACGCAACAAGAATTGAAGCTTGAATGTACTTGATTACCAGTAAGTTGCAAGCAATAGACAAAGTGAGGTCAAAAATGCAACTAACAATTTCAACTGTGCTTGGGTTAGCAGCAGGGGTACTTATTTTAGCGGTATTTCTCTGGAGCATCAGGAAGACTTCATAATCTCATCTCTTATCAAATGGCAGTTCATAAAGATGAAGCGAGGCTCGTCTAAAGGCGAATGTTGCGCCAACTCAAAATCGCTTCATTTCGGTTTTTTGTCTTTTCCCTACCCGAATTCCAAAAGGTAAATTGAGCTGTGATGTTGAATTACAGTGTATGAGGTAATCGTGAAGGAGATAGCTCAAATGAAAGCAGTTATTCCCGCAGCTGGGATGGGCACAAGGTTCTTGCCTGCCACCAAATCTCAACCCAAAGAAATGCTGCCTGTGGCCGATAAACCAGTTATTCATCACGTTGTTGAAGAGGCCGTTGCGTCCGGTATAGAGGATATTTTAATTATCACAGGGCGCGGCAAGAGATCAATTGAGGATTATTTCGATAAATCATTTGAGCTGGAGTATGTTCTTGAAAAAAAAGGCAAGACTGATTATCTCGATCAAATCAGGCAAATCTCTGAACTTGCTCGAATTTACTACGTACGTCAGGGTGAGCCAAAGGGTTTAGGCGACGCAATCCTCTGCGCGCGTCATTTTATCGACAATGAACCCTTCGCAATACTGCTTGGAGATGTTATCATCAAAACTGAAATTCCATGCATGAGACAATTAATCGACTTATACGAAGAGCATCGATGCTCTTTTCTTGGGATTGAGAAAATTGAATCGGAAAATGTGCAGAAGTATGGAATAATTGATGGTGTGCCAACAGGCGATCGGACCTATTTGGTGAAGGATTTGATAGAAAAACCAAATCAGGATGAAGCACCGTCTGATTTAGCTACCCTGGGCAGGTATATTTTAACACCTGAGATCTTTGACTGTATTGAAGAAACACCATTAGGCATGGGAGATGAAATTCAGCTTACTGATGCTATCAGATTGCTGGGACGCAGGCAGAAAGTCCAAGCTTTCCTGGTTTCGGGGAAAAGATATGATGTTGGAGATTTTATCGGGTGGTTGGAAGCAAATGTTGCTTTTGCTCTTCAAAATCGGGAATTTGAAGAAGATGTGCGGAAATCGTTAAGAAAGCTTCTGGGGAGCTAGTACTGCGGGGAAGCTCTGTCTGAGATTATTAATGTCTAGCTGGAACAGTTGGATTCCGGGAGGTAGTAAATGGTAATACTCATAACAGGCGGCGCAGGTTTTTTGGGTTCGCATCTATGCGATCTTTTGCTTGATGAGGGGCATAGGGTTCTTTGTGTTGATAATCTAATCACTGGGACTGTTTCGAATATTTCGCACTTACGTGGGGAAAATTTCAGATTCATAAAACAAGATGTCACTGAATACCTATATCTCGATGAAGATATTGACTTTGTGCTTCATTTTGCCAGTCCGGCGAGCCCGATAGACTATTTAAAATTGCCTATTCAGACATTAAAAGTGGGAGCTTTGGGTACGCACAAAACTCTAGGGTTGGCAAAAGAGAAGAAGGCCAAGTTTTTTCTTGCATCGACCTCAGAGGTCTACGGAGATCCATTGGTCAATCCGCAAAAAGAAGACTATTGGGGAAATGTCAATCCGATAGGGGTCAGGGGAGTTTATGATGAGGCAAAAAGATATGCAGAAGCAATGACTATGGCTTATCATCGGTACCATGGAATAGATACCAGGATCGTGAGGATATTTAATACTTACGGACCGAGAATGAGAATGGATGACGGAAGAGTTGTACCAAATTTTATCAAACAAGCATTATGCGGTGAGCCGCTGACTATTTTTGGGGATGGTTCACAAACCCGAAGTTTCTGCTATGTCTCTGATCTAATTGATGGAATTTATAAACTCATGCTCTCGGACGTTAATGAGCCCGTGAACATCGGAAATCCCAATGAAATGAGCGTTTTTGAGTTTGCTAAAGAGATCCTAGAAGCAACGGCTGGTTCAAGTGAGATTGTCTATAAGCCTTTACCAGAAGATGACCCAAAGGTAAGGCGCCCGGATATTACTCGCGCAACAAGGTTACTGGGCTGGGAGCCAAGAGTTTCTCTTAAAGAAGGTTTGGCAAATACGATTGGCTGGTTTAGAAAAGAATTAGGCACCACAACTCTAGAAAATGCAGGCCTTGAAGGTTTGAATTCCAAAGAGGTTACTGAGAACAGATTTGATACCGGGTTTCAGTCAAGCTAGCTGATAGATTAACTCACTAGATACTGCATGTTTTCTAAATCATCTGTAATGTGCTCCCCAATCTTTCGTTGCTAAAGCCCCTCATTACCGGCAGCCGGTTTTTCTTCTATCTTTTTCCCGTTCTTCAACATAAGATAACCAAGATTTCCTAATAGTACTAGGTAGATAATAAAAATTGCTGGAAAAAGCAGGTGAGTGCCATTAAGCAAAGATGGTGGTTGTGTTACCAAACCAGGCATAAACTTTAGTCTAATGAGAGTTAAGGTGAAGATTCTATAATACCGAGGTATGATGTACTGAAAAAGACAGATCGAATCAAAAATAAACAACGCAGCTGTAAACAAAGATAAGAGATAAATGTAATATTTCTGCTTAAAAAATTGACTGATTCCAAGAGCAAAAAGTAAAGCTAATGCACCTATTGCAGTGAATATGTATCGTCCTTGTGGAGAAGCTGAACCTTTTGCAACGACAGCGTTATATGTAAACATAAACGAAATCGCTACACCGACGGACAAAATTAAGAAGACAAAGAAAAGCAGCTGCGCGCGGGAGTACTTGCTTTTTGATACAATCTTTTCATGCATGAAGAAGAAGATTAAGCTAATCACAAATAACCAGCAGATGTTTCTAAGTATGTCATAATAGAAGGGGGCAATCGGCAAGTCTGCCCAGCCAAAATTTGCCCAAAAAGTCATAAAGAATATAGTAAAATGCTTTTCCAATATTGAATGGTATTGAGGATTTTGAAAGAACTGTTTGACAAGTGAATAAAGTTTATCGAGGTGCAAAGGATATGTAGTGAGTGCTCCCGCTAAAAGTTGCAGGATAGGAAATGACAGAAAGAACCCAACCACGATAGCACTTGCTAGCAAGATTCGTCTAGTAAGTTCAGCGCGGTTTTTGCTTTCTGCCCGGAAAATGACGAAAATTGGCAATATGACAGCGGCGATTGGGATCAAGAACAACGTTGAACGTTTTGCGAGTATGCTTGCGGTCAGGGCAAGTAGCAGCGCTGCAACCTTTGGCATCGATATGTTCTGCTTTATGCATTTTGCAGCGAGCCATAAGAAGACGGCTGACGTTAGATTTGCTAAGTTGTCACTATTGATTGTAGATGTTATATAGGTGAACATTGGTTGAAATGAGACAAATAGTGGTGCAGCAAGAACAATAAACTTGTTTTCGGGTGTTATCTCCTTTGCGGTTTTATATGTTAGAAGGACGACCATGCCGCCCAGGATGATGGAAAGAAATCTCAAAGCATAGACTCTTGTTAGGAAGTTTCCAAATACGAATGCAAGATAGACAACAAGTGATAGCCAATAGTAAATTGAGAACCGGATTACCTTGGTGTTGTTTGCATTAGTTAGCTTTGCAATGTCCATGCGAGATGTCTGGCCAATTGTGTTTGGGAGGTATTGTTGCCCGCGAATCGCCACATTGAAGAAGTGGTGTGGCTCGTCCGGCGCTTGCCATAGCGGGAACACAGTCGCATAAATGGTTCCACGAATTAAGAAAATCAAGATAATAAGAATAATAAATCTTTTTTCAAAGTCTAAACTTTTGAGCTGACGCAAAAGGGATATAGGAGATGGCGACATACCCTTTTTCACAAATCCTCCATCATTTTTGGAAGGCATATTGCAAATCTATATGGCTGAGTTTAGGGCTGATTATAGCACACAATCGAAGTGCTAGATAACTCAACAACCAATGAAAAATGTGGAAGTAAATGCAGAATTTTGTCGAAAACGATGCATAGTCTAAATCATTTTCGAAAGGGAGAATGGTCTTGTCAAAACTAACACGCCAAGTAGTACGTTTGAGCAAGCTAACAATATTTATTGGCGCTGATTTTCTGCTGATTGTTATTTCATTAGTTTTAGCTTTTTGCTTACGTCTTGGTTTCTTCCTATCAGTCGCGTATACGAATTTCCTGGTTATTTACGCTCTGCCTATTGCTGTCTTTAAGATTGGAATCATCTACTTATTCGGTCTCTACCATCGCGTGCGTCGCTATGCGAGCATCACGACGCTTCATAAACTAATCCAAGCAGTCACAATAAGCTCTGTCGGTATTGTTATGATGCTATATTTAATTCGAGCGCCGTCACTTCCTCGTTCGGTATTTGTCATAGATTGGTTACTCTGCATCATTTTCTTAGGTGGAATCCGCTTTTTTCACAGAAGTCTTCAAGAAATTCGTCTTTATGCAACAATGCCCGAGACTGCCAAACAGGTTCTTATTGCGGGCGCAGGGGACATCGGGGAGCTCTTGGTTAGAGAAATGCTAAAGAATAGATCCCGTGGATTTCTGCCAATCGGCTTCGTTGACGATGATCCGACGAAGCAAAGAATGCATATTCATGGAGTCAGGGTCTTGGGAGGGACAAACGATCTCCACAGAATCCTTAATTTGGCAAAAGTTGATGAAGTTATTATCGCGATGCCGTCAGCTTCAAGAGAAGTTAAAAAGAGAATCGTTTCTGAGTGCGAAACCAATGGTATTAGATGCCGGACAATTCCAGGCATATACGAACTTATAGATGGGCAAGTTGGCATAACTCAAATTAGAGATGTGGATGTGGAAGATATTCTGGGCAGAGAGCCAGTCAAAATGAAATTAGAAGAGATTTCAATGTATCTTTCAGGCAAAAGCGTCCTTGTGACTGGCGCAGGCGGTTCTATCGGCTCCGAACTCTGCCGTCAGGTGGCGGTGGTTAAGCCGTCTAGTCTAATCCTAATAGATCAATCTGAAAATGACCTTTTTAAAATTGACCGAAAGCTTAGGAATGCTGATCCATCTTTGAATGTTGTTCCAATCATTGAAGATATAACTAATGCAAATGAAATTGATCAAATTGTTGGACACCACAGACCGGAAGTAATATTCCATGCAGCGGCGTACAAGCACGTGCCAATGCTGGAATTGAATCCTGAAGCTGCTCTTCTAAATAATTTCATTGGCACAAAGATTGTCGCTGAGGCGGCGCTCAAATATGATGCAAAAAAATTCATATTGATCTCGACAGACAAGGCAATCGAGCCGACAAACGTTATGGGTTCTTCAAAGACTCTGGCAGAGCTGGAGATCAAAAGCTTGGCTGACAAAGGTGGAACAAACTTAATCATTGTGAGGTTTGGAAATGTTCTGGGCAGCAGCGGAAGCGTCGTTCCGATTTTTAGAGAACAGATTTCAAAAGGAGGTCCTGTTACCGTAACCCACCCTGAAATGGAAAGATATTTCATGACTATACCAGAAGCAGTTCAGCTGGTAATTCAGGCGGGAGCAATGGGACAAGGAGGAGAGGTTTTTGTTCTCGACATGGGGGAACAGGTCAAAATCAAGGATTTGGCGGAGAATATGATTCGCCTATCGGGTTTTGAACCAGGGCAGGACATAGCAATCGAGTACATTGGAATCAGACCAGGCGAGAAGTTGAAAGAAGAGCTATTTGCAGCCAACGAGCAGAAAACGAATACGAATCACGAGAAAATATTCTTGGCAAGGAATCAGGATGTTGATGTGTCAAAGCTAAGGGTTGATCTTGTGGAGATAGAGAAACATATTAGAGGGCGCGAGGTAGAAAGTGTATTGAAGCTTGCAAAAGCTGTGATTTCTGCGTACAATGCCAAAAAAAATGATGACGATCACTAGTCTTCTCAAATAAGTGATCAGTGAGCATTTAACAAAATATAGCGATTGAATGATCAGCAAGTTAGAAAACAGGTGCATAATGACTCTCAAGGAAAAAATCGGATCTAAAAATGCAAAAGTTGGAATTATTGGTCTAGGTTATGTGGGACTTCCTTTGGCTGTTGAAGTAGCAAAGGCAGGGTTTCAAACTTTGGGGTTTGATCATAATGAAGAAAAAGTTGGTTTGATCAATAAAGGAGAGAGTTATGTTGAAGATATTGATGCTCAAATAATAAAAGAACTTATTGAAAAAGGAAAACTAAAAGCAACTGAAGATTTTAGCTTTATTGAAGAACAAGATGTTGTATGTATTTGCGTTCCTACTCCTTTAGGTCCAAGTCAAGAACCAGATATTTCTGCGATAATCTCGGCTTCCGAACAGATTTCAAAACATCTTAGAAATGGGAGCCTAATTATTCTTGAAAGTACAACCTATCCTGGAACCACAGAAGAAGTAGTCTTGCCTATTCTTCAGAATAATGGACGAAAAGTAGAAGAAAACTTCTTTTTGGGTTACGCGCCTGAGCGTGTGGATCCGGGTAACAAAAAGTATACTCTAGGGAACACGCCGAAAGTTGTAAGTGCCATAGGCGGAGAAGCAAAAGAGCTAACAAAATTATTCTACTCACAGATTTGTGCCAGAGTTATCTGCCTATCTTCTCCAAAAGCGGCAGAGATGACCAAACTACTGGAGAACATCTTTAGGTGCGTAAACATTGCTTTAGTGAATGAGCTTATGGTGCTCTGTGATAGAATGGGCATTAATATTTGGGAAGTAGTAGAGGCTGCTTCAACCAAGCCCTTTGGTTTTATGCCTTTCTACCCTGGTCCTGGTCTTGGAGGTCACTGCATTCCGGTTGATCCATTTTATCTTTCTTACAAAGCAAGAGAATATGACTTTCATACCGAGTTTATTGAACTTGCAGGTAAGATAAATGAGAATATGCCTTATTACGTAGTCTCTAAAATATCGGAAGCTCTAAACAAAGACAAAAAAAGCATCAATGGGTCAAAAATCTTAATTCTTGGAGTCGCTTACAAACGAGATATCTCCGATACTCGAGAATCACCCGCGATTAAAATAATTGAGTTGCTGTTGAAAGAAGGGGCGGCAGTTTCCTATCATGATCCTTATGTAGAAGAGCTGCGAGTGGGGAACAAGGCCTTTCGCTCCCAGCTTCTTAATGAGGATGTCCTAAGGGCTTCTGATTGCGCGGCAATTATTACCGATCATTCAAATGTTGTTTACGAGCAAGTTGCTGCTTGTGCACAGCAGATCGTTGATATGCGTAACGTAGTGCGGTTGCGCTATCAAGTGCTAGAGACACCAGGCATTGATTGATCTTTTAACTAGCCGGTGATGCAAGAAATAATGCGATTCTAATGTATTGGAAAGTTACGAAATTCTTGCAGGGATTTTTTGTTGAGTGTCGAATAAGGTTTACTATATAGATCAAGCTTTGATACAGCGTACTAGTTCCGGTAGCGCAAATCCAACCAGCAGTTGCAACAAGTAGAGGGGCGAAGAGCGGGGGTCTTTATTTGGTCACTTGGACTCTTGGTTAGCCAATAGTGAAACCAACCATATGTTGGTTTCTTATTATTTAAAGGGGCCATAAAAAAGGACAACGAAAGGGTAAAGCGAGGGGGCTTTAGTTATGACCGGAAAAGCAAAGAATCAAAGAAATGCGATTAGTCTTGCGAAGATTGGCTCATCAAGCTTAAGACGATTAAGGCGATGGGCTTATTTAATTGGAAGGAGGGTTGCTGCTGGAGCGCTGGCCTTTATTTTGGCATGGTCAATGATCGTCACACCTTTTTTCAGTGTGCTGGCTCCAGCTAGTGCAGAGGATTTGCCTACGGTCACCACCCATAATAGCGTAACAGGAGAGCCTCAGAGTGATTTTTCACCCGAGGAAACTGTCCTAATCAGGGGTGTTGCTCTTCCGGCGAACACTGAGATTGATGTTAAGGTGACCAGACCGGATGGTTCAATGGTCACGGGTAATGGGACCTGGACGCCCGGCTATGATACTGTGACAACTGATGCTTCCGGCAACTTCTCGTACAACTATATTCTTGATGGCATTGAAGGCACATACATAGTAAATTGTGTTGAAAAAGCGACTGGTGAATCGCTTGCCACTACGACCTTTACAGATTCAAAGTACCATCTCCAGGGTTTTACAAGAGAAGGCAATCACTGGACCAACGGAGTCCTCAAGGGATGGCTGGAAACGGAATGGGTGCCTTACCGATTGGAGATCACGGCAACCACTGCTTTTACGGATATCTTTGGCGTTCAACATGATTATCAGTGGAATGGCTCCGGTGGACCTGACCCCGGGGTTGACCAATGTAACGGTCAAGCTGGATCTACGCCGACAGATTTCTATATTGGTGACGAAAATGGCATTCCTATTTCAGGTGCTGCATGGACACCCATCGGCTCAGAATTTGTCTATGATTCAAATACCACAATAATCCAATACAATGGGACACTCACGGTCACAGTTGCCGGTCACTATTATCTCTACTGGTTTGCCCATTTGGCAACAGGGTCGAGTCAGTGGTCCGGCGCATCTTTGCATGCTCATAAGACAGGTGCAAATCAAGACGTGCCGATCCAGGTTCCCGGCGCGGCACCAAACACGCCTCCAGTGGCTAACAACCAATCAGTTGTAACTGATGAAGATACTGCAGTCAATATTGCTCTCTCAGCCTCTGATGCTGATGGAGATCCTCTGACCTACGCAGTTGTATCTGTACCAAGCCACGGTGCGCTCTCGGGTGAAGCGCCAAATCTTACCTACACCCCAACTGCAAACTATAACGGCCCTGATAGCTTCACCTACAAAGCCAATGACGGGCTTGCTGATTCCAACACAGCAACGGTTTCAATTACTGTAAATCCGGTAAACGATGCTCCTGTTGCATATGATCAATCAGTCGCAACTCCTGAAGAGACGGCTGTAGCTATAACTCTTGCGGCATCCGACATAGACGGAGATTTTCTAACATACACAGTGGTTACTCCGCCAACTCATGGAACAGTTACCGGAGGTACTGGTGCTGATCGAAATTATCTGCCTGATTTAAACTACAACGGTCCGGATAGCTTCACCTTCAAAGTTAATGACGGGCATGCTGATTCCAACATAGCAACAGTAAGTATTACTGTAAATCCGGTAAATGATGCTCCTGTCGCAGTAGACGATAGCTACTCGACTGATGAAGACACGGCTCTAACAATTACAGCTCCGGGTGTGCTTGGAAATGACACCGATACGGAAGGAAATCCGTTGACGGCTGTAAAAGTTAGCGATCCAAGTCATGGCAGTCTAACACTCAATGCCGACGGCTCATTTACCTACACCCCAACTGCCGACTACAACGGCCCAGACAGCTTCACCTACAAAGCCGATGATGGAACTGATTACAGTAATATAGCAACAGTAAGTATTACCGTAAATCCGGTAAATGATGCTCCTGTAGCAGTAGA